>Ga0137372_10004790_pt1 | contig 13206 bp, 14 predicted proteins | sample SagtaG_6_FD_104911 | JGI IMG/M metagenome (GOLD analysis project Ga0137372, IMG submission 104911) | Vadose zone soil microbial communities from Sagehorn Ranch, Mendocino, California, USA - Sage1_R_60_16 metaG | ecosystem: Environmental > Terrestrial > Soil > Vadose zone | place: USA...
CCTCGACCGCCGCCGGCGTGCGACGCGGCACGCGCCTGGGCACCGACGAACGATCACGAAGCTCGCGGTCACCGGCTCGCCACCGAGCCAGCCACCGATACGCGGTCCGTTCACTCACCCCGAGCCCAGCCGCTACATCCGCGACCTTCGACTGCTCCTCGAGCACCCGAGCAACCAACAGCTTGCGATTCGACGGGACGAGCTTGGCGTTACCGTGAACACGCACCGGGATCCTCCTTGGGGCTGATGGCTCTAAGCACCACCAGTCTCCAAGGAGGCCCGGGCTGACGAACGTCTTTGGGATCTACAGCTAGCCGATTCGGATCTGCGCGCCGGGTTCCGTGTTGTCGCGTCCGGCGTCGTCGAACGACCACGTTTCGTATACGCCCGCGTTCGGCTCGAACTTCCCGAACTTGTTCATGTGCGGGAACGCCGCCGACGCGCCCTCGTAATTGATCGTTTTGCCGTCGTCGAGGAGCTTCTTGCAGTCGGCGAAGGTCGTGCACTTCTCCTTGCCCTTCGTGTTCGCAGCGAAGGCGTCCTTCATCTTGCCCGGGTCGTCGGACTTGGCCTTCTCGGCTGCGAGCGCGGTCAGGATCGCGCAGTCGTAGTTGTAGGCCGAGAAGATCGGCTCGATGTTCGTGGTCGCGAACGCGTCGAGGAACGGGCTCTGTACGGCTGGTGCCGTCGCCGGCGAGGTGCCCTTGATCCCGGCGACGGCGCCGGGGTTGTTCGGGTCGACGAGCGTCGCGAACCCGTTCGTGCGCAGCCCGTCCGCCCCGTAGACGGCGACCTGCTGCGGACCGATGCCCTTGCTGATCATCGTACGGACGACGTCGCTGCCGTCGTTGTCGAAGCCGAGCACGATCACGGCGTCCGGCTTCTTGGCTGCGACCCTCTCGACGACGCCGTCGAAGCTCTGTTCGTCGGGGTCGTACCGGACGTCGGCCACGACCTTCGCCCCGCCCTTCTGGAGCCGTTGCTTCACCGACTTCTCGAGGCCGATCCCGTACGAGTCCTTGCGGGCGAGGATGCCGACCTTCTTGTGCTTGTCCTTGAGCACCAGGTCCGCCAAGGCGGGCCCTTGAAGACGATCGGACGGGGCGGTGCGGAAGTAGTAGCCGTTCGAGTCGGCCGTCGAGAGCTCGGCCGACGTGTTCGATCCCGAGCAGACCAGCACCCCCCGGTTGCGGACCTCCTCGAGGATGGCGAGCATCGTCCCGGACGACGTCGGGCCGACGATCGCGTCGACCTTGGCGTCCTCGAGGAGCCCCTCGAGTGACTCGCTCGCAGTGTCCGGGTCGGTGCCGTCGTCCAGCACGGCGTACGTGACCGGCTTGCCGAGCACGCCGCCGGCGGCGTTGATCTCGTCCACGGCCATGGTCACGGGGACTGTGAGCGACTGGGCAATGTTGCTGAGCTGGCCCGTCAGGGGCGCCAGCTGTCCGAGCTCCAGGGATCCGTTGAGGTCGCCTCGTTGCCTGGGCGTGTCGTCGTTGCCGGCGGCGGCGGTTCCTCCGACGCCCGAGACGAGACCGAGCACGACGAGGAGCGACGAGACGACCTTGAGCGTGCGGGACGGGCCCATCTGCCTTCTCCCCGGGAGTTCGGCGCACATCGGGCGGCGACCGAGCATAGAGAATCCGCCGCGCGAATCCGGCGCGCCCCGGTGCGTTACGGCTGCACGAGAACGCGCAGCATGGGCTCGAGCTTGACCTGCGTCTCGGCCCATTCGGAATCGGGATCCGAGCCGGCCACGATGCCGGCGCCGGCGACGAGACGGGCCGTCGTGCCCTCGAGCTCGGCGCAGCGCAATGCGACTGCCCACTCGCCGTCCCCGCGCGCATCCACCCAGCCGACCGGGCCGGCGTAGCGGCCGCGGTCGAAGGTCTCGATCGCCCGGAGCATTGCCAGCGCAGTTTCGCGGGGCGCGCCTCCGACAGCCGGCGTGGGGTGGAGTGCGCACGCAAGTTCGAGCGCCGAAGGTCCGGATCGCGTGTCGACGTGACCGGCGATGGTGGTCGCGAGGTGGCTGACGGTGGCAAGTCGAGCGACCTCGGGTCCGGTCACCGTCGTGACGTCGACGCCCCGGGCGCGCAGGGCGTCCACTACTGCGTCGACGACCAGCCGATGCTCCAGCCCGTTCTTGACCGAATCTGCGAGCGCGACTTCGGCCGCGTTGTCTTCGTCGGCCGTCGCGCCGCGGGCGATCGTGCCTGCCATCGGTCGCGAGACGACGCTCGCGCCGCGCCGTCGCACCAGCAGCTCCGGGGTCGCGCCCACGAGACCGTCTGCGGCGAACACCGCACACCCTCCTTGGGTGGCCCGCAGACGGTCGACCACGACGCGCGCGTCGAACGGCGAGTCGGCGTGTACGACGACGTCGCGGGCGAGCACCGCCTTTGCGAGCTCTCCGGCCGCGATCGCGTCGAGGATGGTGCGCACCTGCGTTGTCCACTCGGCTCGGGAGACCCGGCCCTCCACCGTGAAGCGGGTGGGCATCGGCGGCACGCTGCTCTCGAACGCAGGTGTCGGTCCGATCTCGGTATGCCAGGCGCGCCCGTCAGCGTCGACGCCGGTGACGGACGCCGGGATCGTCAGCTCGCCGCTCTCGGTGACGGAGAACGGCAGCGCACCGACGGCCACGGCGCCCGTGCCGGGCCGAGCGACCGGGTCGTCGACGTGGATGCGAGCGAGTGCGCGATCGGCCCCGGCGGCCGGGATGCGCATGGCGACGCCCGATGTGACGAAGCCGGCGCCGTCGGTCAGCCACGCGAAGCCGTCGGGCGCCAGCGCATCGAGGAGACGGGCGGGGGGTTCGATCTCGCGTGTGCGGGCGACGAGGCCGGTGGCGAGCGAGGTCGTGGTCATCGCCGCGTCCCCGTGATCAGCTGGACGGCGCCCGCGGTGAAGGTTCGGCGCTCGACGGCGCCGAATCCGGCCGCGTCGACGAGCGCGAGCAGCTCGGCGGGCGACGGCAGATAGGCGGTCGAGCGGGGCAGGTACTGGTAGGCCTCGGCGTCGTCGGCCAGGGTCGACCCGACGAGCGGCACGACTCGGCGGAACCACAGGTCGTGACCCGCGCGCAGCAGCGGACTCGCGGGCTCGCCCGTCTCGAGGGCTGCGAAGCGCCCGCCGGGCCGCAAGACGCGCGCGCACTCCCGCAAGAAACGGTCGAGGTCGACGAAGTTGCGGAGCGCGAACCCGCTGACGACGCCGTCGGCGGACGCGTCGGGGACGGGAAGCGCCAGCGCGTCGGCGCGAGCCAGGGGCGCGCGGGTGTGCGCGGCGGCCAGCATGCCAGCGGAAAAGTCGACTCCGATCGCCGAGTACCCGGCAGCCGCCACGACGTTGCACAGATCGCCGGTGCCGCATCCGAGGTCGAGCACGGTCCCGCCCGGCGCCAAGCGAAGCGCCGCCACGGTGTGGCGCCGCCACCGTCGGTCCTGTCCGAGCGAGATGATGCGGTTGAGCCGGTCGTAGCGCGGTGCGATGCGGTCGAACATGGCCTCGACGGCGCGCTGCTTGTCGTCTCCTTGGGGGAGGCGGGTCTCCGGTGCGCGAGGGGGCGCGCCGCTCATTCCACTCCTTGGTCGCCGTCACTTGGCGCCGTCGCAAGCTCGGGCTTTGCGGTGCCAGTCGGCAAAGCCGCCGTCACCGCGGCCACACCACCTCGAGGCGCCGGGTGGCCTCGGCGTTGGCGGCTTCCAGCTCGGCGGGCTCGCCGACGGATTCGAGGTGCTCCTGGGCGACCTCGAGCAGCACGCGCCGGAAGTGGTGCGCGACGAGCGCCGTGACCGAGGGAAGGAGCACGCGAAATGCCTCGACGAGCCGCTCGGCGCGCTCGTCGTCGGAGAGCTCGGTATCACGGAGCGGCTCGCGGACGTACGTGTCGAACATCGCGACCGCGCCTTCGGCGGTCTCGCGCGTCGCTTCGTGATGCCGACGCGCCAGCGCCAGGAGCTCCGGCATCGGCAGGCCGGTCTCGAGCAGACGCAACCCGGCGGCGACGATGTCGACGTCGGCGGTCGTGAACCGAGCGTCGCCTTCGTGGCGGCGGGGGACGAGAAGCCCCTCGCGCACGATCGACTCGATCAGCGCCTCCGGCACGCCCGAGCGCGCCGCGAGCTCCTCGAGCGTGAGGAACTCCTCGGCGTCGGTCTCGGCTCCGCTGTCGTCATCGACCGCGCCGACCACGGCCGCCGCCAGCGGCTCGTCGGCCCGGTCGAGCTCGCCGGTGACGATCCGGCGGATGACCGCGAGCGAGAAGCCCCGGCGCTGCAGATCCTTGATGCGGGCGAGACGCTCGACGTGCTCGGGCCCGTACCAGGCGATGCGGCCCCGGCGCTGCGGCGGCGGCAGCAACCGACGCTTCTGGTAGAAGCGGATCGTGTCGACGGAGACGTCGGCCCGCCCCGCCAGCTCCTCGACCCGCAGTTCCGGCGACGGCACCGCTCCCATGACCCGCGATTCTAGGAGTATCTGCTCCCGGGGTCAGGATCGGGCGGTCAGGTTCCCGCCCAGCGATCATTTTGGCGTCGCTGACCTGGCTCTACGGCGGCGCAGCGACGCCAAAACGCTGGGAGGCTCGTCAGGTTCCCGTCCAGTTCGGCTTGCGCTTCTCGGCGAAGGCGGTGGCGCCCTCGATCGCATCTTGCGTCGAGCCCACTTCCGCCATGAGCTCATTGTTGAGCCGCCAGGCGTCGGACTCGGACAGGTCGCCCGCCTCGCGCACCATGCGCAAGGAGCCGCGCACCGCGACCGGCGCGTTCTCGGCGATGACCGCCGCCAGCGCCAGCGCCTCGTCCACGACCTTCTCTCGGGGCACCACCCGGTTCACGAGCCCGAGCGCATGAGCGCGCCGGGCGTCGATCGGTTCGCCGGTGATCGCCACCTCCGTCGCCAGCGCGAGCGGCACGCGCTTCGGGAGCCGTACCAACCCGCCGGCCGACGCGAACAGCCCGCGCTTCACCTCGGGCAACCCGAACCTCGCGTCGTCGGCCGCCACGACCAGATCACACGCGAGCACGATCTCGAAGCCGCCCGCCAAAGCCGGTCCGTTGACCGCCGCGATGAGCGGCTTGGGGAACGCGCGCTGGGTGATCCCGCCGAACCCGCCCCGCTTCGTCATCAACTCGAGGCCGCGACCGGCGGCGACGGCCTTGAGGTCCGCGCCGGCCGAGAACACCGGCCCCCGGCCGGTGACCACGACCGCCCAGACGTCGTCGTCGACTTCGACGTCGTCGAGCGCGGCCTCGATGCCCTGGGCGACGTCGGCGTTGACGGCATTGCGGGCTTCGGGCCGGTTGATGGTGAGGATCTCGACCCGTCCTCGCCGGTCGCGCTCGATGATCACAAATCCTCCGGGTCGCCCTCTCTGGCGCCGTCGCAGGCTCCGGCTCTGCGGCGGCGGTCGGCAAAGCCGCCGCCGCCGCCGTCGCAAGCTCCGGCTCTGCGGCGGCGGTCGGCAAAGCCGCCGTCACCGCGGCCCGGACGGTATCGGAGCCCGGCGGCGACGGTCCACGACGGCCCCGACCGCGCGAACATGGTGGCTTCAGCGAGGAGGTCGTCATGCTCGATACTCGTGAAGCGCCCCAGACCCCGAAGACGGAAAGCGCTCCGAGGTCCGACACTCGCTCGTGGTTGCAGGACCGTGTTTCACGCGGGTGGGCCTACGGCCTGCTCGCCGGGTGGTACGGGCTGTTCCTGCTCGTGCAGATCCTGCAGCCCGAGCCGGCGACCGAGCACGGCATGCTTGCCGTGATCGGAGCTGTGCTCGGCGTCGTTTTCGTCGGTGCACTCCTCGTCACCGCGATCGGGCTAGGGATTCGGCAGCGTTGGGGCCTCGTTGCTTCGCTGGGTACTGCGGGGCTCCTTGTTGCCGATTCCATCGCCTGCCCGCTCACCGGGCACCACGAGTTCGGGGCTTTCGTAGTGATCCAGGCCGTCGGTTCCGTCGCGCTCGCCGGGACGAGCATCCGAGCGCTCCGCCGGTCCTGACTCAGGCTCGTCCAGCGCGCGACCGAGGTCGGGTCGGAGCAGCCGCACCGCGACGAGCGCCGCTGCCATGAGCACGCCGGCGCCGGCGGTCGTGGCCCGCAAGCCCACACGGTCGGCGATCGCGCCCTGCAGCACGCTGCCCAGCGGGTACAGCGTGCCCAGCAGCACCATGAGCAGGCTCAGCACGCGTCCGCGGAGCTCGGCCGGCGCGCGCAGCTGAGCGATGGTCGTGAAGCTCGACAGCGCGCCCAGGTAGAGGAAGCCGACGACGAAGATCGTCACGACCCCCGCCGCCAGCGTGGGGGCGGCGGCGTACGCGACGAGCGCCAGCGGCAGCCCGCCGAGAACACCCAGCAGGACCCGCCGGCTGCCGAACCGCGCGAACAGCGGCCCGAGCGACAGGCCCATGAGCACGGCGCCGATGCCCTGTGCGGTGACCCGCAGCGAGGTGCCGAAGTCGCCGTTGCCGAACACCTTCAGCGCGACGGCGGGCACGAGCGCGATGAACGGCGCGGCAAGCAGCGAGTTTAGGGCCATGTACGCGATCACGACCCGAAGCCCCGGGTCGGAGCGGGCGAACCGGGCGCCGGCGCGAATCGACGCGAAGATCGACGCCTCCTGGACCGGCGCCGGCGGGGGAAGGCGCAACGACAGGACCACGGCGATCACCGCGAGAAAGCTCAGCGTGTTGAAGCCGAACGCCCACTCGAAGCCGCCGAAGCCGATGACCACGCCGGCGAGCGCGGGGCCGATCACCCGCCCGAGGTTCCATTGAGCCGACGACAACGCGACCGCGCCGGGCAGGTCGTCGCGGGGCACGAGGTCGGGCAGCAGCGCCATGTAGGAGGGGAAGCCGAGCGCCATGGCGCAGCCCGCGCCGAGGACGATCAACGCGACCACACCCGGGTGGGCGTTGTCGGTCGCCGCGAGCAGGGTGAGCGTCGCCGCCAGAGCCGTCTGCACAGTGGTGGTCGTCAGCAGCACGCGCCGGCGCGGGAGCCGGTCGGCGAGCGCGCCGCCGACCGGTCCGAGGAACGCGTTGGGAACGAACGCCGCCGCCGCGACCAGTCCCGTCCATCCGGCTTGGTGCGTGGTGGTCGTGACGAGGATGCCGACGCCGACGGTCTCCATCCACGTGCCGACGTTCGACGTGAACGCTCCCGCCCAGAGCAGCGCGAAGGGCCGGTGTCGCAGCGGGGCGAGCGACCGCGGGAGCGCCACCCGCGTCACGGTAATAGAGCACGGTACGGTCTACGGCATGCCGCGCGAGCGCCGACCCGGCGGTCGGATCGTGGAGCTGGCCAACCTGCCGTCGCGGTTCGAGGCGGATGCCGTGCTGGCGCTGCTCGAGTCCAACGGCATCGAGGCGATGGCCAAGTACGGCGACGCCGAAGGGTGGGCGCCGTTCTTCGCGACGATCGACGGCTTCCGCGTGCTCGCGCTCGACGAAGACCTCGCCGCCGCCAAAGCGCTGATCGACTCGAGCGACCTGTTCCCCCCGTCGCCCGCCTCTTGACGCGTTGGGTCACTCGTGTGCCCTATGGGGTAGGGAATCGACCCAACGGGTTGGCTACTCGACGAGCGGCGTCGGGCGCGGCGTGAAGATCGGGAGCACCAGCAGCTCGGGCGCGGGCTCGCCGTCCCAACCGAACCCGCGCATCTGATCGAGACTCCGTCGCCCCGTCATCGCGCGGAACAGATCGAACCAGTCGACGCGCAGCCCGATGTGACGAGTGCCGGTGCCCACCGTGGCGTTGCCGGCGTCGGTCTCGACCCGCAGGGTCACGTCGGCGGGCTCGGCAGTCATGGCCAGCCCCGGCATCGCCCGGTCGAATGCGAGCGCCATCGCGTCGGAGTCGCGGGCGCCGGGACGCTCGAGCCCGCCGCGGATGTCGTGCTCGTGAGTCACGGCGTCGGTCAGCATCTGACCGATCGCCACCTCGGGGAAGTCGGGCATCAGCGGTTCGACCTTCGCCGCCTCGGTGTCCCACTCGTCGAGGATCTGCTCGATGGTCCAGTCGCACCGGGCGTCGACCTGACGAGCCGTCCACGAGTCGGTGGTGACGCCGTCGAGGTTCCCGGCGTTGATGTCGGCGGTGATGCCGCTGAGATGGGCGACGACGTCGCGGACGCGCCATTCGGGAGCCGCCGGCGTGAGTCGCTCGAGCTCCTCGCCGCTCACCCCGCGCACCAGGTCGGAGACGCGGCTGCGAAGTGCACCGTACGTCTGTGCATAGTCGGTCATTCGTCTCCCCCGGTAGCCTCAGCCGATGCCACTCAGCTCCGGACCGGTGGGGCCGTTCCCCGCCGATGCCGATCCCGAAGAGTACGACCGGTTGCGCCGTCGTGTGCTCTGGACGATGCCGTCCGGCCTCTTCATCGTCGGGAGCCGTGCGGGTGAGCGCCGCAACGGCATGACGTGCAACTGGGCGACGCAGCTCGGCTTCGACCCCAAGCTGCTCGGGGTCAGCGTCGAAAAGGATGCGGTCACGCACGACCTGATCAGCGAAGGTGGCGTGTTCGCGCTGTGCATCATCGACCGCGAGGACCGCGCCATCGTGCGCAAGTTCACGAAGCCGGTCGAGGTCGATTCCGAAGCGCGCACGCTGAACGGCTTCCCGTTCCACGACGGCGCGACCGGGGCGCCGATCCTCGATCAGGCCGTCGCGTACGCGGAGTGCGAGGTGCGTTCGAGCGTCGACGCCGGCTCGCACACACTCTTCCTCGGCGAGATCGTCGACGCCGCGTTCCAGAAACCCGAGGACACGGCGGTCCTGCGGATGGAGGACACCCGGATGAACTACGGCGGCTGACCCGGTCGGGGCCCGCCGCCGCAGTAGTCCCTCGGCGTGAGCTGCAGCTACTTGCTCTGCAACTCGTTCAATGCGTCGACGAAGTCCTGGTAGCTCTGCTGTGACGAGTTGCAGAGGTTCTCGTTCTGGTCGATGGCGGCGTTCAACCCGTCGATGCGGGGGTTGACGTCGGTTCCGGCCTGCGCGGCGTTCAAGACTTCGATCGCTTGGTTCTGCAGTGCTCTCCCGGAGTCCGTGCACGCCTTCAGGTCGTCCGCCGACTTCGCGCCGGTGCGGACGAGGTCGCCGAGGAGCTCACCCGCACCCCGGGAGGTCCCGAGCTCCGCCTTGGTCTTGTCGAGCTCCTTCTGCGCCTTGTCCTTGTCGTCCTCGGCGCTGCTCTTGCCGACAAAGCTGAAGATGCCGAAGACGAGCAGGATGACGGCCACGACGGCCAACACGATCGTCGTGATGAGAAACACGTTCGTGCCGCCGCGCTTCGGCGGCGCGCCGCCGGGCGTCGGAGGCGGCCCCGGCGGCGGTCCGGGCGGCGGGGCCAAGGGCGGCGGCCCCGCCGGCGGCGGTCTGGGCGTCGTCGGCGGTGGCTGCGGGGGTGTTGTTGCCATGAGAAGTCTTCCTTCCTGCCGTGTAGTGCGTGCGGGATTGTCCCACACGCTCGGGGACGCAAACGCGTGTCCGCGGGTACGCTGCGCGCAGTACGGCGGCAGAGGGCAGAGGAGTTGCCGTGGCGGACGTGACGGATCGGGGCACCGAGCCCGACGTCGCGCCGCGGTCGCGCCTTTTGCGCAACTGGCGTCACGTGCTCCGCACGAGCAATCCGCCTGCCGGACCCGTCGACCCCGTGTCGCGCTGGCTCGTTCTGACGCGGGCGTCGGTGCTCCCCATGACGATCACGGCGGCGGCGATCGCCGGGCTGCTAGCGGCGTTCAACGACGAGAGCAACAACTGGGCCCTGTTCGCACTGGCGGCGGTCGGGCTGGTGCTCGCCCACGTCGCGAACAACCTGATGAACGACCTGTTCGACCTCGAGGTCGGCGCCGACTCCGACACCTACCCGCGGGCGCTGTACGCGCCGCATCCGGTGCTGTCGGGGACCATCACCCGCCGCGGGCTGCTCACGGCGGCCCTCGCCGTCAACGCCGCCGACCTCGTCATCCTCGTCGTGCTGTTCGCCGTGCGCGGTTGGCCGATGATCGCCTTCGCCCTCGGCGGGTTCCTCCTCTCGGTCGCGTACACGGCGCCGCCGCTCCGGCTCAAGAAGCACGGCTTGGGGGAGCCCACGGTGTTCCTGGTCTGGGGACCGCTGATGGTCGGGGGCACCTACTACGCCACGGCCGGCCACGTGTCCGTCGGGGTCATCGCCGCGTCCGTGCCCTACGCGCTGCTCTGCACGGCGGTGCTCATGGGCAAGCACATCGACAAGATCCCGTGGGACGCGCCCGACGGCACGCACACGATGCCCGTGCTGTTGGGCGAGCACGCGGCACGCGTCTTGACCCAGGAGATGATGATTTCGTTCTACGTGCTCGTCCTGCTGTTCGTCGGCCTCGGAGCCCTGCCGATCGGGACGTTGCTCGTTTTCCTCGCGCTGCCGAAGTTGGTCACGATCTGGGAGCCGTTCTCGCGGCCGAAGCCCGCCGATCCTCCCGAAGACTTCCCGATTTGGCCGCTCTGGTTCGCTGCGCTCGCGTTCGTCCATACGCGGCGCGCCGGCGCGCTGCTCCTGCTCGGTCTCGTGGCCGGGGTCATCATCGGCGTGTGAGCGCGGCGAACGGACACTGAAGGGGGCGCGAGATGCTCGAGAGCACGATGCAGGATTTCCCGCTGACGATCGCGATGATCCTGCGGCACGGCCGGACGGTGCACGGCGACAGCGAGGTGGTCACGTTCGAGGGCGACGGCTCGCGGCGGGCGACCTTCGCCGAGGTCGCCGGACGCGCCGAGCAGCTCGCGGCCGCGCTGCAGCGGCTCGGCATCGAAGCCGGTGACCGAGTCGGCACGTTCCAGTGGAATACGCAGGAGCACCTCGAGGCGTACCTCGCGATCCCGACGATGGGCGCGGTGCTCCACACGTTGAACATCCGGCTGTTCCCCGAGCAGCTCACCTACGTCGTGAACCACGCCGAGGACCGCGTCGTGATCGTCGACGACACGCTCGTCCCGCTGCTCGCGAACGTCGCGTCCGATCTCAAGACGGTCGAGCGCTACATCGTGATCGGCGCGGGCGACGCGTCCGCGCTGGCGGACGCCGCCGCCGGCGCCGAGGTGCTGCGCTACGACGAGCTCCTGTCGGGGGAGACCGCCGGGTTCGCGTGGCCCGACGTCGACGAACGGTCCGCAGCGGCGATGTGCTACACGAGCGGCACCACCGGCAACCCCAAGGGCGTCGTGTACTCGCACCGGTCGGCGGTTCTGCACTCGTTCGGCATCAACCAGGCCGGCGCGATCGGGCTGACCGAGCATGACCGGGTGCTGCCAGTCGTGCCGATGTTCCACGCCAACGCGTGGGGCCTCCCGTACGCGGCGTGGCTCGCGGGTGCCAGCTTCGTGATGCCGGCGCGGTTTCTCCAAGCCGAGCCGCTGGCCGAGCTCATCGAAGCGGAGCGACCCACCATCGCCGGCGCGGTGCCGACGATCTGGTCCGACCTGCACCGCTACGCGGCGGAGCACCCGGTCGACATGAGCTCGATCCGGCTCGTCGTGTGCGGCGGGTCGGCAGTGCCCCGAGCGCTGATGGAGCGGTTCGAACAGGACCACGGCGTGCACATTGTCCAGGGCTGGGGCATGACCGAGACGAGCCCGCTGGCGGCGCTGGCGCGCTCACCCCGCGGCGTCGAGGCCGGAACGCGCGATGAGATGGACTGGCGCGCGAAGGCCGGTCGCGTGATCGGCGGCATCGAGCTGCGCATCGTCGACGACGCCGGCGCGCCGTTGCCGTGGGACGGCGAGGCTGTCGGCGAGATCGAAGTGCGGGGGCCGTGGGTCACCGGCAGCTACTACCTCGATCCCGCGACCGACAAGTTCGACGACGGTTGGCTGCGCACCGGCGACGTCGGCTGCGTCCACGAGAACGGCTTCATCCAGATCACCGACCGCGCCAAGGACGTCATCAAGTCGGGCGGCGAGTGGATCTCGTCGGTCGAGCTCGAGAACCAGCTCATGGCGCATCCCGAGGTCCTCGAAGCGGCGGTGATCGGCGTCCCCGATCCGAGATGGGACGAGCGACCGCTGGCGTGTGTCGTGTGCACGCAGGGCTCGGCTGTCACCGCGGCCGACCTCCAGACGTTCCTCGCCGACAAGGTGGCCAAGTGGCAGCTGCCGGAGCGGTGGGCGTTCGTCGACGAGATCCCGAAGACCAGCGTCGGCAAGTTCGACAAGAAGGTCCTGCGCGCCCGTCACACGGATCACGAGCTCACTGTCGAAGAGCTTGATTAGAGCGGTGATGCGTATTTCAGCGACGCCAGGCGTCGTTCAGATACGCATGGTCGGTCGCTACCCGGTGGCGCGGGACAGGCGGACGTGCACGACGGAAGGCGAGCAGACGAGCTCGACGCACTCGTAACCCTCCGGTCCGCCGTCGAGGTGATCGATGAGTTTCGCGTCGCCCGCACGTCCAGTCCGCGACGGCTAGCCACTCGAGAGGAGGCGTCATGCGCGAGATCGTCGCAGGTCTGATGGTGTCGTTGGACGGCGTGATGGAGTCGCCGGACCAGTGGACAGGCGAGTACTTCAGTGACGACGTCGGGGCGACCATCGGGTCGTTGATGGCCGCCGGGGACACCATGCTGCTCGGGCGGGTCACGTACGAGGGCTTCGCCGAGGCCTTCGGGAGCCAGAGCGGCGGCATGGCCGATCAGATGAACAACACGCCGAAGGTCGTGGTCTCGAACACACTCACGAGCGCCGACTGGGCGAACTCGACGCTGATCAACGACAACGTCGCCGGCGAGATCAAGAACCTGAAGGACCAGCCGGGCAAGGCGATCAACATCAGCGGCAGCGCCACGCTGGCTCGCTGGCTGCTGACCCGGGGGTTGCTCGACCGCTTCGAGCTGCTCGTCTTCCCCGTCGTCGTCGGACGGGGCAAGCGCCTGTTCGAAGCGGGCGTCGATCAGGTCGCGCTCACGCTCAACGGCTGCAAAGCGCTCGAAAGCGGCGTGCTGCACCTCACGTACCGGCCGGCGTGATATCTCGCAGCCGCGTCGACGCGCCGTGGCGTACGTTGCGTCGGTGTCGCAACGGGACTGGTTCGACTGGCACGTTCCCTACGACGACCCGAGGTCGCCGCTGGCCCGCCGCCTGCGCATCGTTCAAGGGGAGATTCGAGCCGCGGTCGACCGAGCCCCGGCCGCCCCGGTGCCGGCCGTCAGCATGTGCGCGGGGCCGGGACCCG
>Ga0137372_10004794_pt1 | contig 13200 bp, 10 predicted proteins | sample SagtaG_6_FD_104911 | JGI IMG/M metagenome (GOLD analysis project Ga0137372, IMG submission 104911) | Vadose zone soil microbial communities from Sagehorn Ranch, Mendocino, California, USA - Sage1_R_60_16 metaG | ecosystem: Environmental > Terrestrial > Soil > Vadose zone | place: USA...
AGCCCTGGATCCGGCGGGTGGTGACCTGGCAGCTCACCGGCGTACAGCCCCGCGACCTGCGGCTCACCTGGAACATCGACCAGGCCGCCCGCACCACCCTGGAAGAAGAGCTCTTCGGCAAGCCGGCTGCTGGACCAGCCCAAGGCCTGGACCATCCCCAGGCTGTGGCAGCAGCTGGGCCGCCCCGCCATCTCGCTGCGGACCCTGCACCGACGGGTCGGTGAGGTCGCGGCATGGCGGCGGCCCCGCCTGGTCGCCAAGGGCGACCCCGACCGCGACCAGATCCTCGCCAACCTACACCACGCCATCGCCGAACTACCCGACGGTGCGGTGCTGCTGGCAGAAGACGAGACCCACATCAACCTGCTGCCCTGGGTGCGGGCCACCTGGATCCTGCGAGGAACCCGCCAGCAGGTCATGACCCCTGGCAAGAACCGGCGCCGCACCATCCTCGGCGCGGTCGACCTTGCCAGCGGTCGCTTCCTGTACCAGGTGACCCGCAAGGCCATCAGCGCCACCTTCACCTGCTTCTGCCAGCAGCTGCTGGCCGCCTACCCGGCCGCACCCGTGGTGGTGGTCATCTGCGACAACGTCATCATCCACCGCTCCAAGATCGTCCAGCGGTGGCTTGCGACCCATCATCCCCGCCTGCGGGTCCTGCACGGCGCTCGCTACAGCCCTCACGACAACCCGGTCGAGCGGGTGTGGGGCGCGCTCAAGGCGTGGCTGGCCAACAACCCGACCTTGACCATCCAGGGCCGTGTCCGCCAAGTGCACGCCTTCTTCCGCCAGCGCACCACCACCCAGATGCTGGCGACCGCCGCGCCGCACAGCTCACCCTGGCTGCCCGCCGATTACGTGCGGAACTTCAGGCAGGCCGCTTAGGCCTGGCCTCCCGAGCTGCAAGTGGGCTCCGCTCCTCTGGGTCATCGGGTCGACAAGGCACAGGACCCGTGCTCGACAGTCGGACTAGCGCCGGGCGGCGGGCCCTCGGCAGCATGATGTCGAGCGGCGACAGAGGTGAGGCGGCGAGCCTGAGCGCGCATGAAGATGCGGCGGCTGGCAGACTGCCGCCATGCAGCTACGCAATGGCATTACTGCAGAGCAGGCGATCAAGGCGCTGGAGCAGCTCGCCCAGGGCCTTGAGGACTGCCGGGGCCACCTCAGTCCCTACAACGACACCAGCCGAGACCGCTACGTCGAATGGACGGAGCGAGTAGAGCGGCAGCTCCGGAACCTGTTCGCCGACCATGACGTGGCGGCGCCGCTGTTCTCGCCGCGGTATGCGCTCATACGGGAACTCCAGACCTGGTCGTCACGTCCGGCCGCGCTGGTCGGCTCCGAGATCGACGCGCAGGAGGCGTGGCTTCGGGGGCTGATCGGGCAGCTCCACCGCCTCATGGCGCTGGCCAATCGGCCCGGCGCAATCACGATGCCCGATGCCAATGTCCTGCTGCACTACCAACGGTTCGATCAGGTCGACTGGCGAGCGGTCCTCGCGGCGGAGGCCAAGGTGGATGGTGTGCGGCTGGTTATCCCAATGCAGGTGCTTGAGGAGTTGGACGCGAAGAAGTACGCCCGCCGCGACGACTTCCGCCGCCGCGCCGAGAGCGTCCTGCGCGCCCTCGACAAGTTCCTGGATCAGGCGGCCACCGGACCGGTCAAGGTGCGTCCAGGCGTCACGTTGGAGATCCTGCCAGAACTCCCGTATCTCCTGGGTGGGCAGCGGTCGTCTGACCGGGATCAGGACGGCGAGATCCTCGCCGACTGCCGTTTCCTCCAGCAAGCAACGGGACGGCAGGTCACGATCGTGACCGGTGATCGGGCCATGCGTGTCCGGGCTCGGGCGTATGGCCTGGCCGTCCGCCCAATGCCAGAGCGCTACAGGAAGCCGCTCACCAGCGGAACCGACGAGGAGGACCGAGCGGAAGCCGACTCGTGAGATAGAGGCAGCAAGCAGCTCCGCCGCGTCAACGGGTTCTTGCACCTTCCGGCGCTGCGTGTCGCGTTCGAGCAGACCGTCACGACCGATGTCACAGCCGCCCGCTACAACAAGGAGGACGCTGCCTGATCGGTCCGGGGTCGCCACCGAAGTTCCATGTGAACAGGACATCCTCCGAGGCGGGCATGCGCTGTAGTTCGATTGCTGCATCGATCCGCCGAGGCGGATCAAGCCGGGAGGCTTTCGTGGTTGGCCTTGAGGAACCCAAGCTCTCGTACCGCGACGCAGACGGCAGTGAGTGTACCTTCCCGTTCGACCGCGTCCGCACCCAGGATCTGGCGACAGCCTGCCCCTGGCGGACGTTTCGCTCGTACCGCGGGCAGCCCCACTATTCGGGGATGTACTGGTCGGCGACCATGCGCGCGCACGTGATCTACGAGAGCCGACTGGAGCTGGCCCGGCTCCTGCTCGCGGACTTCGACCGGGCGGTCGTGACCATCGTCGCCCAGCCATGCCAGCTCAGCGCGCGGATCGACGGTCGAATCCGCCGGCACGTGCCGGACTTGTTGCTGCGGGACGCAAGCGGTGCCGCCACGGTGGTCGACGTCAAACCCGCCGGGCTGCTCGCCGAGCCGACCATCGCCCGCACCCTGGCATGGGCAGGCGAGCTGATCGAAACCCGCGGGTGGCGGTTCGAGGTGTGGTCGGGCTGCGACGGTGTACTCCTGACCAACGTGCGGTTTCTTGCTGGCTATCGCAGATCATGGCTGTTCAGCGAGGACCTGCTGAACGAGGTACTGGCCGCGGTCGGCGACAGCGACACCATCGCGGCGGTCGAACGCCGCCTGGCACCCCGCCAACAGGCACGCACCGTCCGTCCGGCCTTGCTGCACCTGCTGTGGCGCGGTGAGGTCACCGCCGACCTCCACCAGGTGCTGGGCGGCACCACGACCCTACGGCGCCCCCGGGAGTGGGCCGCATGAACCAGCTAGTCGCCACCCTGACCGTGGGGGCACGGCTCCGACACGACGGAGAGACATTCCAGGTCGTCGACTTCGCCGGCCGTCGGATCACCCTGCAATCGGCCGCGGGTCACGAGCGGCAAGTGGAGATCGGCTGGCTACTCGGCCACCCATCCACCGAGCTGCTGGGCGCCCCTCTTGTGCAGGCACCCCTGCCAGCGGTCGGTCCCGAGTTCGCGGCCCTCACCGAGAGCGAGCACGCCGCGCTCGCCGAGGGGCCGCCCACGTCCGCGAGGTCCTCAGCGGCTACCGGTCCGGCAGCGCCGACCTTGCGGCCCCAGACGAACCCCGGCCCGCCTACGACCCAGCGGTGCCGAGGATGGCGCGCTACCAGGCGAAGGCGGCCGAGCTCGGCGTGGACGAGCGGACCGTGCGCCGCTGGGTGAAGGCCTACCAGCAAGACGGCGCGGCTGGGCTGCTCGACGGCCGGGAGGCCCGCCAGTCCCTCCTCCTTGCCGGGGTTGATCCTCGCTGGCTGGACATGTGCCGAACGGTCCTCGAGGAGCACACCGACGCCAGCCGGCCGACCCACGGCATGCTGCTAGCTCGCGTCACCGCCCGGCTGGAACAGCAGTACGGGCCCGGGCAGGTGCCGGTGCCGGGCCGGAGCAAGGCGTATGCGGTGCTCGCCGAGATCACCCGTGGAACGAACGCGCTCACGGGCAGCACCAAGGGCAAACGGTCCATCGCGAACCGACCGGTTGGGGTCTACGGCAAGCTCCGCGCCACCCGCCCAGGTGAGTATCTGCTGCTCGACACGACGCGGCTGGACGTGTTCGCCATGGAACCGGTCACCCTCCGTTGGGTGGGCGCCGAGCTCACGATCGCCATCGACCTGTACAGCCGCTGCATCGCGGGCCTGCGACTGACCCCGGTGTCCACCAAGTCGGTCGATGCCGCCGCCGTGCTGTTCGAAGCGTTGCGGCCGCCCCAGACCCAAACCACCGGCCGATTCGGGTCGCGGACCGCCCTCACTGCGGAGGCACGCTGGCCCTACCACGGCGTGCCCCGCGCCGTCGTGGTCGACGCTGACCAGCTCGCCGACCAGGACGGCCAGCCGCTGCTGCCGTCCGTCGCTGCCGAGTCCATCGTGGTGGACCACGGCAAGATCTACATGTCCGAGCATCTCAGCAGCGTCTGCGCCCGCCTCGGCATCTCGATCCAGCCGGCCCGCCCCTACACACCGACCGACAAGGCGGTGGTCGAACGGTTCTTCCGCACGTTGCGGGAGGGGCTGCTGCAGGCGCTGCCTGGCTACAAGGGCCCGGACGTCTACAGCCGCGGCCGGGACGTCGAAGACCAGGCGTTCTACTTCCTCGACGAGCTGGAAAAGATCATCCGCGAGTGGGTCGGGTCCTGCTATCACACCAGGCCGCACGAAGGGCTGGTCATCCCGGAGGTCCCGGGTCTAGACGTCTCCCCGAACGTGATGTACGAGCACGGCGCCGAGCGTGCCGGCTTCCTGCAGGTGCCGTTCCGCGCCGACCTGGTCTATGACTTCCTGCCGGTCGACTGGCGCACCATCCAGCACTACGGGGTCGAGATCGACCGGCTGCGCTACAACGGGCCGGCGCTGACGCCCTACCGGAACCGGACCAGCCCCTACACCGGCGTGCAAGCCGGCAAGTGGCCGCTGCGGGTCGACGACGACGACATCGCCCACGTGTACTTCCAGGACCCAGCCGACGGCAGCTGGCATGCGTTGGTCTGGGAGCATGCCGAGTCCCTCGACGGGCCGTTCAGCAGGGAGGCACTCCTCTACGCCCGCAGGTTGGCGGGCCAGACCGAGCGCTTCCCCGACGACCTGCGTGCCATGGCGGGACTGCTGGAGCGCTGGGACGCCGGGCTCACTCGTAACCCGACCGAGCGGCGCATGGCCGTGCGCGTCTCGCAGCACCGCGCCGCCCTGATGGAAGCCGCTGAAGCCCAGACGCCATCGGCCGCAGACGACGTGCGGCGGCTTCCGACCGTGCAGGCGCTGGCGTTTGGCGACCCGCCGCCGGCTGCGGCGATCGGCGCCGGCCAGCCGGCCACGGCCAGTGACGACGACGACGAACGCGACCTGGCCGCCGAACCGGACGTCGACCTACCCGACGTGCCATCCGGCGAGGAACTCAGCGACGAGGAGTTCTACGCCGAGGCGATGCGGCCGGCGCCATGAGGCAACCTACCGGTACATCCAGACGAAGCTCCGTGACCCAGAAGAGGAGCGCCATCGGCCTGCTCGTCTCACAGGAACGCGCCTACAGCCTGTCGGTCAAAGAGGGCTGGTTTGAGATGGTTAACGCGCCGGACCGCGAACAACCGCCCGCAAAGACGATCAAGCAGCTCGCCGCGATGACCGAAGCCGAACGGCTGCAGTACAACGAGCTGCGCGCGGTGTGGCATGCCAACCTCGGGCCGATCGACACGCCGCAGCTCATACAGGTCCACGAGGACCTGTGGGAGATCGTCGACAGCAAACCGGCAGGACGGCGACAAGGTCAAGGGTGCCGCCTCGATCGACGCCCATCCGGGACTGGGGAAGACGACCATCGCGGTCGCCTTCGCCCGCAGGTTCCATCGCGAACAGCTCAAGCTGTACGGGGAGGAGAGCAGCAGCGGCGACCAGCGGATCCCGGTCGCCTACCTCGCCCTCACTGGGGCCACGACGATGTGGACCCTGAACTCGATGCTCTGCCGGTTCTACGCCCATCCCGGCGCCGAGAGCGGCAACGCCACCCAACTGGCCGCCCGCGCCGCCGACTGCATCCTCAGTTGCGACACCAAGCTCGTGGTCATCGACGACGTGCACTTCCTCGACCTGAACCGCCAAGACGGCCGCCAGGTCGCCAACCACTTCAAATGGCTCGCCAACCAGTTCCCGGCCACCTTCGTGTTTGTCGGGGTCGGCCTGGCTGATCGGGGCTTCCTCACCGAAGGGCTGTCGGTCGCTGATGCCGCCTACGCGCAGACCGGCCGTCGGTGGACCCCGCTCACCGTCGCGCCGTTTGAGGTCTACACCGAGGAAGGGCGGGAAACCTGGCGGCGGCTGCTGCTTGGTATCGAGCGAATGGTGATGCTGGCCAACAAGCATCGCGGCATGGTCGCCGACGACCTGGCCGACTACCTGTATGCGCGCAGCACCGGCCATTTCGCGTCGCTCATGACGTTGGTGACCCGCGGCTGCCACCGGGCGATCAAGACCGGGGAGGAACGGCTCACCGTCGAGCTGCTGGATCGCGTCAAGAACGACGCCGCCGCCGAGCACGCGCGCCAGGAGCTCACGGCGGACCTCCGCGCGGGCCGCCTCAGCGCCCGTCCCGGCAATGGACGAGTCAAGGCCAAGCATGCGGGCACGCCTCAAGTGGGTCAGCCGCGCCGCCGCGGCCGGCGGTGAGCGTCGCCGGTGACCGCGATGCTGCCCGCGACATGAGTTCTCGAGACCGCGTGCCCGGTGATGCCGGTCCGCGCGTACTGCCCATCCGGCTGGCGCCAGTCCCCGAGGAAGCATTCGACAGCTGGCTGGAACGCTACGCCGCACGCCTCCAGGCCCGCCTGGTTGACGTGGCTAAGGCGGTCGGTCTGGCTGGTCCAGTCAGAAGCTACAACGGCCGATCTAGGGCACCACTGAACTGGACGGTGGCGCTCCGCCCGGCCGAACTCGACCGGATCGCCCGTGCCACCGGCGTTGATGCGGAGCTGCTTGCCGGCCTGACGCTGCAGCGGTACGACGGCATCGCCGTCATTTTGGACCTCGAGACGCGACGGGTCAGCCGACGTCAGCTGTGGGGGAGAGGCGCCGGCTCCCGCTTCTGCCCGGTCTGCCTGGCCGAGACTGGTGGCCGCTGGCCCCTGAGGTGGCGGCTGTCGTGGAGCTTTTGTTGCCTGCGTCATCGGGTCCTGCTGGTGGACTACTGTCCCGGTTGCGGGCGGACGCCGCGGTCCAGGCATCCGCTGATGCTGCAGGTCCCGACGCCGGGCCGATGCAGCGCCCCCAGCCGCCCATCAGACGGGCCTGTCGGAGCCCTCGCTGACCGCTGTGGCGTTGAGCTGGCCCAGAGCAGCGCGGCGCCGGTCGACACGCCGGGCGGATTCCTCGACGCGCAGGCGTTTGTCAGCAGCCTGCTTGACCGCGTCGACAAAGCCGCTGCAGTGCCCGCTGCCGATGGGACGATGCTGAGGACCGCTGAGGTCTTCACCGACCTCAAGGCGGTCGCCGCCGGCGTCCTCAACTTCTTCGCCGAGGAGGATCTAGGGCGGCTCCCCCAAGGGATCATCGACCAGGTCGGCAACGTCGAGGTTGCGCACAACCAGGAGGGCAGGCGTGTGCACCGCCGCCCCGGGTTCATGGCCCCACGCACCGCCGCTCGCATGGCGTTTGCAGTCAGCAAGGCGGTCGAGGTCGTGGCGGCTCCCGACATCGACACCGCAGCCGAACGCGTCAGCTGGATCATCGACCGGATGCGCCGCCGTGGGCTGGACATTAGCCCGACCAGTGTCACCAGGTCGTGGGGGGCGTGCAGCCCGGTGCTGGCCAGGATCGTGCTGCGCGCCTTGGACACGACGCTTCGCCCGTCGGACCGGCTGCGCTATCGTACGGCCACGCCGCGCCCCCAGTACCCCCTGCCGGACAGCACCACCGACGGAATCGACACCCGCGCCGCCAAGCTGCCACAACAGCTCTGGCCAGCATGGGCGCTGCGCCTGATGCCGCCCTCCGGCCACCACTTCCTGACCTTCCGGAGAGTGACCAGCACCGCCCTACTGTTGCCGGGCTGCCGCCGCGAGCTTGACGCCCTGCTCCCACTACTTGGGCAGCCGTTCCCGAAGCGGACCTTGGACCACACTATGTGGAGACTCGCTGACAGCGGCGCCGGCGACACGGTCCTTCGAGTCCTCTCCATGCTCGCCTTGCGCCTTGATGATGCCCAGGTGCCCATCGACTATCAGCGCCGTCGGCGCCTGTTCGGGTCGACGGAGCTGCTGCCCGACGGCCTGTGGAAGGTGTTATGTGGCCGAGCCGGCGTGGTGGCGACCGAACGCCAGCGCCGGCTCGCCGAGCGCTACCTGCTTGAGCTGTTGACCGGCAGCCCCGACAGCCCCCACCCCCCGCTCGGCCCCGTCACCAACAGCGGCGCCCCCTATGCCACATTCTGCGCCTCCCTCCGGCCGGCGCTGGCGGAACTCCTCCGGGCCGCCGCCGAGCAGCAGCTCGCCGACCATCGTCTCGGTGAGCCGCTGGTGTGGGAGCCACCGTTCGACTGGGCCGAGGCACGCGCCTGGCCAGGTCCGCACGTCGACAGCATCCAGCCGGCGAAGCTGCAACGGCTGCTCATTAAGGAACGGAAGTCGCTCAACCAGGCAGCGGCGGCGCTCGGCACAAGCCTGGATCACGTCCGCTTGGTGTTGATCCGGCATCCCATGGGGCCGCTGAAGCGCCCCAAGACGCCGCTGCCAAAGGAGCAAATGGCCCGACGAGCCAACCTCACTCCCGAGTACATCGCCTACCGGTACCAGCAGTGCGGCTGGACCTATCCACGGATCGCGAAGGAGTTCGGGGTCAATCGGGAACTCGTGCAGTACCTCGCTGGGCTCGCTGGGGTGAAGACCCGGCCGCCGGGCAGACCACCTCGCTACCACATCGATCCTATGTGGCTGGTAGAACAGTACGTCGTGAAGCAGCGCAACCTCGTGGACATCGCCGCAGAGCTCGGCGCGCATCCGAAGACCATTGGTGATATCGCGCGGAAGTTGGGACTTCCGCGCCGTCCGTTCATGGCGGGTAGCAACCTGCCGGATGTCGGCGGCCGGCGAGTCGCCTGCGCCGAGTGGATTCGCCCAGCCTTCGACCGGAGGGGGGCGCTGTTACGTGTCGAGCGGTTTCTCGTCCTGATCGAGTACCCGACCGTCAAGGAGGCAGCCAAGACCCTGAACATCCCAAGCACGAGATTGTCCAGCCAAGTCCTGCAGCTGGAGAGGGACCTTGGCGCTTCGCTATTGGTCAGGGCGAGGAAAGGCCAGCGCCCACTGCGGCTCACCAGAACCGGCCGCAGGTTTGTTCGGGAGGTGAGGAAGGCACTCGCGAACCTCCAAGCCGCGTATGGCTCATGACGACAGGCTTGCTGACGTCAGCTCAGGCGATGAGCCGGCTGACCTCGGTGTGGCGGCCGGCTTTCCTAAGCGCGTAGCCGTTGGGGAAGTAGGTGGTGTCGGCGAAGTCGGCCTGGTGGCTGACCACGATCACCCGGTCGAGCTGGCTGGCCAGCGTGTGCAGCTCGTCGATCATGCCTTGCCGCCCGAGGTCGTCCAGGCTGCCGAAACCTTCGTCGATGATGAGCGCCCGGGTGGCCTCGGCGCCGGCTAGGTGCTGGCCGAGTCCGGCGGCCAACGCGACCGCCACCCGGAACTTCTGGGAGCCGGAGATGAACGCGACCTCCAGCGGCTCCTCGGCGGAGGCGGCGTCGGTGATGAACACTTCCAGTTTGCGGCTGCCGGCCGCCTCGCCGACCTCCAGGGTGAGGGACAGTTGGCCAGCCGAGATGCGATAGAGGGTCTCGTTGGCCAGCTGCTCGATGGCGCTCTTGGCCTGCTCGAGCAGGGCCGCCTGCAGCCCACGCCGCCCGAACAGTTCCTCCAGCCGCTTGGCCCGCTCCCCGCTGCGGCGGGCCACCTGGTGGGCCTGCTCCAGCCCTTCGCGTGTGGCGGCCTGCTCGGTGAGCTGCCGGAGACGGTCGTGGGCGCCGTCGCGTTGGACGGCGGCTTGGTCGGCGGCCGCGGAGGCAGCCGCCAGGGCGGCGCTGGCCGTTGCGACCTCGACATGGTGCTCGGGTGGGACTGCCGCAAGCGCGGCCATGGCCGCGTTGAGCGCGTCGGTGACGCGGCGCTGCTCGTCCTCGGCCTGCTGCAGTGTCGCGGCGTCGGCTTCGACTGGGGCGAGCCGGGCCACCGTCGCCGCCAAGCGGTCGACTACCCCGTGGCGGTCGGCGAGAACCTCGGCGGCCAGGGCTGGGTCGACCGCGGTGAGCCGGACCTGCGCCTGCTGCCGGGTGGCGGTGGCCCGCTGGCGTGCCCCGTCCGCCTCGTAGACCAGCTGCTGGAGGCGGGACCGGGCGCCGGCCAGGGCGGTGGTGGCCTGGTCGGCGGCGTCAGCGGCGTCGGCGAAGACGCCACGCAGATGGGGGAGCTGCTTGTCGCAAAGCTCCTCGAGTTCGGCTGAGACGGCGGCGAGGAGCGCTGCCGACTACTCGGCGTCGTCCACCTCCGCGCGCCAGGCCTCAGGCAGCGTCCCAACGCCGGCTGCAGCGGTGGTGTAGGCGCGTTCGGCGGTGGCCGCCTCGCTGGCCGCGGTCTGGGCGGCGGCCAACGCGGAGCGTGCCCGCTGGCAGGCCTGGCCGGCTTCAGCCTCGGTCCGCTCGGTGGCGGTCAGGTCGGCGGCGACTTGGTCGATGGTGGCTTGCGCGTCGGTGATGCCAGCGTCAGCGGTCGCGATCGCCGCCTTCAGCTCGGCCAGCTCTCGGGCGAGATGCTCGGCGGTGACCGGCTGGCCGCAGCGCGAGCAGGTTCCCTCGCCCTCGAGCGACTGGCGGGCCTTGAGCTGGCCGTCGAGCACGTGCCGGTGCCCGATCCGTTCGCTGCGGGCCTCGCCGGCGGCCTGCTTGGTGTCGGCGGCGGTCCTCCGGGCGGCGGCCGCATCGTGTTCGACCGCTTCCGCTTCGTGGACCTGCCGTGCGCGCACCTCGGGGTCGCCGGCGTCGTTGGCGGCCTGCCGGCGGCAGGCTGCTTCTGCGGCGCAGCCCACCAGCCGGTCCAGCAGCGGGACGTGGCGGACGAGCAGTTCATAGCGCGACTGGGCCGCGTCGCGTTCGGCTTCAGCGTCGGCCCGGCCGGCGTCGGCGCGGTCGGCGTCGGCGGCCCGCGCCTCCAGATCGATCGCCTGCTGCGTGCGGTCAGCCTCGTCGGCCTCCTGGTCGTGGCCGGCGGCGGCCAGCCGCACTGGCTCCAAGGCGGTTCGGGTCTTGTCGAGTTCGGCGAGGTCGGCGCGGATCCGGTCGCCGGCGGCCAGGATTTCCTCGAGCGTGTCCAGTTGGCGGCGAGCGTCGCCGGCCGCCTGGTTGAGGTTGGCGACGGTCTGCGCGCCGACCAGGATCGCCTGGACTCTGGTCCGCTCCTGCTCGGCGGTGCGTGCGGCACCCGCGCGTTCGTCGGCGATGTCCCGGGCTTCGTGGAGCGCGTCGGCGCTGACCTCGGTTGTGGCCGCAAGCTGCACCTCGATCGCGTGGGCGTTGGCGGTGGCGGTGCGTCGGCGGTCCGCGGCCCGGCCGGCCAGCCGCTGATAGACGTCGAGGTCCAGCAGCTTGGCGAGGACGTCGAAGCGTTTCTGGGGGTCGACGGTGAGTAACCGGTCAGCCTTGCCTTGCTGGAGTAGCACCGTCGAGCAGAACGCCTCGGCGCTCATCTGCAGCCGCCGGTCCACCCAGGCGCGAAGCCCTGTCTCGTTGCCGGTGTCGGGAAGCGGCCGCCAGGCCTGCTCGGGCTCGTCCCACTCGGCGGCCTGGACCTCCTTGACGATGGTGGCGCCGCCGGCGCGTCGGGGCCGACGGAACACCGTCCGCCGGATGCGGTATAGCGTCTCGCCGTGGCGGAATTCGAAGGCGACCTCGGCGGTCGATGCGCCTTTGCGGATCAGCCGCTCGTCGCGCTGGCTGCCACCTCGATGCTCGCCGTACAAGCAGTAGGTGATGGCGTCGAAGATGGTCGTCTTGCCGGCCCCGTTCTGCCCCGAGATCGACCATAGGGTCGCTTCGTCGAAGTCGAACAGGATGGGCTTGTCGGCGGCGGTGGTGCCGTAGGTGAGGAAGTTCTTGAGGTGGACCTTGACGGGGATCCCGCTGTCGCCTCCGAGGTTGGTGTGGCCGGGAGGTCAACCCTGGTTGACCTCGGTTCATGACCTGGCCTGGGTGTGCTGGTGGTGCCGGGCGTCCTCGAAGCCGATCACCAGCTCGACCTCCAGCGCGCCCGCGACCCGGTCCAGCGTCTCCAGGGTGGGGCTGACCCGGCCGGCCTCCAGCCGCGCGATCGCCGGCTGGGTCGAGCCGATCCGCCGGCCCAGCTCCGCCTGGCTGATCCCGTGGGCCTCCCGCAACCCGCGGATCCGCTCTCCCAGCTCCAGCGCCCGCCGGGCCCGCTGGTAGCCGGCGCCGGCGGCCGGTGAGGCCAGCCGGCCACCGCGGACCTGCTCCCACCGCTCGGCCTTGGGCTTGGGTTTGGGCCGGCTCATGCTGGCTCCTCTCCGCTGGGGTAACACCGGTCGCCCCGCCTTGTCCAGCGGCGTCGGCGGGGTCCTTGCTGTCGGTGCTGGCGCAGCGCCGCCCGGGCCCGCGCGATCTCCCAAGGGCGGGGACGCCACCAGCGCCCGACCGTGAGCACCAGCACCGTGCCGCTGCCGTCCAGCCAATAGGTGAGCCGCTCGCCGCCGCGACGGCCGCGGGGCACGACGAGCAGACGGAGCCGGCAGTTGCGCCCCAGCCGCCGGCTGTGCGGCTCTGGGAGGGTGCCACCGCGCTCGCACAGCAGGTCCAGGTAGCAGGCGACCCGGCCGAACGCCTCGTCGTCGAGGCTGTCGAGCCAGGCCTTGACTTCCCCGGTCAGCACCAGCGACCATCCCATACCGCGCATGGTATATCCCGGCGCTGGTATGTCAAGGACGGTGCCAATGAGCGACGCTCACCCCGAGAACCGACCCGCCGACGGCGCCAGGCCACCCCAGCGGCCATCGACCGAGCTCGGCTGCCAGGACCTGTTCGACATCGTCAAGGGGCGAGCGACGACCCTAAGCTGCTGCGCCGGCTCCCCCGCCTGACCGGCGACGCGCTCGCGCTGGTCTGGGCCGCAGGCCCCGGGGAGCTGCTCGTCTCGGTCGGCCTCAAGGTCACCGGTGGCCTCGGGCTGGCGGTCGTGCTGCTGCTCGGCCGTGGCGTCCTGGCCGGGGTCCTGGACGCCGACCAGACCGGCAGCAGCGCCTCGACGGCAGGCGTGCTCCCCCGCCTGGTCGCCCTCACCGCGATCATCGCCACGCTCGGGTTCGTCGCCGCGCTCGGCCGGGAGACCAGCACGCTGCTCGGCACCCGCACCCAACGTCACGCCCAGGGACGCATCATCGACGTCGCCTGCGCCGTCGAGCTGGAAGCCTACGAGACCCCCGCCTTCCACGACCGGCTGCTGCGCGCCTCGCTCGGCGGCCAGGCCCGGCCGATG
>Ga0137372_10004797_pt1 | contig 13197 bp, 13 predicted proteins | sample SagtaG_6_FD_104911 | JGI IMG/M metagenome (GOLD analysis project Ga0137372, IMG submission 104911) | Vadose zone soil microbial communities from Sagehorn Ranch, Mendocino, California, USA - Sage1_R_60_16 metaG | ecosystem: Environmental > Terrestrial > Soil > Vadose zone | place: USA...
CACCAGCTCGTCCACGCGAGCGCGCAGCTGCGAGGCTGTCTGTTCGCTGGCGGCGATGCGCTCCTGGGACGCAGCCACTTCCCGCCGCAGGCGCACCAGCTCGTGCGCGTCGTCGCGACCTTCCGACTCGAAGAGATGTCCCTGGAGCTTGGCGCGCAGCGCCTCGGATTGTTCCAGTCGCCGGTGCAGCGCGGCGACTTCCGCACGGGCGCGGGCGACCTCGTCTTGGAGCACGCTCAGGCGCTGGGTTTCACCGGCCTCACGGGCCGCAGCCTCGGCGAGCCGGATGCGGGCCTGATCGGCTTCGGCGCGCGCCTCGTCGAGCGCGCCGCGCAGCTGCTCGAGCCGGCACTCGAGCAGCAGGGTCCGATCCGAGCCGGTTGGCGTGCTTCGACGCGGAGCCGTTACGCCTTCTCGCAAGGCAAGAGGACCATACGTCACTATAGTGAAATGCCCGAGTTCGCGAAACCCGGGAGGCCGGGCCACCCCCTCACGGTGTCGCCGCCCCAGCACAACTCCCGTCCGCCGCGCGCTCGGTGGGATACGTAATGCCGAGCTGCTCGAGATACGTTCGGTACTTGGTCGGATCGTAGTAGTAACGGCGCATCTGCGGCCGGAATCTCTCGATCACTTCTCGGTTTCAGGTCGAGGGAGAGCCTCAAACTGGTGTGAAGCGCGAAAGCTCATAAATTCCGCGTCCATGATACGCACTGTTTCGCTGGCAGTTCTCGCGCTCCTCGTCGGAGCACCGCTCGCCGCGCAGAATACCAGACCGGTTTGTGCCCCCGATAACGCGGGGCTTACGCTGCAGCCCGGTTTCTGCGCCCTCCTCGTCGCCGAGTCGATCGGACCGGCACGGCACCTGGTGGTGCTCGAGAACGGCGATGTACTGGTCGCGATCGCCGGCTCGCGCGGCGGTATTCGGCTGCTGCGGGACACGACCGGCGATGGCAAAGCCGATATCGTGCGCTCGTTCGGGGTTGGAGCGGGGACGGGAATCGCGTTTGCGGGAGAGTATCTCTACTTCGCCACCAACAACGCGATCGTGCGGTGGCACTGGAACATCGGTCAGCTCGAGCCGCCGACTGGCACGGGACCCGACACGGTGGTGAGCGGTCTCACGCTGGGCCGGCAGCACCCCGCCAAGAGCATTGTCGTTGGCTCCGACGGCCAGCTGTACGTCAACGTCGGTGCGCCCTCCAACTCCTGCCAGGTGCACGATCGCATGCCGGAGTCGCCGGGCCAGGATCCCTGCCCGTTGCTCGACGTCGCCGGTGGTATCTGGCGTTTCGACCCTCGCCACGGCAACCAGACACAGTTGGACGGCCAGCGGTTTGTGACGGGCATTCGGAACGCCGTCGCGCTGGCCGTAGATCCGGGCACCGGAGCAGTCTTCGCCGCGCAACACGGGCGCGATCAACTCGCCGCCAACTGGCCGAAGCTCTATAACGACGCACAGAGCGCCGAGCTGCCGGCGGAAGAGGTGTTCCGGCTCGAGGCAGGCGGCGATTATGGTTGGCCGTACTGTTACTACGACTGGCGGCGCAGACAACAAGTGCTGCAGCCCGAGTACGGAGGAGACGGCAAAACGGTAGGCCGCTGCGAGTCGGTGCCCCGGCCCGTTGTCGCGTTCCCCGGGCATTGGGCGCCCGACGGCATGACCTTTTACAACAGCCGGCACTTCCCGATCAAGTACCGTGGCGGGCTGTTCATCGCATTCCACGGCTCCTGGAACCGCGGCCCGTTGCCGGAAGGGGGATACAAAGTGATGTTCGTGCCGTTTGCGCGCGGCATCGCGACTGGCGCGCCGGAGGTGTTCGCCGATGGATTTGCGGGCCCCGTCGTCAGTCCTAATGGCGCTCGCTACCGCCCGACGGGAGTGGCGGTGGGCCCCGACGGCTCGCTGTACGTCGCTTCAGATCAGGGAGAGGGCGCGGTTTTCAGGATTCTCAGTCAGCCCTAGCGACTGCGGCGCTGCGGCGTCCCGCCCAGGCGGACGCGCGCGACAGAATCTGCCGTCGCGATAGCCCGGTCGGAATCCCATTTGTAGTAGAGCGTGAGACAGGACGAGAGGTTCATGTCGCGCTTGGCGGCGCACGCTTGCAGCTCGCGGCGGTGGCTCGCGAGATCGTGATTCCAGATCGAATCCTGCGCCGTCTGCACGCGGGACGGAGGCCACCCGGCGACGAGCAGGCAGTTCTTGAGTTGATCGTCGCTCTTGGCGCAGCTTTGCAGATCCCGCTTGTGTTTCGCCGAGCCGAGCGCCCAAACCGAATCCATTTGCCAGGTCTTGATCGAATCGAGCTCGCGGGCTCGATCCGTCGCCGCCCGCTGCGCGTCGGCGACGTTCCAGTGATACAGGCCCACGAGGCACTGCGTCGTCCCCTTCGCGTCGAGCGAGATCGAGCTGCACTCGACGATCTCAGCCCGCTTGCTCGATTTCTTTCCGCAAGCATTCACCAGGGCGATCAGGAGAAGGGCGCCGATTCGTAAGGCATGGGGTCTCATGGCGCCCCTAAGATACAAAACTCACTAACGCAGCAACAGGAAAACGTCGTAGAGTGCGTGGGTCCATGCAGTTATGCCGAATCCCCGCAGCAGATAGAGACCGCTGAAGAAGAGTCCGGCGATGGTGCGGAATACAAAGGAATAGACGTCGAGGCGATCGCCATACGGGCCGATATAGTGGAAAGCGGAGAAGATCAACGCGCCGAGCACGGTAGCCGCCAGCCCCGAGACGAGGGGCCGCCAGCCGAGCAGCTTGGCGGCGCCCCAGGCAATCAGGCCGACCAACACGACGCGAAACAGCAGCTCTTCGTAGATTCCGGCGCCGATGGACAGCATCAGCAACGTCCAGCGGCCCAGCTGTTGGCCGCTCAGGCCGAGGCTCAGGGGCGGCGGTGGCGCGCCCAGTAACGCCGCGGTGAGGCCTCCCACCACGATCCCGAAGACGAGGGACAGGCAGACCGACTCGAGCAGCATTCCAGGCAGGAAACCGGGCTTCAGATTGCCGCGATTGGCGCGTATGTCCTTGGCGATCAGCCAGGCGCCGGCGCCGATGAGACAAAGCATGAACAGCCGGGGCCCCCAGACGCCGGCCAGCCAGGTGAACACCGCTTCCAGCAGCACGTCCGCGCCGTTGCGGATCCCCAGACCGCCAGGCCCCGCCGGGACGATCGCCGCGAGCACCTGATAGATGATCAGCAGCGGCAAGGCGAACAGCAGGCTGTAGCGGGGAGCGCGGCTCGCCTGCCAATAGGTGTGGATCATTCCTGAATCTTATCCTTCACCTGGTTTCGTACAGAGCCCTACGTGCCCTTCGTAATCCTCGTGACCGCCGTCCTCGCGGTGCAGTCACCGTCCGGCGACAGCAGCGCGTATCTCGATGCCGATGCGCGCCGCCTCGTCGCGGCGGCCCGGTCGCGGCGTGAAACCATCGACCGCTCCATCACCGCCTATCGCACGACGGTGCGTGAGCGCATTGGCGTGGGCATCCGCGCGCTACGCCGCGACCGCATGTTGTACCGCCGTGAGATTGCCTTGCGGATCGACTGGCGGCGCGACTCCGTCGCATCGATCACTGTCATCGGGGCGCGGCAATCAGTGCCCGCCGCTATTCCCAAACCCACACTGCCCGAGGATCTGAAGCGTGATGCCGGCGACTACGCATTCGATCCCGCGGACGATCGCCTCACGATCGGCTTCAACTCTTCGCGCCGTGACGACTCTACCCGTGAGAAACACGACATCGCATTCCAGCACCCGCTGGCGCCGGGCAGCGAGGCGAGCTATCGCTTTGCGACCGGCGATTCGAGTGTGGTCGTGTTTGCCAACGGGCGCACGATCACGCTGCGCGAGCTGCGCGTGATGCCGCGCCGCCTCGATTTCCGCCTGGTGTCGGGCTCGTTCTGGATCGATGAGGATTCCCATGCCGTTGTCCGGGCGTTGATCCGGCCTGCGCGTCCCTTCGATTTCGAGCAGGATCTGGCTGATGAGGACGACAAGGACATTCCGGGGTTCGTCAAGCCGATTCGGGCCGAGGTGCGGTTCCTGACGATCGATTATGGACTCTGGTCGGGCCGCTGGTGGATGCCCCGGCTGATCGCAATGGACGCGGTCGCGACGGCCGGTTCTTTCCTGCAGATGCCGGTGCGTTACGAGCTGCTGTACGACGAATACGAAGTCAGCGGGGACACGTCACTCCGCCGTGCCCCCCGCCCGCCGGCGGCAACATCGGAGCAAGACTCGATTGCGCGCGCAGCCCGCCGTCTCGCCGTCCGGGTAATCATGTCCAGCGACACGGCGGCGCTGATCTCGAGCACGGCGCTGCCGCCCTCGTTCGGCTCGACCAACGACACCCTCATTTCGCAGGGTGAGATGGAGGAGCTGACCCGCGGGCTCGGCAAACTGCCGTCGGCTCCATGGCAGTTCAAGGCGCGGCCGCCACGCTGGGGGCTGGCGCGCTACAACCGCGTCGAAGGACTCTCGCTTGGCGCGCGCGGCGAGCTCGACCTGGGCCGGCTGCGCCTCGATGGCGGGGCCCGAGTCGCCACGTCGGACGGCCACCCCGATCTCGCAGCCGGTTTGGTGCGCGAAACCGGTGCTGCGCGCGTTCGCGTCGCGGAGTATTGGCGGCTTGCCGCCGTCGATCCGGCGGCGCGTTCTCTTGGCATCGGCAATTCGCTCGGTGCGCTCGTGCTGGGCCGCGACGACGGCGATTACTTTCGGGCCGCGGGCGCGGAGCTGAGCATCGTGCCGCCGGTGACGCTGCCGCAGCGCTTCTCGCTGCGGCTGTACGCCGAACGGCAACGTCGCGCCGTGCAGCGCACCGACTTCTCATTCGCGCATGCGATCCACGAGGATCATGTGTTCCGCCCCAACATCACCGCCGACTCGGCCGATCAGATCGGCGCCGTGCTCACCGTTCGCGCGCAACGTGGCATCGATCCCGAGCACGTGCAGATGTCGACCGACGTCACGCTGGACGGCGGGGCAGGGACGTTCGGTTTTGCGCGGGCGAGCGGCACGTGGCGCGTCAGCACGCCGGTCGGGAAGAGTCTCGCAGCGGCCATCGAGCTGGGCGGCGGTATGTCAGCAGGCCGTGTCCCGGTTCAGAGCGACTGGTACCTCGGCGGGCCGGGCACGCTGCGGGGCTACGGCGGAGGCGTGACCAGCGGCGACGCCTTCTGGCGCGCGCGCGCGGAGCTCGCGAACCGCTGGCCAGCCGCGCGCGTCGTCCTGTTCGCGGACGTGGGCCGCGCGGCGCTGCGCGACCATCTGTCGCTCGCCCGGCCGCTCGCCGGCGTGGGCGTGGGGGCGAGCTTCCTCGACGGCCTCTTGCGCCTGGACCTCGCGCGCGCCGTCAGGACGCCGACCGGGTGGCGTCTGGATTTCTATACCGACGCTGCACTTTGAGGACATATTGGAGCCAGGAGTCGGGAGCCAGGGTGTTCCAATCCCAGACTCCCAACTCCTGACTCCAATAACATGACCTCATCACCCTCACCCTCGAGCGTCGTAGCAACCGACCTCAAGCGCGAGCTCAGTCTCCTCGACGCCATCATGATCAACGCGGGAACGATGATCGCGTCGGCGATTTTCATCGTTCCGGCGACGGTCGCCGCCGCGGTGCATGGGACGGCGCTGATGACGCTCGTGTGGGTCATTGGCGGGATCGTGTCGTTGCTCGGGGCGCTGTCGATTGCGGAGCTGGCGGCCGCATATCCGGAGGCGGGCGGGCAGTATGCATATCTGCGCGAGGCCTATGGGACCGTGTGGGCCTTTCTGTATGGGTGGGCGAACTTCGCCGTCATCAACACGGCATCGATTGCCGCCATCGCGGTGGGCTTCGCGCGGTATATCGGGTTCTTCACACCGCTCTCCGAAACGGCGATCCGCAGCGTCGCGATCGCGTCGATCATCGGCCTGACGCTGCTCAACTGCCGCGGCGTGCGACTCGGCGCGACCACACAGAACGTGCTGACGACGCTGAAGATCGCCGCATTGTTGGCGCTCATTGCGACGTCATTCGTGCTGCCCGGGGGGGGGGGGGGAGCGTCGTCGCATCTCGAACCGCTGTGGCCCTCGGGCACGATGGGCCAGTGGATCGGGCCATTCGGCGTCGCAATGGTGGGGGTGCTGTGGGCGTACGACGGGTGGATCGAAACAACGTACGTGGGAAGTGAAATCATGGATCCGGGGAGGAACCTGCCGCGCTCCATCATTCTCTCCACACTGATCGTGATCGCGCTCTACGTGCTCGTCAGCGTGGCGTATGTGTACGTGCTCTCTCCCGCCAGCGTAGCTGGCTCAGCGCTGGTCGCCTCCGATGCGGCCAAAGTCACGATGGGAGGGATCGGCGCGACCTTCGTGGTTGTCGCGATCCTGATCTCGACACTCGGCGCGAACAACGGGATCATCCTCACCGCGGCGCGGATCCCGTATGCGATGGCCCGCGGCGGCATGTTCTTCCGCTCGCAAGGCATCGTGCACCCGCGCTATGCGACGCCGGCGGTCGCGCTGCTCACCCAGGGCGTCATTGCGTCGGCGCTCACGGCGTTTGGGACGTACGATCAGCTCTTCACCTACGTCGTGTTCGCGCAGTTCGTCTTCTACGCGCTCTCGGCGGGTGCGGTCATCCGCTTGCGCCAAACGGCGCCGCAACTGGCGCGGCCGTATCGCACGTGGGGCTATCCCGTCACGCCGATCGTCTTCATCGCGTTCGCGATCTGGCTGGTATACAACACGATTGTGGAGACACCGCGCGATTCGGCCATCGGTGCAGGGCTGATTCTGCTCGGGTTGCCGGGCTATTACTACTGGCGTCGAACCCGCGCCGGCCGGTAATCGATCAGCTCCGCCAGCGACGGCGGGATTCGTGTCCCCCACACATCACGCATCGGCACCGTGACGATCTGGGGTCGCGTGCCCGGTAGGCCGTCGCGGCCGTCTTGACCCTTTGCGCCGGGGGGCCCGGCGGCTCCGGCACTTCCTGCGACGCAGCGGGGGTCATTCGCAGGCGATGCTGCGCCGCCCTTTCCACCAGCGCCGCCTTTGCCGCCCGATCCTCCGTCGCCGCCCTCACCACCGGGGACCTGCGCGTCTACCAGGCCGGCGAGAAACGGCTCCTCGGACGGGGCGATGATCGTGATCTGGCCGCCACGACCGCCCGGCCCGCCGCCGCTGCCGTTGCCACCAGCGCCTCCAGGGCCGCCGGCGCCGCCGGGGCAACCGGCCTGGCCGGCTGTTCCTGCGACGCCTGTCGCTCCATCCGCGCCACGTGATCCGTGGGAGCCGCGTGCCTCGATGATGAGCCAGTCGGAGGGTGGGACAGCGCGGGCGTCGGCGAGCACGTAATACGGCGGCGCGTCTTCCACTTCGATGCCGGCGACGAGCAACCGGTCGTAAAACGGCGACTGGAGGATTCCCAATCGCACCGTCACCTGGGGTCCACTGGCGCCGGCACCGGCGCCACGGAACCCGAAGGCGTGCTGCAGGCAGCTGTAGTCGGGTGCTACGACCGTGGACGTCGTGATGCTGGGCTTGGCCCGGAGCACGGCCGAGAGGCGAAAGCCCGTGATCGCGGTGGCGAGGGGATCGCGGTAGGCGTTCCAGCCGCCGCCCTCGAGCGGCGTCGCCTCGGGACTCGAGCGCTCCAGGAAGATGACGTGCAGCCGCGGCGGATGATCCTTGTCGTAGCGACTTTCGAACGGAACGAGAGAGCCGTCGTTCAGGACCGCGGTGTAGACCGCGCCGAACGATTCACCGGGACAAGCCCGTGTGCTCGTCGACATGCGCAGCTCGCGGATCTGCTCGACGAGCCCGGGATCGGGAGCGAAGGATGGCGGCGGCCGCTTGGGTCCGCATGCCGCGGTGAGGACAACCGCTGCCAGAACCGCACGTCTCATGGATTTTCCTCGCGCAGGAATCGATTGGTGTCGACGTCGTAGATCCGTGTCCGAATTACGAGGCCCGCCTGGTGCGAGTCGACTTCGCGCACGTACACCAGCTTCCGGTTCTCGGACGGCCGATAGATGATCCAGCTACCGGGGGGGGCGAAGGCGCTGATGCCGGCGCAGGGGCGGGACCTCGGCCGGGGCTGATGACCGGGCGGCGTGCCCGGAATCCAGATGCGGCATTCGCCCATTTGTGGCAACTGGCCAGGTGGCAGGCCGAGCGTCGCGGCCGTGCTGGGTCCGGGCCCGGGGGGCCCGCTTTGGACATCGGGATTCGGTCCCAGGATGACCGTCCGTGTCGTTCGACTGCAGGCGGTGACGGACAGTACGCCCGCGATGGTGCAGGCGAACGCGCGATTCATGGGGCCTCCCCTAAAAGGTCGGACCAAATGTAGTATTTCATCTCATCTCGCGCGTGGGGGCGCCGGTCCAGGTCGGATTGATCGAGACGATGCGAGCGAGGGAGGGGCGGATCCCCTGGCTCGGGCGCCATGTCGCAAGACTCCGCGCAGCCAGCGCGGCGCTCGACCTGGTCGAGCCAGCGGATGGCCTAGAGGATCTCGTGCGGCTCACCGCGGGTTCGGGAGACCGCGTCGTGCGGCTCGAGCTGCGCGACGGGCGCGCCCAAGTCACGACCCGCGACGTCAACGCTGAACAGTCTCCTGCCATCGTCGTTTCCGAGGAAGTGCATCGACCGTACCGCCACAAGACAACTCGGCGCGAGCAATTCGGGCGGGCGCTGGCGAGCGCACGGCGGATTGGCGCGCAGGACGCGCTGCTCGTCACGGCGAACGGCACCGTCGCCGAGGGGACCGCGTGGAATCTGTTTTGGTGGGATGGGCCGGCACTGTACACGCCGGCGGCCGAGCTCGGCATCCTGCCGGGACTGGGGCGCAGCCGTGTCATGGAGCTGACGACTGTCAGGGAGGAGCAGGTGCCCGTTGCGGCGCTCGCCGGCCGCAGCCTGTTTCTCGTGAACGCGGTGCGGGGGATTGTGGAGATCGGGATGCTGCAGGGAGTGCGCGTTCTCCGGGATCCTCGAACAGCTGAGCTTTCATCGGCGTTCTGGCCCGATTAGGTTACCTTGGCGCCTTAGCGTCTTGGCGTCTGGCGTGGTGGCTGTAGCTCAATTGGTTAGAGCGCCGGACTGTGGCTCCGGAGGTTGCGGGTTCAATCCCCGTCAGCCACCCTCTCGAGACTAGTTGCAAAGTTGCGCAGGCGCCAAAGTGAGCCTCTCGTTCTCCTGCACGGGTGGCCGCAGCACTGGTACATGTGGCGCCATCAGATCCCACGGAGCGCAACCCCGGTCCCTCCAAGCCCTGGATCAGCAGGGTCATCCATCCGGCGGACCGGCGCCCCGCTGGGATTCGTCGCCGAGGCATCCCGCCGGCAGCCCATCGCGACGAGCCGGCGCGGGCAACCTCCCGAAGCCAAGCCAGCCGGGGCGGCGGGGGGAAGCCCGTTCGTGCAGGTCGTCGAGCAGCGGCACGAACTCACCGCGAATCAAGTGCCGTTCTTGCCACGCGCGGTGAACCCGAGAGAGCTCCTCGCGGAACTGCACGAGTTGCGCGATCTCCGCGTCAAGCTCCCCGAGCTTCTGCTCGAGCAGCTCGCGGACCGTGTGGCACGGCGCGACGCCGGTACGGTACATTTGAAATACCCGCGCCAGCTCGCGCAGCGTGAACCCTGCACGCCTGGCACGCCCCACCCATTTCATGTACTCCACGTCGCGGCGACGCCAGACACGGTAACCCGCGCGCGAGCGCGCCGCCTTAGGCAGGATCCCGATTCGCTCGTAGTGCCGGATGCTGTCCGGGCTCACCCCCACGAGTCGGGCGAGCGTACCAACTGTCCAGAGGTCTTCCGACATTGCTCATCCCCCCGCCTCAATTCTCCACCCTGGAATCGTTCCAAGGTCAAGGCATTCCGTGCGTCCGACCCAGGGAAAGGTAGCCCTTGCGCTCGGAACGATTCCAAGCGGTACCGTAGGGGGTGAGGAGCCTCAAACGACGCTCTCGCCAAGAGGTGTCGAATGAGATCGATTGGCCTTCTCGTGCTCATGGCTGCGTCGCTGGCGGCCGCCCCGTCGGCCCCCGGGATCCGGGTGCCAGCACCGGCTCGACCCCCTGCCTCACCCTCGCTGCAGCCTCCCTCGACGGCTCATGCACCCAGCCGTACGTTGGGAGGCCGATTGAAATTCCTATTCCGAGGAGCGGAAAATGAGAATCCATCGGCGGTTGGCGACGATTGCCTTTATTTTGCAACTGTCCGCGTGCGTGTCGGTGCAGCAGACGGTACGCGCCGACGCCGCGCCCGTGCCGACCGCGGGCTATGTGGCTGGCAGCTTCACGACGGACAAAGGCAGCGCCTTCGGTTTCGGCCTCGTCAATACCGAGACCGGCGAGGACTATGTCATGCCCTTCGGACAGGAGAGGAACATGCCTTCGGTGCGCGACAACGAGCTCGGCATGATTCAGCTCCCTCCCGGCAATTACAAGATCGCGTACTGGGTGACCTACGCGACGCTCACGAAGCAGCGCGAGGTTAAAAAGGCCATCGACAATCCCGTGTTCGGCGCGCCGTTCACGGTGGCGCCGGGGGCCGTGGTGTTCCTGGGCAGTTTTTCCACCAGAACCGATTTTTTCCCGTACAGGCGGGCCGAGTGGTCGTTCCGGGCGAACCGGATCTCGCGTCGGGAGGCGAAAGACATGTTCGCCAAGACGTATCCGAGATTCGCCGACCTGCCGTTCTCGTGCAGGCTCTGCCTGCCGTGAGCGCTTCCCGAGCGCCGCGCGCCGCCTTAGGCAAGATCCCGATTCGCTCGTAGTGCCGGATGCTGTCCGGGCTCACCCCCACGAGACGGGCGAGCGTGCCAACCGTCCAGAGCTTTTCCGACATTGCTCATCACCCCCGCCGCAATTCTCCACCCTGGAATCGTTCCAAGGTCAAGGCATTCCGTGCGTCCGACCCCCGGAAAGCTAGCCCCTTGCGCTTGGAACGATTCCAGACCGTACCATAGGCCGAGAGGAGCCTCAAACAACGCTATCCCCAAGAGGTGTCTATGCGATCGATTGGCCTTCTCGTGCTCATGGCTGCGTCTCTGGCGGCCACCCCTGCAGTGGCCCAGGTCAAGTTCACTGGCCGGACTCTTCTCAAGAGCAGCACCGCGATGGATGGGTCGCCCGTAGCGTACCCCAAGACCGACAGCGCCGAGGTGACCGCGATGCTCATGGAGATCGCCCCGGGCGGGGAGACGGGGTGGCATATGCACACGGCACCGACGTTCGTGTACGTGCTCGAAGGAGCGGTGGAGGTCGAAGAGCGACCCAGCGGGATGAAACACACGCATGCCGCCGGGGAGGCGTTTCTCCACGCGCTGAACACCTGGCATAACGGTCGGAATCGGGGGCGGACGCCGGCACGCATCGTGGTCGTTTCCACCGGCGAGCGGGGCCGGCCCGTCATGGTGCACGAGGCGCCCGGGCACTAGCGAACCGGTGCGTCGCAGGAGGTTTGAATGCTCATCGCGATAGCCAGATTCGTCATAAATGTGGTGCCGGAGGCGATGGCAGATTCCATCACCCGCTCCCTGGCTGCCATGACGCAGCGGCCGCGCGTTTCGTCTTTCGAACAAGCAGCGATGGCGCACGCGAGCAGGATGAGATACGGCGAGAACAACAAGAATGTCGCTTGGGTTTGGGGCGATGGGCCGCTGGTCATCTTTGTGCATGGATGGAGCGGCCGTGCTGCGCAAATGGCTCCGCTAGCCCTTCATGTTGCCAATTTGGGCTTTCGGTCGGTGGCCATCGATGTGACGGGACATGGAGACTCGCCCAAACGCCATACGCGGTGGGACTATTTTTTCAGAGACATTGCCGTCTTATCCCAATCGCTGCATGAGGAAGTCTATGCCTATATAGGGCACTCCGCTGGCGCTCTGAGTATGATGGCCGCGCGCGCGCTAAAGGGCATTCACGCGCAACGCTACGCCTGCATTTGTGCACCTTCGTTTCCGTTCCCCCCGATTAATGTCATTCAAAAGAAATTGAATCCCAAAGAAAGTGTGGTGGAACATTACAAAGAGTTTATCGCGGGGCAGTTCGAGACCACTTGGGAGGAACTTCAGGCCGGTTGTTCCTATGCCAATGCGGGATCTGATACGCTGCTGTTCTACGATGAGACGGACCGGTTCGTTAATCATCGCGAAGGCGACAAGATACAAACCATCTGCCCTGGTGCGCAGGTGGTGAAGACTCGTGCGTACAGCCATCAGCAGATTCTCGCGGCCCCCGAGCTCGCCCAGACCCTGGGGGCGTTCCTGCAAAAAGAAAGGTTGAGTCCTTGAAGCTCGGGAGGCCGACGAAGACGAATGATCCAGTCAAATTTGTGAAAGGAGTGACCATGCCCGACGACCGAGAACGCGAACGACGACGAGCGCTCGTGCACGCGCACTACGCTGCCGAGAATGACCACGATCTGGAGCGGATCATGGGTACGTTCTCCGAGGATGCCGTGATGCTCTACAACCGCCAGTCGTTTCCCAGCGACGCAACCATCCGCTTGGCGCACGGCTACTTCGGAATGAGCGCCGCACCCGGCGCGTTCGGCGGCTTTCGATCTATCGTGGACCAGGAGCACTTCACCGACACCGAGACCGTGATCGAAGGTCGGGCCTGCGGAACACACATCAGCGAGTTCCTCGGCTTTCCACCGACAGGGCGCGACGTCGAGCTCCCGTTCGTCGCCTTCTACCGCTTCGACGCCAACGGGAAGCTGACCTCCGAGCGCGTCGTGATGAACCTCGGCCCGCTGCGCGGCTGAGCGCGCGCGGTACCTTGGGAGATCGCAGATGCACCAACTGATTTATGTAAAGAAGCGAGTTCTGGAATGGCGCGAGGCACCCGAGCCGACGCTCCAATCGCCGCAAGAGGCGATTGTCCGGCCCTTCGTCGCGGCGCGCTGCGATCTCGACGTCGTGCCGTTGTTTCACAACGTCACCACACCGATGAAGCTCGGCCTGGCCCTCCATTACTTCGATCCGTTGGTGCGCGACATGCTGGGGAGCGATCCGTTCAGGGGACCGTATCCGTTCGGACACGAATGCGTGGCGGAGGTCGTTGAATGTGGCGGCGACGTCAAGAACGTGAAGCGCGGCGACAGGGTCATCGTGCCCTGGGCGATCTCATGCGGACATTGCTTTAACTGCGAGCACGACCTCACTTCCAAATGCACGAACAGCGGC
>Ga0137372_10004798_pt1 | contig 13196 bp, 9 predicted proteins | sample SagtaG_6_FD_104911 | JGI IMG/M metagenome (GOLD analysis project Ga0137372, IMG submission 104911) | Vadose zone soil microbial communities from Sagehorn Ranch, Mendocino, California, USA - Sage1_R_60_16 metaG | ecosystem: Environmental > Terrestrial > Soil > Vadose zone | place: USA: California...
ACGCTTGCTGGCAGCGTCGTACGTCGCGTCGTCGACACCCTTTGTTATGGGCAACGTGGTGACTTCCTTTCCGGTTTGGGTGTCGAGCACAGAAATCTGCCCGCTGCGACACGCCACAAACAATCGATGGTCTGCTTCATCGAAGCCCATGGCGACATTCGTCTTGCATTTGGTAACAGGCCAGCTCGCGATGAGCTCCCGTTTGTCCCGGTCGACCACATCGACCTGGTTTTTGGCCTTGTTATTGATATATATTTTCGGGCTCGATTTCTCGAGTGCCATTGCTTCAAGTGTGTCTCCGTCAATTTTGATGTCGGCTAATTTCTTGCCCGCGGTAGTGTCGACGACGCTAAGCATAGAGTATGTCTGGTGGACTTTGCCACCGCCATTGTCGATGTAGAGGCATTTTGTGGCGGCATCGTATCCGATTGAATCGGCGTCCTCCAGCAATTTCACGCTCGAAAGCAAACGGTAGCTTTTGCCGTCGAATATCTTGAGGTCCCCAGCATCCCCATCGGTCACGTATATGCGGTTAAGGTCTTCGCGATAGAGCACGGCATGGGGTTTCCCGATTCCGCCTATTGTGCGGATGAGTTTGCCGGTCTTGAAGTCGAAAACGAGCACCGCCTTGTAAGACTCTGGAGTCGCAAAAAGTCGGCCACCCTTTAGATCAACCTCAAAATGATCGAAATGTCCTTTAACGTCGGGAGGCAGTGTGATGGTCCGGACAAGCCTGAGTGGCGCGCTTTCTTGACCCTCGGCCGCGACTTCGAACACAAGAAAAAGCGTCACGAAAATTAAGAACAGTTTCTTCATTTTCTCTCCCGTAAGGTATGTGCTCTGTTTTCGGTCCGACAGAATTACGAAAAACTTACTTGATTTCGCTACGGCGAAGTTGAGACCGACCGGTACTGCCCGGTTCGCAAGCCAGCACGACAGAGCATAATTCATTCACTGACAGGGGAACTTAAAACAACATTAATTTCTATTTAGCTGAAAAAAGAAAAAAGACAACTTTTGTTTGAAAACAAGCGCCTTAAATCCTCTGCGAGCTTCACTGCTCGCTCACGGGTTTGAGGGTCAGTTGACTCGACAAGCAGCCTCAAGGAGTATTTACTCGTTGAAAGGTAAACAGTTGCTAGCCGAAAATAGAAGAACTCAATTCGCACTGCTCTCTTTTTTGAGGATTGCTTTGGTGAGCGCAATGTCGCTCTTGCGTCCATTCGGAGCAAATGCGCAAAACTCTCACGACAACGGAGCGACTCCACGACAGCATTCGGTGCGGCATGTCTTGCTGCTTAGCGTCGACGGCATGCATAACCTTGATCTCGCTAATCTGGTCAAAAACAGACCCGGATCGGCTCTTTCAATATTGAGTTCGCACGCGGTTACTTACTCAAACGCTTCTACTTCGTTCCCGTCCAACTCGTGGCCCGGACTGCTTTCCATGGTAACGGGAGGCTCTCCGAACGTTACGGGTGTCATTTTTGAGAACTCTTACGACCGCAGTTTATCGCCCCCCGCTTCCGATTGCTCCAAGATCGGAACTGCCGTGGTCTTCGATTCCTCGATCGATAAGAATCGTGATGCAGTAGATGGCGGGGGAGGGATCGACGAGAACAAGCTGCCGCGCAATCCGAATAATCATTGCGCGCCGGTTTTCCCGCACAGTTTTATACGCGTGAACACCATTTTTGAAGTTATTAAGGAGAGTGGCTGGCGTACCGCCTGGTCAGACAAGCATCTGGCTTATGAATTCGTGAACGGACCATCAGGTGCAGGAGTGGACGACCTTTTTACGCCGGAAGTCCGTTCTTTCCACGGCCCCGATAACGTCGAATCGTACGACGACCTAAAAGTGACGGCGATCCTGAACCAAATCGAGGGAAAAGACCACACTGGAACTCAACATGTGGGTGTGCCAGCCATTTTCGGCATGAACTTCCAGGCTGTCAGTGTTGCGCAGAAGACCAGCGGCGGTGGTTACCGCGACGCGAGTGGTAATCCCAGCACGGTTCTAGAAGATGCCTTCACTCATACAGATCAGTCCATAGGAAAAATCATCGCTAGACTACAGGCTCGCGGCTTGTTTGGCTCCACCCTCATAATCGTCACTGCTAAACACGGTGACTCCCCGATTGACCCTGAAAAGCTGAGGCGCGCCGACCTCGAGCTCATCCCGAAGACTGTTGCCGCGATCGATAAAGGGTTATTGGCGGGTGTCGAGCAAGATGGAAGCGTTGCCCTGCTTTGGCTCTCGGACCAGCACCGCACGCCTGACGTCGTCCATGCCTTGAATAAAATTCAGTTGGAGGCCGGCATTCAGGAAATGTACTCCGGCGAATCATTGAAGCTGTTGTTTAACGACCCCATGAGTGATCCGCGGGTACCAGATATCATAGTTCAGCCAACTCCTGGGCAGATCTATGTAGAGACAGGCACCACTTTCATAGCAGAGCACGGCGGTAATGCGGACACCGATCGGAACGTACCGCTTCTTGTGTCGTACTCTGAGTTAAGCCCTGTTCAGATTAAGTTTCCTGTACAAACTTCGCAAGTTGCCCCGAGCATACTCAAGGCGCTAGGGTTGGACCCGGCTTCTTTGGACGCGGTCAGAATTGAGAAGACACCGCTCTTGCCCGGATTGGATTTTGAACAAATATCTCGCTCGCCGGCGCCGAAGCCGGCTGAAATGCCACATCCTTTGTAGGGAGGAACTATGAAGCGAATGCAAGTCGCCGTCATGGCATTGTCAGTGGCGCTGGCAGTCAACTCCAAAGCTCAAGATCACGCACCTTTGAAGCTCGTAGCGACCATTCCCCTGCCTGGGCTCCACGATGGCGACTTTGATCACTTCGCTCCAGATGTCGATGGACACCGGCTCTTCCTAACCGGGGAAGAGAATGAAAAAGTTCTGGTCTTCGACACCACCACAAACCAGCTTATTCACACCATTGAAGATGTGAAGGCGCCGCATGCAATTCTCTTCCGCAAGGATTTAAAAAAGCTTTTCATCGTGGCCGGTGACGCATCCGCGGTTCAAGTTTATGACAGCGATAGTTATAAATTGCGTGGAGAGGTAAGAGTCTCTATCGATGCGGATTCCATCGCCTACGATTCCGCCAGTCACTACCTTTACGTCGTCAATGGGGGCCGGGAGGCGCATACACCGTATTCGTTGATTAGCGTTATTGATACCGACAACCCTAAAAAGTTACGCGATGTCAAAATCGACACCAACCATGTCGAAGCGATCGTGCTCGAAAAGTCTGGACCACGGATGTTTTGCAACCTGACGGGTAAGAGTGCGGTTGGAGTCCTCGACCGGAACAAGTCTGCACTGCTGGCCACTTGGCCTTTGCCCGCGGGCTACAAACTGAATGTTGCGATGGCTTTTGATGAAGGGGACCACCGTTTGTTTGTAGTCACCAGAAATCCTGGTCAGTTGATTGTCCTTAACTCGGACAGCGGTAAAGTGATCAGCAATGTGCCGGCAGTAAGCATGGTTGATGACATGAGTTACGACGCCCAGCATAAGCGCCTTTATCTGGCCGGCGACGGGGCTTTGGATGTTTTCGAACAGAAGGATCCCGACCATTACGCTTTGCTGGCGAAGATTCCAGGAGGCTTCCGCGCAAAGACGGGCATTCTGGTCCCGGAACTGAACCGCTACTATCTCGCTGTCCCTCATCACGAGAATAAGGACGCCGAAGTTCGTGTATACGAGATTCAGCCCTAGCGAATACTCTAGAGTCACTTTGCTGAACCGCGGATCCGTCGCCGGTCTGCAATGTGGAACCTTCAACATTCGCGAGGCTCAGTAATCTCAATGACAACCGCCGAACAGCCTGACGTCAGAACCGGAATCTCTCCATCGCGGATTTCACTCCGCTGGGTGCGCATCATCCCGGTCGCTCTCATTATGTACACGATCGCCTTTATCGATCGTACAAACATATCTCTCGCCTTGCCGCATATCAGCCGGGACCTCCATTTGGATCCGCAGCAAGCCGGGACGGTCGCGGGCATCTTCTTCTGGGGCTACCTGGCGTTGCAGATTCCCGGAGGGCATCTGGCCAAGCACTGGAGTGCGAAGAAATTTATCAGCGTTCTATTGCTTGTATGGGCCCTCTTTGCGATCGGCTGCGGCTTGGCCCGTACCTATCACGAACTTTTGTGGCTCCGGTTGCTTCTGGGAGTGGCGGAGAGCGGGGTTTATCCGGCCACTTTGATCCTGCTCTCGCACTGGTTTTCCCGTTCCGAGCGTGCGCGCGCCAACGCATTTTGGCTGCTGTGCTTGCCGGGGGCCGTAATATTAGCGTCGCCTTTTTCTGGATGGATTTTGGACCACTGGAATTGGCGGGTGATGTTGGTCGTGGAAGGCTCGTTACCTTTTTTGTGGCTGGCGGTTTGGCTTGTATTTATTCAAGACCATCCCTCGCAGGCGTCCTGGCTTCCGGAAGGCGAACGCGTTTCCCTGGTGGAAACCTTGCGCCGCGAGTCTTCTGAGTTGGAGGGATCGGAAAAAATTCCCTATTTTCGCGCGCTGTTACGGCCTCAGGTGTTTCTGCTCGCAGCTATCTATTTTTGCTTCGTTAGCGGACAGATGGGGCTGTTGTTTTGGCTGCCCAGCGCTATGGGAAAATTCAGGATGCTAAGCAGTCTTTCGACGGGAATCCTGTACACAATTCCTTTTATTGTCGGCGCCATCTCGGTGCTAGTCATCTCTCGGCATTCGGACAAAATGCATGAGCGCCGTTTTCACGCTGCCGGAGCTATGTTGTTTGGGGGAACTTGCATCCTGCTCGCAGTTGCCACCATTCCTCATTCGCTACTGATCGCTTTCGCATTCATCGCACTGAGCGGCGTGGGAGCTTACGGTCCGATGGGCGCGTTCTGGGCTATCCCGACAGAAACCTTGTCCTCAAGAATTGTCGGCTCGGTAATGGGCTTTGTAAACGCTATCGGCAACCTTGGGGCATACTTCGCTCCGCTGATCGTGGGATACCTCAACAAGAGGACGGGTAGTTTTCTGGCAGGATTTACATATTTGGGCATGATTACGTTGGTTGGCGCGGGACTCACGATGTTGGTGAAGGCGGCTCCCAAACATGCGGAAGTGGGATCCTAGGAGGGACGATGAGGTCTGACGCGAATCGGCTGGCGGGAAAGGTGATTCACATCGGGGCGACGATAGTTCTGGCTTGGTGCTTTTCTCTGTGTTCCTTGTCGGCACAAGAACAAGAACCTGAAACTCCGCCGCCTCCGCCGCTTCCTCCGCCGCAGGCCCGAACGCATGAGCGAGTCGCAATTCGCACCGGACGTATGTTTGACGGGAAGTCGGACGCTTTCACCAAGCAACAAGTCATTCTGGTCGAAGGCACGCGCATCGTGCAGGTAGGGCCAGCGAGTGAAGTGCACATCCCTCCGGGCACCGAGGTACTCGACCTGAGCAACGCGACCGTGCTCCCCGGACTGATCGACGGTCACACCCACATCTTCGCGAGCGGCCCCGATCTGGATGCGCAGATGTTGAAAGAGTCTTTGCAGTACCGCACATTGGAATCGCTGGTCAATGTCCAGCGTGATCTCTACGTCGGCTTCACGGCTCTGCGTGATCTGAAGACTCTGGGCGGAATGTACGGAGACGTCGATCTAAGAACGGCCATCAACAATGGACTGGTGCAAGGCCCTCGCCTGCAGGTTTCTGGCCGTGGCCTCGCGACTACCGGGGGATTTCGTCCCAAGGGTTACTCCCGCGATATTCCGTTGCCTGCGATGCTTCAGACAGTCGATAACCCGTGGGAGGCGCGCAAAGCGGTCCGCGAACAGCTCATGAACGGCACGGACTGGATCAAAATTTATGCTGCCTACGATTTCACATTTGCCCCTGACGGCACGCTGGTTATCCCGCCCACCTTCACGTTTGAGGAAGTTGAGGCGTTCGTCGAAGAGGCCCACGACAAAGGTCACAAGGTCTCCTGTCATGCTTTTGGCGGGAAGGGATTGCATAACTGTCTCGCGGCCGGGGTGGATACGATTGAACACGGAGTGCAGCTCTCCGACGACGATATCCAGCAATTCAAGAGAAAGGGCATCTACCTTATCCCGACTCTCTATCATTACCAATTAGACCGGGAACACGACGCCAAAAAATATGGCGGTCGTACTGTAGCCGAAGTGTCGGAACCAAACTTCCGGCGCGCCGTCGCCGCCGGCATCAAAATTGGTTTCGGGACTGGAGTGGGACCTTTTCCCCACGGTACTCAAATCAAGGAATTCGAATACATGGTCAAGTTCGGGATGACTCCAGCCCAAGTTATTCGCGCTGCGACCATCGTGAATGCGCAGATGATGGGATGGGATAGCACCATCGGTTCGATCGAGCGCGGGAAATTCGCCGATTTCGTGGCCGTATGTGGGGATCCGCTGGCCGATATCACAGAACTTGAGCGCGTGAAATTCGTGATGAAGGGCGGACAGGTTTTGCGTAACGATCTGAACTCTCCAGGTGGCAAGGGATGCAGCCAGAGGTAAATCCAAAGAATCTTGGAGTCAAAATGTTAAGGCGTGACTTCGGGAAAGTGGCTCTGGGGGCGATTGCGTCCAGTGCGCTTCTTAGATCCGCAAAAGGCACGAACGTTACGCCTGCTGCCGAATTCCCTAAGACTCCCGGACTGACAGACTATGTCGGCAGATTTGTCGTAAACATGACCTATGAAGATATTCCCGCGGACGTCATTGAACTCGGCAAGAAATCGATTCTTGACGGATTGGGCCTCGCGTTGGCCGGATCGCGGGCACAGACAGGAACCATCTGCCGCCAGTATCTCGAGGACCTTAGCATCTGCGGGGGAAAGGCCATCGTCATCGGATCGGCGCTCAAGACTTCGCCGCGATTCGCGGCATTCGTGAACGGAGTTTCAATTCACGCCGATGATTTCGACGACACGCAACTCTCTGCTGCGAAAGACCGCGTGTATGGCTTGCTGGTGCATCCTACCGTGCCCGTACTTCCCGCCGTCCTGGCGCTCTCTGAGCGTCGAAAGATTTCAGGTAAAGAGTTGATGCTGTCTTATCACGTGGGCGTCGAGGTGGAATGCAAGATCGCGGAAGCCATCTCACCGCGTCATTATCAAGATGGATTTCACTCCACGGGAACGTGCGGAGCACTGGGTTCGGCGGCGGCCTGCGCGAAGCTGCTTCGCTTCGATCAATCGAAGACTCTGAATGCCTTTGGCTCGGCTGCGAGTCAGTCAGGCGGATTGAGAGAAAATTTCGGCACCATGACCAAGCCGTTTCAGGCCGGGCACGCCGCAGAAAGCGGAGTAGTGTCCGCTGATCTGGTTGCGCTGGGCTGGACCGCAGCGGAACAAATTCTGGAAGCGGATCGCGGCTTCTTCCATGCCTTCGGGGGATCTTACGATCCGTCGGCGATCGTGGATCGCCTCGGAAAGCCGTGGACATTCGTGTCCCCGGGCATTTCGTTGAAGCCCTATCCTTCGGGTTCCCTCACACATCCCGCGATGACGGAACTGATGCGTCTAATCGAGGCCAACAACATACAGGCGGATCAAGTGGAAAAGGTCGATTGCGGCGCTAATCACAATATGACGACGACGCTTCTCCATCACCAGCCGAAGACCGGACTGGAAGCCAAGTTCAGCATGGAATTCTGTCTGGCAATTTTGCTACTCGAGCGAAAGGCTGGTTTGGGCGAGTTCTCCGACAAGGTGGTTCAGAGGGCGGACGTGCAGGAGATCATTCGGAAAATAAACTTTTACGTCGATCCCCAAGCCGAGAGCGCCGGCTTCGACAAGATGATGTCGATCTTGAAAATCCACTTGAGGGACGGGAGAGTCATCACTGGTCGCGCTGACTTTGCCAAAGGCAGTCCTGCGAATCCGATGAGCTTTGACGAAGCAGCTATAAAATTCCGGGGATGTGCTGAATACGCCAACTGGCCAAAAGTCAAGACTGAGAAAATCATCGCCTTCGTCAAAACTTTGGATTCCGCTTCGGATATCAGCGCGCTTTCACGGTTGCTGTCAGCCGAGAAGGGATAAGTTTGACACCCATGAAAACTTTCAATATTGCAGTCATCGCAGGCGACGGCATCGGGAAAGAGGTGGTGCCAGAAGGCATCCGTGTGTTGGAAGCGGCAGGACAGCGCTTCGGATTCCGATTAAACTGGCAGGCGTTTGATTGGAGTTGCGACATTTATGTCAAGACTGGGAAGATGATGCCGGCCGATGGTATCCAGCAACTGCGGCCGTTCGACTCGATCTTCCTGGGTGCCGTGGGACACCCGAGCATTCCGGACCATGTCTCGTTGTGGGGACTCTTAATCCCCATCCGCCGCCATTTCCGGCAATACGTTAATTTGCGGCCAGTGCGTCTTTTCGAAGGAATTGAAACCCCACTCAAGAATTGGAAGCCCGGACAAATTGATTTCTGTATCGTTCGCGAGAACAACGAAGGCGAGTATTCAAACATTGGCGGCCGTCTCTATGAGGGGACGGATGAGGAAATGGCCATTCAACAGACAGTTTTCACCCGACGTGGAGTGAACCGCGTCTTGCGATTCGCCTTCGCTTTGGCCCGCACCAAAAAGAAGCATCTGACCTCTGCTACAAAATCCAATGGGATCATTCATACCATGCCGTTCTGGGATGAATGTTTCCATGAGATGGCGACGGATTATCCCGATATCCGTACGGATCAATATCACATTGATATACTGACCGCCCATTTTGTGCGGCATCCTGACTGGTTTGATGTTGTTGTGGGTTCGAATCTCTTCGGTGACATTCTTTCTGATCTTGGCCCCGCGGTCGTCGGATCGATCGGCATCGCCCCCTCTGCAAATCTGAATCCGGAAAAAGAATATCCATCCATGTTCGAGCCAGTCCATGGCTCGGCCCCAGATATTGCTGGCAAAGGCATAGCGAATCCCATCGGGCAGATATGGTCAGGCGCTATGATGCTAAGACATCTGGGTGCCTCCGAGGCTGCCGATGCCGTAGAGGACGCGATTGCGGAGACTTTGGCGCGATCAAACGTTCGCACTCCTGACATTGGAGGGAACGCGACCACTGAAGATATGGGCGCGGCCATTGCCTCGCAGGTGAGTCCAGTGGGTCACACAGCTAATCGGTGATTTGCGTGTGACGGACCGTGCACATGGAGTTTGCGGGCGAAAGATACAATCTATGGCCCCATCGTCAGTTGGAGGAAATCACGCCTCCTCAACGCTCTTTTAATCCTTCCTTCACGCTAGGTAATCGAGCGGCCTCAAACCATGACCCCGCTCACTAATCGGAAATCGCAGGTCTGGTCGGTAGTGCGCGTCTCCAGCGGGAATTTTCTGGAGATGTATGACTTCATGGTGTTTGGTTATTACGCATCCGCGATTGGCAATGCCTTTTTCCCCGCTGGCAATCCATTCGTATCCTTGATGTTGTCGCTCATGACCTTCGGTGCGGGTTTTCTGATGCGGCCCCTCGGAGCCATTGTTCTTGGGGCATACACCGATCGCCATGGGCGTCGCGCCGGCCTTATTCTGACGTTGGGACTGATGTCCATCGGCATCATCTCCATAGCGTGCACACCCGGGTACGCGACCATCGGACTGTTGGCTCCACTGCTTGTGCTGACAGGCCGCCTGCTTCAAGGCTTCTCGGCAGGTATGGAATTGGGCGGCGTCTCGGTTTATTTGGCAGAGATCTCAACACCAGGACATAAGGGCTTTTATGTCAGTTGGCAGTCAGCAGGCCAGCAAGTGGCTGTGATGTTCGCCGCATTGCTTGGGGTGGTGTTGAGTTCCGTCCTTCCGCCGCAAAAAATGATGTTATGGGGATGGCGCATTCCGCTGCTTCTCGGCTGCGCGATACTTCCGTTCCTGTTTAGGCTCAGACGTTCGCTTCAGGAAACTGATGAGTTTATTGCCCGTAAGCACAGGCCCGGCGCGTCGGAAATTCTGACCTCGCTCACTGCAAACTGGGGGATTGTGCTCATCGGAACCATGATGGTGACGATGACGACCGTTTCTTTCTACATGATTACCGCTTACACACCCACCTTCGGCAGCTCCGTGCTTCATCTGGCGAGCATTGACAGTTTAATCGTCACCTTGTGCGTTGGAACCTCCAATCTGTTCTGGCTGCCTGTAATGGGAACTCTGTCCGACAGGATAGGCCGGCGACCCTTACTAGTCGTGTGCACAACCCTGATGCTGATCACAGCCTATCCAACGATGTTATGGCTGGTTCGTGATCCGTCATTCTCGAGATTACTGGCGATCGAACTCTGGCTGTCTTTCATCTATGGCAGCTACAACGGTGCCATGGTCGTTTTCCTGACAGAGATCATGCCGATGAGTGTGCGGACCACAGGTTTTGCTCTCGCCTATAGCCTGGCCACGGCTGTCTTCGGTGGATTTACTCCGGCGATCAGCACCTATCTGATTCACGTGACCGGCAATCGGGCGATTCCGGGTCTGTGGTTATCCTTGGCTGCCTCGTGCGGTCTTGTGGCCTCGCTCTTGGCAAGACCTCACCAGGCTCCTGCCGAGGCCCACTGTGCTGAGGTTTCGTGCGGACGATAAGCAGCCTTTCCTTATTAAGTGCCCGCTATTAAGTGCCCGCTCTGTGGGATGACCAGCACGTACGGAGCACAGATGCTGAAGCTTGCCGCATGAATTTGATGACCGCTTACGCTCCGTAAGGAAATGGCATTTCTGCCAGCCAGCTTCTAAAAGTCGAAGAGCTTCGAGCTGGCGCTCTAGTTCCTGGTCATCGGGCGGAATGTCGAATGGAAATTGCTGGCGTGCTCATGACTTAGATCTCCTCCCCAAACGTATGTGCCGAAATCCTCCCAAGCTGCGTGTCCTCATCTGGCCGCGTCTCCGACTAGCCGACTCATCGGGCAGCATAACGGGTACTCGGGCAAGTGAAATGTCGCTCACACCCCGGAACGCGGAGTTGTGGGAGCTTGGAAGCTGCATTGGCGCTTGCCGCCGATTGACGGTCAACACTGAAGTTATCGGCCAGGTTCCAGGTTCCAGTTTCCGGATCGACGACGCGATTGGCCACGTAAATCGCTGTATATCGGATGGCTATCAATCCTTGACGAAGAGGTCTTGGACTCTTTCGACGACTCAGCTTAGCCTCCAACTGACGTTGAGAATTTCGCTTTCCTCTCTGTTGCGGACTTCCCGGACCCTGATGGCCACGCATGGCCGCGCAACCGCAGAGAAGGAGGAAGAATGCGCTCAGGCTCCAGAGAGACTCTTACACAATTGCGATATTGCGAAGATGTTCAGGCGAGCGAGAAGATCAAGCAAATGGCCAGGGCGGAAGGTGCAGAAGGACAACATGACAGACATTCAGCTTTTGGATGAGCAGGAAGTGTCGAGGCGGTTGAGCGTGAGCATTAACACGCTACGTTACTGGCGCGTCTCGGGCGACGGGCCAAATTATGTAAAACTCGGCCGCCTGGTGAGATATGATGCTCTCGCGCTGGAGAAGTTCATCGAGCGCAACCTGCGTGTCTCAAAAGCGAGAGCGACTACGGAGGAAAAACGTGTCGCTCATTAAACGAGGTAATGTATGGCACTTCGCATTCCGCTGGAATGGCAAGCGCTATCGGGGACTTGCAAGACCTCGAAGGAGCAGGAAGCCAAGAAAGTAGAATCGCTGGTGCTCGCGCGGTTACTGGCAGATGGTCGCGTACCGGGAAGCAAAAAAATCCCGACGTTGTCCGACTTCTCGAATCGCTTCTTCAACTGGTTGGAATCTTTGCCGGCGGACCGTCCGCCGAAGGCGCCAACCCGTAGGTATTACCGTGTCGGCTGGCGAGTGCTCGAATCCACACCCATCACTGGTATGAAACTGGATCAGATAACGACGGATCACGGTTCAATCATCGAGGGATTGTCAGCCGCGAACACGAACAACGCTCTCCGCACTCTTCGGCGCATGCTGAAAAAGGCACACGAGTGGCAGCTTCTATCCGTAGTGCCAGTCGTGAAACTTGTCGAGGAGCACGGGCGGGACGAACTCATCGAGTTGTGGATCGAGCAGCAGTTGTTAACAGTCACGGCAGGCCCGCGGCTTACACCGAAAGGGAAGAGGTCACGTGTAGGCTGGGAGCCGTTCCGAACGATTCTGTTAATCATGCTGGATTCCGGTCTTCGCCCTGGCGAGATCTTCCGAATGCGGTGGGAAAACATCCATTGGGACAAAGGGTTGATCTTCAACCCGCGTGGCAAGTCCCGCAAATCTCGGCGTTACGTTCCGCTGACTCAGCGTGTCAAGGCAGCACTCCTGGCAAGCAGGGAACGCGCGAGCGAAGGATGGGTGTTCCCCTCGAAGAAAGCGCAGTCGGGCCATATCACCGGTCACGAGGTTTCCAAGCAGTGGCTGGAAGCCAAGCGGTCAACAGGTATTCCCGGATCGGTCGTGCTGTACTGTGCGCGCCATCGCTTCTCAACCGACGCGATGGAGGGAACAGGAAACGTGATGGCGGTTATGGATGCGATGGGACATCAGTCAGTCAATACCACGCGCATCTACAACCACTCGAATGTGATGCAAATCCGGGAAGCGATCGAGCGCCGGAATCAGCAGTTGTCCGCAACGGTGCAGTAGGTGGCCACAAAACTGACCACAGTCACCTCAACGAACTGTGTTAGAAGACGCCGTAAGTGATTGAAGCAGAATTGGTAGCGCTACCGGGAATCGAACCCGGGTTTGAAGATTGAGAATCTTCCGTCCTAACCCCTAGACGATAGCGCCTCAGAGTGCTCACAAAATTATAACAAAGCACCCGGCGCCTACTTTGCCGCTCGCGCAGCTGTGGCCCGGCGCCTACTTTGCCGCTCGCGCGGCTGTGGCACTGTTTAGCCAGATTCAGTTTAGCCAGATTCAGTTCCAGCGTGCGTCACCCGCGATTCTCTAAAACCCGCCACCTAAGTTTCTGCCAATCTGGCAAGCTCTTTTCTTCTTCCGCTGAGGCCTCGATCACCAGTTGCCCTTCCAGTCGTTTGATCTCGCGGCGCAACCAACCGGCTAGGGCTTCTTCCAGTTCGGGCTGCGTTCCGCAACGATAGAAGTAATCGACCGTCTGCCCTTTTTCGTTAAGTGGAATAAATCGGCACGGTGAATTAAGTTCCCGATTCTCTTCCGGTACGAACT
>Ga0137372_10004801_pt1 | contig 13192 bp, 10 predicted proteins | sample SagtaG_6_FD_104911 | JGI IMG/M metagenome (GOLD analysis project Ga0137372, IMG submission 104911) | Vadose zone soil microbial communities from Sagehorn Ranch, Mendocino, California, USA - Sage1_R_60_16 metaG | ecosystem: Environmental > Terrestrial > Soil > Vadose zone | place: USA...
CGCGAAGCCGTGGTGGGAGGCGCCGATCGCGCCGGGGCGGGCGTTCTTCGTCGGCGACCCGCAGCAGTCGATCTACCGGTTCCGTCGTGCCGACCTCGAGCTGTACCACCGCGTCCAGCGGGAGCTGCACGACGGTCGCCGCGAGCTGGCCCAGAACTTCCGCTCGGTCCCTGCGATCCTCGACTGGGTCAATCATGTCTTCGACGCGTTGTTCGACAGCGCCGTCGCCGACGCCGGCGCGCAGGCCGCGCACGTGGCGCTGGCCGCGAACCGGGAGCCGTCGCCGACGACGGCGCCCGTGGTCGCGACCTTCGGCGGTCCCGCCGACGTCGAACGGGTCGGCGAAGTCCGCGCCGAGGAGGCGGCAGCAGTGGCCGGGCTGGCCCGGCGCATCAAGGACGCGGCCTGGCCGATCGTCGACCCGGTCACCGACGAGTTGCGCCCGGCTCGCTACGACGATGTCGCGCTCCTGCTCCCGACGCGCACGACACTCCCCGATCTCGAGGACGCGCTCGAGCGCGCCGACGTGCCGGTCAGGATCGAGAGCCAGTCCCTCGTGTTCTCGACCGCCGAGGTGCGGGACCTGCTCGCGATCCTCACCGTCCTCGACGACCCGACCGACGAGATCGCGCTGATCGCGTCGCTCCGCGCGCCCGCGTTCGGGTGCGGCGACGACGAGCTCGTCGACTACCACCACCGGGGTGGGCGGTGGGACTACCGCCGGCCGCCGCCCGACGACGTCCCCGCCGATCACCCGGTGGTCGAAGGCCTCGCCGCGCTCCGCCGCCTGCACGAGGCGCGCTGGTGGCAGTCGGTCAGCCAGACGGTCGAGGCGGTCGTGCGCGAACGCCGGATGATGGAGCTGGCAGTGACGCGACGCCGGCCACGGGATCACTGGCGGCGGATCCGTTTCTTCCTCGACCAGGCACGCGCGTACGACGCCGCATCGGGTCGTGGCCTCCGGGGCTTCGTCGACTGGGTGGAGCAGCTCGCCGACGAACGGGCACGGGCGGTCGAGGTCGTCGTCCCCGAGCCCGACGACGACGCGCTTCGCGTCCTCACGGTCCACGGCGCCAAAGGACTCGAGTTCCCGATCGTGATCCTCGCGGGGCTGAACGTGGCGCCCCCGTACCGGACGACGCCCGTCCTGTGGAACGCGGACGGCAGCTTCGAGGTCCGGGTCGGGCGGGCCCAGCAGGGCACCCGCTTCGAGACCGCGGGCTGGGAGGAGCGTGCCGAGCGCGAGGACGAGCTCGACGCAGCGGAACGGTTGCGGCTTCTGTACGTCGCGACGACGCGCGCCCGCGATCACCTGCTCGTGAGCCTGCACCACAAGCCGGGCACGAAGTGCCACGCCGCTCGTTTGTGCGAGCACGAGGACGCGCCCGCGGTCGCACTCGATCTTCCCCGGACGACGCCGGCGCCGGCCGCGTCGCGCTCCCCCGCCGACGACATCGCCGGCGAAGCTCCGGGGGCGCGTGACGCATGGATCGCCGCCCGTCACGACCTCCTGGCGCGCACGGCACGTCCCGCCACGGTCGCCGCCACCGCGCTGGCGAAGGAACCGGCGGCGGCCGAGCCCGGTGCGGGCGCGCCCGATCCGGGGCTCGCCAAGGACGAGCCGGTCGACGACCGGCCGGCGTGGCGGCGCGGCCGCGCCGGAACCGCGCTCGGGCGCGCGGTCCACGCGGTGCTGCAATCGATCGACCTCGCGACGGGCGGCGGCCTCGACGCCACGGCGCGTGCCCAAGCCCTCGCGGAGGGCATCCCCCAGCGTGAAGCGGAGGTCCGCGCCCTCGCCCGCAGCGTGTTGCAGGCGCCCACGGTGCGCAACGCCGTCGCGGGCGCCCGCTACTGGCGCGAGGTGCCGGTGGCCGCGGTCGTCGACGGCGTCACCGTCGAGGGCTTCGTGGACCTGCTGATCGAGACGCTCGAAGGCCTCGTCGTCGTGGACTACAAGACCGACCAGGCCCCCACCGACGACGACCTCGATGCGGCTATGGAGCAGTACCGCATCCAGGGCGCCGCCTACGCGCTCGCGCTCGAGCGGGCGCTGGGTACCCCCGTGGCGCGCTGCGTGTTCGTGTTCGCCCGTCGTCGTCGCGCGGTGGAACGGGAGGTCGGCGACCTCCCGGCCGCGGTGGCCGACGTCGAACAGCGCGTACGGGCGCGCGTGTGATCAGGACGAGGCGCGCAACGCGGCCCGGGGCCGGAGCCCCGGGCCGCGTACACGTGCTTCTCAGTGGCGCTCGTCAGAGCCCGAGCTGTCCGAGAAGGTTGAGGACGGCGTTCGGGTTGAACGGCTCCGTGCCCAGCGCAAGCTGGGCAGCGTTCGACGTGTGCGAGTGCAGGTAGTTCAGCTCGAGGTTGACGTCACCGACGCCGTTCGAGCCGGCGAGCGGCGCGATCTGGACCGTGCTCAGTACGCCGAGCGCCTGACCGGTCGCGTTCAGGAACGCGCTCCCCGAATCACCGGGGATACCGGGCGTGGCCGTGTACACGTTGTGGCTCCAGCCGTTGCCGTCGTCACCGAGGCTGACCCCCTGCTTCGGGCTCAGCTGGGTGACGCCGCCGCGCAGGCTCGAGTTCCCGTACGAGTACACGCTGTCACCCTGGACCGTGCCGTTGGTGTCGATGCCCGTGGGTCCACCCCAGAACGGGATCGACGGGTTGACCTTGCCCACGTCCGCCGGGTTCAGCTGGACCAGAGCCAGGTCGTTGAACGCGCACGCGTCCGGGTTGGTCTCGCCCGCGGCCTGCATCGTGAGCCACGAGTTGTAGACCATGACGCCGGGCTGTGATGCGCCTCCCACTTCCACGGGGGTGCCGATGGGCAGCGAGCCCGAGTCGCAGCCGTTCGTCTCCGTTGCGCCGCCCGTGCCCGAGCAGTGCGCAGCCTGGCCGATGTACACGTTCGAGGCGTCGAAGAAGATGAAGTTGGCGGTGCACTGCGCACCGTCCGTGATCGTCTGGACGCCGGGATGGATCGGCGCGGTGGCTGCCGGTGCCCAGGTGGGCGCCGCAACCGCAGACGGGGCCTCGGCCGTCGCGAACGGGACGACAACCGCCCCGACCGTGACCACAGCGGCAAAGGCGCGGGCCAGCATTCTCATGAAAGGTCCTCTCCCTGGGAGATCGTTATTGCCCGATATCGGCGGTTCGAGACAATAATGCCTCTCAGGGCGGAATGCACACGACCCTGTCGCCTCGGTGGCGCCTTGTGGTCGGGTGTCTTGCAGCTCGGTGGCGCCTCCCCGCCGGCCGCCTTGCGGGCCTCAGACCCGCGCCCCGGCGAAGATACGACCGCACTCGACCCGAGGAGCAGCTGTGGCTTACAGCGCGGTCAAACGCCTGCTGATCGGGCGTCCGCTGGCGTCACGAGAGTTCGAGCATCAGCGCCTCCCGAAGCGCCTTGCGTTGGGCGTCTTCTCGACCGACGCGATTGCCTCGACCGCGTTCGCGACGCAGGAGATCCTGGTGGTGCTGGTGCCGGCGGCGGGGATGGCGGCCCTCGGCTACCTGGTGCCGATCTCGCTCCTGGTCGTGGTGCTGCTGGTGATCGTGGTCGCCAGCTACCGCCAGACGCTGTACGCGTATCCCAACGGCGGCGGCTCGTACATCGTCAGCCGCGAGAACCTCGGGACGAACCCTTCACTCGTGGCAGCCGCGTCGCTCATGGTCGACTACACCCTGACGGTCTCGGTGTCGGTGGCTGCCGGCGTAGCCGCGATCACGTCGGCGATCTCGCCGTTGCGCGGCTACGAGGTCGAGCTCGGCGTGGCGCTGATCACGATCATCGCCCTCGCGAACCTCCGCGGCGCCAAGGAGTCGGGCCGGCTGTTCGCGCCACCCACGTACCTCTACATCGGGATCATGACGCTGCTCGTGGGATGGGGCCTGTTCCAGACGTTCACCGGCCGGCTGCAACCGCTCCCCGTGAACCACCACGAGCTCGCGCACTTCACGAACGGCGAGACGATGGTCGGAGGGGTCACGTTCTTCCTGTTGATGCGCGCCTTCTCCTCGGGCGCGGTGGCGCTCAGCGGCGTCGAAGCCATCTCGAACGGCGTGCAGGCGTTCCGCAAGCCGGAGTCGCGCAACGCCGCGATCACGCTGATGTGGACGGCGTTCTTCCTCGGCTCACTGTTCGTCGGAATCGCGGTCCTCGCCGACCAGCTCCGCCCGACGCTGTCCGAGAGCCAGACGATCCTGTCCACGATGGGCCGCGCCGTCTTCGGCGGCAGCGGTCCTCTTTACATCATCCTGCAGGCCTCCACGGCCGGGATCCTCACGCTGTCCGCGAACACCGCGTTCGCCGACTTCCCCCGGCTGTCCGGCATCATCGCCCACGACGGGTTCATGCCCCGCCAGCTCGCCAACCGCGGCGACCGGCTCGTCCTCTCCAACGGCATCCTCGTCCTTGCCGTCGCGGCGGGGGCGCTCGTCGTCGGCTTCGGGGCCGAGGTCAGCGCGCTCGTGCCCCTCTTCGCCGTCGGCCTGTTCACGGCGTTCACACTCTCCCAGTCCGGCATGGTGATGTACCACTGGCGGCGGCGCGAGCACGGCTGGCGCCGAGGCCTGTTGATCAACGGGGTCGGCGCGCTCGCGACCTCCATCGTCACCACGGTCGTCGTGGTCTCGAAGTTCACCGAGGGCGCCTGGGTGCCGGTCGTCGTGATCCCGGTGCTGGTGCTGTTGTTCAAGGGGATCCACCATCACTACGAGGTCGTCGACCGGGCACTGAGCGTCGAGCCCGGCACGAAGGTCCCCGAGATCCGGCACACGGTCGTCGTCCTGGTCGGAGCGAAGGTGCACGTCGGCGTGCTGGAGGCGGTCGCGTACGCGAAGTCGCTGCGACCTGATTTCCTCCACGCGGTCTCCGTCGCGTACGACGCCGATCAGGCGGAGCGGATCCGTGCGCAGTGGAAGCGATTCGACATGGACGTGCCGCTCGACGTGCTCGAGTCCCCGTACCGCGAGGTCACCCGGCCCGTGCTCGACTACGTCGAGCAGCTGGACGAACGCTGGAGCTCCGATGTCATCACGGTCATCATCCCCGAGTTGGTCGTCCGCCGGTGGTGGCAGCAGCTCCTCCACAACCAGACCGCGCTGTGGCTCAAGGCCCGCCTGTTGTTTCGGGAGGGCACCGTCGTCACCTCGGTGCCAGCGCACGTCCTCGACCGGGGACGGCTCGAGGGACCGATCCCCACGAGCGGTCCGGGCCGCCGGGACGATTGAACGACGATCCCTGCGGGTCTACTCCCGGTCTTCGCTCTGCGAGCCGTCGCCCGCGTGCGCCATCGCCCGCGCCCTCGTGGCGGGATCGAAGAGCGTCTCGCCGGCGGCGGCGAGGCGTACCGAGTCGACGATGTCGACCCCCTTGATCTGCTTGAGCACGTAGCCGGAAGCGCCGGCGAGGATCGACGCCAGCACAACCTCGTCGTCGGTGAACGCCGTCAGCATGATGCAGCGGATCTCAGGATGCTGCGCGCGAACGCCGCGGCACAGCTCGACCCCGTCACCGTCGGGGAGGCGGACGTCGAGGACCGCCACATCAGGTCGGGTCGCCGCGATGCCTGACCGCGCCTCGCCCGCGGTGCCGGCCTCACCCACGACCTCGAGGTCCCCGTCGGCTTCGAGCATCTCCTTGAGGCCGCGCCTCACGATCTCGTGATCGTCGAGCAGGAACACGCGCACCACGTTGTCCAGCCGTCCTTTGACAGAATGGGCCGTTGCCGTTCTCACACGTCTACCCACAGATCCAAGAGCTGCTGGACGCGATCACCGCCGTCGCCTCCGAGCGCAGCCTGCCCGCGGTCCTGCGTCGGATCGTCGAATCGGCGTGCACGCTACTCGACGCCAAGTACGGGGCGCTCGGCGTCGTCGGCGAAAACCGCCGCCTGAGCGAGATCATCACGGTCGGTTTCGAGCCTGAGACGTACGACGCCATCGACCATCTCCCCGAGGGGCTGGGAGTCCTCGGCCAGCTCATCGTCGACCCGAAGCCGTTGCGGTTGCGTGACCTCGGAACGCACGCCGAAGCGCATGGGTTTCCTCCCAATCATCCGCAGATGCGATCGTTCCTCGGCGTACCGGTGCACGTCCGCGACGTGGTCTTCGGCAACCTGTATCTCACCGAGAAGCAAACCGCCGAGGAGTTCAGTGAGGAGGACGAGCAGATGGCGGTCGCGCTGGCGGCCGCCGCGGGGGTCACGATCGAGAACGCCGTGCTCGTCCATCGACTCGAGGAACTCGCCGTCCTCGAGGATCGCGAGCGCATTGCGCGCGATCTGCACGACAAGGTGATCCAGCGTCTGTTCGCCACGGGTATGGCGCTCCAGACGACGGTGCCGTCGCGCGGCCGCGACGACGCGGATGCTCGCATCACGTATGCCGTCGACGAGCTCGACGAGACCATTCGCGAGATCCGCAACACGATCTTCGCGTTGCAGAGTCCGTCGCAGCCGCGTCTGCGAATCGCCATCTTCTCCTTGGTGGACGGAGCGCGTGAGTCGATCGGGTTCACACCAGATCTGCGCCTCGACGGGCCGATCGACTCGGGCTTGTCCGACAAGGTGGCCGACCATCTCCTCGCCGTCCTCCAGGAAGCGCTGTCGAACGTCGCCCGACACGCCGGCGCGTCACGCGTCGACGTCAGCGTCGAAGCGGGCAACGACCTGGTCGTCCGCGTCACCGACAACGGCCGTGGCTTCCCGATCCTCACCCGGCCCGGTCGGGGCCTTCGCAATCTCGAGGAACGTGCGGCGGCCATGCAGGGGACGTTCAGCGTGTCGCGGACGCCCGACGACGAGACCGTCGTCGAATGGCGGGCCCCGATCGCCGGGGTTTAGGCCGCGGCGACGGCGACCGGTTAAGCCGCGGCGGCGGCGGCTCTGCCGACCGTCGCCGCAGGAGCCGGAGCTTGCGACGGCGACCGGTTAAGCGAGGACGTCCTTGTTCGTGAAGCGCGCCCACGCGGCCGCGGAGAAGATCACGACGTAGACGGCCTGGAGTCCGAGGTTGAACAGGATGTCGGTCCAGTACACGGGTGAACGGAGTACGTCGCCGAACGAGAGCCAATAGTGGGTGATCAGCCAGGGGTGCATCCACGAGAGTGGCGGGACGGCGTTGAGCACACCGCTCAGCACCGCTACCCCGACCGTGCCGGCCATGGCGCCGACGGGCGCGTCCGTGAGCGTCGAGATGAAGAGGCCGACGGCGGCCAGGCCGAGCAGCGACGTGCCCACCAAGAGTGACGCCGCGAATATCCGCAGCGTCCCGGCACCGAGTGACAGCGTGTCGCCCGACAGGGTCGTCACCGGCCCGATCGGGAAGAGGATCGCGCCGACGATCAGTCCGGCGACGGCGACCGCGAGCGTGGCGACGAAGCAGAAGAGCGCGACGGTGGCGCCCTTCAGGACGAGGAGCCGGGTGCGACCCATCGGTCGCGCCAGCACGTAGCGCAGCGTGCCGAGGTTCGCTTCGCCGGCGATCGCATCGCCCGCGACGACGGCGACGGCCAACGGCAGGAAGAACGGCAAGGTGATCGTCAGGCCGACGAGCGCGGCGAAGACGCCGTTGTGAGTGACCTGATCGAGAAAACGTGGGCCCTGCCCGGTGGTCGGGCCTCCGGAGATGCGGATCGCAATCGCGATCGCGGCCGGGACGAGCACGAGCACGAGCAACAGAGCGCGCGTGCGGACGCGCCGGAACAAAAGCCCGACCTCAGCTCGCCACATCGAAGCCCTCCCCGGTCAGGGCCACGAAGGCGTCCTCGAGGCTGCGCCGGTCGGTGGTCAGGCGGCGGACGCCCACGCCCGCCATGACGAGAGCCCGGTTGCACTCTTCGGGTCGTTGCCCGTCGAGCTGGGCCGAGACGACCTCGCCCGTGACGATGATGGACTCCAGTCCGAGGTGGTCGAGCACGTGCGCTGCGTTCCCGGCATCGTCGGTCTCGACGCGCAGCATCGTGTCGCCCTGGCCGCGCAGCTCCTCGACCGAGCCCTGCGCCACGAGCTTGCCGACGGAGATGATCCCGAGGTGCGTGCAGAGCTGCTCGACCTCGCTGAGGAGGTGGCTCGACAGGAAGACCGTCGAGCCTTCAGCGGCGAGCTCGCGCACGAGGTTGCGGATCTCGCGGGTGCCTTGCGGGTCCATGCCGTTGGTCGGCTCGTCGAGGACGAGGAGGCTGCGCTTGCGGAGAAGTGCGGCCGCCAGGCCGAGACGCTGGCGCATCCCGAGCGAGTACGCGCGGTACCGCTTGTTCGCCGCCGCGGCCAGCCCGACCTGGGCCAGGGCGGCGTCGATGCGCTCGGCGCGGGTTGATCGCCGTCCGTCGGGCCCGGCGGCGTCGAGGCGCCGGAGGTTCTGCTTCCCGGTGAGCCACGGGTAGAAGGCCGGTCCCTCGACGAGCGCGCCCACCTCGGGCAGCACCTTCGGGCTGGCGGCGGGCATCTGCTCGCCGAGCAGCTCGAACGACCCCGCTGTCGGAAAGATGAGGCCGAGCAGCATGCGGATCGTCGTGGTCTTGCCCGAGCCGTTGGGGCCGAGGAAGCCGAAGACGCTCCCACGCGGCACGGCGAGATCCAGGTCGTCCACGATCACCGCGCCGCCGAGGCGCTTGGTGAGTCCCCGCGTCTCGATCGCGAGCTCTGAGGTCACGACTGCCGCCTCATCTCACTGTCCCGCCGTGCCCTTGCGCGGCGGCGGACTCGAGTCCCGCCGGCGTGACCGCTCCGGCCACGATGCGCCCGTTGTTGAGAATGAGGAGATTGAACACAGGCGTGCGCACGAGCTGGGCCGTGCCGTACGGGCCGGTGACCGTCTCGGCCGTGCGCGTGAGCTGCTCGACTCGCCAGGGGCGGAACCCGGACAGCATCACGACCTTGTCCCCCCCAGTCCCCCAGGTGGCGAGACGGACGAGCGAGCGATCGACGCCGGCGACGGACTGCACGTCCTCGATCGCGTTCTCGCGTTCGCGGTGCTTCCGCCAGTCGTCGAAGACGTCCGGGCTCGTGACGACGGTCTCGCCGTCGGCCACTCTCGCCTCCGACGGGGGCCGGAAGGTGAAGTGCGATTCGGCCGGTCGCCGGAGCGTGAGCTCGGTGAACTCGTTCCGGATCGCAACGGTGCCTCCCCGGGTCTCGACCGCGACACGCAGCGGCAAGCCGGTGTCGGCATCCACGGAGATGGCGACCTCGGTGACGAGGGACGTCTTCGAGTCCGGGATCAAGCCGAGCTCGTATACGGGGCGCCCGGCGACGTGGCTGGGCTCGTGGAGGACGAGCCGGGTCGACTCCTGACGCAGCGGGAGGAGGCGCGTCGCCAGCCCGTCCGGCGTCTCGACGGTGCCCCCACTCGCCAGGAGCGTGATCAAGCCGTCGCTGGCGTCGGTGGTCGCGACAGACGGCGTGTCGACCTTGGTGACGCGTACGTCGTTGCTGTGCCAGACGTAGGTGGTGTCGCCCTCGCGGTACCAGTCCGTCTCCTGCAGCGGCGCCAGCAGGGCGATGCGGCGACGGCCTGCGCCGTCCTCCCACACGCGAGCGCGATTCGTCCCCGCGGCGAGCCCGACGAACGACCCGCCGCTCTCGCCGCTGGCGGTGCCGAAGTCACCCAGCCCGAGATTGGTGGACAGGTCGAAGAACCCCGACCGCGGCTGCGGGTGCGGACCGGCCGCCCAGTCGGCGACCTCGGCGGGTGTGCGCCGAGGCAGCGTCGGCGCGGCGCGAGCAGTGAGCCGCTCGCGCAGCGAGTTGCCCAGGAAGATCGCGACGATCAGCAGGATCGGGACGACGAGACGCCACTTCCCTGGCCCGGCACGCACGAGAGCCAGCGTATGACCCTGGATGAGCCGTCCCGACGCGGCCGCCCGCGGCGCCGCGCGTCGTATCAGCGGTACGTTCGGGCGCGCGGTTCGGGTCAGGAGCGAGGTGGTGGAATGCCAGACGCGGAGACGTGGCTCGAGGAGCTTCCCTACGACGAGTGCCTGAGCCTGCTGCGGCAGGCCCAGGTCGGCCGCGTCGCGGTCGTCGTCGACCAGTTCCCGGTCGTGCTCCCGGTGAACTACCGCCTCGCCGAGACCAAAGGCCCGACCTGGGTCGCCATACGGACACGACCGGGCAACGTCCTGGACCAGGCATCGATGCAGGTCGCCTTCGAGACCGACAGCATCGACCCGGTGCACCGGCAGGGTTGGTCGGTGCTGGTGCGCGGGACACTGCACCACGTGGAGCCCGATGCCGCCGATTTCCGCGCCCGCTTCGATCCCGAGCCGTGGATGGAGGCCGAGCGCGACGCCTGGCTTGTGATCGAGCCGTTCTCGATCACGGGTCGTCGGCTGCACGCGGCGGAACGCGAGTGGCCCTTCCACCCGACCGCGTATCTGTAGGCGCGGCCGACTTGCCGTGGCGGCTACTCCGCTGGAGGCTCCGCCTGCCGCCCGGCGAGCCGGGCCGCGTACACAGCGGCTTGGGTGCGCCGCTCCATCCCGAGCTTGGCCAGCATGTTCGACACGTAGTTCTTCACTGTCTTCTCGGCCAGGTGGACCCGCTCCGCGATCTGACGGTTCGTGAGGCCGTCGGCGATCAGGCGGAGGATGTTTCGCTCCTGCGGGCTCAGCCGCGCCAGGAGCTCGTCGTCCTCCGAGCCCTTGCGGAGGCGTGCGAGAACGCGGGCGGTGACCGAGGGATCGAGGAGCGACTGGCCCTTCGCGACGAAGCGCACCGCCTCGACGATGTCGGCTCCCTTGATCTGCTTGAGGATGTATCCCGACGCGCCCGACATGATCGCCTGGAACAACGCTTCGTCGTCGGCGAACGACGTGAGCATGAGGCACTGGACCTCGGGATGCCGCGACCGGATCTCACGACAGACCTGCACCCCGTCGCCGTCGGGAAGGCGCACGTCGAGGACGGCGACATCCGGTCGCGTCGGCGGGATGCGCGCGAGCGCCTCGTGGGCGGTCCCGGCCTCCCCGACGACCTCGAGGTCCGCCTCGGCCTCGAGCAGATCCTTGACGCCGCGCCGGACGATCTCGTGATCGTCGAGCAGGAACACGCGCACTCCATCTTCCACACGGACCCCCGGATCAGATCTCGCGCCACGCGTCCAGCACAGGCCGGACGCGGGCATCAGCGTAGGCTGTGGCCGGGCGGACCGACCGGGGCGCGATGAAGCTGCAGGAAGTCCGGATCCAGGCCCTCACTCCGGAGCGGCTCCGCCCGATCATCGGGTCCGAGCGCGCCGAACGGTTGGAAGCAACGGCCCAGGCCGCTCGAGAGCTCCTGGCGGGACGCGTCGTGAGGAACGTCAACTCGACCGCGGCCGGCGGCGGCGTCGCCGAGATGCTCCGGGCACTGCTCGCGTACGTGCGGGGTGCCGGCGTCGACGCCCAATGGCTCGTCATCCAGGCCGATGCCGACTTCTTCGCGATCACGAAGCGCATCCACAACAACCTCTACGCCGGGCCGGGGGATGGTGGGCCCCTCGGGCGCGACGAGCGGCGTCACTACGAGGCGGTCCTGCGCGACAACGCCAGTGCCTTGGTCGCCTTGGTCAGGCCGCGCGACATCGTCGTGCTCCACGATCCACAAACCGCCGGGCTGGCGCCACATCTTGCTCACCGTGGCGCCATCGTGCTGTGGCGCTGCCACGTCGGAGCGGACGTGGCAAACGAACACGTTGAACGAGGATGGGCGTTTCTGCGGCCGTACCTCGATCACGTCGACGGATACGTGTTCACGCGCGCCGCGTTCGCGCCCCGATGGGCCGAACCATCCCGACTCTTCGTCATCCCGCCGTCGATCGATCCGTTCTCGGCCAAGAACCAGATGATGGAACCGAGTATCGCCGAGGCGGTGCTGCGGTATGTCGGGTTGCTCGAGGGCTCGGTCCCGGAACCCGTGGTCGCGTTCACACGCGAGGACGGATCTCCAGGTCGCGTCGAACGCCACGCCGATGTGCTCCAAACGGGTCCTCCTCCCCCGGCGGACGCGCCGCTGGTCGTGCAAGTGTCCCGTTGGGATCGCATGAAGGACATGGACGGCGTGATGACGGCCTTTGCCGAACACATCAACTCCGATGCCGCGCATCTCCTGCTCGTGGGCCCGGTCGTCAGCGGCGTCGCCGACGACCCGGAGGGCGCGGCAATATTCGACGAGTGCATCCGGACGTGGCGTCGTCTCCCTCACGCCGTGCGCAGCCGCATCCACCTCGCGTGCCTGCCGATGCGCGACCCGGAGGAGCACGCCGCCATCGTCAACGCGATCCAGCGCCACGCCGCCGTGGTCACCCAGAAGAGCATCGCCGAGGGCTTCGGGCTCACCGTCGCCGAGGCGATGTGGAAAGAGAAGCCGGTCGTTGCCAGCGCGGTCGGCGGCATCGTGGATCAGATCGTCTCAGGCGAGCACGGGCTCCTGATCGACGATCCCCGTGACCTCGGGGCGTTCGCGCAGGCCGTGCGTCGACTGCTGGACGAACCCGAGTACGCGGCACAGCTGAGCCGCAACGCGCGGCGGCGAGCAGCCGACGCGTTCATCGGCGACCGCCACCTCGAGCGGTACGCGCAGCTGTTCGCCCACTTCGACGCCGCGTCCACAGAGACGCGCTAGGTGCCCTGGCAGAACCCCGCTTTGTCGGTCTTGTAGGTGCCGTCGGCGCAGCGCACATCGGGGTTGTCGTGCGAGAAGACGCCCTGTGGGCTCTCCCACGACGGGACCACCCACGCGTGCACCATCCACCCGGTGACCTTCAAGAAGTTGCCCTGCACCGCCGCGCATTGCGCTTCGGTCACGTCGGCGTCGGCCGGGAACGGCACCTCCAAACCGCTCGGTCCGTTCTTGATGCACACGCTGCTGTGCCGGTGCCAGTGGTCGTTCGGCCCCGCGAAGCCCTCCGGCGGGCTGTCGCCCATCCCGTAGTACATGAGCCCGACGACCTGCGACGTCGGGGCGATGCCGTCGTAGATCAGCGCCAGCGGATGCGTCGGGTCGAAGGTGTCCGGGCGTGTCATGCCGCCATAGGAGATGTAGTGGGCGCCGCTGCCGGGCGCGAACCCGCCGGCGAGGCGGTAGCCGGCGGCAGTGGCGTCCGCGACGGTCGGATACTGCAGCGCGACCGACCGGGCCTCGGTGAGCTGATCCCGGAGCGCGGTCCGGGTTGTGAGGTCGAGGGGCTGGTCGGGCTGCGTCTC
>Ga0137372_10004810_pt1 | contig 13185 bp, 16 predicted proteins | sample SagtaG_6_FD_104911 | JGI IMG/M metagenome (GOLD analysis project Ga0137372, IMG submission 104911) | Vadose zone soil microbial communities from Sagehorn Ranch, Mendocino, California, USA - Sage1_R_60_16 metaG | ecosystem: Environmental > Terrestrial > Soil > Vadose zone | place: USA...
ACGATTCGCCGCCCGACATTCCCGCCGCGTTCGAGCACCTCGACCGTCTCGTCGAGCAGACCGGACGCACGCTCGTGCATCCCTACGACGACCCGCTCGTGATGGCGGGGCAGGGAACCGTCGGATTGGAGATGCTCGAGGACGTCGCCGACGCCGACGTCGTGCTCGTGCAGGTCGGCGGCGGCGGCCTCGTCTCGGGAATCGCAACCGCGGTGAAGGGGCTCAAGCCGGACGCACGCGTGTTCGCAGTCGAACCAGAGACGTCGAACGCGCTTGCGGCGAGCATGGCAGCCGGCGAGTCCGTGACGATCGAACCGAAGTCGGCCGCGGACGGCCTGAACGGGCCCTACGCCGGGCAAAATTGTGTCCGCATCTGCCTCGACCTCGGCGTGGAGAACGTGCTCGTCTCCGAAGCGGACCTGAAGGAGGGCTTCAGGTTCATGTACGGACGCATGAAGCTCGCCTGCGAGCTTGCAGGCGCCGCGACGGCCGCCGCGCTGCTCGCCGGCAAGGTCCCGCTCGAAGACGGCAACACCGTCGCGGCGGTCGTCTCGGGGGGCAACGTGGCACCCCAAACGGCCGCTGCTATCCTGGCCGAGCAATGAAATCCGGCATTCATCCCGAGTACGTCGTCGCCACCGTGCGCTGCTCTTGCGGCAACGAATTCGTGACGCGCTCGACCAAGCCCGACCTGCACGTCGAGGTCTGCTCGAACTGCCACCCGTTCTACACGGGGAAGCAGAAGCTGATGGACTCCGGCGGCCGGGTCGAGCGCTTCCAGCGGCGGCTCGAGAAGGCCGGCGGGGCGCGGCGCGGCGGCTAGCCGCCGGCTCGACATGCCAGTCAGCTACGGCGGCCAGGCCGTCCTGGAGGGCGTCATGATGCGCGGACCGTCGAACTGGTCCGTGGCCGTGCGCAAACCCGACGGGGACATCGCGCACGTCTCGCGCAACATCGAGTCGCCGATGAAGCGCCACGTGCTCGCGCGCCTGCCGGTGATCAGGGGCGTCTTCGCCCTCGGAGAGTCGCTCACGATCGGTTTCCGCGCCCTCGCGATCTCCGCGAACTACGCCGCGCAGGAAGAGGGCGACGAGAGCGGCGAGGCGCCGAAGGAGCTCTCGCGCGCGCAGCTGTTCTTCGCGTTCGCCGTCGCGATCGGGTTCGCGATCGCGCTCTTCAAGGTGACGCCGGCGCTGCTGACGGATCTGCTGCCGATCCACCGCACCGGTTCGTTCGTGATCGTTGAAGGACTGATCCGCGTCACGATCTTCATCCTCTATCTGTCGCTCATCTCGCTGCTGCCGGACCTGCGCCGTGTCTTCCAGTACCACGCGGCGGAGCATAAGGCGATCAACGCACTGGAAGCGGGGGACGAGCTCGTGCCCGAACGGGTGCAGCGCTACTCGTTGATCCATCCGCGCTGCGGCACGGCGTTCTTGCTCTGGGTGATGGTGATCGCGATCTTCGTCTTCGCGTTCTTCGGCCGTCCTGCGTGGTACTGGCTGATCGCAACGCGCATCCTGCTGCTGCCGGTGATCGCGGGACTCGCATACGAGCTGATCCGCTTCGCGGGCAAGCACACGGGCAACCGCGTGCTGATGGCGCTGCTCGCGCCCGGCCTGTGGCTGCAGCGCCTGACGACGCGCGAGCCGACGCTCGACCAGATCGAGGTCTCGATCCGTGCATTGCAGGAGGTACTGCGCGTCGAGCGCACCGACGCGGACGCCCGCGTCGAAGTGATGGCGTAAGCGCACGTGCCTCGCATCGAGCGGCACGCGAACGTCGTCTGGGAAGGAAACCTCGCGCGTGGGAGCGGCCTGATCAGCGCGGGCACGGGCGCGTTCGAGCAGCTCGAGTACTCGAACGCGGTTCGCATCGGCAAGGGTACCGAGGGCAAGACGAGCCCCGAGGAGCTGCTCGCCGCCGCGCACGCCGCGTGCCTCGCGACCTCCGTCGCCGGCGAGCTCACACGCGCGGGAACGCCGCCGGAGCGGATCGACGTGGACGCGAACATCGTCATGGACGAGGTCGAGGGCAAGGGACATCAGATCGTCGAATCGCAGGTGCGTGTGCGGGTGCGCGTGCCGGGTATCGATGAGGACAAGTTTCGCCGCGTCATCGAGGAGGCGGATGAGGGCTGCCCGTTCTCGACGCTGATCAAGGCGAGTGCAAAGGTGTCGATCGACGCAGAACTGGAGGGATGAGATGGCAACCGAACGCAGCGCGCAGGCGACGTGGCAAGGCGATTTGATGTCCGGCAGCGGCGAGATCCACGAGGTGCCGAGCGGCGCCTTCGGCCCGCTGCAGGTGACCTGGGCCTCGAGAGCGGAGGAAGAGCACGGTGGCAAGTCGAGCCCGGAGGAGCTGATCGCCGCGGCCCACGCGGCGTGCTTCGCGATGGCATTCTCGAACGAGCTGGCGAAGGCGGGGCATGCGCCCGAACGGCTCGAGACGTCGGCCACCGTGACGTTCGTGCCGGGCACGGGAATCACCAAGTCCGCGCTGACCGTGGTCGGCTCGGTGCCGGGCATCGACGACGCAGCGTTCGAGGAAATCGCCGAGCAGGCCAAGAACGGCTGCCCTGTCTCGGGTGCCCTGAAGGGCAATGCCGAGCTGACGCTCGACGCGCGCCTGCAAAATTAGGGCGTGGCCACCGGAACGGCAATGGAGCAGCTCGTCGACGAGCTGGAGCGCAACTACCGCGAGACGCAGGAGCGGCTGTCCGATCCTGCCGTCTACAACGATCATCGCGAGGCGGCTGAGGTCGGCCGTCGCCTGAAGGAGCTCGAGGCTCCGTTCAAGCTCGCCGAGCGCTGGCGCTCCGCGTCGGCGGACCTCGACGCGGCACGTTCCGACACCGAGCTTGCGGAGATGGTCCCGGAGTACGAGGCCGAGATCGCGCGTGTCGAGGAGGAGCTGAAGCTCGCGCTCGTCGAGACGGATCCGGCGGACGCGAAGGACGTCATCGTCGAAGTGCGTCAGGGCGTCGGCGGCGACGAGGCTGCGCTCTGGGCCGGCGACGTCACGCGCATGCTGCAGCGGTACGCGGAGCGGCGCGGCTTCAAGACCGAGACGCTGTCGACGAGCGAGAGCGACGGCGGAGGAATCAAGGAGACCGTGTTCGCAGTCAAGGGCGACGGCGCGTTCTCCGTCTTCAAGTGGGAGGGCGGCACTCACCGCGTGCAGCGCGTGCCGACGACCGAGTCGCAGGGACGCATCCACACGTCCACCGCGACCGTCGCCGTGATGCCCGAGGCGGAGGAGGTCGAGGTCGAGATCGACGAGAACGACCTCAAGGTCGACGTCTACCGTTCGACTGGTCCGGGCGGGCAGAGCGTGAACACGACCGACTCGGCCGTGCGGATCACGCACGTTCCAACCGGCGTCGTCGTCGCGATGCAGGACGAGAAGTCTCAGCTTCAGAACAAGGCGAAGGCGATGCGCGTCCTGCGGGCGCGCCTCTACGAGCTCGAGCGCGAGAGGCAGCAGTCCGAGCTCGCTGCGCAGCGCCGCTCCCAGATCGGCACCGGGGAGCGGGCCGAGAAGATCCGCACGTACAACTTCCCGGAGAGCCGCGTCACCGATCATCGCATCAAGCTCACGGAGCACCGGCTCGATCAGGTCGTAGGCGGAGACCTGGGCAGCTTCACCGAGGCGTTGCAGGCAGAGGAGCGGCGGCGCGCGCTCGAGTGATCGTCGAGCGGGCGGCCGCGCTGCTGGCCGAGCACGGCATCGAGACGGCGCGCGCCGACGCGGAGTGGATCGTCGCGCACGTGCTCGAGGTCAAGCGCTCCGAGCTTGTGGCTCTGAGCCACAAAGTCGACGACGCGGCCGTTTGGCCCCTGGTCGAAAGGCGCGCGTCCCGAGAGCCGCTCGCGTACGTGCTCGGCGAATGGGGCTTTCGCCACCTGACATTGCGCTGCGATTCGCGCGCGTTGGTGCCGCGGCCTGAGACGGAGACTCTCGTCGAAATATGCCTCGAACTGTTACGAGAATCAGGTAGTGGCTCAGAGCCACAAACTCTGCGGGTGCTCGACGTCGGGACCGGGACCGGCGCGATCGCGCTGGCGCTCGCGGACGAGCTCGACGACGTTCACGTCGTTGCGATGGACTCTTCGGACGAGGCCCTCGACCTCGCCCGCGAGAACGCGGAGCTCACCGGCCTGCCGCTCGAGCTCGTTCACGCCGACGTCCACGACGGCCTCCCGCCCGGGCCGTTCGATCTCGTCGTCTCGAATCCGCCGTACGTCCGGCCGGAGGAGATCGAGTCGCTCGAGCCCGAGGTGCGCGACTGGGAGCCGCGCGAGGCGCTCGTCGACGATGGGCAAACGGACGCGCTCGCGCTCCACGCGCTCGACGTGCTGCGACCGGGCGCGCCGCTCGTCCTCGAGATCCACGCCGAGCGCGCGCGGCCGGTCTCCGAGCTGCTCGTCGCGCGCGGCTACGAGGTTAGGATCAGCACTGATCTCACGGGCAGAGATCGTGTCGTCGTAGGGAAGAGGCAGTGACCGAGTCGTTCCGCACGCAGGACGGGCGTACGTTGACCTACCGCCGCGAAGGTGCGGGTCCCGTGCTCGTCTGTCACCCCGGCGGCCCCGGCTTCTCGTCGCTCTACCTCTCGGACCTCGGGCGCCTCGGACAGTCGTTCACGCTCGTCCTCCTCGACCCGCGCGGCACGGCCGACTCGTCCGCGCCCGACGACCCGCGCGCGTACACCGCCGCGGACTACGTCGCCGACGTCGAGGAGCTGCGCGTGCACCTCGGCGAGGAACAGCTCAACGTGCTGGGCCACTCCCACGGCGGCGTCGTCGCGATGGCGTACGCAGCCGAGCATCCGACCCGCGTGCGCCGGCTCGTCGCCGCGAACTCGCTCGTCAGGCTCCACCGAGAGGAGATGGACGAGCTCATGCTCCGTCACCGCAACGAACAGTGGTACGACGACGCGCGGCTGGCGCTCGAGCAGGAAGACAAGGGCGACTACTCCAGCGAGGCCGAGCTTGCGGAGATCGCCCGCAGGTTCTTCCCGATCTACTTCGCGAGCTTCGACGAGCGCGCTGAGAAGTATCTGGACGATTTCGTCGCGCCGGAACGGCCGAATCAAGACGCGCTCAGGCTCTTCAACGAGAACGAGGAGTGGGACATGCGCCCGGAGCTCGCGCGCATCGGCGTGCCGACGCTCGTGATCACGGGCAAGTACGACTTCATCTGCGGGCCCGCGTGCGCGCAAGACATCTCGTCCGGCATCAAGGGCTCGAAGAAGGTCGTGCTCGAGGATTGCGGGCACTTCTCATTCGTCGAGCAGCCGGACGCGTTTCGCGGAGCGGTCGAGAGCTTCGTCGCGTGATCGACGCGGCGGTCGACGCGATCCAGCGCGGCAAGGTCATCGTCATACCGACCGACACGGTCTACGGGCTTGCCACGACGGCGCTGCACGCGGAGGCCGTGCTGAACCTCTATCGGCTGAAGCGGCGTCCGGTGAGGCAGCCGACGGCGCTGCTCGCCCCGGACCTCGAGATGCTGTTCGAGCTCGTGCCGGAGCTACGCGGGCGCGCCGGTGTGATCGCCCGGGCGCTGCTGCCGGGGCCCTACACGCTCGTGCTCCCGAATCCTGCGCGACGTTACAGCTGGCTGACGGGGGCGAAGTACGAGGGGATCGGCGTCCGCGTCCCGGAGCTCCCGGAGCCGAGCAGCGAGCTGCTCTCCCACGTCAGCGCGCTCGCCGCGACGAGCGCCAATCGAGCCGGCGGCCCCGATCCGGGGCGGCTCGAGGACGTGCCGGAGGAGCTGCGGGCGGCGGCTGCGGTGGTCATCGACGGTGGGGAGCTGCCCGGCGTGCCGTCGACCGTGCTCGACTTCACAGGGCGGGAGCCGCAGGTGCTGCGTGAGGGCGCGGCGAGCGGCGCCGAGGCGATCGAGCGGGCGCTGGCCGCAGTGAGCTAAGGCGACAGCATGAGGACATGGTGCAGCCGCACGGTCCTCGTGCTGACGGAATACGTGTCGGGGCTCCGCGCGCCGCCGCGGTTCGCCACACGAAGGTAATAGCGGCCGGCCGGCACCCGGGCGGCGATGCGCGTGCGTTGCCCGGCCAGCCCGTCGTCGCGCGCCACGAGGAGGTTCTGGTCCTCGTCGTAGAGCTGCAGGTCGGGGCGGAAGTTGGGACCGAGGCGAGGATCCGCGGGCGGCCCCTCGATCGTGAACGAGACGATGCACGGCCAGCGGATCTTCGCCATGTACCAGTCGACGTCCCCTTCGGGAGAGATCGTCGCGCTCACGGGCCCGAACAGCGTGCTCGCGTCCGGCTGCGTGTCGTTCGGCTCGAGCGGGTCTCCGCTCGGCGGATCCGCCGCCGCCTGCGCGGGCCCGCCGAGCGCCGCGTAGGCATCGAGCAGACCGTGCCCGTAGTACGGATCGACACCTGTCACGCCCCGGTCCTGCGCGGTGTCCTCCAGTTGCGTCGCGACCCGGGTCGGGCTCCAATCGGGATGTTGCGCGAGGACGAGCGCGGCAACCGCGGACACCATGGGCGCCGAGAAGGAGGTCCCGCTCTCGGTCCCGTACGTGTTGTTGTTGCGTGTCGAGAGGATGCCGACGCCCGGAGCCGCCAGGCTCACCCAGGAACCAAAGCTCGAGAAGTACGCGAAGTCGCCGTGCGTGTCGGTCGCGGAGACCGCGACGGCGCCGGGGCATGCGGCCGGATAGTTCGGGTTCGTCGTTGCTGCGTTGCCGGCCGAGGCAACGACCAGCACACCGCGCGAATCGGCATAGCCGACGGCATCGCAGAGCGACTCACCCGGCCCCGGCCCGCCGAGCGAGAGGTTGACGATCCGCGCGCCGTGATCGACCGCCCACACGATGCCGGCCGCGACCTGGGAATCCGTCCCCAAGCCGCGGGAGTCGAGCACCTTGACCGGGAGCACGCTCGTATCCCACGCCGCGCCGGCGATGCCGATGCCGTTGTTCGTCGTCGCGGCGGCGACACCGGCGACGAGCGTTCCGTGGCCGATGTTCGAGTCGTCGCGCGCGTCCGCGCTTCCCGAGACGAAGTTGCGTCCGGGAAGAACCTGCGTCGAGAGGTCCCCCACGGCTGTGACCCCGGTGTCGACGACGGCGAGGATCAGCCCGGCCGAGCCGTGGCTCAGGTCCCACGCCTGCGGCAGCCGAAGCGTCGAGAAATACGTCTCGGCCGACTCGAAGTACGGATCGTTCGGAACCTCGAAGGCGTGACGGACGTAGTCCGGCATCGCTCCGGCGACGTGGTGGTCGCCCGCGAGCGCGCGGATCGCCCCGGCAGGGCTCCGTCCGTCCGTGCGCACGGCGAAGAGGTCCGTGTGCGGGATGTGCCTGACCAGCGACAGCCCTCGCGCGGCCAGATCCGCGCGCAGCCGCGAGGTGCCCACGCCTGGACGGGCGCGAACGACGATCGCGTCCGCAGCGGATGCGGGGGGCTGTACGTGGTGGAAGACGTGGGGAGTGCCGGTGCCCGCCGCCGCGGCATGCGAGATCCAGGCGAGGCCGACGAGCGTCAACACACCGGTGAGGCGGCTCCTCACCAGGTGAAGATGTCCGTCCGGTTCACGCGGAAACTGTGAGTTGCAATTCGGAATGAGTCGCCGCCGACGGCGGGAGTACCATCCATCCCGAATCCGCCCGGAAGGAGCCCGTCATGGCCGTCGCCCACGAGACGTTCCAGCACCTCACGACCGCCGGCCTCGCCGAGGTCGATCCGCACATCGCCGAGCTGCTCGGCAGGGAGCTCGAGCGGCAGCGCGGCCAGATCGAGCTGATCGCCTCCGAGAACTTCACCTGGCCGTCCGTGTTCGAGGCCATGGGCTCGGTGCCGACGAACAAGTACGCGGAGGGCTATCCCGGCAAGCGCTACTACGGCGGCTGTGAGATCGTCGACGAGATCGAGCAGACCGCGATCGACCGCGCCAAGGAGCTCTTCGGCGCCGAGCACGCAAACGTCCAGCCGCACGCGGGCGCGCAGACGAACATGGCGGTCTACATGGCCGCGCTGCAGCCGGGCGACACGATCCTCTCCCTGGAGCTCGCGCACGGCGGACACCTCACGCACGGTCTCAAGGTCAACTTCTCCGGGCGTCTCTACACGATCGTCCACTACGGCGTCTCTCGCGAGACGAACGTGGTCGACTACGACGAGGTCATGCGGCTGGCGAAAGAGAACCGGCCGAAGCTGATCGTCTGCGGCGGCAGCGCGTATCCGCGCACCGTCGAGACCTGGGAGTTCCGGAAGATCGCGGACGAGGTCGGAGCGCTCCTGCTGTGCGACATGGCTCACTATGCGGGCCTCGTCGCGGCGGGGATTCATCCGAATCCGGTCGACGACTGCGACTTCGTCACGTCGACGACCCACAAGACGCTTGCAGGTCCGAGGAGCGGCTTCGTCCTCTGCCGGGAGCAGCACGCGCATGCGGTGGATCGTGCGGTGTTCCCGGGGATGCAGGGCGGCCCGCTCCAGCACACGATCGCGGCGAAGGCGACGTGCTTCAAGATCGCATCGACGGACGCGTTCCGCGACTACCAGCGCCAGACGCGTGCGAATGCCGACGTGCTCTGCGAGACGCTGATCGAAGGCGGGCTCGACGTCTTGACGGGCGGCACGGACACGCACCTGCTGCAGCTCGACCTGCGCTCGACCGAGTGGACCGGCAAGGCTGCGGAGGAGCGGCTCGCCGAGGTCGCGATCACCGTGAACCGGAACACCGTTCCCTACGACGAGCGGCCGCCGACGGTCGCGTCGGGGGTGCGGATCGGCACGCCGGCGGCGACGATGCGCGGCTTCGACGAGGTGGATTTCCGCGAGGTCGGCCACATCATCGTCGAGGGCCTGAAACAGGACGCCGACGTGAACGGGCTCCGCTCCCGCGCCGAGGCGCTCTGCGCGAAGCGGCCGCTCTACCCGGGCTTCAGCGGTTTCACCACGTACGTCGCGTGACGACCGGCGCGCAAGCAACGCAGCGCCTCACCCACGTCACGCATCCGCTGGTCCAGCACAAGCTGTCGTACCTGCGCGACCGCGACACGCCGACGGTCCACTTCCGCAAGCTCGTCGAGGAGGTCACGCTTCTGCTCACGTACGAGGCGACGAAGGACTTCGCGAGCGAGGAGGTGGAGGTCGAGACGCCGCTCGAGCGCACCACCGTCCCGCGCATCTCGGGCAAGAAGGTCGCCGTCTGCCCGGTGCTTCGAGCCGGAGTCGGCATGCTCGACGGAGTGCTCTCGCTCATCTCGAGCGCGCGTGTCGGCTTCATCGGCCTCTACCGCGACGAGGAGACGCTCGAGGCCGTCGAGTACTTCGTCAAGCTGCCGTCGGACCTCGCCGAGCGCGACGCGATCGTGCTCGACCCGATGCTCGCGACCGGCAACTCGAGCGTCGCCGCGATTACCAAGGTGAAGGAGGCCGGCGCCAGGAGCGTGATCCTCGTCAGCATCGTCGCCGCACCTCAGGGGATCGAGCGCGTGCATGCCGAGTATCCCGACGTGCACATCGTCTGCGCGGCGATCGACCGCGGTCTCAACGAGCACGGCTTCATCGTCCCGGGCCTCGGCGACGCCGGCGACCGCCTCTACGGGACGAAATGATCGGGCACGAGCTCCGGAATCACCTCGAGGTCTTCTACGGCCTGGGGGTCGCGCTGGTGATCGTCGTGCTCCTGACGCCGGCCGTCGGCGGAATGGCGCGGCTGCTCGGCGTCGTCGACCGGCCGGGGGAGGGGCGGCGAGCGAACACGCGCACGGTGCCGCGGCTCGGCGGGCTCGCGCTCTTCTTCGGCATCTTCGTGCCGGCGCTCGCCTTCCTCGACCTCGACCGGAACATGCGCGGCCTGCTGCTCGGCGCGGCGGTCGCGACCACGGTCGGCGCGATCGACGACTTTCGCGGCCTGCGCTGGTGGGAGAAGCTCGCCGGGCAGCTCGTGGCGGCGTCGATCCCCACCGGCTTCGGCATCTGGGTGCACCGTTTCACGTTCCCCGTCCTCGGCGTGCACGAGCTTCCCTCCTGGGTCGGCGTGCCGCTGACGGTGCTCGGCATCGTCGCCGTGATGAACATGGTCAACCTGCTCGACGGGCTGGACGGGCTCGCCGCGGGTGTCTGCTGCATCTCTGCCGGAACGTTCGCGCTGATCGAGCTCGACCTCGGGCGCGCCAACGCGGCGATCCTCGCCGCGATCGTCGTCGGCGCGACCGCGGGCTTTCTCCGCCACAACTTCTATCCCGCGCGCATCTTCATGGGTGACTCGGGTGCCCTGCTGCTCGGGTTCACGCTCGCCGGCATCTCCGTCGAGGGGCTCTTGAAGACGGCGTCGTTGGTGTCGCTCTTCCTCCCCCTCGCGGTGCTCGCGGTGCCGATCATCGACACGTCGTTCGTCGTCGCGAAGCGCCTCAAGCACCGCCTGCCGGTTTACGAAGGCGACCGCTTCCACCTGCACCACCGCTTCCTCAACATCGGGTACTCGCAGCGGCGTGCCGTTCTGACCATCTACGGGTGGTGCCTGACGCTCGCGGCCGCCGCGCTGGCGACCCGCTTCGTGAGGCCGCATCCCCACGGCGACTGGCGTCCATGGGCGATCGCCGTCGACGCCGCGATCGGGCTCGCCGCGCTCGCCGCCTCGCTGTACATCGTCTATCTGCTGGAGATCGTGAAGCTCGCGAACCCGATCCTGCGGCGCCGCGAGCAGCTTCGCAAGACCGCGTGAAAAACGCGACCTTCGAGCAGGTGTCCGAAGGCGTCTTCGCGGCGATCGCGGCCGAGGGCGGCGTCGCCGTCGGCAACGCGGGCTTCGTCGACCTCGGCGGGGAGGTGCTCGTGTTCGACACCCACGTGTCGCTCACCGCCGGCCGCGAGCTGCGTGCCGCCGCAGAGCAACACGCACCCGCGCGCACCGTCGTGCTCAGTCACTGGCACGGAGACCACGTGTACGGCGCGGGCGCATTCGACGCGACCGTCGTCGCGACCGCGCGCACTGCGGAGCTGATGCGCGATCGGACCGCGCAACGACTCGCCGAGTTCAAAGCCGCATCGCTTGAAGACTTCGCCGAGACGCCGTTCGCGGAGCTCGCCCGCACCGAGCTTCCGACGCTCGAGATCCGTTATCCGGACGGGACCTTCGACCCCGAGCGGACGTTCTCCGGCTCTGCGCGTTCGGCAGAGGCGATCACGCTCGGCGGCGGCCACACGCTCAGCGACGCCTTCCTCTGGCTCGCCGACGAACGAATCGTCTTCACGGCCGACCTCGCCATCACCAATGGTCATCCCTGGGTCGGCGACGGTGACATCGACCAGCCCGCAATCCTCGAGGGGATCGCCGAGCTCGCCCCGGAGACGATCGTTCCCGGGCACGGGCCTGTCAGCGGGCCTGACGCGATCGACGTCATGCTTCGGTATCTCGACGCGTTGAAGAACGCAGCCCCCGGCGACCCAAACCCGTTCCCGGATCTCGCCTTTCCCGAGATGTGGGAGCGCAACCTTCAGGCGCTGGCAGTGACCGCGTAGAGCAGCGTCCCGTCCGCCTGCTCTTCGACCCGCTCGAAGCCGCAGTTCTCGAGCACGCGCACCGACGCGGGATTCGCCGGATCGACGTCGGCCACGATCGTCTCCAGCCCGAGCCCCTCGAAGCCGTGGCGCACGCAGGCACGCGCCGCCTCGGTCGCGTAACCGCGGCCCCAGCGGTCGCGGCGAAAGCCATACGCGAGCTCCCACTCGCCGTGTCCTTCGTCGAAGAAGAGGCCGCAGTCGCCGACGAGCTCGCCGGTCTCGCGCTCCCACACGCCCCAGGGCATGCCGCGCTCGATCGAGGCGCGCACTTCGTCGACGGAGCGGGGAGGACGTGCGCCGATGAAGCGCTCGTTCGCCGGGTCGCTCCAGATCGACAGCAGGTCTTCCGCGTCGTCGGTGGTGAACGGCCGGATCGACAGTCGCTCCGTCTCGATCATTCGGCGCGTTCGATGAAGTCCACGAGCACGTCGTTGTAGCCCGGCGCCCGCGGCAGCGAGTGCCCCGCGCCCGGGAGCACGGCGCGCTCCGCGCCGAGCCGGGCCTCGAGCACGTCGCAGACGGCGTCGAAGGCCGGGTGGTGCCCGCCCGAGACGACGAGCTTCGGGAAGGGCGCGGCAGCGAGCTCGTCGAACGGGATCACGGCCTCGGCGGGCGAACGCTCGACCATCGCCGCGCGACCCCCTTGCTCGAGCGCCGGCGGCAGCGGATCGGGCAGCACGATCGCGCTCCCGACGAGCGGCAGGAACGTCCCGAGGTACTCCTGCGGCGACGCGTAGCTCACGCGGGAGAAGCCGTCCAGGAGCTCGTCGACCGCGGGCTCTCCTCGCGCGATGCCGAAGGCGGGCGGCTCGTTCACGGTCAGCGACGCGAGCACCGGCCGGCGGGCGGCGGCGAGCATGGACACGACTCCGCCGTAGGAGTGTCCGACGAGGTGGTCGCCCTCGCGCAGCTCGGCCGCGACCTCGTCGGCCTGCTCGTCGAAGTCGATCCGCTCGAGCGGCGGGCCCGGCGGGTAGCCGCCGCGCGTGAGGAAGAGACACTCGAAGCGCTGCTCGAGCGGGCGCTGCTGCGACCACGTCGCCTCCGCGTTGCCGACGCTTCCGTGGACGAAGACGATCCGCGTCACAAGTGACCACAATACGCCGCTTGGCTAGTGAATTTCAACTGTTACAAGCTTGGTATGCTGACCCTGCCTCGATGGAGCCCGCGGACCGTCCCAACTTTCAGCTGGCCGGCGCCGGCGGCGTCCTCTTCGGATCCACCGCCGCGTGCGTCGTCCTCGGCACCGTCATCGGCTGGGCGGCGGGCAGCGTCGCGTACGGGCTCCTCTTCGGCGCCGTCGTCGGGGTCCCGGTCGGTGTCGCGGCGACGATTCTGCGGTACCGGAACCTCTGATGGCCGGACCGTGGACGCAGCCGCGACAGCCGCCGCCGGCGCTGCTGCCGGCGATCGCCGGGACGGCGGTGGTGGCGCTCGCCCTGCCCGTCTTCCTGCTCGGAGGCTGGCGCGTCCAGGGCTGGGCGCTCGGCGCCGTCCTCTGGATCGCCTCGCAGGCCTTCGGGCTCCTGTTGCATCGCCTGCATTCACGGACGGGTAACCTCGCGGCCGCAGGCGTGGCCGCTTTCGGGATGATGTTTCGCGCGATCGCAGTGATGGTGGTCGTGCTCGCC
>Ga0137372_10004812_pt1 | contig 13184 bp, 16 predicted proteins | sample SagtaG_6_FD_104911 | JGI IMG/M metagenome (GOLD analysis project Ga0137372, IMG submission 104911) | Vadose zone soil microbial communities from Sagehorn Ranch, Mendocino, California, USA - Sage1_R_60_16 metaG | ecosystem: Environmental > Terrestrial > Soil > Vadose zone | place: USA...
ACAGGGTATATGCAACTCCTGAAGGCGTAAGTGCCACCGCAGCAATCCCAAATGAATAGGTATCAAAGCCACTATCATGCATATGACCGCTAAATGTCCAGTCTCCATTGTTGTTCATGACGAGACGACAGTTCCCACCGAGAGCAGTACCATCGCTAAAGGCGATTGGCCCTGAATCCCACGTCCGCGTATTCTGTAGATCGACAGCACCACCCGTTGGGGACCAATAAATCACACCGCCTTGAAATTTGTTGTAACGACCTATGCCATCTGGTGCAGGGGTCTCATCTGTAAGTGGATAGCCGAGATAGCTTAGCTCCCAGCCGAGTTCCGCCCACTTTGCGCGAATAGGGCCATGTACCTCAAAAGCACCCGTGCTGGGTGTCCAGTAAATTGAGCCACCCTTGAAATGACAGTAGTGACCCACGCCATCGAATGTCACTGACTCATCGGCATCCGGGGAACCAAGGAAGCCCTGCTCCGCTCCGAGTGCTACCCACTTATCGCGAATAGCGCCACTTACCTGAAAAGCATCAGAAGCTAGGACAAAAGGCGGCTGGTTAGGAAACTGTAAACTATCCATGACGTTCTCTCTTTTCTCTTTCTGGTTAAACATACTGACGAAAAAGTGGTCAGCATATCTAAATCTGTTTTCTGTTCACTAAGCTGTACGATTTCTTCGAAGCTATCCAGAGCGCTAAAAGGAACTGAGCAACACATTCTGCGGCTCTCGCTGGAAAAGTACGATTCACGATAACTCATCATTGACCTTGCTAGAGGTTTAGTCCAGGATGATATGGCGAGGTCATCAAGTGATGGATCCTTACAAAATCAGCCATTAAGGCGGGGTCAACACGCAGAAGTTGCCGCCCGTTATGCCAAGGTAACCGTTCGTTGTCCTTCTGTCACTCTGACAGCGTGTTTTCGTCCTGAACGCATTGCAAAGCTTTTCGCACAGAGGCTTTTCTGAAGGGTTCAGAGTAGGATGGTCAATGGCCTTACTGGGAGACTACAGAAGCAGGGAAGGGCCGAAGCTGTATCTGTTAGAGAAAGAACAAAACAACTGATCTTTTACTTGAGAAAAGTATAACATAATTTTTACTAAAAGTCAACGAACTAAGAGTGTATTCTAAAAATGGGGGTAAAGAAAAGCTTTGAAACGGGCACAAGAAAGTGGTAGGACTAAATTAGAAAGGAAATAGACCTACCACTATGGAGAGTAATATCATATCTCTTCTCAAAATTCCAGGGTTTCGTGTGGTTGACGTACAGCTAGCGGGAGAAGAGATCATTCTTGCTGTACGGAAGCGATCAAAAACTGCCAGGTGTCCAACATGCAATAAAAGATCAAAAATACTCAAAGACTACCGTTTGCCTTCAAGAATTTTGCATATGACCCTATCGCTTCAGAGAGTATATCTTGTTTTCAGGAAAAGACGTTTTACCTGTACTCATCGCTATAAAATATTTACTGAACCAATAGCGTTTGTTCCCCGTTTCTCCCGCTCCAGCATCCTTGTTGAACAGGAAGCCTTAGAACGACTTTCAGATTCTTCATTTCATACAACAACAAAAAGGTTTGGTATCTCCTATGGGAAACTGACTCTGCTTTTGAAACGGGCTTTTTCTCTTTCATCAATTGACTGGAGAAAGTGAGGTGAGGACATGTGGATGAGGAAACGAAAAAGCGGCTCGTTCATGAGATGAAACGAATTTTTCAAGAGAGTTACGACAACTTAATTGAAGAAATCGAACGCCTCAAAAAAGAGCTAGCCCCAGGAGACAACTTGCATAAGCGGCAATTTGTCTTACAAAACGGTGATGTGGGTATCATGTACCGAGCATTGCAAAAGTACAAAGCTGGACTAGAACACTTTTATAAAGGTGTGAAACATGGGACAGACGCGCACTATAGCTATGACTTGGAAATTGAAGCCACAAAATGGGTGATAGCCATTGTAGAAGATGTTTTGTACGGTCGTGGTACGCTAGTCTTCAAAAGATCAGCCTAGACTGTTTGCTACCGAGTTGGGACTGTGAGTTCTCTTTCGTCAGCCTTTTGACTGTCTTGACAAGCAACAGATGAGAACCTTGCAAGCGTCGCCTTTATGACAAAGAGAAACTAATCCTCACCATCCGAACAACAACCAGACAGAAAAACAAGCTCCGTGGTTAGTAGATACCTCTTATCTATCTAACCACAAAATTTTTTTCATCCCTTTTATTCTTCACTCAGATCAAGAAGCGGCAGGGGAGTAGTGGTATCAGGTGTATACCATAATAACCTGACCGGCTGATCCTCGAAATTAAGCACAAATATTCGCGCCTGGTCAGATTGTATTTTTCAACGCATTGAAACAGGTCAATTGTGAGACAAACAACAGAGTTAAAAATCCTATGTGTGTTAAAATGAGAAAAATAGCATGAAGAAATTCCTCAGTATCACTTTTCTCTTCCTATTTGTGTTCTTTATTGGGTCTTTTCTTTTTTACTGGTATCAAATCCGTCCAGCTCAAATAAAACATGATTGCTCATGGGTGAAAATGTACAGTAAAGCAGTTCCTTCAAGACCTGCAATGACAAAAGAAGAATTGGAGGCAAAAGGAATTATAAGAACCTGTAAAAATGAGTTTGACTTAGTCAGCAAAATGGTGCCAAATTATAATATAAATTCAACTGACAATCCTACAGTTCTATTTGACAAAAATCTTTCATTTGACCAAAAAAGAATAGTTTGGAACGCAACATCATGCAGTGAAGACGGCGATAGAGTAATTACGGAATATAAAACAGCCATAGAAGCAGTTCCTGCAAAAGACTGGTATGAAGCAGCCTCAAAAGAAGAATACACTTTTTGCTTACATGATAAAGGCCTGTAAATTTAGAAAGCAAAAATTCAAACAACCTCTAATAAACAATTTCTCTTGTGTTTCACACACTCCGAGAGTATTTTTTTGAGGGATCTTCAGAGAACGGATAAAAAGGGCTTCGTTTGTGTCAAGGGTTTCCGCTTGCGCTTCAATGAACTCATTTCATTCGCCCTTGACACACTCAGCACCTTTTTCTAGTGTTTCAAGTATCGAAAGCAGAGCAGAGCTTGCTTTCAAAAATTAAGAAACCAGTATGAGAAAAAGATTAACAATTGAGCAGATGAGGGAACTAGCCAAAAAAAGAGGTGGAGAGTGTTTATCCGACATACATAAATAATCATACTCATCTTATTTGGCGTTGTAAACAAGGGCATGTTTGGAGAGCGAAATCCCATCATATAAAAATAAATAATTCGTGGTGTCCAGTCTGTGAAAACTTACAGAAAAGACTAACTATAGAGGAAATGAGATCACTTGCTAACCAGCGAGGGGGACAATGCTTGTCTACTTCATATACTAATAAAGAAACTCCGCTTACTTGGCAATGTAAATTAGGACACGTTTGGAAAGCTGTACCAGGAAGTATAAAACAGGGCACATGGTGTCCTGTGTGTATCGGTAGAAAACCCAAACTTATCTCATTCTTCACTCATGTCTAATAGCGGGATTGGCTTATCATGAGAAGGTGTGTACCACAGGGGAGATAAAAATACCTCTCGCGGATCAAGCAACCCATCAGAAAGGCGAGTTACCAAAAAGACATGTGAAAGATGCGTTACTCCCAAACGCTGTAACTCTTGCTGGATAAAGGAGCGCATTAATTCAACCCGCTTATCGTGAGTTGTGCTAATCGCCACAGTACAGCTAGACACACCAAACAATTCTTGAAACGCTACGGTATTAATTGCTGCAATGATCTTTTGCAGTTTCAGTTTCAACGTGTTACCCCAGGTAGTACCAAGATCACATTCATACCAAATTGGCATGGCATACAATCTGTTAGCAATGGATAATCTGAAATCCAAAAAGCCATCAGGAACAATGCTCACCTCCTGCCGATCTACAGTTACCCGCATAGGAGTACGTTTCATGTCTAAATCATGGAGCGTTGCTACAAGGTTTATGTCACGATTTACGCGGCACAGTAACCGAGCGGCGATTAAAACATCATTCAATGTTAGTAAATGCTGCAAATGGGGAAGTTTTAAGGTATGCGTATCAGCAGGACGGTAGCGCGTAAAGTTGGATATTCCAAATGGCTGTAATTCCCGATATCCTTTTGTGGAGAGGGTATACAAATATTCAGTATTGCCAGTGCCAACATGGGGGAGCTGTACCCGATCCAAAACGCCAACGTGAAAGAGACGCTTTAGCCGATCCTGGCAGGTTGTTTCAGAACCAGACGAGTAGCGAAGACGAGTTACTTGCGAGACGGTCAGGAAGTGGTATTCAGAGACTAACGTGAGAATGTCATAATCAACAGCAGTAAGAATATGCTGTTTGCTCTTCTGAATGGTTGCCAACTCAACACCTCTCAGAATTGAAAACAATGTTCTAAGTTTTGCTATAAACATTACCCTCTCTCTTACTTCCTGTCAATAGGTGTCAAATTGTGCACGTATGGATTGCTAAAACTTCTCTCCGCATTGGTTACAAAACTTCGCGTCTGGTTGATTTTGCGATCCGCACTTTGAACACGCAGGCATTCTTCTTCCTTGCGGAACGTTTGACGTTCCTTGCGGCTGTTGTGACGGTTGAAATCCTGATTGTTGACTCCATTGCGATTGGCGTTTAGTTATCTCCAGTTCTACGTCTTGTCTAGGACGTGTGTAACCAGCTTTTCTATTGCGATTTTGTATATCCGCAATTTGATCTTGCAGAGCTTTTCCATACAAGCCTTTATCTGGTTTCAGTGTTCGTATGATATGTTCAGTATCACCTTTTATTCTCACCCACGCTATGTAATCAGAGAGTCCCACAAGCTGGTTAGCAATTTCGTTTGTGCGATCCAGAAATGTTCGTTGCTGAAATATGGGTTCATGCTGTCCGGTATCGATAAGCACAGGTTCAAGAGCTAGGACTTCCATTGCAGACCGGAGAGAGCGGAGAAATGCGATAGCCTGATTAAACTTTTCTTTCTTTGCTATTTGCGATCTTAGATTTTCTAAGTGAGCAAACACATCCGGTTGACAAAGATCAAGGGTTATTTGTCTCGGTTTAAATCGGTGTTTTAACTCGACATTATAGCCTTTTCCAAGTAATAACCCCATGCCAAGTCCAATCCCTTGCGTAAATTTAAAGCAGAACGACGCAGCAAGGAGCGTATAGGGGGAGATCGGTTTCTGTGCGTCATGGTCAACCATGCAGGCATAAAGTGTATTTTTCAGTTCGTTGATACCCTCTCTTAGATCATCAACAGCCAGAAAACTCTCTTCAAAAAAACTTGTCTTATCCATCCAGTCAATTTGTTTTCTGTTAGCGTTCTGGCTCAGTAAGTCAGTTAAGGATACAAGGTACGTTGATGCAAAGCTGTTTACTGTAGGGTCTTTATGCCCATTTCTTACTAAATGGTCAACAACATCACGCTTCGGGGAGAAAATCGGACGCTGACCGATAATTTCAGACTGTGGAGGCGTGCTATCAAATTGTCCAGCTAATTCAGGAGCATCAGTTGGAACGCAAAACACAACAAGACTCCCAACATTCAACACTCTCTTTTTGAGTTCTATCTCTGCTTGCTTATTGCTTAATTCTAATTGACTTCTGTTTTGGTGCGCTATGGTTATTCCTATGCCATATTTACGAGCCTCTTCGATGAGCTTGACAAAATCTTCTGTCGCGAAATTTTGAAACTCATCAGCGTAAATATTGAAGAGATTTTGCCTTTTTAACCGAGTTGGAGCAGCGTTTAAGAACGCTGCAATAATCAAAGAGCCAATCAGATTAGTGGTATCTCCTAGCGTGAGGCTATCAAGTCGAAGCAGCAAAATCTTCCCCTCATCCATAATAGCCCGACAATCAATCGTTGTTTTACTCTTTCCGACAATACACTTGGTAATATCTTGAAGAAGCGCGTTTACTCTTCTCAGAGTCGGAGCAGACCGTTCTTCTTGCTCATCTGGTTTTAGCGCGTCGTACCGTTGCCAAAAGAGCCGAACCTCAGACTTTTTAACATTTCCAACCAATTGTTGGCGGCAATATTTATCTGTTAAAAGTAAAGGTATTTCTGCCATAGTAGAGCCAGGATTTAGCACAATCGTATACGTGCAGTTATATAAATATTCCCATATGAGGGGAGTATCATGCGTCACACTAAACAACTTTTCAAAAACGTGCATCACCCTATCAACAACTTCTTGCAAAGCCAGGGGATTAGTTGGATCAGAGCAAGTAAACAGATTTAACCCGAATGGGTATTGATAGTCTCTAATATCAAGCAGGATCACATCTTTTTCACGGTTTGCAGGTAGACGAGCGATGATATTATCTGTAATGCCCCCCTTATGATGCGGATCAATCACACAAACGCCTAACCCTTGCTTAATATCTTGAATAATAAGGTTTTCAAGCAGCCCTGATTTACCCGTACCTTGCCGACCGACGATGTATAAGCCTTGTGGACGTACTGTTTTATTGATGCAAACAGGTTGATTTGTTGTTGTATCAATTCCAAAGATTGAGAAAGTCATATCACACCTCCTTATTTTGTATCGTCTGACGTGGCTTTTGTACTCGATTGCGTCTTTGTTGTCTTATTTTGACGGCTACGATTGGTAGAAGCCTTTACAGGAGTTTTTCTCTTGCGAGTAGAAGTTGTTTGTTTGACTGTCTTTTCAGAACTCACTGTGTGATCTGATTGTTCAGAGGCAGGGAGATATTCTTTTTGATAATCAAACAGTTTGAGCGAACGACGCACCCCTAGCTTTGACTTCTTTTGTGTATCATCCGATGCCCTGGTATTGGAAGTCTCTTTTTCGACGTTGGAAGTCTCAGTATCACCATTTTTACTAGTAACATGCGATTGATCTTCACCCATTGAAAGATCAATGGGTTCGTTATGTCCGGTATGTCCATTCAAAGATGGATCAGGAAATGCCGTTTGTTTGTCATCCCCATCAACAGAGGTAACTATTGTGCTACCTGTAAGAATGTTCGTTGCGAGTTTTGAGGTCAAAAGTTGCGTTTTCAGATTATCAATAACAACTCGATTAACACGAACAAAGGTAGTGCTGTCTATCACAATGCCAGCATCATCTTTTTCTACATCTTCATCCGGTGAGAAACGACGCGCCAGGAACGCAAGGATACGGGCAAACATTAACGCGATAAACCAGACAATACGCAGAGCGAGAGAAAAGAGGCTGTGAATTGCCAATGAGATAATAAAGACAGTGAGTGCCATACAAAGAGGTAGCATACTACCTAATATCACGAATACAACGATCCTTAGAACTAGCGTTTCCCAACTTCCGGTATCCTGCATATATGCGGGCTTGAGAGCATTAAATGCAATGCTTGTCACCAGGGATAGAAAGAAGGTTAGGAGTATGAACCGCTCAAATCTCTTTTTAGCCGTAGCATCTGTAGGTACCCTGAATATCCGAGCTTCTTCCGGCACAACCTGAAAGTAGGTATCAAGTAAAATCATGCCAGCGATAGCTGGAATACTCAAAAGTAACCAGCCCTGGCTCAGATTGAGCCATGAAAGACGATCAGGAAGCGTAAAAGTCAAGCTCGTATCATCTGTTAATGCAACGAGAGCCTGATTTGTTAGAAAGCCATCTGCTACAGTTGCGACAATTGCAAAGATTGAAGCGATCACTAATACAATGGTACGAAGACCAGGATACTTGCTAGAAGTTGGTTTCTCTTGCACTCCAAATGGCAGAAGAAATCCGGCAATAGAGCGAAACACGATACCAGGAACATGTGTCACTGTTGCGAAAAACCCACCAATAGGTTTGATCTTGCTTAAAAAGTACACAACAGCAAATAGCACTACAGGAACAGCGATTAGAAGAACAGGTTGTCCAATTTGAGTAAGTTGTGGCATTGTTTCACCTCGTAAACTTGTAATTGTAAAATCGAAGAACTGGAATGTGATAAAATTTCAAAACATCAAGCGTGTATGCACCATTGTTTGTCCGCAGTAGGCAGATGCCCTCTACAAATTGGAGCTTTTCACTATGTACACCGTAGGTGGATTGGAATTCAATAATGTAATCTAAAAGCGCAGAGCTATCACTAGGAAGATGTACAATAAAAATATCCAACATTCTACACCTCGAAACGTAACTAATCGGGCAATTGCAAGCCTAATGCTTGCGACTGTGGTACTGAATACGAGTCAAAACTTAAAGCTCCGGCACGACGACAGACGTTACCCCAAAAGGAATTGGATTGTTGATTAAACGCATTGTCAGAGCTTGTGCGAAAGATTGAGACTACATGGATACCAGCCAGTGAAAATGATCCCTGTTGTTGAGTAGTAGATATGTAGTCAGTTGCCAGCAGACAGTACTTAAATTGAGCGTTTATGCCTTGCAGGTTAGCGGCGCAGGTTGCTAATGCGCCGTAGATGTCAGACCCGCGATTGTCCCAGGGAAAACGCATATCTCTAATCTTATCGGTCTGAGTGTGTATATATGAACGGGTTTGCTCTAAAGCACGTACTTGTCCAGCATGTACAATCTTCCAATCAGCTAACGCCTTCTTATATTTCTGTTTGTATTTGCTGCATTGAAATGGATCAGGTGGACAATGTGTAGCTGGATCAAGTGGTGGCAGTACCCAGGCATCAATAGAAGGTGTTCTAAAGCTGATAGGGCAATCTTGCCAGGACATAGAGGAAATTCTACATCCAAAAATGACCATTCCCGAAGAGTTGACCCTTGTTGCCAGATCATCTATTTTTGAAGCAACGGCCAAGGCTACTTCATGCCCCAGGCGATATAAAGGTGGCGTGTCTATCTCTACATCTATAGCAACCAGATCACGCGGTACAGGATTGGTAAATGTTTGCGTGACTGTTGGAGTAGGTTGAGAGTTTGATTTACCAGCATCACCAGTACATGATGAAACTACGAGTAATATATATAGGAACGCAATCGGGATTATGTTACGCGACTTCTTGTAAGTTGGCATGATGTTATCTCCTTTAGGAAGTCAAACCCCCTTTTTATACTTGTGCAAAGTCTTCTGTGAGCCACAGGACTTCATTTTGTTGATCTATCAGAATATCGACACCGAGAACAGTAAAATTTCCATTCAGAATATTCTGGCGATGACCGTCATCAGGCGGTTTTTCCTGCATCATCAACTGATGCAACTCCATTGCTCCGTTCACATTCAAATCGGGAGCTTCACCAATATTTTCACCAGCCCACGTCCAGGTAACACCTTGTTGAGTTTCCCGATCACCGAGACCTGCTTCACCATCAAGCTGATGCGAAAGTGTACCGGCATTATCCATTGCCAGATCATGCTGTCTTGCGCTGTTTGCCAGTGCAGGACACCAACCTAACGACGCGATCCCATTTGATGCTCTCTCCTGATTAATCGCCTCAAAAACAGCTTTAGAAATCTGAACTTCCTGAGTATTAGCACCGCTTGCACTTGCATTTCCGGCACATGGATCAGAAGAAGTTGCCTGATTGTCAACGCCAGGAATTGAGCAGGAGCAGAGCAGCAAGAGCAGGAATATAAGGTAGGGCAAGATGTTACGCGACCAGTAATATGAATTTACGAGCTTCTGTTTTATTGGCATGAATTTAGCTCCTTTCTATTGTCTAAGCCCTCATCGGCTCTTGACAGTTGCCACATATTAACTTCACAGGATGTAACGGCGTATCTGGATGCGCCCACGCATGCAACCCGCAGCCAGGGCAGGTATATTTCGTTTTGCTGGCTACTTTGTCGGCAGCCCTTTTCACACTTACAGGAGTTGCAATGGTCACACTCCGGTCTGAATAGAGAATGGCCTGATGATCTGCAAGCAGTTTTACAACAGCACAAGTAAAACGAGCATTCTCTTCAATAACATGCGTCATCCTTTGTCCGGTCTCTTTGCCACCTATCTCACCAGTGTCAGTTGGAATAAGGCCAATTTCGTGCATTTTCGCAGCCCATTGTTTATTATGGTAACCCCATCCCGAATGCCTCCCAAAGTGATGTTGCCACAAATGACACATTTCATGTGCAAGAGTAGACAATACCTCAGATGGTTTGCGTGTCGAAAAGTAGTTCGGGTTCAGCGCAATCTCGTCAGTTACTTCTTTCGTGTCTGAAGTATTGGCAAAACGATCACCGGAGAAATAGCCGTATGCGCCTTTATGCCGTTGCATCGTTATCAGGCAAGGCGGCAAGCTACTGCTAAAGAGTTCCTGATTGAAAAACTCATAAGCGGTTGTAAGAGAGGTGTATGTCTTCGTCGTAGGATTATTCATTAAAACGTACCACTTGCTTTCCTATATTTTGTGTCGTACGACACAATCAACTTTTCGCCAGCAAATAGATGACTGACAGGAATGCAGTAATGCCGCCAGAGGCAAAGCCAAGCGCGAAGGCAGCGAGCAGGGGAGCGGCAATAAAGGCAGCCAGCACTACAAGGACAATTAAGGTTATGAGTAGTAGGGCTACGCGACGTTGTTGTTCATGTTGAGTGGCCATGAAGTCTACTCCTTTAAGTTGAACTACTTGACAGTGTTAAAAACTAGATGAAGCCTATGAGGACGCTTTACGCTTGACAACAGGTGCGAAAATGTTAGTAGAAAACCAAATAGTGTGTACGATCTGTCCTCAGAGCGAAACTAATCTATACAGAACGTACAGTATAGATAATCTGATTGTAACTTGTAGTTGGAGATAAAGTCAAGAGGATCGAGAAATTGAGTCAAAATTCACAGAATAATATAGACCTTGAAAAAGATAAAAATGACAAGGGGGGAAGCCTCGATTTACCTTTGGCATTGCCTCATGATTTTGACATGCAAGAACTCATACACTTTCTGCTTTTTGAGACTATAGCTCTGTGGAATATAGTTCTTGCTCAAAAGCAACAGGGAGTAATAAGTGAAAAGGCAGCAGAGTTGGAGCTAAAAGATATAGCGGATTTAGAAGAAACGCTTGTAATGGTTGATAAAACCATACTCCCACGCTCGATGAGACCTGGAAGCGAGTCATCAGGTGAGATAAGACCCACAGCAGCTAATCTAATTGAGTCAAACCAGGAGAGTTTAACAACAAGTCCAATACCAGCCGCATTTGCTGAACTAGCTTCTACTCTTGAAAAACTCTCCTATTTACAGAGGAAAATAATCGTTTTTACCTATGCCATACAGTTTCTTGCGCTTTGGGAAGGTAAGTTAGCACAGGAGTCTAACCCACTTGAAAAAACACAGGAGCATTTAGACAAAAATGAAGAAATACGTGCAATCCTACAAATATACCAAAGCGGAGAAATAGGCGAACTTGATGATAGAAGACGTCACTTAGCAAATATTATAAGTAAGCAGTATGACGCATATATTGCACTCCATGATACTATCGCTCAGAATGAAGTAAGGTCACTCAGTCTAATTGATCAACTAGATCAACACTTTCAAGCCATTTATAACGCGATTGATGAAGCGTTACCAGGAGAACCACACATAATAACGAGAGAAGTCGCTTCGATATGGCAATATCAGCGCATTTTTCATGATCTACTCCAAAAGAGGGGTCAAATTGACCAGCAATTTCTAGAAGAAGAGATAGATGGTAACATTATCCTTCTCGGTAGATCGCTAAACAGAAGTTCAACTCATCTATTGGGTAAGCACAATTCTAATGAATTTTTAACCCGAATACAGTCTCATTTTCTTGCAATTGAACTACTGCTCAAAAGTCCTGAGACTTTCAATCTTGACTACTTGTTAAAAAGCTCTACAATAACAGAACATATGGGTAGAGTAGCAAGGGCAGAAGTAACGGTAATTGCACCACCAGTACCAGGTGAGATAACACCTGCTATGAAGTTGCACCAGCGACTTGAAAGAGCCGGAGCGTATGAGAAATTAGACGCACGACGTAGAGCAATGTTACAAACCTATCTCACTACAGAAACCCCAATACCCGACTTAGGAAAACTATCAGAAGTGCAACTAAAAAGCAGATCACTATTAACAGGTTTACTACATTCAGGTATGGAAGATGCTTTTAATGCGTTACCAGAGACGGAACGTGCAGCTTATGACAATAACCCCGCGGTTGCTTTACAGACCAGATCAAGGCAGCAAACACAAACAAAGGGCGAAAAGATAAAAGATGCTCTTAATAAATATAGAAATCCAGAGTCAGGGAAAGTAGAATTTTCAGAGAACCACAGACAACATAGAGCAGAAGCCGTTAAGAAATCTAATCAGAGACGCGGTCAAGAGATACGAAAAGGAACGTACACAGGTAAACCAGTAGGTAGACCCCGAAAGAACACTACCACCTAACCACATCACCAGTGCGAAGAGCGCGATCTCCAGAACGATAAACTACCCGTTATTATTCATCGTCAGGCACTTCTTCTGTCAGGTCTGAGATATCAACGCCAAGCACTTTTGCAATCTTTAGAAGTGTGCTATAGGCAACGTCTTTATAGGGATTATGAAATATATCTGATACCGTTTTCGCGTTTAAGTCAGCAGCCCTAGCTAATCGTGTTTGTGTATACCCTTTTGTGGTAGCTATCTCTTTAACCTTCAGTCGCACCCTCGGCATGTTTCAATACCTCATGTTTAATTTCCAACAGTATACTATAAGCCTTGACTTTTAGCCATATACCAATTATTCTTTATAATGTATATCCGCTTAGTATATACATCTTCTATAACCGCTAAGTATAGATAATCCCTTGTTGAAAGAGCCAAAGGCATAGAGAGCAGGAGAGACATAGTGACAGTTGACCTATGGGGAGAGAAGATACCCCGATCCCGACGTAAAAAGAAGATTATTCCTCTTCCAACCACAGCACCTATTTCAATAACTGGTAACGATTGCGAGATTTTAGGCCACACTTTAAGAGAGGGGGATTTAGCCGGATGTACCATCTGTACTGATTGCGGAGTCAAGATATTTTGTCCCTCATGCATTGACAAACATCCCCAGGATGAAACGGCAATAGCAATTCTTTGCGAACGGCATCAAGAAAGCCAGGTGAGCGCGTGACACATCACTACTCACAAGTACGACATCCAGTACGCCAAATTCCAACGAAAGAACAATTGGAATACGCAGCCAGAAGACAGGCTCAATATGAAGCAGACCCAAGTTATAGCGGTCATTCAG
>Ga0137372_10004815_pt1 | contig 13178 bp, 12 predicted proteins | sample SagtaG_6_FD_104911 | JGI IMG/M metagenome (GOLD analysis project Ga0137372, IMG submission 104911) | Vadose zone soil microbial communities from Sagehorn Ranch, Mendocino, California, USA - Sage1_R_60_16 metaG | ecosystem: Environmental > Terrestrial > Soil > Vadose zone | place: USA...
CACCGAAGAGCCCGGTGCGGGAAAACTGCACGCCGGGATCTGTGCGGGGGCTGTCGGGTAACTGGCAGTCCTACCGCGATCCGGCCACTGGTACTGGTTCAGTTTGGTAATTGAAAGCAGAAAGTAATGAGCCGTCGGGAATTCAACGAGGGAAACAAACGATCACAGAACCGAGCGCGGTAGCGCCGGATGCTAAAGTCTACGTTGGCCGTAAGCTGGGCAAACTCTTAATACTCAGCTTGACTTAAGCATCCGGCGCTACCGCGCTCGGTTCTGTAATGGTTCTACCTTAGTTCCCGAAGTTGACACAGTCGCGCGACCTACGGTCAACATTCTGTAAAGTTCAAACACTCGTGCCGATTCCAAACTGAACCAGTACCGGCCACTCGTATAAGGTTCACTTTAAGGCGATCCATTTTTGGAGTGCGTTGACCTGTCACCGCTTTAGTCCTTTGCGACCTGTCGCTGCGGTTTAGACTGAATTCGCGTCAGCAAGCCGATGCTGGTAAGGGGGGGTGACAAGTCACCACACTCCAAGTCGGAATCACCCAACTACTCGGGGTTGCTGCGGCCGTTGTATTGTTCGAGTTTGCGGTAGAGAGTCTTGCGGCCGATGCCGAGCGCGCGTGCGGCGTGAGTTTTGTCGCCTCTGGTGTAATCGAGCGTCGCCTCAATTGCCTGTCGCTCAATCTCGTCCATCGACGAGGGGACCGTAACCTCAAAGGTAGTCGTGCGTCCTTCGCTCGCGGCTCGGGCGCGTTCCACCTTGATGCGGTCTTGTTCCTGTAGCGCGATCCTGCTGATAGTTTCCGGCAAATCTTCCAACTCAATCTGCCGTCCGGAAGCAATTATCACGGCGCGCTCGATCGCATTTTCCAACTCGCGCACGTTACCCGGCCAGTCGTGAGTAATCAATGCCTGCAACGCATCCTTGGAAATGCCGGAGATAAACCGCCCGGTCTTCTGTTTGTAATGCTCGAGGAAGTGGATAACGAGCGGATGAATATCCTGAGGACGCTCACGAAGGGGCGGCAAGCCAATGGGAAACACTGAAAGACGATAGTAGAGATCCCGACGAAACGTTCCCGCCTCAATGGCTTGTTCCAGGTCTACGTTTGACGCCGCTATCACGCGCACGTCTGCCTTCAACAGCTCATTTCCACCCACGCGCGTAAACTCGCCATCCTGCAAAACGCGCAGTAGACGAACTTGCGCCGACAAACTCATCTCGCCAACTTCATCAAGAAACAACGTACCGCCATTCGCCTCTTCGAATCTTCCCAGGCGCCGCGCGCGCGCATCTGTAAACGCGCCTTTCTCGTGGCCAAACAGTTCGGATTCGAGAAGCGTTTCGGGAATTGCCCCACAGTTTAATTTTACGTAGGGCTGATCTTCACGACCGGAGTTGTAGTGGATCAAGTTGGCAAGCAACTCCTTGCCGGTCCCTGATTCTCCCTGGATCAGAACCGTAGTCTGGGTGTCGGCAACGCTGAGCGCTAATTCAATAGCCCGCCGAATTGCCCCGGTCTGTCCGATAATGCGGTCTTCGCCGTAGCGCTCATGCAGCGCGCTGCGCAGATGCATAACCTCAGCCGAGAGTTGATCGCGCTCGAGTGCGGTGCCGCACTGATCGGCAATGCCTTCGACAAGCGCCACCTCGTGATCCTGAAAACCCTGGCGAGCTTCGCTCCACACCAGGCCTAAGAATCCAAAGGTCTGTCCCGCCACACGCACAGGCGCGACCAGCGCCGCGCGTCCGCCGAGTATCGAGTTAAACATCAAACGAAACGGAAACGGCAGGTTCTTATCCAATAAGCGCAGAGTCTTGCCGGCTGCCAAAACTTCCATCGCCGCGGGAAACTCCGTAACATCGAGCGATTGCCCATGCTCGTCGATTAAACCCTGCACTCCGTCGGTAGACGCATGCGGCGCAGCTCTGAAGGCCACCAGGCTGATTCGGCCGCCTTTCGGATCGAGCACTCCCAGCGCGGAATAGTCGGCGCCCACCAGAGCAATCGCGCGCTCGAGAACGAGAGACGAAACCTCGCGAAAATCTGAACGGGCGTTGAGGGCGTTAGCGATCTCCAGTAGCGCCCGCTTCGTTTCGGCCTCACGCTCCTTGTCGCTGTAGAGGCGCGTGTACTCATAACCCACCGCAATTTGCCGCGCGATGGATTCAAGAAACGAAACCTCGTCGTCAAGCCAGGCGCGCAGCGTGCGCGTCATGTGCAATCCCACCAAACCCAATACGTCTGCGCCGAGGATCACCGGGACTACCAACAGCGAGCGCGTGCCCAAACTTTTCGCCAGAAACCGTACTTTCTGATCCAACCCCGGAGCCGACGTATCGTCGAGCCGAATCGGCTTGGTTATGTCAACGTGTTCCGAAAGTTGTCCCAGATCGAGCGGAATCGCGGTTCCCAAACTTGACGGAACATCATCAGTAGCTCGCCATTCATGGCTGATCCGCAGTTCGCTTGGTGAGGTAAGTTGAATGACATCGCAGCGATCGACATTCATCATCCGGCCCAATTCGGAAACGATTACGTTAAGGAATCGATCGAGATTGATGGTGGTTGGAAGGGTCAAAGCGAGGCGGTTGATGATGCCTTCGCGCGCCTCTTGCATCTTAATCTTGCGTTCGAGAGAGAGAGATTTTGCGGTGTCTGACATCGGCGTGTAGTTCGAGTGGATCATAACGAACCGGGGATGAAGTTGCAAAGCAGGTAAGGGCTGCTCTTATCAGAACCGCCGCGGGGTTTTTGGTCTTGGGGCTTTGGTCTTTGAACTTTGAGCTTTGTTTGTTTTTCGAAGGGTCGAGCTCAGAGAGCGCGATAGAAAGTTCAAAGTACAAAGCCCAAAGCCCAAAGCGGAAAGTGCAAAGACCAAAGACCAAAGTCCCGCTCCGGTTCTGATAAGACGATCAATACTTCGGGACGCACTCTTTGCCAAGCCTGCTGGATGGCCCGTATAATTTCTGACAAGTTCTTGTCAGCAGGAACGGAGTAGCGAGTCTATGCCGATCTATGAATATGAATGTCGGAAGTGCAAAACGTATCTCGAAGTCTTTCAAAAGATGGATGACAAGCCGCCGGCGAAATGCAGCAAGTGTGGCGGACGTTTAGAGAGGCTGCAATCCGCGCCTGCGATCCAGTTCAAAGGTTCGGGCTGGTATGTAACCGACTACGCCGGCAAAGGCAGGAGCGCGGCGGAGAAAGCTGAGAAAGAAGCCGGCGCTTCTTCAACCACCTCTTCGGACGATAAGCAGGCCGATAAATCTGACAAGAAACCTAAAGAGAGCTCCCCGGCAAAGAAAACTTCCGAAAAAGCTTCCACAACCAAAGTCCCCAGTGGTGATTGAAGCACGCGTCCTCAGCGTTAAGTTGATGTATCAATCACGATCTGACCAGGCGCTGGAAAATCGAGCAGCCCAAAAGCCTTTTCGAACGCTTCTTGGTTACGCAGCCGTGTTCGTTTTGCTCCTCGGTATATCCGCAGCGCTTATGGGCCAGGCGGGTCGACGTCCGACCACATCGAATGAAGGCGGCGTGCTGGTAGGTATTGTTGCCAGGCGGACAGACAACTCGCCCGTGCAGATTACTGCCAAACAACTTTCTGTCTACGATAACGGCGTCGAGCAGACAATAAGGAACTTCACCCCCGATCCCTCACCGGCGCGGATCGTTTTGTTAGTTGATAACTCCCTAACTATTCGCGCTGATATCGAGAAGCTGGAACGCGCCGCACGCGAGTTTGCCTATGAGATTTTTGAAGGCGACAAGTTACTGATTGTGGGCTATGACGAAGAGGCGGAGATCGTTTCAGACTGGACTGACGATGCCAAGTCGATCGAGTCTTCACTCAAGCTGTTCCGGAAAAAAGGTCAACCACATCTCTTTGATGCGGCCAGCGCAGTTATCGATCAGGCTTTGCGCGCCACGCCCGGACAGAAACGCGTGATTGTCGTGATCAGCGATGGCCTCGACCGTGGCAGCAAAACTTCATTCGAAAGGATTCTGGCTGAGTTGCAAAAGCAGGACATAACTGTTTACGCGGTACAGGCGCAGGACCGCACTCGAGGCGCTATACGTCGGGACGTGCCAAAGCCGAGACAAGTGATCGACAAGCTGGTGGAAGGAACCGGCGGCGTCATCTTTTCAATTGATGAGCCGGGGGTTGCCGCGAAGAGCATTTGCGACGAGCTCAAGAAGAACCGCTACGTACTTTCTTATCTGCCATCGAGCGCGCCGTTTGGGGAAGCGCGAAGTTTGTTGGTCCTCGGCGATGAGGGGATTACGGTGCGAGCAAAAACGGCCCAGCAGCCGAATTGAGATTTTCATTCAAACCCATCCGCAGATTACACAGATTTCGCAGATTCAAGAGACCAGCTTAAAGCATACCTACGGTTTCAAGGTCCAGACTTTTGAATCTGTGAAATCGACGTAATCTGCGGATTACTTTCATTGTTTCTTTCTCGAGTAGAGATAAAACAAAAACGCGATAATCCCCAGCACCAGACTCTCCATGAAGACAAAGAAACGCGGATCGAAAATTCCGTCTTCGGTATGCGCGTCTGAGTAAGCGACAAACGTCCCGAGAGCCAATCCTCCTGCTAGCCAGATGAATTGTCGTTTTGCGTCCCACATAGACAGTCAACAGTCAACAGCCAACAGTGAACAGTGAAGAGTGAAGAGTGAACAGTAAACAGTCGGGCCATTCCTTTTACCGCTGCTTTTGTAAGCAGGCTTCGCTACTTTTGCGTCGAAGTTTGGGTCGGCCATTTGTCCGCCGCCCTGCTGTTGCTGCAAGGCAGGCATCTGGCCGCCAAAGGTCAGCGCAAAGCTGGCGGTGCCAACCTTTTTGTCGCGCTGGAAAATTTCAATGGTGCCCTTGAGGGTGTCTCCGGCAAACTTGCCGGAAAGCTTCAACAGGTTCCGCCCCATATCCGCCGCGAAAGAAATCTGGGCGCCAGAGAGCTTCAGGTCATGCACCACCGGAGTGATTTCCTGACCTCGAAGACGAAGCTTCATGCTGGCTTTCCATCGAGAGCCGTCGTTCGCTAGTGTGATTTCCAATCCGCCTGGACCCTCATCAGTTGTCATCGGTCCCGCCCAGATGCCGCTGGGGTCAGACCGCATTTGAGCGAATGCGAACTGGGCAGCGCAGAGGATCACGAGTAGTGTGACGAGATATGGAAGCGACTTAATCATGTTGCCGGCGACAGTAAACAGTAAACAGCAAACAGTAAACAGCAAAGGGTAGTTACCGCATAACTATAGCAACGACGGAGCCAGCGATGAAGTTGCTCGGCTGTTTACTGTTTACTGTTTGCCGTTTACTTTAGTATCCCCGAAAGCCAGTGCATGATGTTAAGCGCAAGTTGCCGGTTGTCTATGTTAGGGATGTTCATACCAAACGGTTGGTTGTTGCTGCCAGTCAACTGCGCCGAGAGCATTGCCGCATCTCCCAGCGCCACCACACGTCCTTTTCCCAGGCGGAAGGCAATACCCTGGGCGCGGCCCGCTGCGGAGTTAGTTTTCACCGGCGACGCAATCTTATCGACGGCTGAGTCGGCGAGTTTAAGTAACGCGTCGCTTCCTTCGGGTCCCTTCAGCGACTGGCCGGTAAAAACGATCACTCGATTGACACGCTCCGCTTCGCTGCGTCCGCTTGAAATCGCATGCTCGGCAAGCAGATGATTCTCGCGAGAATAAACCATGACGCTGGCGTTGTTGTTTTCCCCCTTAGCCGCATTTGCCGGATCCACTGTGTAGCCCTTGCTCATGTCGACTCCCAGGCGCGCCGCGAGAATTTCAGCCGCCGAACCGAAGGGCGCCTCGTCGGCAACAAAAAGCAGTGCGCCTCCGCCGCGTACCCATTCGCTGACCGTGTCACACTCGGCGTTCGTAAACGCCGGACTGTCAGCGCCTTCGTCATCAATGTCTTCGGCACCGAGAGGGTTAACGATCACTAGAATCTTAAAACTTTTGAGCGACTCCTTTGTGAAGGGTTGGCGGTTCACAGCTACGTGATAACCATCGTTGAAGAGCAGATCGGCAAACGGCTTATAACGACCACGCACAGTGTCGGAATTGTTATGGGCCTCGTCGAAGAGAACGCGCGGAAAGTTTTTTGTGAAGGCCGGGTTATCGACCTTAGCGTTGAAATACGGATCGGCAATTTGCTGTGCGCTTGCTGCCATGCTTATCAGGATCACTACTAAATGACTAAATAATAACTTGGCGAATTTGGTCGTCATCGTGTTCGTTTCCCAATCTGCGGAGCAAGCCCACCTTGCCAACCTGAGAGGCGGGCTGATTGGCTTGGTAACTCACGTCTTGAGAGCCTTTCGATCAGAAAAGCTAACTGAGTGGCGGAATAACTAAGCTCGAGCATGAAGCTTCTCCAACCTGGCTGCCGCGAGTTGGAGCGTCGCATCTTTCTTACAAAAACAAAATCTTACCTGCTGGTGACCGCGCTCGGGAACGCTGTAGAAACTTGAACCTGGCACACAGGCGACGCCGATCTCGCGGATGAGATGTCTCGTGAACTCCACGTCATCCGCGAAACCAAAAGCCGAAATGTCCGTCATGATGTAGTAGGCGCCGTCCGGGCGAAACGTACCGAAGCCGGCCTTCTCCAGCACCGGCAAAAGCAGATCGCGACGCGCGCGATATTCGCCTTGCAAACGGTCGTAATATTCCGGCGGCAACGAAAGAGCATAGGCTCCGGCCGCCTGCAGAGGCGCCGCAGCGCCGACAGTAAGAAAGTCATGAACTTTGCGAATCGCGCTGGTTATCTCGGGCGGCGCGATGCAGTAACCCACGCGCCAGCCCGTAACTGAATATGTCTTCGACATCGAGTTTACGATCACCGTGCGTTCGCGCATCCCTTCAATTTGCGCCATGGAGATGTGCTGGATCTCTGCGCCTTCACGCGGATAGAGAATGTGTTCGTAAATCTCATCCGTAAAGCAGAGCGCGTCAAACTCGCGGCAAAGACCGGCGATAAATTCCATCTCGTCGCGCGTGAAAACCTTGCCGGTGGGGTTGTTGGGATTGCAAAGGATGATCGCCTTGGTATTTGCGTTGAAGGCGGCGCGCAGTTCAGAGCGATCAAAGCTCCAGTCAGGTGCCCGCAGCGATACGTAACGCGGTTTGGCATCAGAAAGGATCGCATCAGGCGCGTAGTTTTCGTAAAACGGCTCGAAGACGACGACTTCTTCACCCTGGTCGACAGTAGCCATCATTGCCGCGATCATTCCTTCGGTTGACCCGCACGTAACAGTTAGTTCTGTTTCCGGGTCGACGTCGAGTCCGAGATACCATTTTGTTTTTCGCGCGATTGCCTCGCGAAAGTCGCGCGCGCCCCAGGTGATTGCATACTGATTGATGTCGTCTGCGATAGCCTTCATCGCCACGCGCTTGATGTCTTCCGGAGCGGCAAAATCGGGAAAGCCCTGAGACAGATTGACTGCTCCATATTTGAGCGCCTCGCGTGTCATCTCGCGAATGACCGACTCCGTAAAGAGACTCGCTTTGCGGGACACGTGTCGATTTTTAGAAGATGCGAGCGTAGTCATAGTCGGTCCCCGTTCAGTCAAATAGAATTAGAGGGCTGCGGATTAATGCGAATTGTGCAAGTCAGAACCACCTGCGGTAGCGGGTGGGTCAAACCTAACGTTACCGCCCGCTACCGCAGGCGGTACTGACAGATCTAATCTGCGTTCATCCGCGCAAATTCGCGGCTTATTTCCTCGTCGCACTCGCTGCCGGCCCGCTGAGTTTCCGCGCTGCAATCCTCAGAACTTCCTGAACCTGCGCATCCCAGTAAGGCCAGGCATGAGTTCCGGGAAGCTCTCTGTATTCGTGCGGGATCTTTCGCTCGAACAAGATGGCTGCCAAACTGCGACTGGATGATAGCAGCGGATCCTCAGTGCCGCAGTCGAGATACAGATAAGGTAAAGCGACGACGCGCGAGGACGGTACTTCGCCGTAGAGTCTGTTTACATCGTTAGCTTTGCGGATTGGGCTATCCTCAGGTCCAAAAACAGGCAGAAGGGTTTTCCAGATGACTTCAAGTCCGTGCAGGTCTGCTTCAGTCCAGGAGGCCGCACCAAGCGCACCGCTCATTGATCCCACGAACACGAACGACTCCGGATGTTTGACGCCAAACTTCAGCGCGCCGTAACCACCCATTGAAAGCCCGGCGATCGCTCGCCCTGCACGTGTCTCGATCGTACGATAACGGCTCTGCACATCGGGTATTAATTCCTCCATGACGTATGTTTCATACTTATCGGTTGGAACGCTGGCGCTGTCAGTATACCAACTGTCGTTGCCTTCGGGCGTCACTATGATCATTGAATAATTCGCCACATAGTCCGAGAGTTTCGTGCGCGTTATCCAATTGTCGTAGTGGCCGAAAAGGCCGTGGAGCAGGTAGAGAACTGGATAGCGTTTGCTACGCGCGGCAGGCTTATCGTAGTCAACCGGCAGCAGGACACTATAAGGCAAAGTTTTTCCGACCAGTTTGCTTTCGAAAGCAATGGTCCGGACGCGCGAGTTTGTTTGACCAGCTTTCGCCTGAGGTAGCCCGGCCGCAGATGGGCGAAACGTCGTCTGTGCAGAAGCAGGCGGCAAGAGAAAGACGAGGAGCAGAAATGCCCGCGTGTATTTATTCATTTGTTTTCCCGCGAATTTAGCATCGGAACACTAACGCCTTTGCTTAGTGCCGTGCTTTCGGCTGCTTCATATCCGGCATCTACGTGACGCGCCACGCCCAGTCCAGGATCGTTTGTCAGCACGCGATTGAGTCGCTTCGCAGCTTCCGCCGTTCCATCAGCGACTGAAACCTGGCCGGCATGCAGCGAATAACCGATGCCAACGCCGCCGCCATGATGAAACGAAACCCAGCTCGCACCGCTCGCCGTGTTTAGCAACGCGTTGAGTATCGGCCAGTCGGCCACGGCGTCTGAGCCGTCTTTCATTCCTTCAGTTTCGCGGAAAGGAGACGCGACCGAGCCGGTGTCAAGGTGATCTCGCCCGATGGCGATGGGCGCGTTGAGGTCGCCGCGTCTCACCAGCTCATTAATTGCTTCACCCATCTCCGCACGTTCCCCGTAACCGAGCCAGCAAATGCGCGCCGGGAGTCCCTGGAAGTGAACACGCTCGCGCGCGAGACGAAGCCAGCGATTCAAAGTTTGATCGTCGGGAAAGAGCTCGAGAGCGAGGTCGTCGGTCTTTTGTATATCGGAAGCGTCGCCCGAAAGTGCTACCCAACGAAACGGACCTTTGCCTTCGCAAAAGAGTGGACGGATGTATTCGGGAACGAAGCCGGGAATCTCAAACGCATCTTGACAGCCGGCATCGAAGGCCATCTTGCGAATATTGTTGCCATAATCAAAGGCCACCGCGCCGCTACCTTTCAGGGCCAACATTGCTTCCACGTGGTCGGCCATGGACAGGAGCGAGCGATTGATGTAGGAGCGCGGATCAGCGCGTCGCAACTCGGAGGCCTCTTCAAGCGTTAGTCCGGCGGGCACATAACCATTCAACGGATCGTGCGCGCTCGTTTGATCAGTGACAGCGTCGACCTTAATTCCACGGCGAACGATTTCCGGAAGCACTTCGGCGCAGTTACCAACTAGTCCAACTGACACGGGGCGATTCTGCTCACGCGCGTCCTCAAAAATATCCAACGCTTCGTCCAGCGTGAGCGCCAGGCGATCGCAATAACCGGTTAACACGCGCCGCTCAATGCGAGCCGGATCAACCTCAATGCCGAGGAATAATGCACCATTGAGTGTGGCAGCCAACGGCTGTGCGCCGCCCATGCCACCCATGCCGCCGGAAACAATCAGCTTGCCGCTGAGGTCGCCGCCGAAGTTTTTGTCGGCCATCGCCGCAAAAGTTTCAAATGTGCCTTGCACAATCCCCTGAGTGCCGATGTAGATCCAGCTCCCGGCCGTCATCTGGCCATACATCATCAGGCCCTTGCGTTCGAGCTCATGGAAATGGTCCCAATTTGCCCAAGCCCCGACGAGGTTGGAATTGGCAATCAAAACTCTCGGCGCGTATTCGTGTGTGCGAAACACGCCAACAGGTTTGCCTGACTGGACCAGCAGTGTCTCATCGTTTTCCAGGGTCTGCAGCTCACGTACGATCGCATCAAACGATTCCCAGTTGCGCGCAGCCTTGCCCGCGCCGCCATAGACGATGAGCTCGTCCGGCTTCTCAGCGACGTCCGGGTCGAGATTGTTCATCAGGCAGCGCAGCGCCGCTTCCTGATGCCAGCTCTTGCAGCTTAACGTTGCACCGCGCGGGGCGCGGATGGTTCTCGAAGACATCACAATAGTTTCAGTTGTTGTAACGCAAACTGTTGGTTTCCGGTTGTCTCACGTCAGGCTCACGCCGCGCAAACTAACAGCTTGCGTTACATCATGCGTTAGTCAGGAGCGTTAATCTTCAGAACGCCCTAACAGCTCGCTCAGCCAGCCTTTGTCCTTTTTGGTCAATTGTTCCAGTTCGCCCGAGTCCAGCCAGACGCCACCGCATTTGTCGCAAGGGTCGATCAATATGTCGTCAACTTTACTTTCCTTCAGATTGCCATCGCAGCGTGGACAACGCATCGAAGATGTTCCGGCCGCTTTGGCCTGTTCAGCTACCTTCATCTTCTCACGCAGCTTTTCAATTGCTTCCTTGTTTTTGCGATGAAAGTATTCCTCTTCCAGGCCTTTTCTTCGCTCGTCAAACGCGTCAGACATCTGCTCTCCTCCCGTTTCTTCGCTTTGAATTCCCCCGTCCGCAAGCCAGCTGTTGTGATGCAACCTGTTAATTTGGGATCGGCTGGCTTCTCAAGTCGCGCGCAGCAACTAACAGTGTGCACTACGAGAGTGCGTCAAACTCACCCTGGCGCACTGCTTCGGCTATCCTCTGAATGTCGGCAGCCATTGAGCGATCAGCGGTCAGCGGGGGTACGTGCGTGCGCACGACATCATGAGCCGCTTTTACTCCGCGGCCCGGAGTCAGCGGCTTGCGATACTCCAGCGCCTCCGCCGCTGTAATCAACTCGATAGCTGTCGCCGCCTCAGCGAGTTCGACAATTGTTCGCAGTTTTGTCGCCGCAGTCATCCCCATCGAAACGTGATCTTCCTTGCCGCCATCTGTGGGAACGTTATCGACACTCGCCGGGTGGGCCAATATCTTCGCCTCGCTCAGAAGCGCGACCACGGTCACTTGCAGCATCATAAACCCCGAAGACGTTCCGGCATGCCGCGTCAGGAACGGCGGCAAGTCTTCATTTGCATCCGGATTAACCAAACGATCGATGCGACGCTCAGTGATACTCAGCAAGTCAGTCAAAGCTATAGCAGCGAAATCGAAAGCCAAAGCAAGAGGCGCACCGTGAAAATTTCCGCCGGAGAGAACGTCACCTGTCTCCGAAAACACCAGCGGGTTGTCGGTTGCGCTTCCGGTTTCGGTTTCAACAATTCCGCGCGCGTAGCGCAGTGTATCGCGCACTGCGCCATGAACCTGCGGCATGCAGCGTAAACTGTAGGCATCCTGCACGCGCGGATCGTTTTCCAAATGCGACTTGCGAATCTCGCTTCCCTGGAGCAATTCGCGCAGGTGCGTCGCAACTTCTGTTTGGCCTGTATGTGGTCGGGCAGCATGAATGCGTTCGTCAAAAGCCACTGGAGTTCCTTTTAACGCTTCGAGAGACATCGCTCCTGATACGTCCGCCAATCGGACCACGCGTTCCGCACGATGCAAGGCGAGTGCGCCAACCGCACCCATTGCCTGCGTTCCATTTAATAGCGCCAGGCCTTCTTTCACCTCGAGTTGCAGTGGTTCTATTTCAGCCCGTCTTAGCGCTTCGGCGCTGGCTAGCCGCTCGTTTTTGTAAAATGCTTCGCCTTCGCCGATGGCTGCGAGTGCAAGATGGGCCAGCGGCGCCAGATCACCACTCGCTCCAACTGATCCCTTCTCCGGAATGACAGGCGTGACGCCTCGTTGCAGCATCGCCACCAGGGTTTCAGAGACAAGGGAGCGCGCGCCACTGAGACCGCAAGCAAGCACGTTTGCCCTCAGCAACAACATTGCGCGAGCTTCAGCCTCAGAAAGTGGATTCCCCAAGCCGCACGAGTGGCTACGCACGAGGTTCAATTGCAACTCTCTCAACTCCCTGCGCTCGATGCGAACGTCAGATAGCTTGCCAAAGCCCGTGTTGACGCCGTAAACAGTGCGATTCTGCTCGACAATTCTCTCTACGACAGCCCGCGAAGCCTCAATGCGCGATCGTGCTTCATCGGAGAGCCCTACCTGCTCTCGCCCGTTTGCGACGTCTGCAATTTGCTCGAGAGTGAGTCGTTGTCCGCGCAGTTGAAGCATAAAAGGCAGAAGACAGAAGACAGAAACCAGGACTCAGGAGTCAGGACTCAGGAGTTGATCAGAAGTTGACAATCGAGGGTCAGAGTTTAAGAAATCTCAGATCTCAGATCAGAAAAATTCTGACTCCTGACTCCTGAATTCTGTCTCCCGTCTTCTGTCTTTTCAGACTTTTACCGTGGCATCTCTTTCCGGCGTTTCTGAAATGTCGATACGTCGATCTCGATCGGGCGTTTCGCTGATATCGATTTTGCGAAGTTCACCAGTCGACGCGCCGCTCCGTACACGTTGGCGCGCGCGTCTTGCGCGCACTGTCGTACGCCGAGTGCCGGTAGCAACTCGGGTCCAACCGGTCATTCTCTTCAAAGGTCTTAATGAGAATTCGTGTTGCGGCAAAACTTCACCCGTAGCTTCACGCAATCGCACCGTACCGACAGCAAAGATCGCGATGGCAGCATTAAATAAGACTCCAACCACAAAGACTGCCCAACCCGGAACGACGCCAACAGTGGCGCGGTCGATAAAGGCATTGAAGTCGCGCGCCGGCAGTGGATGCAGGTAAACCTTCAGGTTCCAACTCAAGGCGAGCAGCGCAAAAATCCAAAGATAATTCCGGCGCAGTCGTCTCCCTACCGCTTCCCATTCGGAGATGGTGAAGTGGGGCGTGATCAAATCGGCCGCCAGGTGCTCTGCCCACGCTTCATCCGGCGGCACACTTTCGGGAGCAAGCATCTGTGCAAAGTAGCCCGTCTCGATCACGCGCACGCGGCTCGACCAAATCTCATAGTA
>Ga0137372_10004816_pt1 | contig 13175 bp, 3 predicted proteins | sample SagtaG_6_FD_104911 | JGI IMG/M metagenome (GOLD analysis project Ga0137372, IMG submission 104911) | Vadose zone soil microbial communities from Sagehorn Ranch, Mendocino, California, USA - Sage1_R_60_16 metaG | ecosystem: Environmental > Terrestrial > Soil > Vadose zone | place: USA: California...
AGTTATATCTTTTGTTTTAGTTTTAGGTCGTAATTAAGCATTTATCCTTTACAAGAGCTACATGTGATACGTAGCACAATCGGGAGGCGTTATACTCGCTTTTCGTTCCTTTTACAGTACTATTACAAGTATATGAAATAAGAGCTAAGATAGTACTATTATAAGTAGAAAAAGCCAAAAGTAAACGAGTACTATTACTAAGAAAATACAAGCTTCGACTAGTTTTAGTATCAAAGACTTAATAATGTCGAGTTTAAGTAACTATTAACATAATAGTTTAGTACTACGACAATCTTACCTCTACTAGGAATAAAAAGTATGTATACTGATCAAATGTTAGGAAGGCTTAGACAAAGAATTCTTTAAGAGTCCTATAATACCTAAAACTTATAAAGAGAATCCTAGGTTCAAATCCTCTTAACTTAAATCCTCTTACCTTAAATCCCCTTGCCTTAAATTTCCCTTAACTTAAAAATTCAGGTAGCTAGGGATATTAGAATATAGGTCAAGCCTTGGATATACATTAATAAATCTTAATAAGGAAAAGACGACACTATTCCTCTTTAAGGAATACTAGTAACTAGGTCCCTGAAAATTAGTAGTTAATATACTAGAACATTAGTAACTAAGTCCTTGAAAATAAGTAGTTGATATACTAGAATAAGAGGAATTAAAGAGAAATCAGTGACTGAGTGCTATGAATACATAAGGTAGAAGTCTAGTATACCTTTATCAATTCCTAAGTCATTATTCTAATACTTGTAATTCAATACCCTAAAGATTATTCCTAAAGTTAGAACAGTTTATAAGGATAGAGTTTAGATAGAAAATTTGAGTTCTCTAACTATATTTTTAGAATCTAAAATTTATGACTATGACCTTATATTATAGAGTTAATCTTAGTTGAGTTTTAGCCTATAACTAAGCCTAGAAGAGGACTAGTAGAAAATTTCAAATAGAGCCTTATTAGTACCTATAAAAACTCTCCTAACGTCAAATATCTACAAGACTATAGTATTTATTAAACAACTCTTTAATATAATAATTCTTACGTTAGTTTCTTATTAGTTAGAGGTGTTATACTAGATAATTAAAGTAATAGGCATTGTTATTTTTTTAGTATAGATATTAATAATAAATTGAATATTGACTTGTCAAAGTAATGTATATTGTTATTTTTATTAATATAAAAGTATAGGTATAAGAACCCTTTAAAAAACAAAGAACATTAAACGATTAATAATAAAGCCATAGTAATTAACTAGTAAAGAATAACAAAGTCATAAATAAAAAGGAATAATATATAGTAAAGGAAAAAGACCTAAAAAGATAGATTATAATCACTAGTACTAGAATATCTTTATATATTATAATATCTCTTAGTACTCTCTAATCTTATAAATAAGGTCATTAGTAAATACTTTTGACTAATCACTATTATTAAGCTTAGTAATAACAAAATCTTCAAAGGATCACTTCTCTCTTACTCTTATACTATTATAATCACTACTTTGGTTACTATTTACTATACTATTAATATATATAATTAGATTGTTACGAGAGGACTTTATTTTCTTAATATAGTACTACTAGTACTAAAGAACTTGCTTTATCAAGTGAAAAATTAAGACGTTATTAGACTTATTGTTAATAGACCTATTAGACCTATCCTTGTTATTATCGATTATAATTAGATCGTCTATTTAAGTATTAGTCCTTATTAAATTAACTAAAGAGAGAATATACTAGAGCTATTAACTAGCTTAATACCTCTTTTCCTAGTATAACGTTTAGATTTATTTCTAATATAGTTATTCTCCCTTTTATTAGTCTTCTCTATTACTAGCTTAAGAACTATAGATTATAAGTTCCTTATTATATAAGAAAGCTTTTAAGCTTTGTTACTTATATAACTAAGACTAACTTAAGGGTCTACTATATTACTAGTGTTTACCTTTAGGTAGTTATTAGTAATTGTCAACATTAGTAGAGCATCTTGCTTAGTAATACTATTAGTGTTACACGTAGAGGTAGTACTAGCTATAGATTTAGTAGGCGTAGGATTATTAAGTACTAGGTCCTTAGTAGTACTAGGTATAAGATTATTAATTATATAGTCCTTAGTAGTATTCTTAGTATATATGAAAGTAGTATTAGTAATTATAGACGTAGAGGGCGTAAAATCGTTAACTATAGTATTTACTAGTTATGTAGATGTTATAGGTAGAGCATCTTACTTGGTAATACTATTGACTTTATATATAAAGGTAGTATTAGTCGTAGATTTAGTAAGTATAGGACTATTAGGCACTAAGTCCTTAGAGGTACTAGATACTAGATTATTAGTTATATAGTCCTTAATAGTATTCTCTATGTTGTACATAGAGGTGATATTAGCTATTGTAGCTATTTTAGTACTATATGACCTCTTAGTATGTTTAGTCACGAGATTTAGTCTATTAATAGATTTTTACAATGCCTTTATAGTCTTAGTAGTAATGTCTTGTTTAAAGGCTTTAAGTGTTAGCTTAGTGATCTTTTTAGACCTAGTTTAAGTCATTGTAGAAGTTTGTATAGAGAAAAGTCACGTGAGTAGGAAATTATAAACCTTGTAAGTAGAAAATTTCTTAAGAAGATAAAAGCTTAAGCTAAGAGAGTTAGTAATAACAAGGCTTTATACCTTCTAGAGACTAAGAGAGCTAGGCCTCTATCTCTTGAAATTTCCTCCTTTGATCTACTAAGAAATGTAGATATAAGTAATAGGTTAATATTGATTAAGGGCCTATAAAGATCAAGGTAATAGTACTAAATCCCTTATATAGTATACTCTACTTCTATTAGTATGAACGTTACTACTATTAGACGTAGAGAGAGTTATAAAGTTACTCTATACTGACTTATATACGTTAAAGTTATATTAGCTAAGACGTATAAGATTTTCTAATTGTAATTAAGTAGTCTTATTATCTATATAAGTGTATAAACTAGACTTTAGATAATATTAGTAAATAAAGAGTATAAAAAGAAAATATTCATATACTAGTAACTTACTATAGAGTATAAGAGTAGCTTATTGACCTATACCTAAGACACTCGTGTTTAAAAGTATTCTACTTATACTCTTACCTAGTACTTATAGTAATAGTACTCCTTAAACTTATAATAGTCGTCCTTTATATATTAGAAGCTTATAAACGTTATAATATACTCTTATAAAAGATAAAGGTTAAGCTTACTAATTTGAAAGTAAGAGAGATAGAGCTAGTTTACGTAATTATAGAGTTAGAGTAAGAGATAATTATAATTAAAATTATTAGAAGATCTAATAGGCTTAAGTTAGAGGTAAGTAAGACATTCTTATATTAATAAGAAACGAGTAGTATTATAATCTTTATTAATATTAATAAGTCAAAAGATAGTAGAACACTATTATATAGACTAGGAATAAGTAGTAATAGAGACTATTAGGAAGGATTAGAGAAGACTAAGCCACTATTATATAGATATAATATAAGTAAGGCCTTAGATAAACTAGAGACGAGTAAGTATAGGGTTATAGTCTATTATACTATTACTAATATCTAATTAGTTATTAATAAGATAATAACTAATACTATAGATATAGAGTATAAAGGGCCTAGTAGTATATATAATAATAATAAGAATAACTAACTTAAGTATTTATATAATATAAACTTAGACTTGTTTTCTTTAACTAATAAAGACTCCTTATCCTAATAGAATATAAACAAAGTTAGAATCTATACTAAGTTTAAAGCTTAAAAATTAATAATAAGATCTATCTACGTGTAAGTTAAGTACTCTCTTAGCTAATTACACGACTAGATCAACTAATATAATAATAATAGAATAATAAGAGGTATATTAGACGAGTTAGTGCCTTACTCTTTACTTATACTATTAGATAAGAATAGTAGAGATTACTCTATTAAGCTATTATGCCCTTAGATTAATTAAGAACATAATTAGAGTAGAACTAGTTATATTAGATTAGAGGAGCTTAGATATAGTTCTCTACTCTATAGTTAGGACTAAGAGGAGGAGCCTTAAGAGTAATAGTAATAAGAGGTAGTAATAAAGGTAATAAGAGAAGAGAGAGAGGACTAAGTAGACTTTATCTAATATATAGTATTATAAGAAGTTAAGAAGCTCTACTTACTCTAATAATAAGAAATAATAGTAATAATAAAGCTCTTGTTTTATTTCTTTTTATTTATGACTTTATTATTCTTTTACCTTATATAGTCTTTTACTAACTATAATAGGCCTATTATAACAATGTATAATTTATATAGTTTTTAATTTTAACTAATCTAATTACTCTATATAATATATTTCTATTATTTACCTCTTTCTTAGTGTCTTTATACTTAGCCTAACGTTATATTTATTACGTGATTTAGGGGTATTGTCTAACCCTTACTTATACCTAGTCTACTTAAACTTAATAGCTTATAAGACCTAACTTAATTATTCTCTTTATAAGAGAAAATACTTAGAATAGTTAACTATTAAGTAAATTATTAAGATAAAAGATTTTAATAACAAAGATTAATTATTTTTATATATCTTCTAAATTCTAAATATTAACTTACTCCTCCTTACCTTATTACTTAGATAGATTTCATTACTAATTTTCAAGCTTTAAACTTAGTATAGACTCTAGCTTTGTTTATATCTCTCTAAGATAATAAGTCTTCATTAGTTTAAGAAAACGAGTCTAAGTCTATATAGCTATAACTACCTTAAGGGACATAAGAGACTACTATAGGTTCAAGAGGTATAATTAGAGTAAGTACTAAGAAGGAGTATAAGTAGAATACTTTTAAATATAAGTATTCTAAGTATAGGTCTATAAGTTACTCTTATACTCATAGTAGGTTTATTAGTATATAAATGTTGTCTTCTTATACCTCTTATTTATAGATATCTATATAAGTAATTAAACTACTCGTTATATATCTACTTGTATTATATACTTAATAGTAATTAATAAATCCTATGTATCTTAAACTTTAATATATATGAACTAGTATAAGGTGACTTTAGTAGTAAGATACACGCTAATAAAAGTAGAGTATACTATGTAGAGGATTTAGTATTATTAGTATAATCTAGATAGTAAGATAGAATTCTAGTAGTAGTACAATTAATCCTTTACCTCTTTAATTATAACTAAGTTTATATAATATAATAAGAATAGTATTATATAATTTAATATATCTCTTAGATCTTCCTCTTTGAAACTACTCTTGATCTCTTACTAGGAGACATGTAATACTACTTAAGGTCACTCTAAGGTAAGTATAGACAGTATAAACTTCTTATATTATTAAGTATATAAGTAAGGAGGATCAATAACCCTATTAATAGTTTGATTCTACTTTATACTTAGTAATCTTAGTCTTATAACTTAGTTATTATAATAGTTTTAGTCTTGGATTTTATATATATAATCTTTAATTAAATTCTAACTAATAAGCCCTCTTTAAAACCTTACATAGTAGTTGAATTCAACTAGCCTAGGGTGTCTTTCTAGCTATAACGTAGAGAATCACATAAAACATCTCTCTAAACATAGCCTACTTAATTAGCCTTCTTAGTCAAACATTTATTAAGGCATTTTACCTCTTATAGGTCTTAATACATATACTACCTTCTAGAGATATAAAAGGACAGTATCTATTCTTAAGAGTATTAAAATCATATTAATAGTATTTACTCTTAAGAGTATTAAAATCTTATTAATAACATATATACTCCTTTCTATCTTAATAATAAGAACAATAGATTTTTATACATGTAATATCTTAATAGGCCTTCTCTATTAGCTTATTATTAGTATTTACTTATAGCTATATATAGAATATTTCCTAAGACCTTAAGTAATATTTAATTTTAGTTAATCTTATAAAAAACAAGTGTATAAATATAGTTAACCTATTAAATGACTAAATTACTATATTATTAAGTAATATAATACTATTATATTACTTCTCTAAAAATAAGACATTAATAAAGAACTTATAAGCTAGTCTATAGTAAGTCTATAGAGTAACATTATAATTAAAACCGTTTCTTCTAACCTAGTCAAGTTATTTTATTATTATTAGCCTTAAGAGTAAGCTATAGTCTTATTTAAACTCACTAGGTTTACTCTTAAGAGAGATAATATCTCTTACTTTATTATACTAGTTAAAAAGGGTCTACTTAACTTAGACAAATATTTAGTAATAAGATAAGGCTCTTTATAAGTAATCTAAGTTTAGTTTTGACTATTATATATATTAATTAACTTTATAATAAAATTAAGAAGTTCTTTCTAAAGTAAACGTAAGTAATCAAATTATAATATAGAGATCTAATATACTAATATCCTTTATAGTAAAACTAAATACTCTCTAGAGTTAGAAGAACATATTACTAAAATCTTTAAAACTTTTAATAATAAGAAAGATATAACATTCTACTTAATATAGCTTTAGAAAAGGATAGATCTAAGGTTAAATTCATATTTTACTATATTATAACTTATAGTACAAAGAGTTTTATTAGAAAGTAGTAAATTCTATTATATTAACTTAGTTATAAATAAAGATAGTAGAGGATACTTAGTAAGTATATTTAACGTAATTTATAAGAGTAGTAGACTTTAAGGATTTAAGATGTTTATTAATATACTAGAGTATATAGTTAGTAATAGTAATAACTTTAAGGAGAGAAAGTAACTTATATAACTATATATTAGATATATTGACTTTAAGGATTAAAGGTTATATACTATTTTAAGAGACTAAAACCTTATATCTACGTTTATTATATAGACTAAAGTAGTTCAGTTAAAAAGAGACATTACTTATACTACTATTATTATTCGTTCTTATTGTTATAAGCCTTATAGTATTCTTCTTTAAATAGTCTATACTAAATGACTTAGTTACTATATTATACTAATGACTTTATTTACCTTATATAGTTTATATACTACTTATAATACACTAACAATGTCTTAGGTTTAATAGATATTATATGTATAGAGTATCTTACTTTTCTTGACCTCTTAATAGTTTCTAGACTAGTCTTATATTAATATAAATATAACGTTATATATTATACTAATATTAGTCTACTCTAGTTTAGAGTAAGAAGACTTTGTAAAAGTCTCTTTAAGAAGATATAGTACATTTAACGAGTTAGTAGAGTAGTATTAAGTATAGTTAATAGATAATAAGTTATTAAGTACTCTAGTAAACGCCTTATAAAGGTATATATAAAGTATATATACTACTTAAAGACCCTTTAAATTATAGTCCTTAATATTAAGATAATAAAACAATAAAAGTATAGTTAAGAGAACTTATCTTACTATAATACCTTAGATTAATACCTTCTTTAAACACTCTTGTTATTAATAGAGATCTTACTTAGTAAAAATTTCACTTATTAAATATTATATCTATTAACTTACCTTAGTTATAGAAGCTCTAAGTAGACACCTAAAGTAGACTAGAATAGGTTATAACTAAGTTCTAAGAATATACTTTTAACTATAAAGTTACATTACTATAGAAGTTATATTATTATAAAATAGAAAGATATATTATTATAAAGTCATATTACTATAAAGTAATCTTAAAGTTATATTACTATAGAAGTTATATTACTACAAAGTATCTTAAAGTTATATTATTATAGAAGTTATATTATTATAAAGAAGAAAGAGTATTATTATAAAAGTCGTGTTATTATAAAGTAGTCTTAAAGTTATACTATTATAGAAGTTATATTATTACAAAGTAGTCCTAAAGTTATACTACTATAGAAATTATACTATTATAAAGTAAGAATTAGGTTTAAGACTTTAGATTCAAATCGAACTAAAAGAATCTAAGATCTTATAAACGAATAAGTATATAAAAGTATATAATATTAACTAATATATTATTATTATTATATTTAGATACCTTAAGTCCTTATAGTACATGAGCTACTATCCTTTAGAACTAAGTATAGTCTTAAAGGACTAATTAAAGAGAGGCCTAAAGGTCTATAAATATAGGCTATGTATTATTATAAAATAGTTAGTTCTTTAGTTAGATTAATTTATACTATATTATATAACTTATTACTTAACTATAACCTATAAGTTATAACAATTATATTATATGTTAATAATTAGAAATAGTCCTAAAGGTATAAGTAAGAGATCTTAAGTTCTAGATTCTAGTTTTTAATTACTAATTATTAATTTCTAATATATACTATTCTTTTAAAGAGAGATATTAAACCCTATAAGTTACATTTTTAATAGCTAGTCTAATTAGTCTTCTCTTAAGGTTATTATAACTATATATACTAAAGTTTATTTATAGTTAAGTCTAATAAAGGATTATTAATAGAAGAACAAAGTATAAACATACTAAACTAAGTACTTGCTTCTAGATTATAACTTCTTAGATTCTGATTTCAAGATTCTAAAAGTAATATCTAATTATAAGAAAAGAAAAGTAACTAGTTATGTTATTTAGGATCTATTTAGAAATGGTTATTTTAGCTTCTCCTAAAGATAGAAGTTTATAGAGTAGAAGTTATAAGATCTTGATTTTTTCTATTTTGTTAAGAAGTTAAGACAAACCTATGTTAACTTTGCTAAGAGGCCCTTACAAGACCTAAAACCTATACTAACTCTCTACTTTCCTTTCTCTTTAATAGCTTCTAGAATATAAGAGGGCTATTCTAAAAATTCTACTTAGACTACTATAGAGGACCTAAGTAGTAAAGATCTCTTTTTGATATAGAAGAGAATTATATATACTCTTGTTTATAACATCTATCTAGTACATAATAAACTCTTTATATACTCTCTTTGAACCTATCTCTAAGCGCCCTAGTAAATAAAGTATTAGGTTAAAGTTAATATTCTATTAAAGGCAGTGAAGTAGAACAGGCCTTTGTCCTTCGTTTTAGAGCTAGATAAGTAACAATGCCATCATTATAAAAGAGGACGCCTTTTAAGAGAAAGGACATCACAAAAGCCTTCCTTAATCTTGATATCTCTAATAATAAACCCTTAACTATAAGTAAAACACCTAAGTCACGTAATTATAATCATTTAATTACTTCTAAACCTCCTCTTAACAAAACCAAAAAAAAACAACAAAATCACGAAGAGCAAATTCTTATAATTATAGGTAGTTAAGTATAGAGTACTACTCTAAGGAATTAATAGTCAAGGGAATTAATAGTTAAGGGAATTAATAGTTAAGAGAATTAATAATACTATAACTTAGCTATAGAAACACATTAGAGATCTAGGAATTAAAAATATAAATTCTAATATATAACTTTAGAACTAAGATTACATTTCTTATAACTTAAAAACTAAAATTAAGAAATCAAATTAAGGACAACTTGACTTATATATATATTATACTCTATTCTCCTAAATTGTAAGCTTATCTTAATATGTTTAGAGACTAACCTATTATATACTCATTAACTAAAAGGTAATACCTTACCTTAAATCCTTCTCTAACCCTCTTTACTATACTATCTACTAGTAGATATAGGGATATAGATCGATTAATAAGAGATAATAATAGTCTTAATAAATACATTAAGACTACTTTAGTATAGAAATTTAGTAAATTGACTATTACTAACCCTCTCCTAGTAAATAAGGCCTATATACTAGACGATAATAAGAGGTAGTATATTAGTTATTAAGAGTAAGTTAGATTAATAGACATTAAATTATACGAATCGTAATTAACTCTAGTAACTAGAAAGAAGAGAAGGAGTAGAAGAGTTACCTACTTCCTAATAAGTATTAGAAAGGACTTAACATCTACTTAGATACGTCCGCTTACTAGTAGTCTTATTAGAGAAAATACACTCGCCTTTGTCCTTAAAAATTATTATGTTATTTACAAGGCTTAGAGATCTTTATTAGAGGTAACGACTTCATTAAGTTATAGTAATAACGTTATAACTATATTTGATATTATAAACTCTTTGTTTTAAAACAAAGAGAGTAAATGTCTTAATCTAAGTTTTGCTTACATTTATTTATAACGTACACTTAATACTTTTAACGTAGTTAAAAAGAAAATAGGTTATACTAATATATATTTTAATACTAAAAAGAATACATTAGAAATCTTAACTAGTTAGTTGTAGTAGTATGTATAAAGAGAGAGGTATTAGTCTATACTTATAGGCTTATTACTATTCTAGTTATCTATATACTCTGAATTAGTTAAGATAGTAGTATATGTATTCCTCTCTCTATGATTCTATATACTAAATACCTATAAAGTAACAATTATTTAATAAAGTGATCTAGCTTAGAAGTACTAGCTTCTAAGGTTTAGTATATTTGTTCTAACATAGTATATACTTTGTATAATTTTAGTAATAATAGAGAAGCTACTATTAAATATACTAACCTATCTCAAGAGTAAGAGATAATATAAAAGTAGAGTGTATTAGTATTAGGATAAGTATTAGCTATAGAGCTAGACTTAATAGTATAAGAATAAAGCTTTAAGGAGAGGACTTGTTTAAGACTAGAAAGATTTTAGATATAATAGTTTTTAAGATCAAGATATAATATACTAATATATAGTCTAGTCTAACTACTAAACTAAAAGTATAAGAGTAATAGATACCTTTACTTATAGACTAACTTTGACTAAAGGGTAAAAGAAGCTCACTTCCTAGTTACTTAAGCTAATCTATATAAGCTATTTATACTTGTACTATTATACTTAAACTAGTTGTACTTGTTGTATTTACACTTGTCTTATTTATACTTATCTTATTTATACTTGTCTTATTTGTACTTGTACTAGTTATACTTATACTATTATACTTGTCTTATTTATACTTGTCTTATTTATACTTGTTTTATTTATACTTGTCCTATTTGTACTTGTACTAGGTACTTGTACTAGTTGTGCTTATCCTATTTATACTTGTACTAAGTACTTTATACTAGTTATACTTGTCCTAGTTATACTTATATTAAGTGCTTGTACTAGGTACTTGTACTAGGTACTTATACTACACTACCTAGTTTGTATTAGTTTATATATACTATTTAGTTTATATATATAATGTAATTTATATACACTGTTTAGTTTGTATACACTATGTGGTTTGTAGACACTATTTAGTTCGTACATACTATTTGGTTTATAGATACTATTTAGTTCGTACATATTATTTAGTTTGTATATACTATCTTTTTTATATACTATTAATCCTTATTACCCTTAAAATATATAGGACTATGATCGCCTAAGGCTAAGTATCTTACTCTAAGACTAGATATACCTTAGGAACATCTTATACTAGGCTATCTAATAGTTCGTAATCACCTTTCCTAGTATTAACTTACTTATATCTAGATACTTATCTACTTTGAACAGCTCTTTAAGCTCTTTGTCGTTTTTATTAGAGTATAACTTATTCGTTGTCTCTATCTTATATAGCTTAGAGTAGATCGATAGTTTTATATAAGGTATGTTTAGGAATATAAGGCAGTGTTTCTATTCTAGACTAGATTTAATTAGGATTAAAGATAGAAGTTTAAGATTAAGAAAGGCTAAATAGCCTAGTAGTTTGTAATAGTTATATAACTATATACTTATGTATATAATAAGTAGTCTTAGTGGCTTACTACTAGTTTAATATCTATCTATTATTATGACTACTCTCTCTATAACTCAAATCTTCTATATGTTCTATAGTAATACGATTACTATACCTATTAAGATCACTATGTAGATCTTGTATTATATTATTGTAGACGCTTAGCCACTACTACTTAGTAGTAGTATTATGATACATAGTATATACTAAGAGCTTGTAGCATTGCTTACCGTACAACTAAGTGAAACCCTACCCTAACGATAGCTATAACCACTTCGTTTTCACTTACAAATTTATAAAGAAAATTCATAAAATTTAATCCATTACCCTTTCTTTATATTATATTATATTTCTTGAGAAATGTAAAAACATTTAAGGCTTGTTCTTAAAAGTTATTATAGTTATTATTAGGGTAGGGTTTCGCTTAGGTGTATAGTAAGTAATACTGTAAGCTCTTACCTAATAGTATTAGTATTACAAACTTTTCGTTCGATATACCTTGACTACTCCTACTTAACTTCTATGAAAGATAGAGTAACTATACTAGTGAAACTCAGTATTAGTAAAGCCCTTGAGTTTAGTAACCTAAGAACCCTAGTAGCCTTTTTTGAAGACAGTCCTAGTCGAGATATTATAACTCTATATAACGTTTAGTTTCTTAGTATATCTTATCTTAACGATCATACTACTATAGGCTAGGGGCAGTAGACTACTAACTATGCCTACAAAGCTTTTAAGTGCCTTTATAAACATTAGGACTCGATATGTATATCTTGGCTTTGACTCTGTCTCTCTTACTCACTTACAATATCCTTTGTTAACGACCTAGGGTTATAGAGCCTATTAAAGATTCATAACCTTCCTTATTTAACTATCCTTAGCCTATACGGTTATATCGTATTTAACGTCTATAAATGTCTAAAGGCGTGTACACATAAGAAGAAACTGTTCTTATAGTGTCTACTTGGCCTAGAAGGTACTAGAGGAAGAAATTAGACAGATATCGTCAAGTACTAAGATTAGGTAGAGTAGTAGGAGTAATACAAGTTACTCGATTCTTAGTATAAGTATTTATACTACTAAGAAACTGTTACTAAAAGGCGTGAAAAGTAACGAAATGCCTATTATAAGTGGCGAAGATAGTAGCCTATACTATCGAAAAGGAGAAAGAGAGGTTATATCTAACTATTAGGTAAAATTATAACTATCGAACTCTTGACTACTTAGTCCCTTAGTCACTTAACCTTAGGTAGAAACACATGACTAATTAAACAATGTAGTTTGTATTAAAGTTCACTTCTAAGCTCGAGTTAAGGGCACTGAATCTGCTCTTATCTAGTTTACTATGTACTTAACAGGTCTCTAATAGGAGGCAGATAATAGTATAGCGTTATTAGAACCCTATATCCTTGACCTTACTGATCCTTGTATCATATACTCTGATTTGATAGGAGATAGTAAAGAAATAGACAATGTTAGAGAAGATTTCTTATTATGGC
>Ga0137372_10004821_pt1 | contig 13170 bp, 18 predicted proteins | sample SagtaG_6_FD_104911 | JGI IMG/M metagenome (GOLD analysis project Ga0137372, IMG submission 104911) | Vadose zone soil microbial communities from Sagehorn Ranch, Mendocino, California, USA - Sage1_R_60_16 metaG | ecosystem: Environmental > Terrestrial > Soil > Vadose zone | place: USA...
AATGTCGCGGATGGCGCTTGTCACCACAATGCCGTCCTCAGTCTCTAAAGGACTGAGGCTGATTTCGATTGGAATCTCGTGGCCATCCTTGTGCAAACCATATAGTTCTAGACCGGCACCCATGGCCCGCAGACGAGGTTCGAGGAAGAAGCCGGTTCGGTGTCCCATATGCATGCTGCGAAAACGTTCCGGCATCAGCATCTCAATTTCGCGATCCAACAGCTCTTCCTGCTGATAACCGAACAACTTTTGCACCTGGGCATTGGCTAACACAATCTTGCCCTCACGATTGACCACGACCATGGCGTCTGGCGCCGACTCCATCAGTCCTCGGAACTTTGCTTCCGCCCGCTCAAGCTCGACGGTCCGCAATTGGACGCGCTCCTCTAGTCCTTCATGAGCTGTACGCAGTGCTTCTTCGCTCCTCTGAAGCCTCGTGACGGCAGCGTTTAGCTTGGCCTTCGACCTTCGGCTCATTTCACCACCAGCCGCAATCAAGATGCACACCGCGAGGTAAACCAGAGTTCCAGCGAGGTGCGGCACACTTGAAAGCGCCAAAGAGCCACGCGGAGGGACAAACCAATAAGCGGCTCCGAGCAGGCCAAGAATGGTCGCTAAAATCGACGGGCCAAATCCCCCATACGTTGCCGACAACGCAACGGCTCCGTACAGCAGAATATAAGGAGTGTAGTTGCCAAGAAATGGATCCAGGAGCCAGCGCCCTAGCAACGCGACCACGGTCGCGGTGAGAGCAATCCCGTAACGCCCTAAAGTACTCGTCGAGAATCGTGCCCGGCGTGAAACGTCGTTGACCATGGTTCTCCTTACCCCCATGGGACAAATCAGCTCATCTGCTCAAAATAAGGGAGGACCTGCTACGAACTAATCGTCTCAAATTGTACAGCTACACTGCTTGAATTCTGCGTTCGACACCGCACGGAACCCGCCCGACCGGAGTTTCGTTCGCCTTCGAACGAACTTTATTCGCTCAGGTGGTGTACGTTATCAGGTATTTTTTCCAACAATATGCAGCCTTTGAGGCTTCAGGGGAGAGCTACGCGCGCCGGAAGTCCTCGCATCAGAGAAAACTCGACTTCGCAGAAGGAGCGCTCGGACACTGAGCAATAAGCCAAACTCGATAAGCCGAGGAGCACCCCGGCAGCAAGACTTGAGGCGAACCGACACGAGCGGGGCACGCATAGAAAACCTGACCCTATTACGGATTCCAGACGAGGAATACAACCTAATCCGCCCTCACTTGGAGTTCATAGACATTCGCGCATACCAGAGCCTACATGAGCCTGGGGAAAGACTGGAGTACGCCTACTTCCCAAACCGGGGCATGGTTTCCATAGTGATCGAAATCAGCGACGGCAGAACTTTGGAGGTTGGCGTCGTGACGAAGAAAGGGTTTGTAGGTGGATTGTTAGCCGTTGGCCAAAGGACAAATCCATACCGCATGATTTGCCAGCCTCCCGTAGACGGTTTTCGGATCAAAGTGGAGGCAATGCAGCAAATACTGCCTTCGGCACCGGATCTCCGGTCTCGGTTGAGCCATTACGCAAACTTCCAGTCCCTGCGAGTGTCGCAAATCGCTGCTTGCAATCGGTTTCACGAAATTGAGCAGCGCCTCGCGCGCTGGTTACTGATGAGCCAAGACAGGGTTGGTTCCGCGTCGTTGCCCTTTACGCACGAATTTCTGGCGAGCATGCTTGGGACGGGACGTGCAAGCGTTAGCATTGCGGCTGGGATTTTGCAAAAGGCCGGATTTATCCAGTACCGGCGCGGAGCGGTGAGAATCCTGAGCCGCAAGAACTTGGAACATGCCACTTGTGAATGTTACCTCACGATTAAGCAATTCGAAGCCGAGAGCGAAGGGAGCATAGGATAAATCTTGCCAGTGATATCACATCGCCTCCACAAATCGAAGCAATGAACTGTTAAGGAACTTGATGGAAGCCCTTCCTCAGATTCAACCTCAGCTGGTTGTGACGGAAAGTAACTCCAGGGTGCGCCGGGAATTTTGAATAAAGTTGACCGCTTCCTCCGCGGTGAACCCGCCATAACCAGTGCCTGCAATCTGAATCTCTGCATGTGAGCTATGCTCAGACACGAGAGCCGGCGCCTGTCATTCTTTATTCTCCTGAGTGTGTAGACGGAGCCGCGACTGCTGATTCGTAGCTCTCATTCTTAGGTCGCTCTGGGCCCGGGCAGTAATCAACGCACGGCGAAGCGACCACATCCAGCTAATCGGCATTCTTCATCCGTGTGCTGCCGCGAAGTCTCCGGCGAACACGGTTCGACCCAGGAAGTTCTCGAAAATAGAAGTTAGGATGACACCTCGAGAGGGATGCGAGGCGGCTGCCCGCGAAACAGAAAGGTCAAAGATCATGAATTTAGTTCAAGTGGTAGAAGTTCTGGTCGTGGTGGGTGTGCTGCTCTGGCTGGTGAATCGCTTTATTCCAATGCAGTCATCCATCAAATCAATTCTGAACGGCGTGGTAGTCATTGCCGTGGTTTTATGGCTGCTGAATGCTTTTGGACTCTTTCATTCTCTTTCCCGCGTACGCGTTGGATCGTGAAGGATGAGGTGGAAACCAGTCAGAAGGCTGAACGCACCGACCCAAGACTCGATAACAAAGTAACACGGCAGACATCTGCCTGAAGGAGACACTGTGAAAACTAAGCTTTTGTTAGCAGTCGGAATCACCCTCAGTTTGAGCGCGTTTGCTCAAACCAATTCTCCAACAGCCATCGTCGTCGAACCCCTCAGTCCGACACCTATATTCCGGGTGAACGTAATCAGCCGCAGCGTGCGGGCAGTCAACTATAAACATCGCGGCGGAGCCACCAAGCTGGATTTCGCTGGCACGGATTTGATGCCACTGGCGAACGGCCAGGCCAAAGTTGAAAGCAAGAAGGGCTACATCGAAATCGAGGTCGAGTTTGGCGATCTGCAAAAGCCTACAACTTTCGGCAATGAATATCTGACTTACATCCTTTGGGCAATCTCGCCTGAGGGCCGTGCAGTGAACCTTGGCGAAGTCTTAGTGGGGGATAACCACCGCAGTAAGCTGGACGTCACTACCGACCTTCAGGCCTTTGCTTTGGTCGTCACCGCGGAACCTTATTATGCGGTTCGTCAGCCCAGCAATGTCGTGGTGCTGGAAAACGTGGTTCGCGAAGACACCAAAGGGACTACCGAGGCAGTAAATGCCAAATATGAACTTCTGGAGCGCGGTGGCTACATCCCGACTGGCTATAAATTTGATCCGGTAGTTCTGAACACGGAATTGCCATTGGAATTCTTTGAAGCGCGCAACGCCGTGCGCATAGCCGAATCCGAGGGAGCCGAGCAGTATGCCAGCGACAGCTATCAGCACGCTGTCCGGTTGATGGACAAAGTCGACGGATATGCCACCAGCAAGCATATCGATAGAAAACCCATGATCGCGGTTGCCCGCGAGGCAGTCCAGACTGCGGAAGATGCGCGCGCAATCACGGTCCAAAAGATAGAGCAGGAGCGCCTGGACAACGAACGCCAAGCTGCCGCGAACGCGCAGGCACAAACCCAAGAGCAAGCCGACGACGCTACCCGGCAGAAGGAACAGGTGCAGTCTGAGCGAGCCCGAGCCGAATTTGCTAAAGCGCAGGCAGAGTCGGACACAACGAAAGCTCAAGTGGCAAAGATTCAAGCTGAGTCCGATGCGGTCAATGCCCAAACCGCCAAAGCCCAGGCTGAATTCGAAACAGCAAAAGCTCAGGCCGACGCTGCCAACGCCAAGGCGGACTCCGACAAGGCCATGGCAGATAGCCAGGCTTCATCAGCAAATGCAATCTCCGCAGCCCAGGCTGATGCGGAACAATCCCGCTTGGCGGCACAGCAGGCCCAGTTGAGCGCGCAACAAGCGGAAACCGAAAAGGCCGCCATGCGCACGCGATTGTCTGAGCAGTTGAATACGATCCTTCAGACTCGCGACAGCACGCGTGGGCTCATTGTCAGCATGTCCGACGTCTTGTTCGACACCGGAAAATATTCATTGAAGCCGGGTGCGCGAGAGAAGCTGGCGAAGGTCGCGGGTATTCTGCTCGCCTACCCTGGACTCGACATCGCGGTTGGCGGATATACGGACAATGTGGGCGGCGATTCGATGAACCAAAAACTGTCTGAGAATCGTGCCGGTTCGGTGCGCGATTATCTCGTGCAACAAGGAGTCGCGACGAATTCGGTTACGGTCAGAGGTTTCGGCAACAGCTTGGCAGTAGCTACGAACAATAACGCCGCAGGACGACAGCAGAACCGAAGAGTTGAGCTTGTCGTATCCGGCGAAGCAATCGGCAGCCCGACCAACACAACGACGGGAAGCTTGCGGTAGAGCAAGTAACGGAGGCAACACCTATGAAACTAGTTGGAATTGTCAGCGCAGCAACTCTGTCTTTGCTTCTCGGAATGGCTGCTCCTGCACACGCACAGCAGGAGCAGCAGGACGAAAAGAAAGGCCATCACGAACAGCAACAGAATAGGCAAGAGCAATCCAAGCCCGACCCGCAGCATGCTAAACAGCAGCGACAGGCAGCGCCGAGGGAGCAACACCCGCAACGCGCCGAGCAACCGCAGCGGCAGGACCAGAACAACCGGCAAGAGCACGCTCAGCAACAGCAGCGGTACGACCGAGATCGGCAACAGCACGCTCAGCAACAGCGAGGCAATGAGCGGCCCCGGCGCACACAGGAACAGCAGCGTGTCCAGCAGAGCGCTTGGCAGCAGCATCGCTCACAACGATGGGAAGCCGATCACCGCACTTGGCAGCAACGTGGCGGCTACCGAGGCTATCGCATTCCTGACGACCGTTTCCGTGGATACTTTGGTCAGGACCATGGCTTCCGAATCTACGGCCTGCCCTTCCTGGTTGTCGGCGGATACCCGCGCTTCCAGTACGGTGGCTATTGGATCAGTGCCGTTGACCCATGGCCGGAATACTGGGGGAATGACTGGTACGACAATGACGATGTTTATGTCACCTACGTCGACAATGGCTACTACCTGTACAACCGCAGGTATCCCAGCATTGTAATCGCGATCAGCATCTCGATGTAGCGCCGCATGGGTGCAGCCTCGGAAGGGGCTGCACCAGTAAATATTTCTGTCGCAGAGTAAGGAGTCAGACATGCTCGGAACTATCCTGATAGTGATCTTGCTGTTAGCGCTTTTTGGCGCCCTACCAAGGTGGCCGCACAGTAGAAACTGGGGCTATTATCCGACCGGCGGGATGGGACTGATTCTCACGATTGTTCTTATTATCTGGGCTCTCGGGCGGATCTAACCATGCGTCACCTAGCAACAGTGCTGTGCGTAGTATCGAAGCGTTAGCGCCTGGTCTCTGGCCGGGCAGCGGCGCTTCTTTTCGTGGTGCTCATTTGTTGTGGTGGCTCGTCGGCATATTCGGTTCTGACCCACGAGCAGATCGTGGATCTAGTGTGGGCCGACAAAATCCGCCCTCTTCTGCTCCAGCGATATCCGGGACTTTCGGAAGACCAGATCAAAGAGGCGCATGCCTACGCCTATGGAGGCGCCGTCATCCAGGATCTCGGCTACTATCCGTTCGGCGGCAGGGATTTCAGCAACCTGGTGCATTACGTTCGCAGCGGAGATTTTGTTCGCGAGTTGTTGCTCGAAAGCCAGGATGTCAACGAGTACGCCTTCGCCCTGGGCGCTCTGTCACACTATGCGTCGGATATCGCCGGTCATCCGGCAGTCAACCAGGCGGTCGCGATTGAGTATCCGAAGCTACGAGCAAAGTTTGGCAAGTCAGTTCGGTATGCGGAGAACAAGACTGCGCACATTTGAAAACCGAGTTCGGTTTCGACACGGTACAGGTCGCGAAGAACCGTTACGCCTCGCAGCAGTATCACGACTTCATTGGATTTCAAGTGTCCAAGCCGCTGCTGGAGCGGGCCTTCCCGGTGGTGTACGGAGTGGAGTTGAAAGACGTGCTCACCCACGAGGACCTGGCGGTGGGTTCGTATCGTTTCGCCATCAGCCGGCTGATTCCGCAGATGACCCAGGTCGCGCTGCAAACCCATAAGAAGGAACTGATGCGCGAGACACCGAATTTTGCCAGACGGAAGTTTCTGTATCGTCTTTCGCGCTCCGGCTACGAGAAGGAGTGGGGAAAGGATTATGTGAAGCCGAGCGTGGGCACACGCATCTTATCGACCCTTCTGCGATACATGCCGAAGGTTGGGCCCTTCAAAGGACTGGCGTTCAATAACCCAACTCGGCAAACCGAAGATCTGTACATCAAGAGCATCAATACAACCATTGATCAATACCAGGCCTTCCTCGAACAGGTGCGCGCCGACACCTTGGTGTTGCCGAACTGCGATTTGGATAGTGGCCAAGCGACCAAAGCAGCGGAATACTCGCTTACGGATGACAGCTACGCAAAATTGCTGGCTCAGTTGTCAGAACGGAAGTTCGACCGGACGTCGCCGGAGCTGCGCGACAACATCCTGCAGTTTTATTCCGACCTCTCAGCACCGATCGAGACGAAGAAGGACCTGATTCGTTGGCAAGGCGTGCTGACTGCACTGGACCAGTTGAAGTTGGTCGCTCCGGTTCCGGTTGTCGCGAGCAGCACTGCACACTGATCCCATCCAGCGCCTTGCACCGGCAGTGCCTGATGCAGAAGAGGTGATCGCACGTGCGCAACCGAAAGGAGGAAGAAACACTAGCAGACAAAGAATGGACTGTTAAAGGGTTAATGGAAGCCTTGAAGCGGTTTCCGTTAGAAGCAAAGGTCTATTACGAGATGGGATCGAACGGCCCCGGAACAATTGGACAAGCGCAATACGTCAAGGTCTGGGGTGACGACGAGATGGGAGTGCTGCTGGACCGATAGCGGGGGTCGTGACTCGGTGCGGCAGAATCCGACACGGGTTGCCACGGCCTAGGATGCAACAGCCTTACGACAGACTCGAACCATATCAGGTGCAGCAGGCTTCGAGCGATTCCGTCAAACCGCCATGTCTCTGAACTCCACTCGCAGGCATCTAATAAGCCAGCCATGGGCCTACTGAGGATCAAGCCAATTCTTCAAACCTGGGGACGCACCTTACGAGGGGAAGTCCCATCACTTTCGATTGAGATCACGCGCGAATGCCCATTGCGTTGTCCGGGATGCTACGCCTACGAAGACTCTCATCTTGGGACCACGAACTTGCGCAGCTTGTCCGATTTCAAAGGAGAGGAACTAATTGCGCGGGTCTTAGCCTTGGTGGATCAATATAAGCCACTCCATCTGTCAATTGTGGGAGGTGACCCGCTCGTCCGATTCCGCGAGCTCGAGATCCTCCTGCCCCAGTTGGTCAAGCGTGCTCACATCCAGGTGGTGACTAGCGCATTCCGTCCACTCCCGTTGTCGTGGGCCACACTACCCAACCTGCAACTGGTTGTTTCGATCGACGGCCTGCAACCGGAACACGATGTGCGCCGCAAGCCCGCGACCTACGAGCGCATCCTTCGCAATATCCAAGGGCATCACGTTGCGGTCCACTGCACCATCACCAGCGCCATGGTAAAACGCAACGCCTACGTGCCAGAGTTCGTCGAACTCTGGTCGGCCAACCCTGCGGTGGAGAAAATTTGGATGAGCATCTTCACACCCCAGCGTAGTGCGGCCAACGCCGAATGCCTTAACGCCGAGGAGCGAAAGCTGGTAGTGGAAACTTTGCTGCGGATTCGCCGGGATTGGCCCAAGCTGGACATGACGGAAGGGATGATCCAGGAATTCCTGACTCCTCCGCTATCGCCCGACCAGTGTATCTTCGCCCAGACGACGCTCACGCTCTCAGCGGATTTGCGGACGCGCGTGGAACCATGTCAGTTTGGCGGCGACCCTGATTGCTCGCGATGTGGTTGCATGGCCTCAATGGGGTTGGCGGCAGTCGGAAATCGAAAGCTCCTCGGGCCAATTACTGCTGGGCACATCTTTTGGGCATCAAAGGCAATCGGCCGGCGTGTGCGGAGCGCAGAAGAGATGGGACGGAAGCTCACGACCCGGTGACCACGAGGCGTCGTGAGCAAATCTCGCCGAAAATCCTAGGCGCCGACCTGCACGGAGAGCAACTCCGGGGTGCGCCGGGAATTTTGAATGGACTTCGCTGTTTCCTCAGCGGTGAATCTCCCCATGAGCAGTGCCAGCTTGCGATTGGTTGTCATCTGCACGGGAATCCGATCAATCCGCTGCACATATTCCGGCGCACGAACCTGACCAAGATTAACTTTCACCACAAATTTGATATTTTTCACTATTCTCCCCTTTTCTGCTGAAGACTCACAAGACATATAGCCGAACTCTAGAAGGCACTGACATCAGGAAGGCTATTTAAAGCGCCTCCCTTTTCTCCCACAACGACTTTCTCCAACCTGCGCTTACCGTGCTGCGGCCCGGGTGTTGCCTCGACGCGGGCATCGATATCGTTCTCCCCATAACGCAGAGCTTCACATGGGCTGACTTAGTTCTGAGGACTTGAAAGAGCAAGCAGAAATACTTGCTCACTTTCAAGGCTAGGCTTATACGGTAGTGGTGTCAAGCTGCTTTGCACGTTTGTTTTCTCGGACCTGTTCCGCAGTAAACGCCCCTCCACAAGTACTGCATCGCCAATAAGTAGACGGGCGTGCTTCGACTGCCGATCCATGTTGGTTATCGGGACGCCGGGCTAAAACCAACTCGCCGTCGCACTCTGGACACTGTCGTTGAATCATAGCCTCCTGACGTAACTAGAAGATCTCTGGTGAGAGTTCACTGAGGTCGATGCCCCTTGATATTGATGGAATGAGTTTCCTCCAGGGAGAGTCGCGAGAGGTCGCAATAACCTGAACCGGTCAGGCAAGCAGTGTAATTGCGCTTGTGCTCAACCTCGGCCAGCGTCGTGGCTTCCGTGGGTGTGAGTTTGGAATAGTCACAGGTTTCCTCTCCGGCCGTGCAAGCGGAGATGTTGCGCCGGTGTTCCGAGCCGGCAATTTGGGAGGCCTCCCGGGGGTGAGTTTGGAGTGGTCGCACAGGTCCCACCCATTGTCACAATTCCATACATTGTGCTGATGTTCTGCAGCCAGTACTACGCTCGCCTGCGAAGGGGTTAGCTTCGAACGATCACAGACCCCAGCACCGTTCTTGCAGTCGGAGACATTGCGCTCGCGTAGAGCCAGGTCTACCGTCCCGAGTTCAGCCTGAGTGAGTTTGGAGCGGTCGCAGTCGCCAAACCCATCCTCGCAGTCCTCGAGATTGCGCTGGTGTTGCGCGACGGATGATTCACGAGCCTCGGATTGAGTCAATCGTGAGTGGTCACAGGAGCTCAGGCCGTTCTTGCAGTCGGCAACATTCTGCTGGTGGTCAGCTAAAGCCAGGGCTATCGTCTCCTGCGGCGTAAGTTTCGAATGGTCACAGGATTGAAAACTGTTTCTGCAGTTCGAAACCTCCCGCCGGTGTTCGGCGAGGGCCACATCGGCGGATTCCGATTGGCTCAACCTGGAGCGGTCGCAGCTTTGCCATCCATTTTTGCAGTCGGCAAGGTTTTGCGTCACATCAGATGACTGCGCAAATAGAACGATAGGCCAGAAACCGAAGCAGGCTGCTTGGATCCAAAAGCGTTTCGACAGACTGAGTTTCATGTTGCCGCCTTTCGAGCGATAGACGAATTACGCCGAACCGGAACCTGTGTGTGGTTCCGGTTCAGCAGAAAATCGTGTCTCGCAGGCTTACCTCCTACTTCTTGTCTTCGATTGCTTCTGCAATCCGTGCCTGTTGGCCTGCATCTGATACCGCCTTCACGAATGCCTCCGCACTTTCCGGAGTTGAAACCTTACCCGAAAGAATGTTGCGGAACATCATGTGCTTGCCGTAGATTGCGCGAGTGGAGTCGTTATCCTGCTCCACAACTGCACCTTCGAGGCTCAGGCCGGCGAACGCGCCCCTGGAGCGCGAATACGTCAGTACCTGGGTGTTCATTTTCCAGTCAGTTCCGGCAGACGCGTGACGGCCGACCGGGCCAGCAACGGCTGATCCTTCGCCGCTCAGTGGAACTTGCTCGAAAGCAAGTGCTGGAAACCCTGGTCGTTCATGACCAGCATGACCAGATCCACGCCTTCGACTCCGATCTGCAATCCCCAACTCCCACCACCAACTGAGACGAACGCGGGCGCGCTCCAGCCCTCGGATGTGCGGCACGAGGCCACGCCACGTCCGTGCTTTCCGCCAAAAATGAAGCCACCCTTAATTAAGTCTGGCACTACCAGAACGCACTTTGCGTTACTCAACACTTCTTCCGGAATGCCCTTGTCTGGAGTCGCCATGATGGCATGCAGGACCTCGACAGACGATTGCAGGCGTGCGACCGAGTCTTCGCGGGCCGAGCCTGCCCAGGCGTAGGTCCCAACCAGACCGATAACCCATCAACAGCAGTGACATTGTTTTTTTCATGAATTGTTCCTTTCAGACCGCGGAACTAAGAGGAGAACAACTTCAGATGGGCTGACTTAGTTCAGAGGACCTGAAAGAGAGAGAAGAGGTGCTCGTCTCCACCTTTATGATGGCCCCGCCTAGAAAGAATAGCTGGTCTGAATTGCTCACTTTTGGCTTCCGACCGAGCAGTTCGAATTTCAGTACGTCTGCCGACAGGGAAATCTCTCGTGCAATGTGAGCAATCCGACACAGAATCGCACTGCTTGGTTCTGTCATCCTGAACTTGCGCGGAGATGCCAGCCGAGAAGCTACTCCCAGAACCTCAGGCGTGTCCGTTGCAGGCAATCCCGCCGCTCGGAGAAATAGCGTAGGCTAGATCAATGGAACCCAACTTTCGTCGGCTGCGCGATGGTTTGCGTAGAAAGCTCGCCCTCATCGCTGGTTCATTCGCGAAACTGCCCGTGACGCTCAAGCCAGGGGATTTCCAAACGCAAAGGATGTGCCCGTTTTGCGGGTTGATCACGGCACGTCAGAAGACGTGTTGCCTGGAGTGTGGCAAGTCGCTCAGACCAGCGTAGAAGACCACTCCTAAATACCGAAGGCATACATTCAGGATGGGATGACGGCGGGAAACGCCCATTGCGCCGCTATTTTGGTATCACTCCAAGTGAACCGTGATACCCGGATATGCGTACAATAGAGTATGCAATTGGAAGCACACATCAACGCCGAAACAATCGAACGTTTGGAAGAACAAAGCGAGTTACTGCTAAGGAACTACCAGGCAGAATTTGCTAAGGACCCTACCAGCCAGGCGACCGAATCCTCTCGCAGCAATATGATTGCTTTGCGCCACAGCATTAATCAGATCTATGGAGAGACGGCTGCGCTTGAGGTAGCTAATGCCGTCGGCTTTGCTCCTGCTAGCTCCTTAGACGAGTAGGACAGGTTAGCTGACGAAACGCGTGGTTTGACACCTACAACGCGGAAGCCTAGGTTTGTTAATGAGCGAATACGTTCCTGCCACTCTTTCAGATCCTTTGAACTAAGTCAGCCCATCTGAAGCTAGCCCACCCTTAGTCACGCAACGACGCGAGAAGGATCACATCACATGAAAAGAATCATGCTTACGCTTCTTGCATCAATCGTAGTATCTGCGGTTCTGAGTTCTGAGTCCACTTGCCGCGGCAAAAAAACAACTCACAACGGATGAAGCAGTCGCAGCGATCACCCAGTTTGAGAACGATGCGGTAAAAGCTAATCTGGCCGGAGATTCGTCTTTCGTCGAGAAGGTTTCGCCGACGATTGGACCGGCGGCTTCAGTGGCGGAACGTGGACGACGAAGCAGTCAATATTGGCCGATGCAAAAGACACGGCCAACAATAAGATGAACAGTGAAACCATTAGCGATCTCAAGGTCCGCATCTACGACAACAGCACCGCGATCGCGACCTACACGGACACTTATGACGGAATGGTCCGCGGCGAACACCACGTCAAGACTGTCCTCAGCACCGATACTTTTGTCCGACAGAAGGTGTGTGGAAACAGGTTGCAGGCCACAGTTCCCTAGCCAAGTAGAACGGGACGACGGTAGTCCGACGTGCTGCCAAAGGGCCCCGCTTTTCGTAACAACTGCGAAAACTGGGGCACTCTGACAGGCGACACTTGCATAACCCCCATGCATGAGATTGCCCCAGACTTCCAAACCCCCAGACTGATTGTTCACCCCATGCCCTGAGCTGGTCATCTCCGGCAGTCATGTCGTTGCAAGGTCTGGAGAGCGTTACGCGCTTCGCGCTGGAGTAACACTAAGTAGCTTCGCGAGAGTTCCAAAGAGGTTTTTGGGATGGTCACCTTTGGCGTAAAAGCCGTCCGCGATCACCCCAGCAGGTAGTTCGTCGCTGTTTCTGTATGCGCCGCTCATGGCTACGGTCATAATCCCTGGGAAGCAACTGCGAACCACCGCGAGGAGATCGAAACCAGACATTCGCGGCATGTTGAGGTCGGAGACGATTATGTCCGGCATGGCTTTGTTTAACTGCGAAAGAGCCTCGAGGCCATCCTCCGCTGCGGGCACATCGTATCCTGCTGACATAAGCAACCTCGCCACGCTGTCACGGACACTCGGGTCGTCATCTACCACAAGGACTTGACGTTTCGAAGGGTTCGCCAATAGGGCTCCTGACCGTAACCTGCAAGAAAAGCAGGCACAAACAGTCTCCCATTCGGAGTTCGCGTGTGTCTGGTCAAAATGGGACAGTTCCATTCCGGATGGTTCTCCACACTCTGGCCGAAAAAGGCGCGTCCAGTTCGTTAACTTCGTCCATCGCTAATTTGAGAGGCTTTGGCGTATCAATGTTCCGCCCTTCCCGTGACCTACCGGGACGACGGAGACGTGCCGGCGTTTGAGTCCGTGGCTTTCTTTCATGATCGCGGCCTAACTTCACATTCGTGGCGGTTACCAACTCGTATCCGTTCTCCTGCAACAGGCTCAGTTGAGCCGGGTCCCGGTGTATGCAGAGTAGAGTGTTGTTGGTACCCATGCGGGTCATCTATCTAGGTATGCCGGAACAGAATTTATCACTGCTGTCCGGTTAAGTTACAAGGTGATGGCTGCAAGTAATAGCTGCGCAACAAGTTGAAGTCATTTCTGGCTTGCCGCGATTTGAATGCGAGGAGAGCAGACAATGGCTCATGAATCAGG
>Ga0137372_10004823_pt1 | contig 13164 bp, 13 predicted proteins | sample SagtaG_6_FD_104911 | JGI IMG/M metagenome (GOLD analysis project Ga0137372, IMG submission 104911) | Vadose zone soil microbial communities from Sagehorn Ranch, Mendocino, California, USA - Sage1_R_60_16 metaG | ecosystem: Environmental > Terrestrial > Soil > Vadose zone | place: USA...
CTTCCACTCTTCGACGATCTCAGGGTCTGCCTCGTGTATGATTTCGCGCACTTTCGCGAGCGTCTTCCCGCGCCAGTCCCCAAGTTCCTTGATCTTCTCGTCGATTAATGCAGAGGCAGATTCCACCGGGATGGGCGTTTTCATGTACAACTCCAACTCTCGCACCTACTTTAGCTGCGCTCAACGTAACCTGCAACCTCCGCTAACGTGAAACTCTTCGTTCTATAGACCGCCGGCGGTCCCCCAAACAATGTGCCGCCGACCCAAATACTGAGTTAAACCGCTTGCTGCGCGCGGACAGCTTTCCTCGGGATGACCGACGAACTGTCCCACTCAAGCCAAAAGCAGGCTTGGGTGGGCCACCGGTCCACCAGGACCCGGATATCAAGCGCGAGTCCTGCTCTCGCCCACAGGACTCGGCTGGTCGGGGCTTTATGAGAACTCAACCGCCTCGAGCGCCTGCACCAGATGACGCCAGGTGGAGGGCGGTCAATAGCACCTCGGTACCGGCCGTCCAGTTCTCGGGGAAAGCTTGCGCGGTCTTGGAAAATCCATGTACACCGTTTTTGCGACGCCGAAAGCTCGGCCGGGTGGCCCACTCAAGCCCGTTTTTGGCTTGAGTGGGGATGTTCACACATCACAGACTTAGTCCAACCAACAAACTAGATTGTCCTCATGCCATGGGGACTGACGCGTTTTCACCACAGCGGGCAGAGTCATTTCGTCACTTTCTGCTGCTACCATCGCCGCCGGTCGTTTACCACGGACGCAAGCCGACGAATCTTCGAGTCAGCCTTGGAGCGGGTGCGGCGCAGTTTCAGGCTCAGCGTTTACGGGTACGTGGTCATGCCGGAGCATATTCACCTGCTGCTCAGCGAACCACAACAGGATACGTCCAGCGATAGAACTGCCCCACTCAAGCCAAAACCGGGCTTGAGTGGGCCACCCGTCCTGCTCAGCGAACCACAACAGGATACGCTGGCCGATGCGCTGAAGTCGTTGAAGCAAGGAGTATCGCGGCGTTTGATTGGCGAAGCGGATCATTTCTGGCAAAAGAGGTACTACGATTTCAACATTCGAAATTACCCGCAGTTTGTAGAAAAGCTGCGCTATATTCATCGCAATCCGGTGAAGGCTGGGTTGTGCGAACGTCCGGAGGACTGGGAGTGGAGCAGTTTTCGCCACTACGCAACTGGCTGTGAGGGACGGGTCGAGATCGAGTCAGAATGGACAGCACGAAAACGCGAACGAGCCGCGGGAAGACTTTGTCCAGCGGTAGAACGGGGCGGGTGGCCCGCCCTTGCCCACGTTGCAAGAATGGGATTCCGGAAGGCCGAATCTTAGCATGCAGGACCCATCCCTTCGGGGGGGCTGGCCCACCTTAGTTTTGATCTTGCTTGACCTCTCCCCAAAAACGGCTGCCCCACTCTTTCCTGATTTTGGAAAGGGTGGGGATATCAAATGCTTCCCGCGTGAGATTTTAGAATTATTAACACAGGGAGCAGTGGGCAAGAAAAAATCCACGAATTCATGGCCTCAGGCGCCCACGCTTTGAAAACCGCAAAGCGTGGGGCAGCCGCTGTTGTTTTGCTGTCAACAAAAAACCAATTTCAAAAACAGCAAGGGTGGGCCAGCCCCCATCTTTTTCGCTCCTTTTAGGAGAGATGCCGTGCCGGCTGAAAACTCTCGGTTGTACAAAAATTGTACAAACCAAATGCGGCTCAGTTGAAACCATTGAAAACATTGCGCCAAAATTTGGTGGAGCTAGTCGGGATCGAACCGACGACCTCATCGTTGCGAACGATGCGCTCTCCCAGCTGAGCTATAGCCCCACTTGATGAGAAGTGCTAAGCGATGTTGCAATTTTATCAGCGTTTCCAGTTCAGACCAACGTGGTACTCCGGCTGCTGCTCGGGCTTAAGGCGGAATACTTTTCTCAGCGATCATGTTCTGCGCGATAGATTGTCGCCTGCGGCTGGCCAGAGACGTGAATCACAGCGAGCGAAGCTATCTTCGTCGTCTTATTCACCTGCATAGAAACCGGATCGCCTTCGAACGCGATTACGAAATCGGCGTATCGCTCTGGATTAGCAAGCGCACGCTCCCACAGACCCTCAGGATCCGAGGGCTGTTTCCAGACGCGATGATTGCCTTCGTTGATCACGCGCCTGAGCGGGATACCAGCATCTTGCAGCGTGCCCACATAGTCGCCCAGATACATGAGCAGAGTAGAATTCTGGGGAAGCGCCTTCAGGTAAGCGGCGAGTTCACCTTCCAGCACGAGGCGGGTCCGCGAGTTCACCAACGCTTCGCGAAAGCAGATCGGGTTACGCCAAATCGAGGCGTAGCTAGCGAGTACGACCGCCAAGATCGCGATTGTGCCAAGAAGTTGAACATTTCGATTGCGTGGCAGTTGGGCCAAAAAGAACGCTGCAAGCGGCACAGATACTGCGAAGGCCGGAAGCAGTTCCAGTCCATAGCGAACGTTGTAATGTGAGAAGGGCCACCATACGGGCAGAAAGATCGGAACGCCCCCGTAGGCGATGGAAAACATGTAAAAGAGCAATGGAATCCACAGCAGAAGCAGTGGCATGCAGCGCCAAAGTCGTCCGGGAGATCCAATCGAGCAAGCGAACGCTGTACCAACAAGGGTGAAGAGCAACCATAGTCTCCCCCAGTTGCCTTGTGCAACGTTCAGTTCTGCCGATTTTAAGAAATAACTTGCAGCAATCAGTACATTGCCTGCCCCTGGGTGAGGCGGCGTACCTGGAGTTGAGGTCTTCTTCTCGATCGCTCTTGCTGAATATGGTCCGTTAGCAAACTCCAGCGGATTACGATAGATCACTGCGTTGTAGGCCAGCCATAAGACTGGGGCGACCGCGAGAAAAATGAGGATCGCAAGGGTGCGCCGCCAATTAGGGAAAGCGCGCTTGTAATGCGTCAGGACCGCTGCAGCGGCAATGCAAAGTACGCCAGCTAGAAACCATCCGTCATAACGCGTGAGGCAAGCCGCAGCGACACATAAGCCACATTTGTTAAGCGCTGAGGAGGTCGGTTCTTTCTCGGTTTGATCGACTGAAGTCAGTATCCGAACGAAGTCAGCGAAGAAAACTACGGCCCAGATGAACAGAGCAAGATAGATAGGCTCTGTCATCGCGGTGGCTTGGAGATAAATCAAATTCGGATTGGCCGCGTAGATCAGGACAGCACACCAAGCCGCAAATCGAGCCCCGTTATGCGGTCCTCCGCTGGCTCGGAAGATACCTCGAACCAACCTAAGAATCCCGACTGCGCCAAACACGTACGCGATCATGGATGGAATTGATCCGCCCACCCCGGTTCGCCAAAGCCGATCAGAGACCAAAAACGGGATCATCGCGAGATGCGGAAGCGGCAGCCACACGGTTCCCAGTTGCAGCAGTCCGGGAGTGCGGGAATCGAAGACGCGGCGCGCGATGTTGATGTGGGCGACGGCATCGCCATACAGGAGTAACTCGCCGCGGTGGAAGTAATAGAAAAAGGAGGCCACGGAGACTACGCTCGCAATCCATGCCACGAGCGCAGTTTCGGGATCCCAGCGGCGAATGGCCAGCTGGGTCATTCGGCACGCGCCACTTCACGAAAAGACTTGAGGGTCAGCAAGCGTCAGCGATTGTAAATGAGTTCTGGCGCAAAGCAGGCTCAAGATCTGATGATCCCCTAATCTCACGTCTTCACTTTTAAATATTTATCCAGAAGCAGCCCCAGCCGCTTCCGTGCGGCTGCCGGAATTGCTTTTCGATCCGTCTGAATGGCATGGGCCAGCGCCGAGCCGCATTTGCACCTTCGTGTTTTGGGCATAGCCGCAACGGTTTCTCGTACCATGGCGCAGGCGTTTTCCGCATTCTTCATGAGCACTGAAACGACCTGATCAACCGTCACCGAATCGTGTCCCGGATGCCAGCAGTCGTAGTCGGTCACCATGGCGGCGGTCGAGTAACAAATTTCAGCTTCGCGCGCCAGCTTGGCTTCCTGAAGATTGGTCATGCCGATCACGTCCATGCCCCAACTGCGGTAGACGTTCGATTCGGCTTTCGTTGAAAACTGCGGTCCTTCCATGCAGAGATAGGTTCCGCCGCGTTTGCCCACGACACCGGCTTTCTTGCAGGCAGTTTCCAGAACGCGGGCGAGTTCCGGACAGATGGGATCTGCAAAGGAAATGTGGGCGACGATGCCGTTGCCAAAAAAAGTATCGACGCGATGGCGCGTGCGATCAAAGAATTGATCGGGGATGACGAACTCCATCGGCTTGTGCTCTTCCTTCAGCGAACCAACCGCGGAAACGGAAACAATGCGCTCGACTCCGAGCTGCTTAAAGCCATAAATGTTGGCGCGAAAATTCAACTCGGTAGGAAGAATGCGATGCCCACGCCCATGGCGTGCCAGGAACGCGACCTTTCGGCCTTCCAGTGTGCCGAGAACGTAGGGATCGGAGGGCTGTCCGAAAGGCGTGCGCAGGCGGACTTCTTTTATTTTGGTAAGTCCCGGCATGGAATAGAGTCCGCTGCCGCCTATGATTCCAATTTCTGCTTGTGGCAAGTGGCCTCCTCAGAAGGTCTGGTGCAATTTTGTGAATCGAAAATTATACAGAACTACGGCGGGCCGGTATTCAACGGTAAATGTCTTTGCGATGTGAAACCCGCAACACTAGAACTTGATTCGCCGTATCCCTTATGTGAAAAATCAGCCGGAAATCGCCGACACGATAGCGCCAGAGTCCCACCTTATCGCCTGTAAGTGCCTTTCCAAGATCACGGGGATCGGTTCGCTTCAGAAGGCGTTCCCGAAGAAACCGCAGGATACGTTTTTGTGCTGGCTTCTCCAGCTTCTCGAGCTCTTTCAGGGCGCGAGGATCGAAATCAACGGTCCAGGCCAAGTCGCTTTATGACCTTACTGAGCGGAATCGGTGGCAATTCATCTTCAAGCCGTGAGATGGCAATCAGATAGTCCTCCTGGTCATCGAGAAACTCCGCGATAGCTCGCTTCGCGTAGTAAGACTTCGGTCGGCCCGTGCGTCGCGAAAGCTTGGTCAGCCTGGATTCCAAAGCCGGGGAAAGGCGTACGGTGAACATTAGAACTCCTGTATTACATGTAATACTATATCAGGACTTTTGTTCGTGTTGCATGATGGCTGGATCCACAGCCACTTACCTTCCTGCTGCCACCCTCGCCCCAAACACTTCCTGCTCCAAGCGGTCCGTCGTGGACTGGTCAAGGCCTTCGGTCACCAGCACAGTGTCATGACGGGCTTCGATGACAACTGGCCCTTCTTCAGTGAGCCAGGCGTGCTTTGCGCCCACCTCCGATGGTGATCCAGCTTGAGAGGCATGACTTCCGTTCTCCGCCACCTGGCGGGCGTGGGCGTATCGTTTGGCTACTGATTCTCCATAAATTTTCGCGAACTCCGCCGCTTTTTCCGCGCTCGACCAGCGCGACACGTAGAGAATTGCTAGAGGTGCGGACGGATCGCCCTTGGGCCGCGCCGCATAGTAATAGCCACCGCGCCAGTGTGGATAAAGCGCATGCGAAGCATCCGGCCCGGCATACTGATCGAGGAGCACGGCCACGTCGAGCTCCCCAACCGAACCTACATCGAAGCGATCGTAATTCTTGAACGTCTCCTTGAAGTCGGGCAACGGCATGGGATCCAGGCGTTCGCCTGAGGTATAGGTCTTCGGTTCCATGATCTGCCGCGTGGATTTGGGCGGATTCTCAAAAAGTCCAGCGAACGCCTTTTCTTTCCCGGATTTCGCCAGCAGCTCGGTGATGAAATCTATCCCATAGCGATAAGGGAAGGTCAGCGCCTCTCTGAGGTAAACCGGAGCGTTCTGGAACTGCGGCGAATCTGCCGTTGCCACCAGCATGCCTTGCTTCAGAGCATTGACAACTTCTGGCGAATCCTTGAGAGATTGCCCGAGCGGCGCCAGCATGTAATCAACCAGCACCACCATGGCCTGACCTTCAACGACAGCCTGTCGCGCGGTGCCGATCTCATCGTTATCGATATCAGATTGGCTTACCGTTTTTTTGTCGTTCAGATCGACATCCGACGGCTTCATGAATTTTTCCAGATTGAACGACTGGTCCTGAAGCGCATGAGTCAGTTCGTGCGCCAGCACCGGCTTTTGCTGCTCAGGACCGACCCAGTCCAGCAAGTTCACAGTCTTGGTCTTGGGATCGTAGTAGCCGGCAACCTGCTCCTTCAGCAAAGCCACTAAGAACTTGCCCAGGTCGAAGTCGCGCGGCAGTAAGCCGAATTTCTTCAGCACCAATTCGGAGCGTCGCAAGCGCTTTGCATCTTCGTCCTCGGTGATGTGCTGACTCACGAAAGCTTCAACTTCCTCGCGGCTAACCAGCTTGCGTTTGACCTCGTGTTTGATCGGAAACGAAGTGTCTTTGCTGGCGAATTGCAGGATTTCGTCTACGGAGCGGAAAAGTTCTTCGGCTTGAGCAGGTGATAGCTTTTGTTGCAGGGCGGAGCTGGCATGTTCCGCGGGAGGCTTCTGTTGCGGTTGGGGCGCAGTCGATGGGCCGGAACTTGGAGGGGTGCCCGCCGGCCCCTGTTGCGCTGCAGCCTGTGCCAAACCAAGGCTGAGGGCGAGTAGCAGCGCTAGGAGGCTGTGCGTGAACGCCCGCTTAGAGTTTCGCTGGTGGGTGCGTTGTCGCGACGAATCTTTAGGCGATGAAGGTTGGTTGCGAGCTGGCAATCCTTATCACAATATCTGGCATTCAGAGATTGAACAAGCTACAAGGTGTGCCAGTGAACCGCGCTAGGCGGGCGTCTTCCACAACTAGAGACCTTACTTCCGCCAGTTTCTAGATCCCATTGCTCTTATTCCGGATCAAGGACAGGAATTCCGTGCGCGTCTCCTGCTCGTCGCGGAAACAGCCCAACATGGAGGAGGTCACGGCGGCGGAATGCTGCTTTTCTACCCCGCGCATCATCATGCAGAGATGGCGCGCTTCAATGACCACGCCGACGCCTTGTGGCTCGACGGCTTTCTGAATGGTCTCGGCAATTTGCGTGGTCAGTCGTTCCTGGATTTGCAGGCGGCGGGAGAAGATTTCGATGAGCCGAGGGATCTTGCTCAAGCCGATGACTTTGCCGTTCGGAATATATGCGACGTGAACTTTGCCAAAAAAGGGCAGCATGTGGTGCTCGCAGAGGCTGAACATCTCGACATCCTTTACGATCACCATTTCGTCGTAACTGACGGTAAACAGCGCCTTCTTCAGCATCGTGTCTGGATCCTCTTTGTAGCCCCTGGTCAGAAATTCGAAGGCGCGGTGGACGCGATGAGGAGTGCGGACGAGACCTTCGCGGGCTGGGTCTTCATCAAGACGGATGAGGATTTCTTTGACCAACTCTTCGAAGCTGGCGCTGGTAAGTGTTGTGGTTTCGACTGGTGTCATGTGGTCTTCCTTTATGGCCGAGCTTCGCTCGGCTGGGCGGGTGAGGGCACCCACCCCTACGTGGTCGTGTCGATTGCTAGCGGCGGATTTCGGCACCCCCGGCGTATTCGAATGAGTTCATCATGGTTTCTTCCATGCGTACCTTTTCTAGATGAGCGTTGCGGAAACCGCGCCGCAAAATATCATAGATAGCGGCGCAGAGGTTCTCCGTCGTCGGGACGTCACGGGCGAACTCCGGTAATACGTTTAGATTCTGCTGATCGAAGCGTTCCAGAATTTCGCGTTCGACGAATCCATCCAAATCAGTGAGATTACAAACCATGCCAGTAGTTTCATCGACCGAGCCGCTGACCGTGATTTCGAGCGCATAATTGTGTCCGTGACCGTATGGATTGTTGCACTTGCCATACGTGGCAATGTTTTCCTGCGGCGACATTTCTTCATTATGCAGCCGGTGCGATGCCGAAAACATATAACGCCGCGTGAGGTGCGCTTTCATAGCGATTTAGTAAATGAGTAATTTGTAATTGAGTAACTTGAACGACCTAATTGACTTCGCGTTCTTTTGCAGTGTTTAAAAACTTCACCGCGAAGTTCGCCAAGAAAATCCCGCGAAGACCGCAAAGAGAATCAGACGATGCATTGCAAATTACACAATTACCAAATTACAAGATTTCTCAATCTGCTTCATTCCTCCCCGTAAAAATCCACAAAGAGATCGGGAGTTTCGTACACACGCACACGATGAAGTTGCGCGGCTTTCAACTTCGGCGCGAGGCGTTGCCAGATCGTGATGGCAAGATTCTCCGTGGTTGGAATGCGATTGGCAAACTCCGGCACTTCTTTGTTGAGGAAGCGATGGTCCATGGCATCGAGAACTTCGCGGTTCAGGATTTCTTTTAATTGCTTCAGATCGACCACAAAGCCGGAGCGCGGGTTGACATCTCCTTTCAGGGTGACTTCAAGCGTGTAGTTATGGCCATGGCCATTCGGGTTGTTGCATTTGCCGAAGATGCGCTGGTTCTCCTCCGGAGTGAAGTCCGGGTTGTGATAGTAATGCGAGGCTGAGAATTCGGCTTTGCGGGTTAAGTAGACCATTCGTTCCTCAGAAGCTATGCTCCCGAATGCTTGCCATGGCGAGTCGCTGGGGTGAGTGCAGCAACCTTCGCCGGAGCAGCAGCGTGAGCACTCGTGGAATTTCCGGATGCCGCCATGCCGCCTTCGTCAACTAAGCTTTGAGCAGCCCGGCCCGCAACGATTGGGGCGGCGTTGTCTTTGTTTCGCTCCGGGTGCCGCGCCGGTTCTGGCTCTGCTAATCGCGTGCTATAAGCTCTTCCCTTCCAGCTTACAGCCCCCTGTTTGTAACAGAGTTCTGAGCGCTGCAAAATATACGCGAACAGCGGAAGTCCAAGCAGAGCCGCTGCATTTGCGCGCCACGGGAAATGCGCCTTACGAATCCGCACCAGGAAGAGCGCATATAAAACAATGGCAGCAGCGATCATTACCAGTGCGGCATTTGCTCGCCCACGAATTCCTTCGATAAATGCCAACCCAGCAGTGGCTAAAATCAGAATAAATTCCAGCAGCCGCAGCAGTGCCAATCTGCGGGGCGAGGGGAACAAGAGCGCCAGATTTTTGGTCCAGCCTTCGCAAAGCTGGGCAAAATTGCGGTACATCCGGGTGCGGAGGACGTCACCGCCGTAACGAAAGAAAATCTTTCTTCCGGAGGATTTCACGGCGCGGGCGAGCGCGACATCTTCCAGCAAGCTCCCGCCCACGGCAGCATGTCCGCCTATAAAATCGTAGGTCTCGCGGGCGATCAGCAGATATTGGCCATTCGCCGCTGCTGCAGGCGAGTTTGGATCGCTGACTTCCGACGGGCGGTAGGTGGTTGCCAGTTCGGCGAAAATTACGGGCATCACCGCCTGCTGCCAAAAGCCGTGGATCTCCTGCTCGGGAGAGTAAGAAAGCAATTGCGCCTGGCGAAGTTCTGCTTCGGTTAATCCGCGGGCCAGCGAAGTGAGGCTGTGTAGGGTGTCGGCATCGGTGAACAGCAACCATTCGCCGCGGGCCTGCTTTGCGCCGGCAGACATCGCATTGTTCTTGCCTGTCCAGCCTTTGGGCAGTGGCCCGGCGTCGACCATGCGCACTCCCGAAAACGACTGGGCGATTTCACGCGTGCGATCAGTCGAGCCATCGTCCACGACGATGATTTCGAAACTTACGCCGGTTTGTGCAACGAGGGACTCAAGACATGCGCCCAGCGATGCCTCTTCGTCACGCGCAGGGACAATCACCGATATCGTGGGCTGCGCGGTAGCTGGATCCGGCGCCGGCATAAGGCAAATCAGATATTATAACTTTGTGCGGCGTTCTTCCCTTTTAAATGGACTCCTAACTGCTCTGCTGGCTGGCTGTTACAGCGGCTCGCGGCCTCCTCACATTGGCAATGCGGCGCCGGACTTCACGGTGCAGGATGCCGATCGCAAGGTCAGCCTGGGCGACTTGCGCGGCCAAGTTGTGGTGCTGAATTTCTGGGCAACCTGGTGCGCACCTTGCGTGGAAGAGATGCCCTCGCTGGTTCAAATGCAGCAGAAAATGAAGAATAAGGGAGTGGATGTGCTGGCGGTTAGCGTCGATGTGGACGAGAACGCGTACCGCAAATTTTTGAAAGATCACAGCATCGATCTGCTCGTGGTGCGCGACCCGGAGCGGAAGAGCAATAATCTTTATGGCACGTTCAAGTTTCCCGAGACTTACATCATCGATCGCAATGGCGTGCTGCGCCGCAAGTTCATCGGGCCGGTGGATTGGCAGCAGCCGGAAATTGTTGATTTCTTGAGCAAGCTGTAGCGGCCGTACTCTCGGCTCTACTCCTTTTACAATACAATCTGTGAAAACCTGGGACGTCATCATCATCGGTGGCGGGATCATTGGCCTGTCGCTGTCGATTGCGCTACGCAAGCGTGGTGCGCGGGTTCTGGTGGTGGAACGTGGAGAGCCGGGCCGCGAGGCCTCTTATGCCGCTGCGGGAATGCTCGTCGAGTGTAGTTTGGAGACTCCGGCGCTTTTGCAGCCGCTGGCGACGGCAAGCGCGCGGATGTATCCCGAATTCGTTCACGAGCTGCAGGATGAGTCTGGGGTCGACGTCGATCTGCGCGATGCTGGCACGATCCTCTTTCCTCCTCCGGAGCACGTTCATGAGCGTGCAGGGTTTTCGGCAGAGTCTCTGCTGCCGGCGCCGCTAGCCCAGCTTGAGCCAGCGCTCGGCGATGTAACGCGGCCCGCAATTTTTTTGCAAGAACGCAGTGTCGATCCGAGGGCGCTCGGTGCAGCCGCCGTGAAAGCGGCCAAACATCGTGGGGTTGACGTCTCCTCCGGCAGCGAGGTCACTGAGATACTGATTTCAGATGGGAGCATCGGCGGCGTGCGCACCGATAAGACCAGCTATGCTGCGCCTGTCGTCGTGAACTGCGCCGGAGCCTGGGCGGGAAATCTTGGGCCGCAGCGGTTTCCTACGCGTCCAGTGAAAGGCCAGATGCTCTCGGTCGTCGGTGGTCCGCGCAATACACCGCGACACGTGATTCGTTCGCCTGAAGTTTATCTCGTCCCACGCAGCGATGGACGTGTTCTGATTGGTGCGACGGTGGAAGAAGCAGGTTTTGACCAGCGCACCGATCCCGCTACGATTGAACAAATGCACCGGGCTGGGCTTCGCCTGATTCCGACTTTGGGTGGAGCTCGCATACTTGAGGCATGTGCGGGCTTGCGACCTGGAACACCTGACAATCTGCCAATTTTAGGAGCTACAGCGACGCCCGGCTACTTCGTGGCAACGGGGCATTTCCGCGACGGGATTTTGCTCACGCCTGTTACGGCGCATGTTATGGCGCAGGTGGTTACAGGAGCGAAACCCGAGTACGATATCTCGGCATTCTCACCAGTGCGCTTCCAAGTCTGATGCCCACGCGAACCGAAATCACTGCTGATCAAATCAAAGAGCATTATGATTCGCTCGCCTTCATCTATCGCACGTTCTGGGGCGATCACATCCACCACGGTTTATTCCGGGACAGCGAATCACCGGCTGAAGCGCAAGTAAAGATGCTTTCGCACTGCGTGGAAATTCTTGGATTGCGTGGCCGAGAAGAAGTGCTCGACGTCGGCTGCGGGCACGGCGGCACGCTCATTTATCTGGCGCAATTACTCGGTTGCAAAGGGACCGGCCTTACGATCAGCCCAAAGCAGGCGAGAATCGCAAACGAGAATGCTGCCCGGGCGAGTCTCGGAAATCGGTTGAACTTTGTAGTCGGCGATGCGGACAGGTTTTCCTTTCCCGCGGACGCGTTCGATGCAGTCTGGGTGATGGAATCTTCCGAGCATTTTCAGGACAAGGCCGGATTCTTCCGCAATGTAGCGCATGCCCTGCGGCCCGGCGGGAAGCTCTTGCTGGCTGCCTGGACTGGATCCATGCAGATGGTGAGAGTTGTGGAAGTTGCGCAGGCGTTTCTGTGTCCGGAGCTCTGGACGCGGGAGCAGTATGAATTGGCAATCGAATCCGCTGGCCTGAACGTCGCTTACACCGAGGATCTCAGCGCCAACGTCATGCACACGTGGGAAATTTGCCGCGACCGGGTGGCGATGGCGAAGCCCGTCCTTAAGCTGATGCCGCGCGCAGTTCAAGAATTCGCTGCGGGGATGGATTTGATCCTTGAAGCCTACAGGTCTGGAGATTTGACCTACACCGTCATAAGCGCGGGCTTGCCCTAACGAGCGAAGAGCAGCCACTCGCTTCAGTTATACTAAACATCTCCCGTCATTTCAGCACCCATGCTGGCACCAGCTTACGAGAAAGGGATACACACCTATGGCTTCGCCCGCAGTTGATTATGCCCGTGGCAATCAGCAGCGTTTTCTTAATGAACTAAAAAATCTGCTCCGCATTCCCAGTATCAGCACCCTTGAAGAACACAAATCTGACGTACAGAAAGCGGCCGAGTTTGTAGCCAGCGAACTGCGACGCATCGGGATGGAGCACGTCGAGGTTATCCCGACCAAAGGCCATCCTCTTATTTACGCTGATTGGCTGAATGCGCCCGGCAAGCCGACGGCGCTTTGCTATGCGCATTACGACGTGCAGCCTCCGGATCCGCTGGATGAGTGGGTTTCGCCTCCGTTTGAGCCCACTGAGCGCAACAACAATATCTACGCACGTGGCGCGGTCGACGATAAAGGCCAGCTCTGGATGGAGATTAAGGCTATCGAAGCGCTGATGAAAGGCCACGGCGGCAAGCTGCCACTGAATGTGAAATTTATTATCGAGGGCGAAGAAGAGGTCGGCGGCGAGTCGATTGCCGAGTACGTCCGCAAGCAGAAAGCCAAGCTGAAGGCCGATTTTGCGCTGGTATGTGACACGGAGCTGTTCGCGCCCGACCTGCCCACTCTATGCGTGGGCCTGCGCGGTCTGGTTTATACCGAGATCGAGGCTGTCGGCGCGAAGACAGATTTACATTCCGGGATGTACGGCGGGGCGGCGCCGAATCCGTTTTTTGGACTCATCGAGATCATCAGCAAATTAAAAGACGCCAAGGGCCGGGTTCTGATTCCAGGTTTCTATTCAAAAGTAAAAGCTCCCAGCGCGCAAGAACTGAAGGCTTGGAAGAAGCTGCCGTTCGACGAAGAGTACTATCGCAAGACCGAGGTCGGGTCAAC
>Ga0137372_10004824_pt1 | contig 13164 bp, 5 predicted proteins | sample SagtaG_6_FD_104911 | JGI IMG/M metagenome (GOLD analysis project Ga0137372, IMG submission 104911) | Vadose zone soil microbial communities from Sagehorn Ranch, Mendocino, California, USA - Sage1_R_60_16 metaG | ecosystem: Environmental > Terrestrial > Soil > Vadose zone | place: USA: California...
AGACCAAGCTGAAAATCGAGTCGTGGGACGAAAAGCCCTACCGGGAGCTCGACGATGGGAGCAAGTTCAGCAGAGCTGACGTCGCGCTCTCTGGATCAGATGACGGCCTGAAGTCCGCCACCTCGGAGTCCCTGCTGTTCTACCGGGCCGACGGCACCAGCAGCTACGTGACGCTCATGCGCCTCACGGGGACGCTTGACGGCCGCTCCGGCAGTTTCGTGTTGGAGGGTCACGGCACGTACGACGGGACAACGGCGCGCATCGAAACCCACGTGGTCGAGGGCTCCGGGACGGGCGAGCTGGCCGGACTTCGCGGCACCGGCGAGAGCGTGTCTACCCACACGGACTACCCCTTCATGCCCCTCACGTTGAAGTACGACATCGAGTGACGGCACTCGACCGTCAAGCCAACCTCCTGGGCGCCCTGGCGCTTGTCATCGCCGACCAGACCGCGCAAACGGTCGCGACAGCGGCTGGACAGTCGGTCTCCGCCGCTGCCGCGTTGTCGGCGCTACACCACTTTCTCGACCGCCCGACTCTCGACCAGCTCCGCAAGGTGCTCGGGTTGACACCCTCAGGCGCCGTCAGGCTCGTCGATCGACTCACCGACGCAGGGCTGGTGACTCGCGGAGCAGGCGATGACGGACGCTCCCGATCGGTTGCCCTGACCGGAGACGGCAGGCGGATGGCCGAGCGGATCACGGCGGCGCGTGCAGAACTGCTCACGGATGCGCTCGACGGGCTGTCCCTCGCGGAACGACAGACGTTGCACGCGCTGATGGGCCGAGTCATCGCCAACATCGTCCACAGCAAGGACGGCGGTGCCTGGATCTGCCGACTCTGCGACCTCGACGCCTGCGGCCGGGCTGCTGGCCAGTGCCCGACGGCCAACGCCGCCGCCGCTAAGGGCACGCATGGACGGATAGCCAGCAGACGCACAACGGCCGATAGTTGATCCTCGACCGACCCCGGAGGCAATCCCATAGCCGGGTACGCGGAGGCAGCCCGGGGTCGCGTCAAGGATCTCGAGCAGATCCTCATGATTGAGAAGACGTCAATTCGGGTGCCCATCGCCACATCAACAGGTGCGGAATGCCCGGCCTGGACGGCCCTCCGGGCGCGGCGAAGTGCCACGAAATGCGGACAAATTTGTGATCACTCAAATGAAGCCCGTCAGTAAAGGGCGTCCGGGCAGGCCGGTCTGTTACAGCGACCGCCGGCCCGGTCCGCTGTCGTCCGGACGCCTTGGTTTGACCGAACTGCCGTGATCTCGGTAGGTGTGCTTACATACATAGGCTTGTTGCGTAATCGAGTCACGGGGGACATCGATGTCGTTTCAACTTCGCCTTCTTGGATACGTTGAGCTGTACATGGACCGCACTCCGGTGCGGTCGGGACCGGCCAAACGCCGCGCCGCCCTCGCCGCGCTCGCGTTGGACGCGAACCAGCCAGTGTCGCTCGATCGGCTGATTGAAGCCGTATGGGCCGGACTTCCGCCCCGATCCGCGGTAGCTAACCTGCGCACCCACATCGCCGCGCTGCGGCGGCTGCTCGGCGACCGGATCGTCGCAGTCCCCGGCGGGTACCTGCTGCGGGTCAACGCCGGCGAGGTCGACGTACACGGGTTCCAGCAACTCACCGAGAGCGGCCGTGTGGCGCTTGACGCCGGTGACGCTGACCTTGCGGTACGCCACCTCACCGCGGCGCTCGGGCTGTGGCACGGCGACGCTGCTGGCGAGGGTCTGCCGCGTGGCACCCACCTCGACGTCCGTTTCGCCAGCCTGGACGAGGGCCGACTCGACGCGTTCGAGGACCTCGTCGAGGCAAAGCTGGCCCTGGCCGAGCACGGAGATGTGCTCCCTGGGCTGCGCCAGCATCTCGCCCACCACCCGCTGCGTGAGCGCGCCTGGGGACAGTTGATGCTCGCGCTCTACCGTGGTGGTGACGTTGCCGCCGCCCTGCATGCCTACCAGGATGCCCGCGGCGCGCTGCGCGAGCAGCTCGGCGTCGAGCCCGGCGCCGAACTCGTCGCGCTGCAACGCGCCGTCCTGGAACGGGATCCCGCACTCTCCCCCGCATTACCTGAGGCGGGCGCCGCGGCGGGCATATCGGGGCCCTGGCGGTCGCTCCGCCAGCTCCCCCTCGACACTGCGGACATCGCCGTCCGTGCCGCGGAGCTGGCCGAGGAACTGGCCGCGTTCGCGGCCGCCATCCGAAGGTCCACAGGTGCTCGCGGTCCGAAGGCGCCCTGGTACGACTGTGTACGGGCCGAAGGCGCCCGGATAGCGCGCGGCCCCGCGCCGGGGGCTGTTCCGGAACGACGGCCCCAGGTCACCCGTAGCTGATCGAGATTGAAAGGCTGCGGGTACCCGACCGATCCCTCACTGATGCGCGGCGATCCGGTCGAAGGTGGCTACCGCGAGCCTCGTGCGCTCCATCGCATCCGCCAGGGTGAGGTCCAGCTGCGGGTCGTACCCGGCGAATCCGGTGACGTCCTCGACGACCCGACCGAGCAGGTAGACCTGACACACAACGGATTCGGCGTCGGCACCGCGGTACCAGTAAGGCACCTCGATGCCCGCTTCACCGGCGAAGTAGCTGAGCTGGATACCGGTCGGCAGGTGTACCAGTTCGAAGTGGTCGTGGTCGGCGAAGGTGTCGACCTCCCCGAGCAACTGGCGGGCGCCAGCGACGAGACGCTCCCACACCTCCGGGTCCGGAAGGTCCGCCGGCTCGGACCCGACCGCCGCCAGAGCCTCCTCCCACGACTGGTCTGCCGGCTTCGGCAGGAACGTGAGGTCGTAGCTCATGTCTGTCGAGCCTACCCGGCTGCCGGGCTAACCGCGGTCAGCACCGATGCTGTCCAGCGCCCGACGCACGGTGGTCTCAGCGAGCTCCGCCAAGGTACCGCCCCCGGCCGCGAGGTAATCGCGACGGTTGAACACGCCCACCGAATCCGGCCGACCCGGCAGGCGCAGCTCATTCTGCCACTCACCGATGAGCATCCGTGCCTCGATGGAGGTGTCGCCGGCGAGAAGCTCCAGCGCGCGCTGGGCGACCCGCGGATATTGTGGCACGACCCATAAGCCTGGATCCTGGGGCAGCCGCACCCCGTCGAATCGGCAGCCCCGAAACTCAACGTCTTCGAAGGATGCCCGGCTGAAGTCGACGTTTCGCAGCTCGTCGCACAACGGCCTGCCGGGAAGATCCCGGCAGTCAAACGCCACGTCCTTGAGCACGCCCGAGAACTGGCAGCCGCGCAACGTGGACTGCTGGAACTCGACACCCTCGAGGACCGCGTCCGAGAAGTCACACGCCTCGAAGTGTGCCCCCCGGGCCAGTGCACCGCGGAGGTTCGCGCCCCGGAAGCATACCTGCCGCCAGGTGTTGCGCTGTCCGTCATGCCAGGTGCCAATGGCCGAATCACGCAGATCGCAACCATCGAAGCTGCTGCTCCTGACCTCTGACGCCCAGAGTCTCCAATCCCGGCAACTCGCGCTGTCGAACAAACAGTCGACGATCACGCAACTCGAAAAGCGCAGATTCGACAGTCGGGCGTGGCTGAGGTCCAACCCTTCCCAGCGCACACCACGCAGTTCGATCACCCCATCGATGACCTGGTAGCTCGCCCCGCCAGCGGTGATCTGTGCCTTCCGGGCCGGACTGGGGAGTGGAAGTCCGCGCAGGTCCACTCGCCCGTCACGTTCCTCGGATACGAGGTCAGAAAGCGACCGGCCAGTGACGAGACGCCCAAGCACCTCCGCGGCCAGCTGGCGGCCCTCGGCCGTCCGCCAGCGACTCCCGGCCGACTTCGTGCTCATCAGATGAACAACCCAATACCTGTCCCGAACGGATAGGCGTACCGCCGCACGTGGTCGAACCATTGGGGACGCGTAGTGACGTCCCACCACGTATTCGTTCCGATGTCGTGGAAGTCGGGTCCGAACTCACCGGACCGGGACACCCAGAGGTGGCTCAGGTTCGGATCGTTGCGAACCGCGTTCTTGACCGCCGCGTCAATGACCTGTCCCCGGAAAGCCGGCGCCAGGCGAGGATTCCTGGCGGCTCGTCGCGCCTGACGCGTACTCATGCGGATGACGCCACTTCCAAAGTCGGAGACCGCCTGGGCTACGTGCGTCTGTAGTCTAGCAGTGGTGGCGCTGACCAAGTTGGGGGTGAGCTTCGTGGCATCCCTGGTCGCCGCCCGCAAGGCAAACCTCGCCGCAACCCGGGTGGCAAGGCGGTCCGCGGCGGCCGCGGCACCGCCCGGGATGGGAATACCGGTGATCTGGCCGACAACGTCGGCGACCTTGTAGGTCGTGCTGTTCGGGTTGCCGATCGGGACGTTGAAGTCGGTCTTCTGCTTGATGTCGTTGGTGACGGTGTCCTGTACGCCGGTGCAGCCGCCCTGCGCGCCGACCTGGGCCGGGCAGCCCGCCGCCGCCATGCCGCCGACGCTGGTGGCGACCCAGTCCCGGACCGGGTCCCAGGTGGCGTGTACCGCACCGTTGAGCCAGCCGCCCACGGTGTCGCACAACCAGTCCCAGCAGTGCCCGTCGATCTCGACGGCGCCGATCGGGTTACCGCCACCGAAGGCGTATCGGTTGCCGGTGAACGGGTCGGTCGCCAGCGCGAGGTCCGACAGCGCGCCTTCGTACATGTCCCGGGTCAGGAACCGGTTCAGGGTGGGGCTGTAGTCGCGGTACCCCATGTCATAGTCACCGGACGCAGCGTCCTGCCACTTGCCGTTGAACCGGAACTGGTTGTACGGGTCCTTGCCGGGGTTGGCCGGATCGGGCTTGTCCAGGCCGGTGGACTGCTGTTGGTCCAGCGCGCCGTAGGCCGAGTATCCGTAGGTTGCCTTGGTGTCCCCGGTCGCGTCGGTCAGCGTCTCGACGTCCGTGTGCGGCGTGTATCCGTAGTACGCGTATGAGGTGGTGCCGTCGCTACCGCGCGTCGCCTGGGTCAGCCGTTGGCCCAGCGCGTACTGGTAGGTCCTGGTGACCTGCCCACCGACCTGCTCGGTGAGCAGCGTGTCGGTCAGCCCCAGGTAGCCGAACTGGGTGGTCTTCTCCGACGCGCCACCGGCGTTGTCGGTACGCGACCGGGTGCGGTCCAGCGCGTCGTACGTGTACCGCGTCGTAGTGGTCGCGCCACCGCTGTTCGGCGCGGTAAGCGCGGCGACCCGGTCGAACCCGTCGTAGCTGTAGCGCGCGGTCAACGATCCCGCGGTGAAGACGGTGTCCAGCCGGCCGAACGGGTCGTAGTTGTAGGTGGAGGTGATCCCCTGGGTCTGCGCGGACACCAACCGGTCGCGGTCGTAGGTGAACGTACTGCTGGTGCCCTTGACCGTCTGCGAGATGACGTTGTCGTTCGCGTCGTGGACGTAGGTCTCGGTGCTCGCCGTACCACCGGTCGGTGTCTTGGTCACCTGGGCGACGCGGTCGCGCGGGTCGTAGCCGTATGTGTAGACCTGGTCCAGGTAGGCCGCGTGGTTGTCGGCGTTCTGCACCTTCGACGCATCCCGCGAACGGTTGCTGTTCGCGTCGTAGTCGAGGGTGTGCGAGGAGACGAGGGTACCGTCGGACTTCTTCTCAACCTGGCTGTGCAGCAGCCGGTCGAGGTAGTAGGTGAAGTCGATGGTGTTGCCGTTGGGCTTGGTCTGGCGCAGGGTCTGCCCGCGCGAGGTGTACGTGAACGTGCTGACCTTCGGGCTCGGATCGCTCGCCGAGACCGCGTTGGTCGCCTTGGCCAACTGGTCGCGGACGTCGTACTCGTAGGTGTCGATCGCGCCATCGTGGGTCCCGGTCGCCACGTTGCCGTTCTCGTCGTAGCTGAACCCGGTGGTGTGCCGGACGACCGAGCCGGCCTTCTCCTCCACCTTGCTGACCTGGTTGAGGCCGTCGTAGGTCACCACGTCGGTGTCCACGTCGGCGCCGGGGCTGCTGTCGCCGATGGTGACCAGGTTGCCGTTGCTGTCGTAGGCGTAGGTGAACGCCTTCTTCTCGTTGTCGGTGTCGGCCGAGTTGTCCCGCACCAGCTTGACCGCATCGGCGACGACGGTGCCGTTCGCGTTGTCGGACAGAGTCACCTTCTGCCCGGCACCGTTGGCGGTGAAGGCGTACTTGCCCAGACTCACCCAGCCGCCGGTGTTCGCGGTCTGGTCGACGGTACGGGACGCCGAGCCGCCGGTGAAGTTGACGGTGTAGGAGGCGTTGCTCGCCGCCCCGGACACGGCCGGGTACCGGACGTAGACGGTGTAGTCGCCGTCCTGTGGAATGACCGCGTTCCAGGTGAAACTGTTCGAGCCGGTACCCGCCGGGTGCGTGGCGTAGTTGTAGCCCTGGAACCCGGTACCGGTCTGGCTGGTGGGCCAGGAACCGGTGGTCGCCGTGCGCTGGCTGTCGGAGTTGTCGACCAGCGCCACCTGGAGCCCGACCGGCACCCCGTCGTCGCTGCGCGACCTGAGCTTGCTGTCGGGGTGGTAGGTCCAGCTCATCGTGCGGGATGAGGAGCCGCCGGCCGAGCTCAACGTACGGGTGGTCTGCTTGCCCAGGGCGTCGTAGTCGTATCCGGTGATGATGTCCCACGGGTCGACGCTGGTCCTGGTCCAGCCGTTGTCGAAGTAAGTGAACGTGGTGTCGTTGCGCACCGACTGCCCGTTGGACGGCGGTGCGCTCACCTTGGCCAGCCGCCCCACCGGGTCGTAGCTGTATGTGGTGACGTCCGGGGTGTTGTACCGCGCGTCGTTGGGGTCGAACGGGGTACGCCGGGACGCGACCCGGTTCAGCTCGTCGTAGGTCGTCTCGGAGACGAAGTCGTTGGCCACACCGGTCGTGGCGAATCCGCGTGGACTGACCACGCTCGTCCGGTTGCCGACCTGGTCGTACCCGAACTGGGTGGTGTTGTACGAGACGGTACCGCCATTGTTCACGTGCGGTACCGCCATCTTCGACACGTCACCACGGGAGTCGAGCGTGTATGTCGTGGTGTTGCCGTCCTCATCGGTCCGGGCGGTGACCAGACCGTCGTGGTCGTATGTCGTGGTGGTGAAGTGGCCGGACGCGTCCGTCACCTTGACCATCCGGTGCGCCAGGTCGTACGCGTAGGTGCCGGTGAAGTCCGCCGGGTCGACGGTCGCGTTCTTACGCGGATCGACCACCTTGGTCAGGTTGCCGGCGTTGTCGTAGCTGTACGTGGTCCGGTGACCGGCGGCGTCGATCATCGAAGTCTTCTGATAGATCTCGTCGTAGCCCAGCGTCGTCACGAAGTCGGTCGGATCGGTGGTCAGGTTGCCGTCCGGCTCGGTGGTGGTCAGCGGGTCACCGACCTTGTCGTACGTGAACGAGGTCTTCCGCTGTGGATCACCGGGGTTGTCCACCGGCTCCAGCGCAAATGTCATCCGGTCGTCCGCGTCGTAGCTCGCGGTGAACACTGCGCCGTTGGCCGCGGTGGCCGTGGTGATGTTGTCGTTGGCGTCGTACACCGGTGCCGGCGTGGTGATGAGCACCCCGGCCGCCTGGTCCTTGGGCGTCACGTTGACCAGCGGCCGGCCGAACGTGTCGTAGGTCTGGGTCGTGTCGTGCCCCAGCGCGTCGGTCACCTTGGTCACCTGGCCGCGCACGTCGTAGACGTACGCCGTCGCGTGGTTCAGCGGATCGGTGACGGTCTGCGGGTACCCGTTCGGGTCGTAGTTGCCGTACGTCGTGGTGTGCCCGTTGGCATCCTTGGCCGTGAGCAACTGTCCGTAGGTGTCGTATGTGTAGCTCGTGGTGTAGTCGTTGGGGTCGGTGGTCGTGTTGCCGAGCGGATCGGTGACCGAGGCCAGGTCGCCTTCGAGAGTGTGGCCGAAGGTCCATTTGCGACCCTCGGGACTGGTCTTGGTGGCCAGGTCGGCAACGTACCCGTTGAGCTGCGTCTGGTACGTCAGCACGGTGCCAGCGGTACCGTTCCGGTTCGCCTCGGCATCCTTGAGCTCGGTCGGATAGCCGGTCTTGGGGTCGTACGTCCAGGACGAGACGGCGCCGTTGGCCTCCTCGAGACGGATGGCGTTGTGGTCGGTGTCCCAGCCCAGCTTGGTGGTCTCGTTCTTGGCGTTGGTGGTCTGGATCGGGCGGCCGAACCCGTCCATGAGATCCGTCGTGTTGTGGTTTTCCGCGTCGGTGACCACCGTCTGGATGTTCGACCCGGCGGTGCCGTCGGGGTCGGTGTAGGCGAACCTGGTCGGGTTTCCCAACCGGTCGGTGTAGGTCTTGGTCGCCCAGTGGAACTTCGGGTCATCCTGCGGCGGGGAGTAGTAGTCGAGGTTGGTGGCGTTGCCCCGCGGGTCGGTCACCTTGACCAGCTTGACGTTCTTGTTGCCCTGGGTCATGTCGTAGGCGAAGGCGAACACCTTCGGCTGGGCGGAGCCGGCACCGTCGACCAGCTCACCGAGCAGGCCCTTGTCCGTGTAGGTGAACGTCAGTCGGCGGCCGGAGACGTCGGTGACCTGCTTGACGTGGTCGATGATGTGCGGGTTGGTGAGGTTGGTGGCTGACTGCTTGGTCCAGGTGACGTCGTCGATGTAGGAGTAGCTGTCGCCCTTGGCGTAGTAGTCGATGGTCAGGGTCTGCCGGCCGGACGGGTCGGTCAGGTACCGCAGGAACTTGGTCGGCTTGTTCTGCGAACGGCGTACCTCGTAGGTGAACCGCATTTCGTTGCCGTTGTTGTCACTGACCGTCGACAGGTAACCGTCGCAGTCGTAGAAGAACTGGGTACGGTCCGGCTTGGTCAGCACCCAGGCACGCGACTCCTCGGTCTTGTTGTCGCACACCACGAGGCGTTGCAGGTACAGGTGCACGCCTTTCGGGCTGCGCCATTGCCCCGCGGTGGCGTCCCAGCTGAAGAAGTGGCTGGTGCCGTCGCCGTCGGTCAGCGTCACCTTGGTGGGGTTGGGATTGGGGTGGAAGTCCAGCGGTGCGCCCAGCCGCATCACCGACGCGGCCTGTAGCGACCAGCCGTAGCCGGCGACCGTGTCGGAGGTGTCCTTCGAGTTGTATGCCAACCCCGCGAAGGTGTCGAGGCCGCGGGACGGGTTCGAGAATGCGCTGTAGGACCACACCGTGTTGCCGGAGTAGAGGTTGTTCAACAGCGAGCTGCCGGCACCGGTATCCCTCCCTGTGTAGGAGTAGAACCTTTCCAGGCCCAGCTGGTCGGAGGTCGGATCTTCGACCGCCACGTTCTGGTTCAGCGACGCGATGCTGTCGGTGGTGGACAGCCACTGTCCGGTGGTCTTGTTGTACAGCTCCCACTTGAGCACATGGTCGATGCGCTTGTTACCGTCTGACGACTGGACTGGTGTCTTGACCTGGGCGTTGATGGTGACTGTGTCACCGATCACGAGGTTTCGCGGCAGCGCGGTCTGGAGCTGGTTGGCGCCGTTGGTGACATCGGTGCCGTCCGGCAGTGACCACCGGTACGACAACACCCAGTCCGCGGAGTTCTTCGTGGCCGCGGTCGTGTTGGACACCGTCACCGGTACGGTGTACTGGTCGCCGGCCGTCATCTGCGGCTCGGTGGCCGGCGCGTAGTAGGTCGACTCCGGCGTCTTCTCCAGGTAGCTGACCAGCAGGGTGGGGCGCAGCAACGGTTCGGCGCCCTCGTCGGACAGCATCATCACCCGCTGCGTCGAGACCGACTCGTCGTGCATCTTCAGCAGGAACCCGTAGTTGGATGACGGGTTCGCCAACCAGTCCTTCACCGTCTGGGTGGTGGTCCAGGACTCCCACTCCGGGTCGTTGGTGAACCCGTTGAACGTCGACTCCGGGGTGGCCAGGTAGTCTCCGCCCGGAGTGGTCCAAGGCGTTGTCGCGCTGGCCCGGTTCCAGGTCGCGGTGGTCTCGTCGAAATCGCGGGTCAGCTTGTGCACGTCAACGGTGCCGTTGGTGGCGCCGTAGTTGTAGGCGGTCCACATCTGCAGCTGCGCGTCGGTGACGACCGCACCGGCCGGTATCCCCGACAGCGTGGGGAACTTGACCAGGCCACGGGTGTCCCCGTAGTAGGTGGAGTTGTTGCCGGCGGACACGTACGGGTCACCGTCGTAGACGTCCACATTGCTTTCCGGGCGGGCGGCGGACAGGTTGGTATCCACCGCACCCCGGAACACCTTCACGATCCGGCCGGCCTTGGGCAGGCGTACCCCCTGGGTCGGGGCCGGAATGACCTGCCCGTCGGCGGTTTTGGCCGCCACCATGTAGAAGTAGTAGTTGCCTTGCAGCGGGTCGCCCTGATCAGCCGGGGTCGGTGTGGCGGTGGTGTCGAGGAAGCTGGTCGTGCCGGCCGGCAGTGGCGCCACCAGCGTTGCCGCGCTGGCGGTGAAATGCTGGTAGACACTGCGGTGCACCTGGTACTCCACCAGGTTGTCCCCTGGTGCGGTGGACGGGTCGGTGTAAGCCGACCAGTCCAACTGCGCGCCCGTTGCGGTGATCGTGGTCGGCGCAGCCAGGCTGACCCCCGGCCGACCCCAGGTGAGCACCAACTTCGGCAGGTTGTCCACCCGGCCGTTGTTCATGTAGGCGTACTCCGACGCCTCGTAGATCGGCCCGCCCCGGCCCTTCGGCGACTCGTCGACCGCCTTGACCATGAAGCCGTAGTTGGGCTGCGTACCGTCGATCCAGGACTGCACCATGGTGCGCACGCTGAACGTGTTCCAGACGCTGGAGACACCCCGCTTCTTGGTGTCCACCGCCGACTTGGTGAAGCGCACCGCATCAGCGATCACGGACTTGTTCGCCACATCCCCCAGCACGACCTTGTGACTGGTCCCCGCCAGGAACGGATGCACGCCCAGCGTCTTCCACACCCCGTCCGGGGCGCCCGTCTGATCCACCAGGTAGGTCTTCTGCCCACCATTGAAATAGACGGTGTACGGGGCATTGGTTGCCCGATCGGACTCCGCGGTGTAGTGCACCTCCACCTGGTAGTCACCGGACTCCGGAATCGTCGGCACCCAGGTGTGCGAGTGCCCGGTCGTGGCGTCGTTGTTGTACCGGTAGTCGGCGTTGATCGCCTTCGGGGTCAACGTGGCGTTGGTGGAGTACGGCCAGGTACCGACGACCGAGGTCTTGCCGGCGTCGCCGTCGTCGACCAGTTCGGTGTTGCCGGCGGCGGACGGCGCGATGTTGGCGTTCATGCTCGCCCACGTCGCCGTGCTCTCGGTCCACGGAGCGGTGACCCGGCGCGCCTCCATCGACACGTCGTACTCCCACGCGGTGTGGGTCTGCGAGTAGTACATCTGCAACTGCGCGGAGTCCAGCGCGGTACCTGCCGGCACGCCGGTCAGCGGGAACTTCACCAACGTCCGGTACGCCTGGGTCGCGTCCGTACCGACCTTCAGCTGGTACGTGTCGTTGTAGTTGCGGGCGGTGTCACCTGAGTAGATCTGCACATCCTGCGCGTCCGACGGGACCGGCTCGATCTTGATGGTCGGGTCCATCACCACCGGGTACTTCCGCGCCGAGTCGGTGAGCCAGGCCCGGTCGGCGGTCACTGTGATGGTTGACGTACCACCGGACTGCGTCACCCGCTGCGTGACCTTGGCCGAGAAGCCCTTGCCCACCGGCGAGGTCGGATCCGCCCCGGAGTCGTACATGAACGGTGCCGGCATGGTGAACACCGCCGCGCCACCGGACGGGGCGACGAACGCGATCGACCCGTCGGCACGCTGCTGCGCGCTCAACCCCCCGGTGCGCAAGGTGAACTCGTACGACACCCCGCCAGCCGGCGCCGCACGCAGGACGATCTTCTCCTTCAACGCGATCGGCGTCACCTCATACACCAGGTCCGCGCCGCCGGCCAATCCCGGGTAAGTCACCGTCGATCCGGCTACCTGCGGCGCGACGCCCTTCGGTGTACCCGAAAGGCCCAGCTCGACGTTTCGGCCCTGCATTTCGAACCGGACAAGCCGATCGGACTTGTCGCCGAACAGGCTGGTGAACGAGTTGGTGGTGTTACCTACGGCAAACCCGGGACGGCTCACCTTGCCCACCCGGGTATCGATCGGCCGGAAACCATTGCCGTCGCGGTAGTTCACCGGCGTGCTGGAGATCTCGGCCTGCACCCGGCCATCGGACAGCTGGAAGAACCTGGCAGTGCTGGTACGGCGCTCGACCAACTCGCGTACCCGCTTCTGCGCCGGCCACGGCTTACCGGTCGGTGCGTCCTGTTCGCGCGGCAACACCGCGTTGGCGGCTACCTTGTCGTGCGGCGTGGACCGCTGCCCGCCACCGACGAGACCGCGTACCCAGTCCGTGAAAGCGACGTTGGGCAGCGGGAAGCCGCCACCGGTCCGCGCCCCGACCCCTGCCTCCGACCCGCCCAGCACCACCACAAGGGCCATCAGCAACAAAACGACAAGCCCGGACCGCTTACCCATGCCACCGCTCCCCCGTGATGGATGATGATGGCACGGTAGGCGGCCGACATACTCAACCGTTGATTTTCCCGGTACTTCCGCGGGTCCGGCGAGCGGAGGCCGCCGGTGAACCGCCCAGGCCTACTCGGATCGCCGCCAGCTCCGCGGAACCGGGAGGTCTCTACGTGCCGGCCCGCTCCCCTGCGCGGGCCAGCCAGGTCCGGATCTGGTGGTAGACATCGGGGTGGTTGAGCAGCTCGAAATGGTGCAGACCGCCGAGGTGGCGTCCGTTGTCCTCGGCGAACGGGACCCGGCGGCGCCGGCCGGTACCCGAGGCGCTGGGAAACTGTACGAACAGATCACCGATGATCCTCGCCAGCGGGTGGTCGCGCTCGGCAGTCACCGTGGTGCCGATGAAGTAGTAGGCGGCGTGCGGCAGGAAGGGCACCTCGGTACAGCGGTCGCGCAGGAACTCGTCGGGATCGCAGTCCCCCCAGTCCTGCTCGACCAGTGACCCGTAGCGGAGGTCCTTCACCCCGGCGCTGCGCCGGTTGGCCAGGCGCGCCAGCGGCCGGGACTCCGGGAAGCGGGCCAGGAGCCAGGCCGCCGCGTTGACCCCCTTCTCCAACGGAGCGCCCAGATGCGGGGTACCCAGGCAGAAGACGTGCCGGACGAGCGGCGTGCACGGGTGCCCGCCGGAAGCGGCGTAGTGGCATGCGCTGCGGGCGACCAGGCCACCCATGGAGTGCCCGACCAGAACGATCTCCTCGACA
>Ga0137372_10004831_pt1 | contig 13151 bp, 9 predicted proteins | sample SagtaG_6_FD_104911 | JGI IMG/M metagenome (GOLD analysis project Ga0137372, IMG submission 104911) | Vadose zone soil microbial communities from Sagehorn Ranch, Mendocino, California, USA - Sage1_R_60_16 metaG | ecosystem: Environmental > Terrestrial > Soil > Vadose zone | place: USA: California...
TCAGCACCGAGCCATAATTCGCCGGAATGCGAAACTCCGCCGTGCTCAAGTGAGTACCGAAGCGCAACCCGAGCACGATGCCCAAACCAATCAGCACCGCTGCTGCAATTCCTGTCGCAATTGCGCCAACGTTATTGATCCACTTCCCCACCCCGAGGCCGGCGATGTTCAGGGCCGTGAGCAGCGCCAGCAAGGTCAGAGAAGTGAACAACGCAAAGAGCTTGTTGTCCGCCAACGACTCGTGGCCAGGACCGAGCACGTAGACGGAGACTCCGACGAAGTAAAGCATGACCGTCGGCACATAGAGCATCTGATTAGTCCAATAACACCAGCCGGAGAGAAATCCGTGGAAGTCGCCGAACTCTTCCTTGGCCCAGAGATAAACTCCGCCCTCGCCCGGGTAACGATGTGAAAGCTCAATCACGGCAATGCCCTGCGGCCAGAAGAACAACAGCACCGAGATGATCCACAGCCAGATTGTGACTCCGCCGTTGGCCGCAATGCTGGGGACAACATTGAGGTTGAACACGGCAACGACGAACAGCAATACCAGATCCCAGCGGCCCAGAACGCGCTTCAGATGAGGCTGGCTGATTTCCTGATCGTGAGTTGACAAATCTGCTCCGGGCCAACACACCACGTTGGGGCGCCCCACCCTTTTCGCGCTTTTTGCGAAAGGGTAGGATGTGGATCACTGTGCAGCCACTGCTCCCATGCGCTCCTGCTGCGCGGAGGCTAGCGATGCGGCAATATCCTCGAACGCCGCGATGTGCTTCTCAATGTCCGCCTCGGTGTGCTGGACAGAAATCGTCCACTGCTCATCCCACCAGTACGGCTGCGGCATTACTCCGCGGTTCACCATTCCGAACCAATATTGGCGCCACAGATCAATATCAATGGTAGTCCAATCGCGGTAGTTGCGAATCTCCTGCGGATAAAACATCAGCGCCCCATTCGCCCCTGCCTCCGCAATGTAAGCTTGCAGTCCGGTTTTCGAGATCGTCTCGCGATATCCCTCAACCAGCTTGCGGCTGAGCTTACCCACATGCGCGTAATTCTCACGTGTAAGCACCTCACGAAAGGTCGCCAGCCCCGCCGCCATCGAAACCGGATTGGTATTGTAGGTTCCGCCGTGAAAGACTTTGTGCTGTGAAATTAAATCCATGACCGAGCGATGCGTTCCGAAAGCCGCCAGCGGGAACCCCCCGCCGATCGACTTCGCCAAGCAGATCATATCGGGCGCAACCCCGAAATATTCCGAAGCCCCGCCCCAGCCCAGCTTCGCGCCCGTTTTGACTTCATCAAAGATCAATAGCGCTCCGTTTTTGGTTGCGATCTCGCGCAAGCCTTGCAGGAAGCCGGATTGCGGCAGACATAGGCCAACGTTCATCAGGATCGGCTCAAGGATAATCGCGGCGATTTCGCCGGGATTCTCGCGGAAGCGCCGCTCGACCGTCGCGAGATCGTTGAACGTGGCGACCAGCACGTTGGCGACGCTGGCTTTCGGAACTCCCAATCCGGCGGGGACCTGCTCAGGATTACTAACATCGCCGAATTCAGGTGCGTGTGGCTTTACGCTGACGAGTGCTGAATCATGCAGGCCGTGATATGCCCCTTCGAACTTGATGATCTTGTCGCGTCCGGTGGCCGCGCGCGCGAGGCGCACGGCGTGCATGGTAGCTTCCGTGCCGCTGTTGCCGAAGCGGACCATCTCGATCGGGAAACGATTGCAAATCTCCTCCGCCAGCTCCCACTCCATGTTGTGAGGCATGCCGAACATCGTCCCGGTGCTGAGCCGCCTTTCGACTGCTTTCATCACCGCGGGATGGCAATGGCCCGCCATCAGCGCGCCAAAACATAGATTGTGATCGATGTAATCGTTGCCATCGAGATCGCGGAAGTGGGAGCCTTGCGCCTCTTTAACAAAGATCGGATAAGGATCGTACGCGCGATAATTGCTAGCCACTCCCAGCGGAATGCGCTTCAAATTTTTCTTATGCGCCTCCGCCGACTTTGGGGTGCGGCGCACAAATGTGTCGAGTTCTTTCTGCAACGCGGAATACATCAGAATCTCCGAAAATGCTCAAGCCGCGACAGCGGCCATTAGAGTGCCCGGGCGGCAGCGTCGCCCGGGGTCAGCTAGAAGAAAAGCTTCACTGCAAATTGTACAAGCCGCGGGTCGCGAACCTGCGTAATCTGCCCAAACTGCGACCCGTCAGAAACATTGCCGTCAGGATTGAAGAACTGTGTATGGTTGAAGATGTTGAAGAACTCAGCACGGAAATCAACGTGGGTGTTTTCGGTTATCGGAATTGTCTTAAGGATCGCAAAATCAGTGTTGCTGAGATGCGGCCCGCAGCAGATCGTACGTTTCGCGGTTCCAAGTGTCCCCAACAGGGACGGCTCAAAACATTCGAATTGCGCCCCCGCACTGCAAGGCGGGGCGGTATCATCGGTAGCGTTGTCTGTGAAGCTGTTGGGATCGAAGTAATAGTTAGCGTTCGACTGCGGTTTCATGGTACGGAACGGGGCAAGCTGCGCAGGCTCACCTGGCAATTCGAAATCGAAGCTGTACATCAGCTCGTTATCTGCCACAGTCGATATGCGAATGGGGAACCCTGTCTGGAAGGCAGTAATACCAGAAACGGCCCAGCCGTTGAGCAACTTGCCAGTGGCTCCGGTGAATTTTCGAAAAGGCAGTTCCCAGTAATAGCTGAGAACAATGCGGTGGCGGGCGTCAAAGGCCGACAACGAACGACTGATGCGAGGATCAATCGGATTGAGAATGCCTTCAAAGCTCGAGGCCTGGTCGAAGGACTTGCTGAAAGTGTATGCGGCGGTGAACTGCAGGCCCTTACCAAAGCGCTTGTCGAGCGATGCCTGCAATGAGTTATAGGCCGAGTTGGCAATGGTGTCCTGAGCGAAGATGCTGCTGAACACGGGAATACCATCTATCGGGCAGCCAGCTGCAGTTGGACTTAGAGGATCACACTGGGGCGAGGAGTACCGACGAAGGCCTACAAGAATAACGTCGTTCGCGAGTGTAGTGTTCGGAGGAATGACACTTGGCCCGTTTGGTCCGTATGGAAGATGCAACCCATTCGGACCGGTAACTGATCCTGCCGGAATAATGAACTCACTGTCAGAGAAGTACGGACCGCAAGTTAATGGTCCGAGGATGTCGTTAATATCCAGACAGGTCTGGGGATTTCCGAAGTTGATATCGTGCGTGGCCAAAAGCCGATGTCCTTGCGACCCGACATAACCGACCTCGAGTTTCATATCGTTCGTCAACTGGCGCTGGATGGTGAGGTTGTATTGGGCCGAATACTGGCTGCGCATGTGCGGCTGAAATTGTCCGAACAATGTGTTTGGTCGGAACATTGCCCAGTCTGTTGGCTGTCCGCGTGTCGGATTCAGGATGCCGTTGACGCCGCCCAGCTGACTCAGGCCGAATGGATTGGGATAAGTGAAGCCCCCGCCCTGGTCCTGAAAAGGAGTGTTGAACCCGGTATTGAAGGGAAACGTGCTTCCACCGAAGGGCGGCTCAGCACTGAATTGTTCCAGGACAAGCTGCTCAATCGGGTTATAGAACAATCCCCAACCAGCGCGGATGCTTGTCTTACCCGAGTTTCCCGGGCTCCACGCCAATCCGATTCGCGGAGCAAAAGCTTTGTAGTATGTCTGGGTCAGAGCGTTCGGCACGCCTGGGTCTCCAGGCACAACCAAGCCGGTTGGGAACACCGCGCCAGCGGGGCCGGTCGGACTGCAATCCGTACTTCCGTACTGCGCCACCAACGAGGCGTCGATATTGGGATCGAGTTTACATGGGTAAATTTTTGTCTGCGCCCCAGGCCGGAAGGTCTGCACGTGCTTGCTTGCGTCCGCGATAGGAGTGTTGAGCTCCCAGCGCAGACCGTAGTTGAGCGTCAGATTTGGTTTGATCTTCCAGCTATCCTGTGCAAATAGATACAGCCCGGTACTGCGGACGTTTTCAATCTGTGCCGATCCTTGGCCGTACGAACCGGGAAATCCGAGCATGTAGTCGGAAAATGCCGTATCGCCGAGAGTGCTATTGGTCGAAGTCTCGTCAACAAAGAACTCGCCGTTAACGTCGAAATACAGAAGCTGGTCAAAGCGCTGGCGTCGGACATCTCCACCGAACTTAAACGAGTGGTTTCCGACGACCTTGCTGATATTGTCAGACCACTGGAAGGAATTCCCCACCTGAGGCAATTCACCCTCTCCATTGTTGCCAATGGTGAATCCACCGCTCACCTGTATAAAAGGAAGTCCTTCGTGTTGAGGACCGAGGTTGGGATGTATGCCCAGGGTATTCGCCTGCGTGCCGTCTGAGAAGCAAGGCACCCCGGAGGGAAACGCAGCCAGCAGCCAGGATGGTGCTGGTGGACAGGAATTCTGTACTGTCGTTGTGAACACGGGGTGCTGGAAAGTCCGCTGCGCTTCACGATTGTAGTTGAAGCGGAACTCGTTCACCGTTGTGTTGCTAATGCTCCACGTGTGGCTGATGTTCCACTGCTGAAATCGCTCATTGACGATGGACCCGAAACCGGGCACATTCGCTCCGGCCGCCTCGAACACTGCGAATGGGGAGACCAGGTGATCATCGTTGAAATAGTAATAAAAACTGAGGTTCTGCTTGTTGTTAAGGCGGTGGTCAAGCCGAACCGTAAATTGGTCCGCACGCACTGGCTGCACAGGCGTAGTCACCAGTTTGTCGCTGTTGTTGGCTGGGGTTGGAACAAACTGGAGCAAGTCAACCGCAGTGGGATCGAGGCAGCCCAAGGGAATGATGTTACCTGGGAAGAGGTCCGAATAGAATCGCCCATCCGTGGGGATGTTGGGCGCTGATCCCAGTGCTGTAGTGCAATTCGGCCGCAGGTTAAGAGCATTCGCATCAGTGCTGCCACTGAAAGTTGACTCTGAGGAAAAATCAGCAAAGGGCTGAGTTGCGCTGGGACGCTCCGACGCCGAGGGGACGAATACGAGCGAAGACGGAATCCCCTGGCGAATGCGCCGTCCTTCCTACGAAGTAAAAAAGACCGTCCGATCCTTGATGATCGGTCCACCAACTGTTCCCCCGAATTGGTTCTGATTGAATTGTGGCTTGTCACAGGGAATACCATCTACAGCCGTGAAGCAATAAGGATTGGCATTGAGCTTCGTATTGCGGAAGAACTCGTAAAGATTGCCGTGGACTGCGTTGGTCCCCGATTTAGTGACCACATTGACCACTGAGCCCGAGTGGCGGCCGTACTCAGCGTCAAAAGTATTGGTCAGGACACGGAATTCGGCGATGCTGTCGGGGGAGGGCTGCACCGTCGGCAAGTTTACGAACTGATCGTTCGCATCACCACCGTTCACGCTGAAGTTGTTTGCGCGTCCCCGTCCGCCGTTGACTGATACCGAGCCTGCCTTGTCACTCCCATAAACGATCTGGTTTCCAGATCCCACCGTGGACACAACGCCAGGCTGCAACTGCAAAAATTGATATGTATCGCGGGCGTTCAGCGGGAGCTGGCTCACCGAGCGGTCGTTGACCACCGCTCCCAGTTGCGTGCTGGTGATGTCCACGAGAGGTGCTTCCGAGGTCACCTCCACTGTCTCCGCCGTGGCGCCAATTTGCAGGGTCGAATTCAATGTGACCACTTGGTTGACGTCGACCGTCACATCCTTCTGCACGTTCCTCTTGAAACCCTTCTGCTCGAACTCCGCCGTATAGTTACCGGGCGCAACTTCTACGAAGGTGTAATCGCCGCTCCCGTTAGTTTTGGTTTCGCGGGCAACGCCGGTCGCCTGATTTGTGATGCGTACACTCACATTGGCCAAGACGGCGCCGGAAGGGTCAGCCACCCGGCCCAGAATCCTGCCGCCCGTGCTTTGTCCTAGAGCCGGGGAAGCGAGAAGAGTGAGCAAGCTAAAAACCGCAAGCCGCACAGCTAGCGAACGGCGCGCCATCGATGGATGCATGGGGGACCTCCCGGTCAAGGGTGGAAAATTTTCTTAATACTAAAAACGAACTGCTTGCGCTCAACACAAACCTTGCTATAATCGCGCAAGGTTAGAGAACCTCCCTGCTAACTGTCAAGCAAAAAATCGAATTGACCCGAAAGCCCGCCCGGTGCGTGGATTGCAAGCTTCGAAAATGACGGCCGCCGACCCCAAACCTTACTTGAAAATAGGAGATGTCGCCCGTCTCGTCGGCGTGTCTCCTTCTGTAATCCGCACTTGGGAGAGCCTCGGCCTGGCGCGTCCGCGACGCACGGCCAGCAAATACCGGCTCTACTCTCCAGAAGATGTCAAGCTACTCAAGCGGGCCCGCTTTCTCCGCAAAGTTCGCGGTTTGAATGCCCCGGCGATCGTGCAAATGCTCAAGAGCGAGGGCGTGGTCCGCACCAGCCCGGATGGCGCTGGCAACGCGATCGGCATTCGCCTCCGCCAACTGCGCGCGCAGCGCCGGCTGCCTCTCGCCGAAGTATCCAAATCGGTAGGCATCTCGTTGGGATTTCTCAGTGCGATCGAGCGCTCGCAGATGAGCGCCTCCGTAGGCACGCTTCGCAAATTAGCGCGTTTTTACAAAACCAAGATTCTTGATTTCTTCGATCCTTCTGAGTCCAACAGCCGCCTGGTGCGCCCGGACCGCCGCAAAGTTCTGGAAGCTGGCCCAGGTGTGCGCATGGAACTGCTCGCGTGGGGTAATACGGTGATGGAACCGCACCTGTTCCGAATCGCCGCTCAGGCGGGCAGCGGCGAATCTTACACGCACGAGGGCGAGGAATTTCTCTACATTTTGCGGGGCCAGTTGCAGATTTCGCTCGATGGGGAGGAATACCGGCTCAGGCCCGGCGATAGTTTTTATTTCGAAAGTGCGACGCCCCATCGCTGGAAGAATCCCGGTCGCAGCGAGACTTGGGTTCTGTGGGTAAACACTCCGCCGACGTTCTGATCCCGCTGCGGAGACGCAAGGAGGGTGACTCTTGGTCAAGTCTGAGGTGTTCCGCCTCACGCTGTGCCGCTTGCTTGCGCTCGCCTCTATCATTTCTCTCTGCGCCAGCCCACAAGCCGCGAACCCACCATCAAGTGCCGCCGACACAGTCATCCTGAATGCCCGAATCTACACCGTGAACCCGCAACAGACGTGGGCGGAGGCTCTCGCCATCAGCGGAGAGAAAATTATTGCTGTCGGGAGCACAAATGAGATCCAGAAATATCGCAACGCCTCAACAAAGATTATTGACGCTCAGAGCCACTTCGTGCTGCCCGGTTTTGTGGATTGCCACATCCATTTCATGGACGGATCGATGGGGCTGACTCGCGTTGACCTTAATGACGCGAAGACGGTCACCGAAATCCAAAAACGAGTGAAAGATTACGCGGAGTCCCATGCCCAAGAACCCTGGATCACCGGAATGGGATGGACTTATCCAACGTTCGGCCCTTCCGCGCTTCCCAACAAAAAGATCCTCGACGATGTTGTCCCCACCCGGCCTGTGTATCTCGTCGCCTTTGATGGTCATAGTTCCTGGGCAAATAGCAAGGCCTTGCAGATGGCCGGAATTACTCGAGAAACTCCCGATCCCCCCAATGGGAAGATCGTTCGCAATGAGAAGGGCGAGGCGACCGGCGCGCTGAAAGAGACTGCTGGAGATTTAGTTGCCAAGGTCATGCCCAAACCCAGTCGCGAAGAGCGGCTCGCGGCTTTGCGTCTGGGAATCCATGAAGCCAATAAGTTTGGGCTCACGCGGGTGCACAGCGCCGGACAGGATTTCGAATGGCTTGATCTTTATGACGAACTGCGCCGCAATGGCGAGATGACCCTGCGGTTTTACATCGCCTACTTTCTCGACCCGCCAGAGCTGACTCCGGATGCGATCGAAAAGATCGAGCAGGCTCGTCGCACTTATCACGATGACTGGATTTCTGGCGGTGTGGTTAAGACCATGCTGGACGGCGTAGTCGAAGCGCACACCGCGGCCATGCTCGCGCCGTATAGTGACGACCCAAGTCAAACTGGCAAGCTGTTTTGGGATCCCGCGAAGTACACACAAGCCGTGGCAGAACTTGATCGTCGGGGCCTGCAAATTTTTACTCATGCGATCGGAGACAAAGCGGTGCGGCTGGCGCTCGATGCGTACCAAAATGCCACAGAAACCAATCACACCAACGATGCACGTCCGCGAATCGAACACATCGAAACCATTTCAGCGCAAGATGTCCCGCGATTCGGCAAACAAGGTGTCATAGCCAGCTTTCAGCCTCTGCATGCTTACCCGGACGATGACACGCTGAACATCTGGGCGCGCAATGTCGGCCCGGAGCGGGCGCAGCGCGCCTGGGTATGGCACAGTATCGAAACCACCGGCGGGCGGCTGGCATTCGGCAGCGACTGGCCCGTGGTCACGCTGAATCCCTGGCCGGGGGTGCAGAATGCGCTCACGCGCCAAACGACCGACGGCAATCCTCCGGGCGGATTCGTCCCCAGCGAGCGGATCAGTTTAGAAGACACGATTACGGCTTATACCTTGGGCGCTGCTTTCGCTGGTCGTCGCGAAAAAACTGAGGGTTCACTTGAGCCGGGTAAGCTTGCAGATTTGATCGTGCTTTCGCAGGATCTATTCAAAGTCAAGCCCAGTGAAATCGCCAAGACCGAAGTGCTTTTGACAATCGTAGGCGGCAAAGTTGTGTATCGCTCTGCAACATGGGCATCAGCGGAGGTGAAATGAAGATTCGGCGGCTCTTGGCTATAGCTGCAATTCTCGCCGGCTATCTTCTATTCGTCTCGTGCGGTAAGAAGACGCCCAGTCTTAATCTTTTAGTCTGGGAAGGTTATGCGGATCCCTCGTTTGTGCGCGGCTTCGAAGACCAGTACCGCTGCAAAATTTCTGCGTCTTATATGGGCTCGAGCGACGAACTCGTCGCCAAGCTGCGCGGAGGCAGCGCCGGGAATTACGACGTAATTTCTCCGTCGAGTGACGTGGCAACTTCGATCGCAGCGGCGGGATTGGCGCTTCCTCTCGATCTGGCCAAAATTCCAGCCTACGAAGAGCTTTCACCGCAGCTCACTTCTTTGCCGCTGGTGCGCGTGAATGGTCAAGTCTTTGGCGTGCCTTTCACCTGGGGACCCAATCCCATGATCTATGACATCACAGCTTTCTCACGGCCGCCCGATACCTGGAACGTTTTCTGGGACACGAAATACCGCGGCAAGATTTCTGTTTGGGATGATCTATCAACCGTCTACATGGCAGCGCAAGTGCTCGGTTACGACAAACCGGATCCGAGTCAACTCTACAATCTCAGCGACGAACAACTGGAAACGGTGAAAAAGAAGCTGCTGGAATTGAAGCCTAATATCCGAAAAATATGGGCCACCGGTGCTGAGCTCACGAATTTATTTCAGAATCACGAAATCGTTGCCGCCATGGGCTGGCCTTTGAACACCGCTGATTTAAAGAAGACGAACTTTCCGGTAGCAGAAACGATTCCGAAAGAAAATACCACCGGCTGGATCGACCACCTGATGATTACTTCCGCCAGCGACAACAAAGATTTGGCTTACAAATTTTTGGAATATATGGTTGAAGCCAAAACGCAGAGCCTGGTGAGTGAGAAGACGCATTACGTTCCAGCAAATCCGCAAGCAGGACGATTTCTGAATCCAGAAGAAATCAAAACCCTGCATCTGGATGATGTAAATAATTATCAGAAGCGCATCTACTTCTGGCAGAACGTGCCACGCCGCGCTAAGTACAACGAGATTTGGAACGAAGTGAAGGCAGCGCAGTAGCGAGCCGGCATCTCACCGGCTGTGGCGAGAGCGGCTCGCTTTCGCGGTTCGTGAGTGCAAACAAGATGGCCAGCGTCATTCAGCCCGAGATCGCGCCAGGAACAGTCCGAACGGTCCCCTCCCTCCTCAGCATCCACGAAGTTGCGAAATCGTTCGGACCCACGCCGGTCCTGCGCAACATCTCTCTCGATATCGCGGAAGGCGAATTCCTCACCATTCTCGGCGAGAGCGGATCGGGGAAGACCACCCTGCTGCGGATTATCGGTGGATTCGAGACTGCCGATTCCGGCAAAATTCTAATGGGCGGCGAGCGCCTCGATCCTTTGCCGCCTTATCGCCGCCGAGTGAACACGGTCTTTCAGCACTATGCTTTATTTCCGCACCTCACGGTGGAAGAGAACGTCGGATATGGGCTTCGCGTGGCGAAGGTCTCGAGAGAAGAACTGGCTTCGCGCGTCGAGCAAGCGTTGGCCATGGTAAAAATGACTGCTTACGCCGGCTCGAAGCCTTCAAAAATCAGCGGAGGACAGCAACAGCGCGTCGCTTTGGCGCGTGCCTTGGTCAACAGGCCACAGCTTCTTTTGCTCGATGAGCCGCTCTCCGCGCTCGACGCCAATCTGCGCCGCCAAATGCAAGTTGAATTGAAATCGCTACAGCGCGAGGTCGGCATTTCCTTCGTTTTCGTGACCCACGACCAAGATGAAGCCATGGTCATGTCTGACCGCATTGCTCTTTTACGCCTGGGTGAACTGGAACAGGTGGCATCTCCGCGCGAAATTTACAGCCGCCCAGCGACCGCCTACACGGCCCAGTTCATCGGTCACACGAATCTTCTCCGTGGCGAAGTGAAAGGAGGGATCGTCCGCTGCCACTCGCTTTCATGGCGTGTCGATCTGCCCGACGGTCCAGTTCTATTCTCTTTGCGTCCTGAAAATATCCGCTTCGCGGCTGGCCCGTTGGGCAGCAACGCCGTGCATTTTCGCGCCAGACTTCGCACACGAATTTTTCACGGCGCGACTGAGCTGTTGCAGGCCGAGTGCGCTGACGGCCTGGTGCTTTCTCTGCGAACCGCTAGCTACGACAATCGACACGGCGATCTCGATCTGGAATTCGCACCGGCCGATGCCATCCCAGTGCGCGACTCCGACGACCTGAAAAATAGAAATTAAATGTTTTCCCGCGCTTACCGAGCCGCCATCACGATCCCTCCACTACTCTGGGTCGCTCTGTTTCTCCTGCTGCCGTATGCCCTGCTGTTCTGTTACAGCTTCTGGTCGGTGTCGCCGGCCCAAATGATCGTTCGCTCTTGGACGCTCAACAACTACCGTGAGCTCTTTCGCGTCAACGTGTATCTGCAGACCTTGTTTCGCTCCATGTGGATTGCCGCGCGGGTGACAATCTTTTCCCTGCTGCTCGGTTATCCGCTCGCGTACTACCTTTCGTTCGGAGCAGGAGTGAAAAAGGATTTTCTCTATCAGTTGGTGATCATCCCACTTTGGGTAAGCTATCTGGTTCGCGCCTACGCGTGGAAGACGATTCTGGGCAGCGATGGCGTGCTTAACACGCTGCTGCAATATGTTCATCTCACCAGTCATCCATTAAACTTTTTGCTATACAGCCCATTCGCCGTCGTGCTGACGCTCACTCATATCTACACGCCATTCGCTTTTCTGCCGATCTACGCTGCGCTCGAACATATCCCACGCAACCTGATTGAGGCATCGCACGATCTCGGAGCACCACCTCTGCAAACTTTTCGGCGGGTTATCCTCCCCCTTTCCATCCCCGGAGTTCTGGCGGGTGCGACCTTCGCCTTCGTGCTCAGCCTGGGTGACTTCCTCGCCCCGTTGCTGCTCGGCGGACCGAGCGGCATTATGATCTCCAACATAGTCGTCAGCCTGTTTGGAGCGGCTTACAACTGGCCCCTGGGCGCGGCGATTTCCTTCGGCATGCTGGTCCTCGTCATCGGTCTCCTGTTCTTGTCAGAAAGGCTGGAGAAGAAATGGAGCTTCCGATGAGCAGCCCGAACCGTTCGCACTGGCTCCCCTGGCATGCAACGCTGGTGTTCGGTTTTCTTTATCTCCCAATCGTCACTCTTATTGTTTATTCATTCAACGGCTCTGGAGTAGGCGGCTTCCCTCCGCGCGACTTCACTCTCGATTGGTACCGCGAGCTTTTCACCGATGACGCGATATGGAACTCGGTTCTGAATAGCCTGTTCGTCGCGTTCGCCGCCGTCGCTATCGCACTTGCGCTGGGAATTCCTGCCGCCCTGGCACTCGACCGCGCCAACTTTCCGGGCAAAGCTTTATTCCGCCGGCTCGTACTGCTGCCTTTAATTCTGCCGGGAATCATTACCGGGTTGTCTTTATTAATGCTGTTCCGCGAAGGCGGCATGAAGCTCAGTCTGGTGACGATCATTCTCGGCCACGGGACGGCCCTGATCTCCGTCGCCACGACGGAAGTTTTCGCAGGATTGCAAAAATTGGATCGTGCTCAAGAGGAAGCCTCGCTCGACTTAGGCGCAAATTATTGGCAAACCTTCTGGCGTGTAACCCTGCCTAATCTGCGGCTCTCGATTATCGGCGCGGCGCTCTTGATCTTTACGCTGTCCATGGATGAGATCGCCGTCAGCTTTTTCCTGATTGGCCGCGACAACACGCTGCCCCTCGAAATCTGGGGACGTTTGCGTCGCGGCATCACACCGGAAATTAACGCCATCTCCACTATCATTTTTGTTTTTTCGTTAGCCGCAATCGTTACCTGGTACCGGCTCCGAGCAAGAGCCGAAGGCAGAGTAGAAATCGCCGCCGAACTGGTGGAAGCGGCATCGTAGCGCCGGCCCAGGACAGCGGAGTTACAAAGGACACTTCATGAGCACAAATCGCCGAGACTTCATTAAATTCGTCGTAGCCGGCAGCGTTGCCGCCGGATGCCCAATTGATCTTTCGCTGTTGGTGCAGACAGAGAATCCCAAAGCTCCGGCCGTCGAGGGCGAAGACAACCACATCTGCCATCAAGTCCGCGACGGCAAAGTCTTCACTCGCCCGCCAGCCTCGGCGCGCCATGACGTGGTCATTGTGGGCGGAGGCGTTAGTGGCCTTACCGCTGCTTATATGCTTCAGCACCGTGATTTCCTACTGCTTGAAAAAGAACCGCATTGGGGCGGCAACGCTTACCTGATGGAATATGAGGGTGCCGCTTACGCCACCGGGGCTGCTTTCATCGACAAGAGCGAAGTCAGCTACAGCTTTGCCAAGGTAATCGGCCTGGAACCGCTGCCCGTGAACTGCTGGGACGGCACGATTGTGAAAGGCGAGTTCATTGCCGACACATGGGGAGA
>Ga0137372_10004840_pt1 | contig 13141 bp, 10 predicted proteins | sample SagtaG_6_FD_104911 | JGI IMG/M metagenome (GOLD analysis project Ga0137372, IMG submission 104911) | Vadose zone soil microbial communities from Sagehorn Ranch, Mendocino, California, USA - Sage1_R_60_16 metaG | ecosystem: Environmental > Terrestrial > Soil > Vadose zone | place: USA...
GCAAAGAGCGCGTGAGCGTGCGCATGCTCCTCGCGCATCAGGCCGGGCTGGCGGCGATTCGTGATCCGCTGCCCGAGCCGGGACTCCTCGACTGGGACCTCGTGGTGGACATGCTCGCGGCGCAGGAGCCGCTGTGGCCGCCCGGCACACAGCACGGGTACCACGCGCTCACATACGGGCACGTGGCCGGCGAGCTCGTCCGGCGCATCAGCGGCCGGTCACTCGGGACGTTCTTCCGCGACGAGGTCGCCGGCCCGCTGGGGCTCGACTTCTGGATCGGGCTACCCGAGGAGCACGACGTGCGGGTCGCGCCGACGATCCCAGTGGATCCACCCGCCGCCGGCGAAGAGGTGTCCAACTTCTTCACGCAGGCCATGACGGACCCGACGTCGATCCCTGCCCTCGTTGCCATGAACTCGAGCGGAATGCTGGTCCCCGGCGTCATCGACCGGCGCGAGGTGTACGCGGCCGAGATCCCGGCTGCCAATGGGCTCGCCAACGCCCGCGCGCTCGCCGGCATGTACCGCCCGCTCGCATTGGGCGGAAGGGCGGACGGGATCGAGCTCGTCGACGAGGCGACCCTGGCCGAAGCGACCCGGGTCGCGTCGGCGAGCTCGATCGACGCGACGCTCGGCATCCCGACCCGGTTCGCGCTCGGGTTCATGAAGTCGATGGACAACCGCTCTCTCCCCGGCGACGACAGCGTCCTGATGAGCGAGGACGCGTTCGGGCACTCGGGATACGGCGGCTCGGTCGGCTTCGCCGACCCGGTCGCCAGAATGTCGTTCGGCTACTCGATGAACAAGCAGGGCAACGGCCTCGGCGTCAACGACCGCGGTCACGCGCTCATCGACGCCGTGTACCGCACCCTGGGCTACCGGCGCCCAAGGCGCGGCGGCATCTGGCTCCGGCCGTAGTGCGCGGGCGTCGGTGCGTATCTGAGCGTCACTGAGCGACGTTGACCTACGCACCATGCCGGTCGGCTAAGCAGTTGCGATGATCTCCAACTCCAAGGCGCCGGCCGTGGCCGTGGTCACGGGGGCGGCGGGCTGGCTGGGACAGAACTTGGTCCGCGCCCTCGCCGGTGGGCGCGAGCGCGTCCGCTGCCTCGTGCACAGCGAGAACGAGGCGCCGCTCCTGGAGATCGTCGGGCCGAGCGTCGAGACGGTCGCCGGCGACGTGTGCGACCCGGCCGTCGCCGACCGGCTGTTCGAGGCGGTGGGACCCGCCACCGTCTTCCACGCCGCCGGCGTGATCCATCCCGAAGGCAGGACGCGCGAGCTGTTCGACGTGAACGTGGGCGGGACGCAGTTGGTGCTCGACCGCGCTCGACGCGCCGGCGTCACCCGCTTCGTGCACATCTCGTCGAACTCGCCGTTCGGCGCCAACCCCACGCCGACCGACCGGTTCACGGAGGACTCGCCGTACCACCCGTACCTCGCGTACGGGGAGTCGAAGATGGAAGCCGAGCAGCTCGTGCAGCAGGGTTACGACCGCGGCGACCTCGCGACCGTCGTCATCCGCGCCCCGTGGTTCTACGGTCCGTTCCAACCGCCGCGCCAGACCCGGTTCTTCTCCACCGTGCGACGCGGCATGTTCCCGATCCCCGGTCCCGGCACGAACCGCCGCTCGCTCGCCTACACCGGGAACCTCGTGGACGGTCTCCTCTGCGCCGAGGTCGCCGATGCTGCACCCGGGCGCGCGTACTGGATCGCCGACGCGGAGCCGTACGAGCTGCGGGAGGTCGTCCAGGGCGTGCGCGACGCGCTCGAGGCCGAAGGGCTGCCGGTGTCGACGCGCCAGCCGCACCTGCCCGCGTTCGCCGGCGCGATGGCCGCCGCGCTCGACGGCTTCCTGCAGGGTCGTGGCCGGTACGTCCAGGCGCTGCACGTGCTCGGCGAGATCAAGGACACGATCGCGTGCGACATCTCGAAGGCGCGGGCGGATCTGGGATACGAGCCCAAGACCAGCCTCGTCAGTGGCATGCGCGCCAGCGTGCGCTGGTGCCTCGAGCGGGGGGAGTCGATCTAGTGGGGCGGTCCGTCCTCGTCACCGGGGGAAGTGGCTACTTCGGGGAGATCCTCGCGGGCGGCGCCGTGGCCCGCGGTGACCAGGTGCGGATCTTCGACATCAACCCACCGGCGGCGAGCGTGGATTCGGTCGAGTACGTCGAGGGCGACGTGCGCGACCGCGACGCCGTGCGCGCGGCCTGTGAGGGCATCGACGTCGTGATGCACAACGTGGCGCAGGTGCCCTTGGCGCGCGACCGCGATCTGTTCCGGTCGGTGAACGTGGTGGGCACGGCGAACTTGCTCGTCGCCGCGCGCGAGGCCGGCGTCGACAAGGTGGTCCACACGTCGTCGAGCGCCGTGTTCGGGATCCCCGAGAGCAACCCCGTCACCGAGGAGACGCCGTGCCATCCGCTCGAGGCGTACGGCCGGGCCAAGCTCGAGGCCGAGGTGCTGTGCCGCGAGGCCGTCGACGCCGGGCTCGACGTCACGATCGTCCGCCCGCGCACCATCCTCGGCCACGGCCGTCTCGGCATCATGGCCGTGCTGTTCGAGTTCGTCGCCGACGGCGCCCCCGTGTACGTCCTCGGTGGCGGCGACAACCGCTACCAGCTCGTCCACGCCTCCGACCTCGGCGACGCGTGCCTGCGCGCCGCCGCGCGCGAAGGTCCGTCCGTCTACAACATCGGCGCGACCGAGTTCGGGACGATGCGCGAGACGTTGCAAGCCCTCGTCGACCACGCCGGCACCGGGTCCCGGGTGCGGTCACTCCCGGTCGAGCCGGCGCGCATCGCGATGCGTGCGCTCGCGGGGCTCGGGCTGGCGCCGTTCGCGCCGTACCACTGGCTGCTGTACAGCGAGTCGTTGTGGTTCGACACCACGCGTGCACGCACCGAGCTCGACTGGGAGCCGAAGCACTCCAACGCGTCGATGGTCATCGAGTCGTACGAGTGGTTCCTCGCCCACCGTCACGAGCTCGAGACGGCGTCGCGTTCGCACCACCAATCCCCCGCCCGCCCGGGACTGTTGCGCGTGCTGAAGCGGTTGCCGTAGAGGCCCTCCGTATACTCCTTCATTCGTGAACCCCAGCCCCGGGCCTGGGACGTCGCTCCGGGACGTCGCCGAGCAGGCCGAGGTCGAGCGAGCCGGCGGCACCGAGGCGTCTGCCGCGGCACGGTCGCGCTCGTGGTTGCACGTGCCGACCGGCGAACGCTCCCGCGCGCTGTGGATCGGAGCCGGTCTCCTCGCCCTGCTCGCGCTCCCGCTGATCGTCGCGCTGGCCGTGCTGGCGCAGAAGCGCTGGTACCCGATCCTCGACCTCGCCATGACCGAGCTGCGCGTGCGCGACGTCAGCAGCAGCCACCCTCCGCTGATCGGACTGGTCGGCCGCATCGGCCCGCTCGGCCGCCAGGGCAGTCACCCGGGGCCGATCAGCTTCTGGGCGCTCTGGCCGGTGTACCGCCTGTTCGGCGCGTCGTCGTGGGCGATGCAGGTTTCCACCGTCGCTTTGCACCTGCTCGCGATGGGCACCGCGCTGTGGATCGCGTTCCGGCGCGCCGGTGTCCGGCTGATGATCGCCGTCGCCGCGGTGCTCGCGATCCTCACGCACGCGTACGGCGCGCTCACGCTGACGCAGCCGTGGAATCCGTACCTCCCGCTCCTGTTCTTCATCGTGTTCCTGCTCGCCCTCTGGTCGGTGATCGCCGACGACCTGCCGATGGTGCCGGTCGCCGTGGTCGCCGGTTCCTTCTGTGCCCAGACTCACGTCCCGTACCTGGGGCTGGTGGTCGGGCTCGGCGGGTTCACCATCGCGGTCGCGTCGTGGTCGGCGTACCGGCGGCGAAGGAACCGGACCGCGCGGCGTCGGTACGTCGTGTGGTTGGCGATCGCGGCGGGCGTCGCGGTCGTCGTGTGGACACCGCCTGTCATCGACCAGGTCGTCCATGACCCGGGCAACCTGTCGGTCCTGTCGGACTACTTCCGCAACCCGCCCGAGTCGCCCGTCGGGCTCCGGCGGGCGATCGACGTGCTGCTGGTCCACCTCAATCCGTTCCACCTCGTCCAGGAGCTGACGACCGACCGCACGCAGGTCGAGACCGGATCGGCGGTCCCCGGCGTGCTGTTCCTCGGTGCGTGGGTCGCATCGGTCGCCGCCGCCTGGCGCATCCGGCACCGCGCACTCCTCCGACTCGACCTCGTGCTGGCTGTCGCACTCGTGCTCGCGCTCGTGTCGACGAGCCGCATCTTCGGCCTCGTCTGGTACTACCTCGTGCTCTGGGCCTGGGGCATCACCGCGTTGATGGTCCTGGCCGTCGGTTGGACCGTGGCCGCGCTCGTCGGTCGGCGCCTGGACCGCTCGACTGCTGCGAAGGCAGCCCGCATTGGCACGGCCGCGTTGGTCGCGGTGCTCGTGGCGTTCAGCGCCGCGTTCACCTACAACGCCGTGTCGGTCGACGTTCCCGCGCCGCGCCTCTCACACACCCTCGGCGTGCTCACACGAAGGACCGCAGCCGCGCTCGACCGCAGCTCCGCGCCGGGCGGCGGTCGGGACGGCCGGTACCTCGTGACGCTGCGCGACCCGGTGGACATCGGCGCCATGGGCTACGGCCTCGTGAACGAGCTCGAGCGCCGCGGCTTCGATGTCGGCGTCATCGAGGGCTACGGGCCCGGAGCGACGCGCTACCGCGTGCTGCCCGCGGCCGACGCCACGGGCATCGTGCACCTGGCGATCGGCCCTGAGGACATCGCGACGTGGCGCGCGAAGCCGGACGTCCTTGAAGTCGCGTTCACCGACCCGCGCACCGCGAAGCAGCAGGCCGAGTACGACCGGCTCCACGGGGAGGTGATCGACGAGCTGAACGAAGCCAAGCTGACGGACCTCGTTCTCGCCGTCGACGAGAACCTCTTCCGCCTCGGCTTGGACACGCGTGTGCCCGAGTCGACGCGGCGGCGGGTCGTCCGCATGATGGACCTCGGGTTGCCGGCCGCCGTGTTCGTGGGCCCGCGCCAGGCCGTGAGCGACACGTGACCCCGACACCGACGTCGGGGACGAGCGTCGACGACGCCGCCGCGGAGCGCACCGAGAGCCAGAGCACCGTCCGCACGGAGCAGGCACCGGCGCGGCGCGACTCGCGCGTCACGGTCCGGCTGTTTCTCGCGTCGGTCGTCGTGGCGATCGTCCCGGTCGCGGTCGCCGCCGCGCGCGCGATCTACATGGGTTGGATCCCGACCGGCGACAACGGCCTGTTCGCGATCCGGGCCCGCGACCTGTTCTCCATCACGCATCTCCCGCTGATCGGGACGTGGTCCTCGGCGTCGTTGACGGTTGGTACGCAGGTCAACCATCCGGGGCCCCTGTACATCGATCTCCTCGCCTTGCCCGCTCGGCTCGTCGACGGTGGCGCCGGGGTCGCGTTCGCCGCCGCGGCCGTGAACGCGGCGTGCATCGTGGGCATCGCCGTGGTCGCGTACCGGCGGGGCGGCGCGCTCGCGGGAACCATCGCGATGGCGGCGACGGCCGCGTTGTGCTGGGCGATGGGCAGCGAGCTGCTGTTCGAACCGTGGAACCCGCACAGCGCCATGCTCCCCTTCGCGTTCTTCCTCGTACTCGTCTGGTCGATGACGTGCGGTGATCGGGTGGCCATCCCGTTCGCAGCCGGCGTCGGCAGCCTCGTCGTCCAGTCGCACCTGAGTTACGCCCTCCTCGTGCCGCTGCTCGCGGCGTGGGGTGTCATCGGGTTCGTGCTCTGGCTCCGCCTCATGCGGCGAAGAGAACCCGCGGCCTGGCCGCCGGTCCGGCGTAGCACGCTGCGAGTCGTCGCCGTGGCGGGCGCGGTGCTCGTGGTGTCCTGGGCTCAGCCGCTCATCGAGCAGTTCACGAGCGAGGGCAGCGGGAACCTCACACGGCTGGTGGAGAGCTCCCGCGGGTCCGGCGCGGACACGATCGGATACGGCCTCGGGACGCGCATCGTCGCCGACGTCGTCTCGCTCCCGCCGTGGTGGTTCCGCCCTTCGATGAAGGAGGACTTCATCTCGAGCTGGAGGGCACCGAGTCTCCCCACCGCTCTGCTCTCGCTCGCGGTCGTCGCCGCGGCGTTGGGGTTGTGTGAGTGGGACGCGCGGCGGCGCCGTGACCGGACGTCGTCGTGGGCGGTCGCGACCGCAGGGGTGGCCCTTCTGTTCGGGCTCGTCACCGCCGGCCAAGGCCCAGTGACGGTGTTCGGCGACATCACGCCGCACACATTCCGCTGGCTGTGGCCGCTGGGTGCGTTCGTTTACTTTGCGATCGCAGCGACGATCGCGCGTCGCCTGGCGCGTCGCCCGCGGGGGATGGTCCCGCTCGTCGGTGTGTTCGCCGTCGCCACGCTCGTCGTCGCCATGGTCAACCTCCCGTATGCGGACGAGGGTCTCGGGCCCAACTCGCAGGAGTACGCGATTCCTGCGGAACACGATCTCGAGCAGCACATGGGGCCGCTGCAGGATGACGGCCCGCTCCTCATCGACGACCTCTTCCATGGGGCGTTTGCCGATCCCTACGGTGGGGCCGTGATCGCCGCGCTCCAAGAGCGCAATATTCCGTTCGTTGCCAAGGATGCCGGGCTCGTGCGCCAGTTCGGTCCGGCCCGCCGCTACGACGGCCGTAATGCCAACGCGGCGCTGCTGCTCCGCACGGGCAGCGCGACTCTCGGAGCGCCGCCGGGGAGTCGCGTCGTGGCCCGCGGTGAGGGCTTGTCTCGCGCCGACCAGCGGGAGCTCGACGGCCTCAAGCGCGAGATCCTGGGATACCTCGAGGCCGGCCGCCTGCGACTCAACCGGGACGGGGAATCGGCGCTGGCACGGGGCGAGCTCCCCAAGCTCGCCGAGGTGCAGGAGCAGGGTGCCGATCCGCAGGTGCTGCTCGACTCGCGCGAGCTCGACGTGATGATCAAGCAGCACCTGCTCGACATCGACGGCGCAACGGCGCGCCGGATGGAGCGGTACGCGGACCTCCAGCACCACTGGGACCAGGAGACGGTCGCGCTGTTCGTCAAGCCCCTCAGCTCATCGGCGAGCCGGTAGCCCACCGATGACCTCGCCGCCGATCGATCTGAGCATCGTCATCCCCGCGTACAACGAGGCGCGCCGCATCGGCGTCTCGCTCGCCACGCTGTCCGACCACTTGAAGGCCCACGATCTCGGGACGGTCGAGGTGCTCGTCGTCGTGGCGCGCGGTCACGACCGGACCGCGGATCTGGCTCGCGCCGCCGCGGACGAGTTCGACACGTTTCGGGTGATCGACGCCGGCACGCCCGCCGGCAAGGGACGGGACGTCCGGCTCGGCATGCAGGCCGCGCACGGTCACTACCGGCTGTTCATGGACGCCGACCTCGCGACGCCGCTGCACCACTTGGAGTCGGTCGCCAAGCTGATGCGTCAGGACGCCGACGTCGTCATCGGGGTGCGAGACCTCGAGCAGAGCCACCGCGGGCTGCGCAAGGTCATCTCGAATTTCGGGAACCGGGTCGTGCGTCGCCTGCTGCGTCTCGACATCCACGACACGCAGTGCGGGTTCAAGGCGTTTCGGGCACCGGTCGCCGACGACCTGTTCGACCGCCAGACGATTCTCGGTTGGGGGTTCGACATCGAGATCCTGGCGCTCGCCGTACGGCGCGGCTACCGGATCGACACCATCCCGATCGACGACTGGCAGGACATCGCCGGCGGGACGTTCACGAACGTCGCCGTGACCGGGGCGCTGTCGACGTTCCGCGATCTGCTGAAGGTCAGGCGCTCGATCGCGAAGGCACAGCCACGCGACGCGGTGTGACGGGTTCGGCGATCAGGTGTCGGCGAGGAACTGGTCCGTGTTGCGCGCCGCGATCGCCATGATCGTGCCCTGCGGGTTCACGCCCGGCGCGTCCGGCACGAGGGACGCGTCGTTGACCCGCAAGTTCTCGTAGCCCCACACGCGCCCGAAGCTGTCAGCTCCCGTGCGCGCACGATCCTCGCCCATCCGCACGCTCGACGTGAGGTGCACGGTCATGAGGCTGGCGCGGCTGCGCGTGACGGCGTCCCACCACGCGCCGAGCCCGTCCTGGCGGCGCACGACGGGCCCGTCGGCGACCGACGGGTACAGCTCGGTGGCGCCGGAGGCGAGGAGCACCTCGCCCAGGTGCACGAGCCCGCGGGCGAGCCGGCTCATGTCGCCCTCCGTGAGCCGGTACGTGACGATCGGCGCCCGCAGCCCGGGCACGCCGATGACGCGCCCGCTGCCCTCGGCGCGGATCGCGGCGTAGTAGATGCTCACGCGCTCCCAGTCGGCGAGCGCGTCCTCGATGTTGTCGGACGCCTCCGCCAGAGCCATCGCGACCTGACCGCGACGGCTGGCCGACCCGCCGATGGAGAGGTTGGGCCCGAACTCGGTGACGACCTGCATTGGGACGCCGCCGTGGTCGACCGGGTGCGGGAACCGCGCCGCGATCTTGATCATCGGGTGCACCTTGAGCCCGGTGCCGACGCGGCCGCGGATGCCGCTCCGGTGCAGGATCGCCGGGGTCTGGACGGCGCCCCCGCACACGAAGACGTGATTGGCGCGGATCATGAGGTCCTCGACGCGGCCGTCGGCCGTGCGCTGGCAGCGCACGCCGACCACGCGCCCGTTCCGGCGGAGCAGGCGATGAACGCGGCAGTCCGGGAGCACGGTCGCGCCGGCGTCGACGGCTTGCGGCAGCAGCGTGCGGCTCATCGTCTGCTTCACCCCGCGGCCGGCGGTGTCGTAGCGGAACACACGCGAGTACTCGACCGACCGCCATCCCAGCTTGGTGGCGCCGCGCTCGAGCAGCGCCGACGACGGCGGCGGCGCGCCGGGCAGTCGCGAGACGGCGAGGTCCTCCTCGATCCGGTGCGCGTAGGCGTCGAGGGTGTCGGGGTCGAACTCGTCGATGCTGTACTCGTCGCGCCACGACTCGACCAGATGGCCGGGCAGACGGTGGTAGAGACCGCTGTTGATCTCGGTGCTGCCACCGACGCAGCGGCCTTCCGCATACGCGATCGACGGCGTGCCGAGCGCGGCAGCCGGGCGGTGCCGGTACTTCGCCGCCATCTCCTCGAGGGAGAACGGTTCGACCGCGTCGGCGTCGATCCACGGGCCTTCCTCGAGGACGGTCACGTCGCGTCCGGCGGCGGCGAGCTTTGCCGCGGTCACCGCGCCGCCCGCGCCCGACCCGATGACGACCACGTCGGCGTCGAGCGTGACCGTCGTCGGCTTCACCGGGCGGCTCGTGGTGTGAGCTCGTGCTCTGCGAAGAGGACGAGCGAGTGCAGCAGGCGTACGTACTGGCGGACCACGTCGAAGCGGCTTGCCCTCCACCGGGCGACCCGCGGTCCCAGGGATCGCCGGTCGTAGCGCCCGAGCAGGCCCTGGAGCCGGGGCAGCGAACCGAAGAGCAGTGACTCGGCCGCGACGCCGGCTCGGAGGTGCTCGGGCATCGACCGCAGCGATTCGTCGACGTACGTCTCGACGTCCGACCGCTGGCGATCGTCGAGGGTCGGGCTGACGAGCGTCGCGACGACCTCGCGCTCGAACCACAGCATGACGGCAAAGCCTACTGGCGCTCCACGCCGCCCCCCGGTCCGGTGCCGCCCGGCGCGTATCGGGTACCAAGGGGGAGATGCGGAAGTCGCAGATCCTCGCCGGTGCAGCGCTACGAGGACGACTTCTGACTCGCGCGGGCGAGGTGCAGCCGCGCTACGTAGTCGATGCGCAGCGCACCGCCGGCGTCGTCGACGATCGCAGTGATGCCCTCAGCGAGGCGGTCGAACACGTCGGGCGGCAGCATGCGGTGGTCGGAGTGCGTCGACAGGAGCTCGAGGTAGCGCGCCGTCGAATAGGTCTCGCTCCACGGGTACTCGCGCAACGTGACGGGTGCGAAGAGCGGTGACGCTTCCAGCTCCTGGACGCTCACGTTTCGCGCCGACCGCGTTCCGGGGAACCCCGGCCGGCTGGCGATCAAGCCGGGCGCGCCGCGCTCATAGAGCTCGTCGACCGCGGCACGCATCTGCTCGTCCGGCCACCGGACCGTGTTCCAGAAGACGGCGAGCGCCCCGTCGGGTGCCAGCGCCCGATGGGCTTTGGGGAGGCGCACCTCGGGCGACACCCAGTGCCACGCCTGCGCCGAGATGACCAGCCGGAACCCGCCCGGCTCGACCGGCCAGTCCTCGAACGACGTCGTGACGATCGTGACGCGTGGGAAGTCCGCGCAGTGGCGACGGGCGACGGCGGCCATGCTCTCGTTCAGCTCCACGCACAGCATGTCGAGCCCGCGAGGCGCGAACTGCACCGTCGCCTTCCCCGTGCCGCAGCCGATCTCGAGCACCCGGTCGCGCACGCCCAGCGCGGCGAACGAGAGCACGTCGTCGACGAGCTGCGACGGGTAGCCGGGGCGGGCGCGGTCATACGTCTCGGCGACCTCGCCGAAGACGAGCCGCTGCTCACGCGGCGGATCGGCCGTCACCCGGCAACCCCTATCACACCGTTGCAGTCACACGGCCCACGGCGCACACTTCACGTGCTTCGTGTCGACGGGGGGTGCGGCGTGGTCCGGTGGGATGAGCGCGACCCGGGACTGCCGATCAAGTTCGGGCCGTGCTCGAACGGCGAGTACGACCCCGTGCCGCTCACGCCCGTCGTCGAAGAGACCATCCGTCGCGCCCGGGACGCCTGCGATCGCAACGCTCGCCGCACGGGAATGTCGCGACGGCGCTTCCTCCTCTCGGTGTGCGGCGCGGCGACGACGCTGCTGATGCTCAACGCCTGCTCCAGTGAGGAGTCCAAGGGCAAGGGCCGCGGCAAGCCCGGCGGCCACTACGACGTGCCGCCGACAGCGGGCACCGATCGCGACGCCGCACGCGCCGCGCTGGCGGGAAACGAGTTCGTCTTCGACATTCAGGGCCACTTCCTCGAGTACCGGGTGAACCCGGCCACGCGCCAGGCCCGTGACTTCTGGACCGGGTTTCCCCAGCGCGGCTGCGGAGAACAGGACCAGCGGCTGTGCTTCTCGATCACGCACTTCATGGAGGAGGTCTTCCTCAAGAGCGACACGTCGATGGTGATCCTGTCGACCTTGCCGATCGCGCCCGAAGGAAGCCCGATGTCGACCGAGCTCATGGAGGAAACGCGCCGCCTCTCCGAGGCGCTGTGCCACGACAAGCGCGTGCTCCTGCATGGGCAAGCGTTCCCGAACGTCGGTGACCTCTCCGCCAACCTCGACGCCATGGCCGCGGCAGCCCAGCGCTATCCCATCGTCGCCTGGAAGGTCTTCACCAACTACCCGGACCTCTACGACGGCTCGGGGAACGCGTGGCGACTCGATGACGGCGACGCCGGTCTCGCCCGGGTCGGTGAGGCGTTCGTCGCGCAGGCGGTCAAGCTCCGCATCCCGACGATCACCGCGCACAAGGGCCTCTCGAGGACGCTCGGGTACAGCTCCGACTATGCGACGCCGGCCGACTTCGGTCCCGCCGCCCGCGCCCACCCCGACGTGCGCTTCGTCGCGTACCACTCCGGCTACGAGGCCGAGGTCCCCGAAGGCCCGTACGAGCCGGGCACCGCCGACGTCGGCATCAACCGTCTGATCTCGAGCATGATCGCCAGCGGCATCGGCCCCAACCAGAACGTGTACGCGGAGTTGGGCACGACGTGGTGGTCGGTGATGGGATTACCCGACCAGGCCGCCCACGTCCTCGGGAAGCTGCTGAAGCACGTCGGCGAGGACAACGTGCTGTGGGGCACCGACGCGCTCTTCTACGGCGCGCCCCAGGACCAGATCCAGGCCTTCCGCGCGTTCCAGATCTCCGAGGAGTACCAGGAGCGGTTCGGGTACCCGGCGCTCACCGACGAGATCAAGCGCAAGGTGCTGGGCCTCAACGCGCTCCGCCTCCACGACGTGGACCCGATCACGGCCAAGTGCCAGTTCACGCGCGACGAGCTCGAGCAGATCCGGCTCACGCTCCCCACCGGGAACGAGACGTTCGGCCCGCGCACGACGGGAGACCTACGCGCCTACGTGAGCCACCATCACGCGACAGCGTGAGGAACAGCTAGCTAGTCCTGGCGCTGGAACGCGGCGATCCTCCGGCGGCGTGAGCAGGCGAGGGCGAGCCACGCCGCGGCCGCAGCCTCCTTCTGGTCGCGCTGCCACGGTGGGCCGAGCGCGCGCCCGAGCCCGGTCAGCTGTGCGCGTAGCGACTCGTCACTGGTGCCGATCTGGCCCGCGGCCTCCTCGTACAGGTCCTGCTGCACGAAGCGCGTCACCGGGAGATTGCGGAGGTCGCTGGCCTCGGCGAGCGCTTCCCGGAACAGCTGGCCCTCGGCGGTGTGGACGAGCGGGTGCGAGGCGAGGATCTCGGACAGGTCGTCCGGCAGGCGCCGGGACGCGGCGGCAACCCCGGTGCCCACGACCTCGTACCCGTTGGACTCGAGCACCGAGACCGTCCGCTGGAGCTGCCACTCGGCCGCGGTTCGCGCCGCGAGCTGAACCTGCCGCACGAGCCGTTTGGCGGCGTCGAGCTTCAGCTCGCGGGCCGCGTGGTACACGGCGCGGGGCAGGTCCTCGTCGGACAGCTCGAACCGGCTCCTGGCGAGCACGACGGGCGCCTGGACGTCGCCGCCGAGGGCGACCATGGCCGCCCATCCCGTGTGTTCGCGGAAGCCGACGCCGGCGCGCTTCATGCCGTCGGTAGCGTACGCAGCCCGGCCGACGGGAGTCACAGGCGGCTTTCGGTGCTGGTCAGAGGCGGTCTCGCGACCGACGCTCGACTCGGCCCGGGGCGCGCTCCGTAGACTTCCCCGCGCACGTCAGGGCGGGCGGAGGTCGTGACTGCGTGGCACGAGCCGCGAGAGTTGCCGTGGGTGCCGATCGCGAAGGGCTGTCGGCCGCCCAGCGCGCCGTGGTGCTCGTGACCTTGCTGCTGGTCGTCGCGGGACTCGTCCTGCTCGCGCGCCAGGGGCTCGGCACCAACGAAGGGAGCGACGCCGCGCATCGGGGTCGTACGACGGCGGCGCCGTCGCCCACCACGACTCCGCCCCCCAGCACCGCACCGGCGTCGAGCATCCCGGCGGGTGATTCGTCGAGCGGCGTGCCCAGCGGCGCGGC
>Ga0137372_10004846_pt1 | contig 13128 bp, 13 predicted proteins | sample SagtaG_6_FD_104911 | JGI IMG/M metagenome (GOLD analysis project Ga0137372, IMG submission 104911) | Vadose zone soil microbial communities from Sagehorn Ranch, Mendocino, California, USA - Sage1_R_60_16 metaG | ecosystem: Environmental > Terrestrial > Soil > Vadose zone | place: USA...
CGGAATGATGATTCGGGTACGTTTCAGCCGAAGCGCTGATCCGTCCTATGCCGGATGCGCACCGTATTTAATTCACCACGCAGGACACCCCCACCTCTTTCCTCCCCCGCACGAGCGGGGGAGGATGAAGTAGGGGGACTACGCGAACTTAGCCGTTGCGGTCATGGTCACGTTGCCATTGGAGTCGAGCGACCACAGCGTCGCTTCGCGCCCGTCGGTGCTTGGCGTACCCGCGATAGTAAAATTGCCGGTGTCGTAAGTCTGGCGCGCCGTCTGAAATCCAAAATAGCTTAGCGGGCGGCTTGGCACTTCGGTGCGGCACATCTCGATCATCAACTGGCAGATGAGCGAGGTCTGCACCACCAGGCCCGGAAGTTTTTCTACCTTGGTGACGTAGTCGCGATCGTAATGGATGCGGTGGCTATTGAACCGGATCGCGGAGAAACGAAATAGCAGCGATGTCTTAGGTTCGAACACGCGTTTCCATTTGGCCTCAGCTGGAACTGCCGGCGCAGCTTTAGGCGCCGCGTCGGCTCTTGCTTCACTGAGCATCATCATGTCGCGCTCCTCGACGACGCCGAGGCCGCGGCTGCTCGATATACTGCTCTTTTCGATTATGGTGACCATGGCGCCGCTCGGGCCGGCATCGATTTGCATGTCGGCGATCTCGGTGACCTTCTTGATCTCGTCACCGACGCGGAGCGGTTCGTGAAAGGTCATGCGGGTACCGCCGATGCGCCGGCGTGGTAACGGAATAGCAGGTATCAAACCACCGCCGGAAGCCTGGCCGTCCTCACGCATCTGCGTCGGTCGATGTGACGGCGGAAAAAATCCGCCATGCCAGCCAGGCGGAACTACCTCTCCTTTATCCGTCGGCGCCTTCTCCAACCCAAGAGTCGCGGCGAATTTTAACATCACCGACCCGGTGACGACGTCGATCGCCGTTTCGCTTTTGCCGATATAGCTTTTGAAGCTTTCCAAAGATTCCGCCATGGCGACACCTCCGTTTGATTTTGTCTGTCGCGAAGCCTAGTCCTCTACCGTTTGCTATGTCAAGGCATTGAGCAGTCGAAATTTGCGAAAAAAAAATGAAGCTGCATGCTCTTTCTCTGTATGGTAGGAATACGCGACTGGCCGTTTCAAACGGGGGGTTGTTTAAGATGAAAACAGGTCTCAGGTTGTTGTTCGCTGCGTTAATCGTCATTGCCATCGGCTGCGCCGCCTCCGGCACTACACCGTTTGCAGACCCGCGATTCGTGCGACACGCGATAGTCTCCGGAAGCGATCCGGGCTGTGAACAGGCGACTCTGGTGTCGACCGGCGGTGCCTTTCCCAAAGACTCGCGGACGCTGGCGATCCGGTGGACTGGCTACACCAATTACGAGATCGTCTACAATAGCCAAATTATTCTGCTCGATGCCCATTTCGATCGGGGCAGTATGTTCCCGCCGCTTGGTTTCACGGCGGCGAGCGAACGTAATTTTGCTGGGCCATGGACATCTCGATCATATGTCGGACGCTGCGTCAGTGGGAGCGAGAACCGGCGCGCTTGTCGTCGGCGCACCGGTGACGACAGATAAGATGAAAACGCAGTCGATTGACGCGAAGCAGATAAAAACCGTTACTGGTCGCGGCGGGGAGCTGCTCGAATTTCCTGGATTCAAAGTGGAGCCGATTCTGGGGAGACACGGCGAACCGCCAAAGGATGTGACCGCGGCTTTCGAAAATGCGCTGAAGGCAGTCGCGCCGAAGCCCACGGCCGAACAAATCGCGGAGCGAAATGAGATTCGCCAGCGCGGCACCAACGATTCGCGCGTTGTGACCGAAGGAACGATTGCCTATCTGATTACGCTGGATAACGGCTTCCGCATCATGTTTCGCGACAGCGGCGGAACGGTGACGGACTATGAGAAGGCTGTGATGGAGCGAGTCGGCCGTGTGGATGTCGCCCTGGTCGCCGTTTCCGCATCATTCCTGCACACCCTCACAGCGCAGCGCGCGCTCGAGCATATGCGCGCGTACAAACCTGACGTATACATACCCGGCCATCACGACGCTTCCTTCAATGGTTTGTGGAGAGCGACGGAGCCGCTCTTCCAGGCGCTCAAGGACGAGAATCCGAATATCATTACGGTCTCACGCGGGTATCGAGAGGCGATTTGTTTCGATACCGAAAATAATATTCAGCGCAGGCAAGGCAGGTGAGATAGATAGCGGAGTCGCAATAGTCTGTGGCGGTCCTCGTTCTGTCGTCTACCGCGTTCGATTGTATTCGTAGTCTTCACGCTCACCTCTGCCCGTGCGCAGTTCGGGAGGGAGGGGTGGACGAGTGGCGTTCAATTTCGCGTGTGCGTCCAAGGCTGCCTGGTCGGTCCAGCGTTCCAGGATCGTCAATTTGTCGGGATTAACGACGCTTTGAAAAACTTCGAATTGTTCGCAGCCGGGCTCTTTCATTATCTCTGCGCAGCGCGCCTTGTATAAAGGTGCCAGCTCAGAGCCTTTTCCCGGTGCCGCGTTGATCGTTACGATGAGTCGGATTGCCATATTGTCTCCTCCGTGCGCCGCTGTCGGCGAATTACTATTTGTGAAACCGCATGAACTATCATTCAGATGTGATGATTGTGTCAAGGAGATTGAATCGCGCGGGTCACTTTCATGATCGCGATTGCCCTCACCCATCCCCTCTCCCACTTCGTGGGCGAGGGGATGGGAAAAAGAAGATCCAGGAATATGCTGTGCTGCTTCCGCGCAACAGGGGAGCGGATCGCAAAGCGAATGTGTGTCAGCGCATCGACCACCAGCCGCGGTCAATGGTGCGCACGCAAGTGCGTTGAGCCGCTTCGATCGGAGCTTTGTTGCCGTTGATGTAAGCGGTCATTTCGAAGCAGACTTCTTTACCGCTCAGACGGTAACTATCGATGGTATACAGCAGGATATTGTTCGCCCCCAGGGACAACTCGGCTTGCTTTTCCAATGTGATCGGCTCGGTCTTACCGTCTTCGACGATCACTACGATCGCTAGGGTGGCGTGACAGATATCCGAACTGTCGGAACGAATGATGGCGCGCCATTGATCGATTTTTCTCGCTTCGGGCAGAGGGTCGGGAAACATCGTCAAAGACTCCAGTTCAAGCTTTGGCGTCTTGCCGCACGAGCCTTGATGGGGAGTTTGCGAGGTCGCGCAACTCAGAAGAATCAAAGTCGTGAGTCCGAGCACCATCGCTGCATGCTTAGCTTTCTTCACGTGGCTTCCTTTCGACGTTTCAGAGAAGGACATCACTTGAGCAAGGAACGCAGGATCGGCTCCAGAACCTTCCACACGTTGGCCGCGACGATTTGGTGTCCTTTGGCGCTCGGATGGATGCCGTCGGATAAATTGAGATCACGCACGCCGCCGACGCCTTCGAGGACAAAGGGAATGAGCGCGGCTTTGTTTTGCTTGGCAATATCGCGAAAGACCGCTTCGAATCTTTGCCCGTAGTCGCGTCCCATATTGGGCGGAACCATCATCCCGGCTATAACAATTTTTGCTGCCGGATACTTGGCGCGGGTCCGATCAATAATTGCCTGCAGATTTTTTTTCGTCGTCTCCGCTGGCAGACCGCGCAAACCGTCGTTGCCCCCCAGCTCCAAAACCAAGACGTCCACGCGATTTCTGAGAAGCCAATCCATTCGGCCCAAACCACCAGCGCTGGTATCGCCGCTCTGGCCCGCGTTCACGACTTTGAATTGCCAACGCTTGGCGTCTATTTTTTCCTGAATAAGCGCCGGATACGCCTGCGACGGCTCGAGCCCGTATCCCGCCGTAATACTATCGCCAAGAAACAGGATGACCTTAGGTAGGGGCGCGGCGAAGGCGAGATCATCGACCACGGAGGTCAAGCAGAGAATTAGCAGCCCAATGGTCGCACGGCCGCGGCTGTGTTGTTTAGCTTTTGTAAACATTCTACAGTTTGAACGGATGCGGCATTTTCATTCGACCGATTACATTACTATAGGTTCGCGATCTCATTTCAACTATGAGCAACCATTATGTCTTAAGCGTAGAGCATTTGAGCAAATTTTTTAAGAGCGGCGATCAAACCCTATCGGTTCTCCATGACATTTCATTTGCGATCGAAGAGGGCGGCAGCTGTGCCATCGTCGGTCCGTCGGGAAGCGGCAAAACGACGCTCATCGCGATTTGCGCCGGGCTAGAGCGGCCGAGCGAAGGATCGGTCGACTTCAATGGCGTTTCTCTGCACCGCGCCAGCGAAGACGAGCTTGCGCGCATACGCAACCAGTTCATCGGCTTCATTTTCCAAAGCTTTCAATTGCTGCCGTCGCTGACGGCGCTGGAAAATGTCATGGTGCCGGCGGAGATTCGCGGCGAGAATCATGCGCGCAGTCGGGCGACGGATCTCCTGAAACAGGTCGGGCTCGACGGTCGCTTGCAGCACTATCCGATTCAGCTTTCCGGCGGCGAGCAGCAGCGTGTGGCGATTGCCCGAGCGTTCATGAACCGGCCGAAAATTCTCTTCGCCGACGAGCCGACGGGAAATCTCGATGGAGAAACCGCCAAAGAGATCGTCAGGCTAATTTTCAATCTCAACGCGACCGCCGGCACCACTCTGATTTTGGTCACCCACGATAGCGATTTAACCCGACAGGCGGGGCGCGTGATAAGTTTGAGAGCCGGTCGTTTATTGTCCGATACGCTGACGATGGTTGCGAGCACGCCAAGTCAGTAAGCTTAGCTAGCTATGAATCGGCTCGTTACGAAATGGATTTGGCGGATGGCGCTGCGCGACAGCCGGCGCGGCTCGAGACCGCTGTTGCTTTCCATGTCCTGCGTCATATTGGCAGTCGCCTCGGTCGTGGTGGCATTTTCTTTCCGTGAAAACCTGCAGTCGAGTATTCAGGCGCAATCGAAAAGCTTGCTCGGCGCCGATCTCGCAATCGATAGCCGCGAGCCATTTTCACCGGAAGACGAAGCGTTATTTCGCTCGCTCGCCGGTGATCAGTCGCGCCAGATCGGTTTTACTTCGATGGCCTACTTTCCCAGGAGCGGCGATTCGCGGCTGGTGCAGGTGCGCGCGATCAGCGGCGGCTTCCCTTATTACGGAGCGCTGGAAAGCGAGCCAGTAATTTCGATGGCAAGCTTTCACCGTGGTCCCAACGCGTTAGTCGATGAGAACGTGATGTTGCAATTCAACGCGCAGGTGGGCGACCGCGTCAAGATCGGCGACTATGAATTCCAGACCGCCGGGAAACTGCGCAAAATTCCCGGCGAGAGCCTGGCCTTCTCGCTGATCAGCCCGCGAATTTACATCCCGATGGAATATCTGGACCGTACGCAGCTCGTCCAGAAGGGCAGCTTGGTGCGTTACCGCGTGTTCTTCAAGTTTTACCGTGACACTGACGTCGATCTTTTGGTCGCCAACCTTATGCCCGAGCTTCAACGGCTTCATTTGGAAGCCGACACGGTGAGCAAGCGCACGGCTTCGATTGCCATATCGATGGCCAATCTCTCGCGCTATCTCGAGCTCGCCGTATTCATCGCCGTGCTCCTCGCCGGCGTGGGAGTGGCCAGTGTCGTGCACGTTTATGTCAAAGGAAAGGTTCAGTCGGTGGCACTGCTTCGGTGCATCGGCGCGGCATCGCGCGAAACCGTTTCCGTTTACTTGATTCAAGTGCTGCTGCTGACACTGATCAGTTCGTTTCTCGGGACCGTATTGGGTATCGCGGCGCAGTTCGCGTTGCCGTACGCGCTCAAAGACTTTTTGCCGGTAACGACCGTCGTTACTCTTGCGCCGGCGGGTATTGGCGCAGGCTTGGCCGTCGGCTTAGGGACGGCGCTATTGTTTGCTTTGATTCCGTTGCTGCCGCTGCGCAAAATCTCGCCGTTGCTGGCGCTGCGCGCTTCCTTCGACAACGAGTGGCCCGCTCGGGATAAAATGGTGTGGATTGTGTTCGTGCTCATCGTTGCCGGCATCGCTACGTTTGCTGTGGCGACGACCGGCAGCAAGACCTTTGGTTTATGGTTCACGGGCGGCGTTCTGGCAGTATTCGGAGTCTTAATTTTGCTTGCGCGCAGCGGCTCTCTACTAGTGCGTAAGTTCGCACCGAGCGTTTTGAATTTCGCGTGGCGCCAAGGACTGGCGAACCTACATCGTCCTAACAATCAGACCACTGCAGTGATTTTGGCGATCGGCCTCGGAACATTTTTACTGGTAACGCTCTACAGCGTGCACAATATGTTGGTGAATCAGGTCGCGCAGCGAAGCGGCCAAGGTGAACCGAACCTCGTGCTCTTCGATGTCCAAAGAGATCAGCGGCAAGGCGTCGCCGATCTCTTAAAGTCATTCCAGATTAGGCTACATGCCGAGGTTCCCGTCGTCACCATGCGTTTAAGCGCGGTGAAAGGGAGAAAAGTCGAGGATCTGCGCGGTGATTCAGAAGCGAGAATTCCGTCGTGGGCGCTGCGCCGCGAATATCGCTCGACTTATCGTTCGGGATTGACGAGCACCGAAGAAATTATCAAAGGCACATGGCAGGGAAAAGTGGCGGAAAATGTGCAGCCGATCCCCGTCTCCGTCGAAAAGGGCATCGCTGAGACGTTGAGAGTCGGCGTCGGTGACGAGTTGCAATTCGAGGTCCAAGGAGTCCCACTATTCACCCGCGTTGCCAGCGTGCGAGAAGTCGATTGGCAGCGGGTACAGCCGAATTTTTTTGTCGTTTTCCCTGAGGGCGTGCTCGAAGGCGCCCCACAATTCTACGCCATCGTCGCGCGAGCTGGGTCCAATCAAGCGTCGGGCCGTCTGCAGCGCGCGGTCGCCGAGCAGTTTGCTAATGTCTCGGTGATCGATCTGAGCTTGATTCTCAGCACGCTCACTTCGATTCTCGCCAAAGTCTCCAGCGCGATGCGCTTCGTCGCGCTATTTACTATAATTACGGGCTTGGCCGTGCTTGCCAGTGCGGTGCTCGGCAGCCGGTCACAACGGTTGAAGGAGAGTATTCTCTTGAGAACCCTAGGCGCATCGCGAAACCAGATCATCCGGACCATCGTTGCGGAATATCTCTTCTTGGGCGGCATCTCCGGCGCAGCCGGCGCGATTCTCGGAATGGCCGCGACCTGGGGCTTGGGTTTTTACTTTTTCGGCACGCCGGTGACCATTTCATTTGTCCCGGTGATCGTCATTCTACTTTCAGTCACTGCAGCGACAGTTTTAGCCGGCGCCATCGGATGTTGGGGCATCTTCCAGCGCTCACCACTCGAAGCGCTGCGGGCGGAGGCGTAAACCCGCTCTTGCCAAGGCACTCGGGGCAGTGGTTGATTTCGCGCAAGAATAGACGCCACGAATTTCGCTTTAACATGAGGAGCCGCAATGCCAGCACAAAAACCCCACAGATTGCCTTCGACAGTCACGCCCGAGCGCTATGAGATCAGGTTGACGCCAGATTTATCGAACTGGACTTTCGCCGGCGAGCAAAAGATTTTGATCCGAGTTGTTGAGCCCGTGCGCGAGATCGTTTTTAACGCCGCGGAACTGGACTTTCACTCTGTGTCACTCAAGCTGCGGGGTGGCAAAATATTGCCTGGGACCGCAAGGTTTGACAGCGCTAATGAGCAAGCGACTTTGGATTTTCCGGAGACGCTGCCTTCTGGCCTCGGCGAATTGCAGCTCAGTTTTTCGGGGATTCTCAACGACAAGTTGCACGGCTTCTACCGCAGCACATACAAGGATGCCAATGGCCGAGAGAAGCCGCTGGCGTCGACGCAATTCGAGTCGACGGATGCGCGCCGCGCCTTTCCTTGTTGGGACGAGCCAGCTTTCAAAGCGGTGTATCAGGTCACGCTGGTCGTCGACGAGAAGCTGACGGCGATTTCCAATACTCGGATATTGCGCGAAACGGTTTTGCCGGGAACCGGAAAGAAGGAAGTTGTCTTCGCCGACTCAATGAAGATGTCGACCTATCTGGTTGCTTTTATCGTCGGCGAATTCGAAGCAACCGATCCGGTAATGGTTGGCCAAGCGCCGCTTCGAGTTTGGGCGGTGCCGGGGAAAAAACATCTGGCCAATTTTGCCCTCGATATCGGCAAGGCGTCCTTGGAACATTTTAGCCGCTATTACGGCATTCCCTATCCCGGCGATAAGCTGGATTTGATCGCGATTCCCGATTTTGCCTCCGGTGCCATGGAGAATCTAGGTGCGATCACCTTTCGCGAGACCGCGCTGCTCGTCGATGCCAAGAATGCGACGCGCGCCGAGCTTGAAAGGGTGGCGGATGTTGTCTCACACGAGAATGCGCATATGTGGTTTGGCGATCTGGTGACGATGCGCTGGTGGAACGGTTTGTGGCTCAACGAAGCGTTCGCGACTTTCATGGAAATGCTCGCCGTCGACGCCTGGAAGCCTGAATGGCGCCGCTGGGATAGCTTTACGGTCTCGCGCGCCGCGGCCATGCAAGTCGATGGGTTGAAAAGCACGCGGCCGATCGAGTTTCCCGTCGAAAGACCGGAGGAAGCTGCCGGCATGTTCGACGTGTTGACCTACGAGAAGGGCGCTTCGGTGCTGCGCATGTTGGAACAGTATCTGGGCGCCGAGGCCTTTCGCGAAGGCATTCGCTTGTATCTCCGACGCCATCAATATGGCAACGCCGAGACTACCGATCTCTGGGATGCGCTCGAAGATTCCACTACGCAGCCTGTGCGGGCGCTGATGGATACGTGGATTTTCCAGTCTGGGTATCCGCTCATCAGCGTTAGAGAAGACGGGCCTGCAATCCGCCTATCGCAGCAGATCTTTCGTTATCTCGCAGACGGCTCCGACCAGGATCGCAGGTGGCATGTGCCAACTTTTTTGCGAGCGGGTACAAAAACCGGGTTGGTCGAGCGGACTGTTTTGTTAACCCATCAAGAGCAACGGGTGGAGCTTGCCGATGCGGTGGACTGGGTAGTGGTGAACGCCGGCGGGCATGGATTTTACCGGGTACGTTATAGTAATGACCTCCTCGCCGCACTCAAGCAAGGATTGTCAGAGAAGCTTTCTGCAGTCGAAAGATTCGGTCTGGTAAACGACACGTGGGCTTCGACACTTGCAGGGCTGACGTCGTTGCCTGATTATTTGGGCCTGATCGACCTGTTGCGCGACGAAACCGATGTCAACGTTTGGACCACGGTGATCGCTTCTTCTCACCATCTGCACAGGATTCTTGATGAGGAGCAGTGCGCAATTTTGCAAAACCGCTTGCGCGAACTTCTCACTCCGGCCGTGGCGCGCTTTGGTTGGTCCGTCAAACCAGGTGAGAGCGAACTAGAGAGCCAGCTGCGCGGCGACTTGATCGCTGCGCTCGGCACCATTGCCGAAGACAGTACGTGCCAAGCTCGCGGGCGGGAGATGTTTGCTCAATACGAGAAAGCGCGGGAGAGCGTCGATCGGAATCTGATTCCGGCATTGGTCTCGATCGCCGCTCATACGGGAACCGCGACGGACTATGAAAATTTCTCCAGCAAATTTAAAAACGCCGTGACGCCCCAAGAGGAGACCCGTTATCTTTTCGCGTTGGCGAATTTTCGGAATCCTGAGCTGATTGATCGGACTTTAGAGTTAGTGATCAATGGCCAAGTCCGCACGCAAAATGCACCGTATCTGATGCGCGGGATCCTCCTAAATAAGCGCGCGCGTGAGAAGGCATGGTCATTTGTGAAAGCGCATTGGGACGAGATGCTGCGGCAATATCCCGATAATTCGATTCCCCGCATGTGCGAGGGCGTGATCGGTCTGGTAGATCCTGCACTTGAAGTCGACGTGCGGCAGTTTTTCGCCACACATCCCGTGAAGCAGGGAGCAAAACAGATCGAGCAGCATTTGGAGAAGCTCCGAGTCGCCGTGACATGCAAAGAGCGGTGGAGGGAGTTGCTGCGCGACTAGCCATCGGCGGCTTGCAGAGGAATCCTCAGAGTCCGAGCTTGGTGCTCGCAAAAGAGGCCGATTGCCGTTTACGCCTGGGACTCGGTGAGTGTCTGCAGACGTACTGCGACTAGATCAGGCGAGAGATTTTTTCGCTCAGGGATGTCGGATTTGTCGATGGGGATCCACTGATTCATGTCAGCGTTCGACTAGACTTTCTAGGAACATTTCTGGGTTCTAAAAAATCCATGGTTTGGCCTTGACAAAATCGGTAAGTAAATGCTAACTAACCTGCGATGTCAAATGCGCCACGGTTGACTGCGGAAGCGCGCAGGGAGGCAATCGTCGATGCCGTTCGGGATGTTTTTGCCGAGAAGGGTTTCGACGGAACGACCACGCGGGAGCTAGCAAGGGCAGCCGGAGTGTCCGAAGCGCTACTCTATAAACATTTCCCCAGCAAAGAGTCGCTGTACGCGGCCATGCTGGAGGGCTGCTCAAAGGGTCCGACTTTCGCCGAAGCGACGCGAATCCTGGAACTCGAGGCATCAACGTCGACGCTGGTGGTGATGGTCCATTTCATGATCTCCCACTATGTGCTTGGACGTCCCGGGGACACGCATCGGGCCGCGCTGAATTCTTTGTTAGTCCGTAGCTTGCTAGGCGACGGCGAATTTGTCAGGCTAATGCATAGAAAGCTCACTGCGGCGTGGGTCAAAAAATTCGAAGCCTGTTTGCATGCGTCTGCCAAAGCCGGTGAGATGCACGAACTGCCGATACGTCGCGATCTTTCTGTTTGGCTGGTTCAACATGTGGCATTTTCTTTAATGCTTCATCTGCAACCAAAGATCCCGGCGATTAACTATAAGGTATCGAAGGAAGAACTGGTTTCGCAGGCCACCTGGTTCGCTCTCTTGGGGATCGGCGTGAAGCAAGACGCGGCGCGTCGTTACTATAGTCCGAAAGCGCTGCACTTGTTGGCCAGTTGATGAAGGGCTTTCATCCGTAAGTGAAGATTCACTAGTTAATTTCTTTAAACCAATACGGAGGGGGAATGTTACTCAAGGACAACAACAATAATAACGGCGGCCAGAGGACCGCCGGCTTGGATGAGAGGGTCGGTTCGCTCTTTCAGCCGGATACGCTCTTGGGGGAAGATTATGCGGCGAACTTTCGCAGAAAGTTTCCGCTCGAGCCGGAACGCACCCTTTTGCTGGCCGTCTTAGAAGACGGCATCCGTTGTTTTCAGGAAAATCTCTTTGCGGCAGGCGGCAAAAGGCGGACGCTTTTCGAAGAAGCCAAAGAGTGGTTGTTTAGCGACGACGCCGATTGGTTCTGCTCGTTCATTTCTCTTTGCACGCTATTGAATCTCGAGCCGAATTATATTCGCCGCGGGTTGCGCCAGTGGGAAGCCCAGGCGCGCAAGGCAACGCAGAAAAAACACCCGGGAGCTATCAGAATCGATCAGCGCCTCGTCGCCTAACATCGAGGTCTTCGTGGCATACTGCAGTGAGACGCGGCATTGTGCGTCACGCGCAATGTTCGGGGTGGTATTGTTTGCCGTTAGCCTGTCCGTGGGCTGCAGCAAAAAGTCTCAACCAACGTTTGAGCGGCCGCCGGCGCCGGTCACCACCGCCTCGGCGACGGCGCAGGATGTGCCGCTCTACATCGATGCCGTCGGCAAGATTGTCGCTCGCGAAGTCGTCTCCATTCAGCCACAGGTTTCCGGCCGTATCGTCAAGATTCACTTCACCGATGGCGCCGATGTCAAGATTGGTGACCTGCTTTTCACGATTGACCCGCGACCTTATCAAGCTCAATTGAATCAAGCCGAGGCAAATCTTGCCCAAGCCGAGGCGGCCTTAAATCTTGCCAAGGTCAATTTCGTCAGAGTGGAGACGGTCAGCGATCCGCGCGCCGTTTCGCGCCAAGATTTCGACGCAAAAAAAAACGCAGTGGAAGCCGCGGAGGCGCAGCTTAAATTGAACCGCGCCGCGGTCGAAAACGCGCGTTTGAATCTCGAGTACTGCACGATCCGCTCGCCGATCAACGGGCGCGCCGGGCAGCGAAACGTCGATGCCGGTAATGTTGTGTCGGCTAATAACGGCTCGCTTTTGGTGATACAGCGGCTCGATCCGATTTACGCGGATTTCACAGTGACGGAGAACGAGCTCAGCGCGGTGCAACGCAGCATGAGCAACCGCCCGCTCAAAGTTGAAGTACGTTTGCCGGACGATTCCGTGCCATCGCGCGAAGGCAAACTCACTTTTCTCGATAACGCCGTACAAGAGGGCAGTGGCACGGTAAAGCTCCGCGCCACGTTGGCGAACGGTGACCGCCGGTTTTGGCCCGGTCGGTTTGCCAAAATCCGGCTCGTCTTAGAAACTCGCAAGGATGCAGTGCTGGTGCCGGCAGAGTCCCCGCAATTATCAGCCCAAGGTTCGTTTGTCTACGTCATCGATGGCGATTCTTCCGCTGAATTGCGACCGGTGAAAGTCGGTCAACGCCAGGGTGATTTGGTCGTCATCGAAGAAGGCGTGCGCTCCGGCGAACGCGTCGTGGTCAATGGACAGCTGGGCGTCACGCCCGGCGGCAAAGTACGAATTCTGCAACCGGCGAATCCAACAAAGGCGGCCGTGCCCGCAAATCCAGCGGCCAAGTCGTGAACTTCTCGGAACCATTTATCCGGCGGCCGGTACTGACCACGGTGCTGACCGTAGCGGTGATCCTGTTCGGCGCGCTCAGTTATTTTCGTCTGCCCGTCAATGACTTGCCGGCGGTTGACTACCCGGTGATCCAGGTCCAAGCCGATTATCCGGGAGCGAGTCCAGAGACTATTGCCAATAATATCGCCACGCCTCTCGAGCGCCAGTTCATGCAGATTAACGGGCTGGAGCTGGTGACCTCGAAAAGCACGCAAGGCCATACGAGCCTCACACTCCAGTTCGCCCTGAGCAAGAGCATCGACGCTGCCGCCACCGACGTGCAAACCGCAATCACACAGGCCACCGGCAGTTTGCCGGTAGATCTGCCGTCGCCGCCGACTTTTTCCAAGACCAATCCCAACGATCAGCCGATCATGTACATCGCACTCACCAGCGACTCGGTCACACGGGGCCAGCTGTACGATTATGGCAGTACGCAAATCGGCCAGCGCATCAGCATACTGCCGGGGGTCTCTCGCGTGAGCGTCTTTGGCACCAAGTCCGCCATTCGCATCAAGGCCGATCCATCGGCC
>Ga0137372_10004850_pt1 | contig 13127 bp, 19 predicted proteins | sample SagtaG_6_FD_104911 | JGI IMG/M metagenome (GOLD analysis project Ga0137372, IMG submission 104911) | Vadose zone soil microbial communities from Sagehorn Ranch, Mendocino, California, USA - Sage1_R_60_16 metaG | ecosystem: Environmental > Terrestrial > Soil > Vadose zone | place: USA...
CCCCCCGGGTGTGGAAGTCCTGCCCGGCCGCCTCGAAGTCGTCCTCTCTCGCACCGACCCCGAGTCCGAGGGTCAGCCGCCCGCCAGAGAGCTGATCCACGCTGGCGGCCTCCTTGGCCAGGAGGACGGGATTCCGGGTCGGGCCCAAAAGGACGTTTGTCATCAGCCCGACCCGTTCGGTGACAGCCGCAGCGGCGGCCAGGGCGATCAGCGACTCGTAGCTCGGGTAGACGATCCGGTCGATCGTGGCCAGGGACGAGAACCCCGCCCCCTCTGCCCGCCGTGCCCATTGGATGATCGTCTCTCCCGTCGTCCCCGGAATGGGGTTGGGCAGTCCGATCCCGATCTGCATGGCAGGACTCCTCCCCTCGACGTCAGCCGCCCGAGACCGGCGGCAGCAGGGCGGCCTCGTCTTCGGGCTTCAGCGGATGCTCCCGACCGACGGTCTCGCCGTCGACCACCACGGTTCCCACGCGCATGATCCGCTCGAATTCGGGGCCTAGCTTCTCGGAGAGCTGATCGAGAAGGGACCCCACGTCTGGCGGCGCGTCTACGTCCAACTCCGATGTTCCGGCAAGCTCCCGGAGGGCGGCGAACAAGCGGACCCGCATCAGCCGACCATCTCCCCCACCACGCGGGCGATCCGCTCGGCGAAGGGCGGAGTGTAGCCGTCCTCGGCGTGGCCGAACCGCCCCGCCATGAGCAATCGCTTCGGCTCGCCGGCCCGCCGGTACAGTTGCCAGGCCTGCTCCTCGTCGAAGAAATGGTCGTCCCGGCCGTGCACGAGGGTCAGGGGGATGGGGGAGATCTTGCCGACCAGCTCCACCGGAGCCTCCACGCGGGTGAACGTGGGGACGACCCGGACCCCGGCGTAGCGAAGGAACGATCGGCCGTACCTGCTGGCCGTGAGCCGGGCCAATCTCCGAACCGACTCCGAGTCGTGGCCATCCCACTGTGCGGGAGTGCTCACAGCGACCACGGCGTCCACTCCTCCCAACAGAGCCGCGTGCCGAATGACGGCGATGCCCCCCATCGAGCCGCCGAGGGTCACCACTTTCGTCAGCCCGTCCTGGCGTGCCTGCTGGAGGACCGCGTCCACATCGAGATGTTCCACGGCGCCGAAGGCGCTCAGACCTTCGCTCTCCCCGTGGCCCCTCAGGTCGAACGCGTAGACGGTGAACCACCGGGCCAGCGATTCCTGGAACAGCACCAACCTCGCCTTTCGTCGCCAGCCCAGGAACCCGTGACAGAAGATGAGCGCGACGTCTCCGCGGCCGAGACGATCACCGCGGAGCCGCACTCCGTCGTCCGTGGCCACGTCGAACGACCGAACCGGAACCGAGTATGGACGGGACCAGAAGCCGATCGCTGAATGCACGACCCAAGGGTACCGGGGGTTCGGGGCGCACGAACGTCTGCTACCCTCGCCTCGACGTGGGACGGATCGTGTTCCTCACCGAACGCTCCCCCGCCGAAGCCCTCCCCGCTGTACAGAGCCTGGGGCTCGACGTGAAGACGGAGCCGCTGGCGCCCGACTCCCTCGCCCATCTCCCGGACGTGTCCCCGTCGGTGATCGTCTGCGACGGCGAGGACAATCCCGAACAGGCGTACCGCCTTCTGTCGCTGCTCGCGGCAAGTCGTGCCCAGGTCCCCGTGGTCGCCCTACTCGCCCGATCCGACCTCGAGCGGTTCCCCTGGCACGACGTCGCCGACGAGTTGGTCCACTCCGGCGCCTCGGCCGTCGAGCTCAAACTGCGGCTGGCCATGTTGGCCCGGCGCACCGGCGGGGCCGGCGAGGCCATCGTTCGACTCGGTCCTCTTTCCATGAACACCGAGACCTATCAGGTGGTCGTGAGCGGCCGCGTCCTCGACCTCACGTACAAGGAATTCGAGGTCCTGAGGTTCCTCATCCAACGGCCGGGGCGTGTCTTCACCCGGGCCGAGCTCCTCTCGGAGGTCTGGGGGTACAACTTCTACGGCGGCACGCGCACGGTGGACGTGCACATCCGGAGGCTCCGGGCCAAGCTTGGCCCGGAACACGAGGGGTTGATCCAGACAGTGCGGGGCGTGGGATACCGAGCCGCCGGCCCAAGGGCGTCACTGGAGGGCTGACCGACTCGCCTGGGCCGGAACCCGCCCTCAGGCCGTCCCCGGCCACCCGCGGACTCGCACGGGATACGAACGCACAACCGGGCCGATCGCGTTCCCCTCGGTCAATGGCATGCAGGTGTACATCACGGAGCAGAACCCCTGGGCATCCCGATCGGCTCCCAGCTCATCGTGTCCCATGCCTACAGCGCCCTGAAGCCGACGATCGCCGTCATCGTCGGAGGCGAGACATACGGACACAAGCTGCTCGAAGGAAGCAGGATTCAGTCGGGCCCCAGCGCGATCCGCCGAGCTGCAGCCTGGATCCAAGCTGCAGCTGGCGGTGGCACGGGCGCTCGTCCTTCCCTGATTCCTCGATCGAGCGCCCCGAAAGGGCGAAGGCCCTGGCTTGGAGCCAGGGCTTTCGCGGTTCTGGGGTGACCCGATTGGGGATCAGCCGGTCTTCGCGATGATAGCCTCGATCTCGTCGCGACCGAACGCTCGAAGGGTCGTCGTTCGGACGTTCCCCATCGAGCCGAGCTCGAGCGCCGCCGCGGTCATGGTCTCGTCATCCGGTGCTTCGACCACGGCAACGATGTCGTAGGGACCGAGTGTCCAGTACAGGTCCTTCACGCTTCCTCCGTACTTGCTGATCATCTGCGTGAACGCGTCTGCCCGTTTGGGGGTATCCCTGAAGTTGGCGATCCCCTGCTCGGTCCAGTTGACCAAGCTGACGAATGTGGCCATGTACCCTCCTCCCTCCCGGACGAGGATCCGGGATCCCCTCGCCTGCTTGTGCCTCCTCTACTCCTGCCGGCAGCAAAAGGCAAGCCCCCACCCAAGGGTGACGCCGCCTGGGTTCCGCCGACGACGGGAGGTCAAACGAACTGAGGAGCGGGTTTCTCCCCTTCAGGGAGCGAGGCTTGATCCGCGCGGGTGTTCGTCACCGGGCGGTCCTGAGCGTCTCCCTGAGACGGCTCGATGATCCGGTCGATGGCGTCCATGAGGTCTCCATAGCTTCCTGTCTCATCGGGGGTGGCGTCCTGCTGGTCCGCGGACAGGGAGCCGCGAGAGAGAAGAGAGCGCCCTAGCTGGGAGGACATCATGACTCCTGCACCGATCCTTCTCACTTGTTGATCGTCTGCGACTCGCGGAACCTTGATGCGATGGATACGGGATCTACGTCTCTACGACCGTCCCAGGCCCGGGGATGCCGAGCGGCCATTCGTTCATGGGGATCTGACACCTCAGCCCGGGTGAGCAGGCGTAGCAACAAAGCGGGCACCTGAAACAAGGCCTGGTGATCGTTCTTCAGTTCTAAGCAGCCGGACGGATCAGGTCCGCTCCCCGACGGCCAGGATGTTGCCGTCCGGGTCCTTGAACCAGGCTCCCCGAACTCCCTGGATCTCGGCGATGCCCTCGACCGTCTTCAGGCCGGGCATGTCGTACTCCTCGAAGACGATGCCCCGTTCCAGAAGCTCCTTGACGGCCGCATCGAGGTCCGGGACTTCGAGCGACATGTAGGTGCTCTTCGCCGTCCCGGCGAACTGTGACGGGTAGACCAGGAACCAAGTGTTTCCAGTCTGGTACGTCACTCCGTCCGCCCGCTCGTCCTGGATTTTGAACCCCAGGATCTCGCCATAGAACTTCTTGGCTCGATCGATATCCGACACCGCTATGGTCGCGTGCGCTGTTGCCGACTCGATCATCTGCACCACCTCCCCAACGCCGAGCTTACCTCGTGGCTCGGAGAGAGTGCCATTCGTTTGGAAATATGCGCAGGCAGGAGCCGCGCGGGATCACGTGCCGGCGGTGCCCGGATTGCTCGTGATCCCCCAAGGCGGAGCCCCGATGATGAACACCGGAGTGCCCACCGGGACCAAGGGGTACAGCGCCTCGGATTCGGGGATGTGCATCCGGATGCAGCCGTGGGAGGCGTACGTTCCGATCGAGTAGTCCGCAGGGGTGCCGTGGATCCGAATGCCAGGAGCATCGAGATAGAGCGCTCTCGTCCCGAGCGGGTTGTCTGGCCCTGGCGGGATCACCAAGGGCTCGCCCTTCCCCCACGTGTCTGGAGCTGGATTGTGCCAGGTTGGGTTCATCACCTTGCCGATCACGTGCCAGCTCCCGGGTGGCGTGAGATAGCCCTGCTTGGCGGTCGCCACCCCAAAGTGCTTGACGGACCTGAAGGCGTCGAGGAGCGTGATCATGTTGCTCGAGAGATTGACGATGATGGCCTTGCCCACGTTCTGGTTCGTGACCTTGGGCCTGACCGTCCGGACCGGGAGTTCCACTGCCGGCAGCCGATTGGTGATGGCGTTCCTCAATAGGTCGAGGCTCAGCTTCTGTCGGAGGGCCCGACCACTCTTCGCTCGGACCATCCGGATTTTCCCGCCCACCAATTCGTAGCCGGCGTCGCGAGGAGCCACAGCCAGCGTCTTTTCAACCTGCTCAGTGAACTGGTTGACCGGATCCTGCTCCAGCGTGTACGAGACGTCGAACGATTGAACGATCGGCTTGTCAGCGATACGGCGATAGGTGCGGGAAAACCAGGAATACGAAGCCGACAGCGCGACCGCTTGGTCGACCGGGGTCTCGACGTCGGCAGTGAGCCCGAGGTCCGAGAGCGTTCGATCCCATTCCTTGCCGCCGGCTTGAATCGTCAGATGGCTCGAGAGGGTCTCCTGGATCTTCGCCGAGACCGCTCTGATCGCTTGGCTGCGGGTCATCTCTCCGATGGACACGCCAACGATCGTGATGCCCGGCAGGATCCGATCCGCCCTGGCCTGGTCGTAGCGATAGGCGGCGAACGCCGTGCCGGCGATCCCGGCCATCAGGAGGCCGGCGATGACCAGGAAGATCGTCGTCGCCCGCCCCAGACGCCTGGCCCTGTGGTGGCCTCTCATCTATCCAGAATCCTTCCCTCGCCCGCCGGTGTCCTCACGCGGGGCCATCAGGATACCTTCCCCTACTCACAATCCATCGGCCTCGGCTGGCGCGGTGTAAAGACGCTCCGAGCCGCCCGATGGTTCCACCGGGCCGATCACGGACTGAGGAGGCGAAGATCATTCGTCCGGTGCCTCACCTCTTGACCCACTTTGTGGGGCCCTGAGTTCACACGGAATAAGCGGCGAAAGGGGCTGCAGCCTGCGCGTTTGCCCTATCTGCTAACCCCTCAGCTAACCCAATTCAGGCTCGGGCATCGGGCGCGCCGTACCAAGGATCTCCCGAATGCGGGCATGCATTTCCCCGGCTGCTTCCTGGGTCTCGTCGGCGCTCGTCCACACGTCGGGGTCGTCTTTCCTCCACGGTACCGACGGCATATCCACGATCAGCAGCTTGTCGATGCCGAATCCGACGTGCGCGCCGACACCTGCAACCGACAAGCCTTCCTCCCACCGATCGATCAACGTTTCAATGGCGCAAGAGATCGCTGGACGGAAGCTCTCCGGGACTGTGCTCTCAGGATCCGCAGAGCGAGCTAACTTCATCCTCATCACGTTCATCGCGATCGGGGCTAGCAGCCGATCGACCTCCAGGAGTGCAGACTCAAGTCGTTCCTCGCGACGGATCGCTCTCATGACTCGCACCGTCCCGACGAGCTGGTAACGAGCCAAACCGCCCCGCGGTTCGGGGTGAACCTCTTCGCTGAAGCTACTTGTTCGTCTGTGCCTCCGGCTCGTAGCTGAGGAGGAGCACGCCTGACTTCGAGGCCTTGCTGTCGATCAGCCGCAGCGACGCCTTCGGCGTTCCCTCCCGGAACAAACGCTTGCCGCTGCCCAGCACGATCCGGTAGATGGACAGGTCGAATTGGTCGACCAGGCCGTGCTTCATCAGTGTCTGGACGAGCTCGCCGCTGCCGATGACCCTGAGGTCCCCCCCGGCCTCCTCTTTCAGTTTCCCGATCTCCTCCGGCACGTTCTCCTTGATCAGGTGAGAGTTCTTCCACCCCAGGGGTTCCTCCAGCGTCGTCGAGACGACGTACTTGGGCACGTCGTTGAGCACCTTGCCCACCGGGTCGTCGGCCGGCGCGTTTGGCCAGAACCCCGCGAAGATCTCGTAGGTCCGCCGCCCCAAGAGCAGCCCGCCCGTCGAGTTGAGCCCTTCCATGATGGCCCCGCCGGCCTCCTCGTCCATCAGCGGCACCTGCCACCCGCCGTGCTCGAACCCTCCGCTGCGGTCCTCGTCGGGAGCCCCCGGGGCCTGCATGACGCCGTCCAGCGACAGGAACTCGCTCACGATCACCTTGCGCATGTCAGCATCCCTCCCGTTCTCTGATCCTTCCCCTTGCCATAAGAGACTACGCACGCGGGTCTTTCTCATCGGACGAACGATGAATTCCCGGCGGGCGAGCCGTCCACCTGAGCGCGAGCCAACCGCCAAGAATCGAGCCTGCGGCTCCGATGACCGCACCCAGGACGATCAGCCAGACCTCCACCGCGGCATCGTAGACTCCGGCCGATGCGGCTGGAGGTCGTGCGCCTGGCGGAGACATTCGCGTCGATCAGGGCTTCGCTCGATGCGATCCAGGACCTGTACCCGACCGTCCTCGACATTGGGTACTACGGCGGCCGGCGAGGGCTGGGGCACTCACTCTAGGGGCGAGCTCGGGTACAGCGACCCCACGGGGAACACGGTCAGCGACGAACGGCGGACCGAGGCTCGAGACGCCGCAACGTCGGTCGCGGGCCAGGCAACGGCTGCGCTCGAGGCCCTGCAACGAGCTCAGGACCGGCTGGCCGACGTCGTCTCACCCTCGAGGATCCGCGCATGATCGTGGTGGGAGCTCACGAGCTCCTGGCGTCTCGAGGCTGACGACCCCGGCGGCCGGCTTCCGGCCAAGGAGCAAGCCGCTCTGCATCGAGCCGCCGAACGGGTAGCTCCTCACGTCCTAACGTGTTGGAGCGGGCCCGTGATCCCAGCCATCGCATTGGGCTCGGCCAGACTATCGAGGACCTCGTCCAGGCCCTCGACGAGAGCGGCGTCAAGGCCGGGCGAGCGATCGTGTGGGATGCTCTGCTGCGCCTGGAAGCGAGGGGTCTGGCCGTTCGCAGGGGTAGGCCGGGAACGACCGCCACTCTGTGGCAGAGAACCCGGTTGGCTGGACGCCGGGCCCGCAATTGAGGCGGCGGAGGCAAAATGCGCTTGTACGAATGCACTGGGTGCGATCGGCCCCAGAAGATCCGCGTCGCGAGCGACACTTTCGAAGGCACACACAAGCCCTGCGGGACAGCCTTCGTCCGCGTGGCCGGCTCGCCTCCTCGCTCGGCCACTCTCCAGTAGCTCTGGCCGCGAGGGGGTCATCGGGGGCACCGATGGGATGACGAGCATGGCCGGCCAGAGCTACACGTCACCAGAATCGCGGGTCCGAGCTTCTGTTTGAAGCTCGAGCGCGTGCTCGATCCGCTCGAGCCGCTCGCTGATCTCGGCGAGCTTCGGATCCACCTCCGTCTCTTCTCGTCGCTCGAGGAAGAACGACGCGAGCGATCCCGCCAGAAAGCCGAACAGCGCGATCCCCACGATCATCAGCACAACCCCGACGCCGCGGCCGGCCGGCGTCGTCGGGAACCGATCACCGTAGCCAACAGTGGTGACAGTGGTGACGGCCCACCACAACGCGTCGGGGACCGATCCGATATTCCCGTTCGGCGCTCCGCCTTCAAACGACTCGACCAGCATCGCGCCGCCCACCACGACGGCGATCGTGATCGCGAGCGCGTAGTGCAGCTTGTGCCGGGTGAGCACGTCCTTCGCCGCGTCGAACCCGCGTCCGATGAATGACACGACGCGGGCGGCCCGTAGGATCCGAAGCGCTCGAGCCGACCGGACGACTCGAAGAGGGCGGAGGAACGGCAGGACGATGACGACGAGATCGATCTTGTTCCGCTTCACGAAAGCCCACTTCGCCGGCGCGAGGTAGAGCCGAGCACCGTACTCCACGGCGAAGGCGGCCCAGATGAACCAGTCGATCGCGACGAAAGTCGTGTCGAGCCTTGGTGAGAGCTCCCAGATCAGCGGGATCAGCAGGAGCGGAATGATCGCGAGCGACAGAACGAGCATAGGGATCGCCGTCTGTCGCTCGAATCTCTTGAGGGCGTCGGTGCGCGGGCCTTTCTGCACGCCACAGGCTAACGCCGGCGCCGTGGTGGCCGAAAGAGCACCCAACCGCCGGCGAGCAGGAACACGGCGAACATAAGACGGCGATGAACAGGGGGCTGACGGCGATCACCTATTAGGCCCTCTCTAAGATCCAGCTCGGGGCCGAGGATCTGCCCGTCCGGCATGGGGAACCACGAGAGATACCAGACCCGACCGCAGAAGGAGTGCCACTCGGGCATACTCCGTCCTGCCCCGGGAGGGGTGTACGTGGTGGTCGGCGATGCGGTTCATCCCGGCCAACTGTATGCGGCCGAGCAGGCCGCCTTTCAAGGGCACCACTGGAGCCGAGCAAGCAATTCCTGCAGTGAATGGACTATTGACTTCGGCCACTCTGAGTGTACAGGCTAGGCCTATAGCCGATCCTGGGCTCCGTAAAGGAGGTGGAAACATGAAGAAGCGACTGGCGCTGCTTTGTGTCGCCGCCACATGCCTGCTCGTGGTCGCGCCGGGTGCGGCCACAGCCGATCCGAACAACGCGGCTGGCACTTGGGAGCTGCACATCGAGGTGCCGAACGTCGCTCGGGCACCGAACGGGGACACGCTTGCGATCACGGGCACGGGCGTGTTCTCGATCCACCCGATGACGGCCACGGCGAGCGGCGCATTCACTCACAACGTCGCCGGGGGTGACACGCTCACAGGAACGTGGTCGGCGACCGGTCTGCTCAGCTTCGAGTTCTACGGCTGCGGCGTCGTCCCGTCGATCGGTGTGACGTTGCCACCGAACTTCTGCGGCGGGGCGTTGAAGATGGGAGTCGTCTTCATGCCTGCGGGGACGACTCTAGCGATTCCCGGAATCATGACGGTCTTCTGCGTGATCGGCCCGCAGGCGCCGCCTCCCCATGACAACCCGACCGAGCAGGGCGAGGAGGGAACGGTCGCGGTGGTTCCCGGCGTGGCTAACTTCAACAAGATCGTGTCGGGGATGAACGTCTACATCCAAACGTCGTGAGACGGGTAGCGGCGGTCATCGTCGCCGTCATCACGCTGCTCGGGGCGAGCGGCCAGGCTTCTGCCGCGTCGCCGGTTGCGAATGGCGGCGGCAGGGGCACGGTCGACGGGGTCGCGGCCTTCTCGCAATTCGGGTTCGGAGTGCGCTTCGGCGACGCTGGGGCCGCCAGCGGTTACTTCAACTGCCTGATGGCTGGATCGAGTGCGTTCCCGGGATTCGAGCCGCTGATGAAGGTCTCCGGCCGCGTCACCGGCGGGAGCGTCGACATAGCGGCGGGGACAGCGTCGTTCACGGGCTCCGGGACGCTGAACCTGGGACCGAGGGGGAGCATGGAGGCGCTGTTCCTGGTCAGTGTCCGCGAAGGCGGGCCCCGTGTAGGGACACTCCACCTCACGGTTCTCGCTCCGTTCTTCCCGGTCCCCGAGGAAAGCGTACTGACGGGGAGGATCTCGATCCACTGAAGGCGGGGAGAACCGGAGCGAGACTCAAGCGAGACGGCGGCGGCTTCGCTTCCTGCCTGACGCGCCGCGAGTTCCTGCTCGGCGCGAGCGCCGCAGTCGCTGGCCCGCAAAAGCCTCACCCGATCGTCGACGAGCTCTCGAATCGTCTTGGGCACGGTATCGTCGATACCCGGTAAGCCCAACTCTCTGGCGGCGGCGAACATCGGCTCATCCTCGATCCATCTGTCGCCGCCGGGTCCGACGGGAACACCGTATCTGTCCGCGAGCACCCCGGCGGCCATCCTGCCCAGCCGGTCGCTCACCCAGCGTTCCGCCACGATCAAGGCCTGGAGTTGGACGTGTTCGACGAGCAGCTGGGTACGACCGCGCCTGAAGGAAGTAGCGAAAGTGTACAAGGCCGCTCAGGCAGCCGGCCGTCCGGTCCGGATCGAGGTCGAGCAGCACTTCGGGGGGATCCCCAGCTCAACTGCCGCCCGGTGGATCAAGGCGGCCAGGAAGTACATGACGGAGGAATGATGGAGAAGACCAGGTACCCAGGCATCTACCGCCGCAACGGCGCCTACGTTGGCGTCGTCACCTACCGGGACGGCTTCGGTCGGAAGAAGCATAAGTGGCTCTCACCGGAGCCGACGCTCACCCGAGCCAGGGATGCCCGTCGGAACATGCTGAACGACCTGGAGCGAGGCCTCCGCCCCGACGGCTCGAAGATGACGCTCGAGCAGTTCGTCACCGAGTGCTACTTGCCCGACGCCGAGATGAGGCTCCGGTCGAACACGCTTCGGAACTATCGGACGTGGCTCGTTCATGACTTTCTGCCGGTCCTGGGGAAGCTGAGGCTGAAGGACATCACCCGGCGACACCTGCAGCAGCTCGACGCCGGCTTGTCCAGGCCGACCGCCGTCCAGTGCCACGCCGTGCTCTCGGCTGTGTTCTCTTTCGCGGTGAGGGACGAAGGCGTTCTCGCGGTTCCATGCGCGACGGTCCGACGTCCTCGGTACAAGGCTCCGGAAGCCCGGCATCTGCAGCCGGAGGATGCGCGACGGATGCTCGCTGGCGCCGTGGGTAATCCGATCGAGCCGGCTATCGTCCTCGGTCTGGCCGGCGGTCTTCGAATCGCCGAAGTGACCGCGGTGCGATGGGCAGACCTCTAGGACGACGGAACGCTCACCGTGCGCCGGTCGGCGTGGGGCGACACGAAGTCGGGGAAGGTCCGCTCTATCACCTTGCCGGCGTCGGCAATGGCCGCGATAAGGCGCCTCAAGAGGGTCCAGGCCGAGCAGCTCCTCGCGGTGGGGATCCGGCAGGACGCCGATACCTCCATCGTTGCCGATCCCGTCGGCCGGCCAGTAACGCCGGCCAGCCTCGCGGCGTCGTTCCGGGCTTTTTGCTCCGTGCACGGCTTCGACGTGACCTTCCACGGCCTTCGGCACACGAACGCGATCAGCATGCTCGTCGCCGGCGTCGACGTGAAGACGGCGGCTTCCCGGCTCGGCCACGCCAGCCCTGCGCTGCTGCTCAGCACGTACTCGCACTTCATCCGGACCGCCGACAAGGCGGACGCGGACCGGCTCGAGGCGATGTTCGGTGGCTAAGGGTGACCAAGCTGAACACCGTCAAGCGCGTGGCGAAGCGCCGCCGGCGCGCCAAGGAGCAGATGGACCTCGCCAGCGCGATGATCGCTGCCGTTGTCCAGCTCGCCAGGCTCGAACGGGATGGAGCGAACCCTGGTCCACTCCTCGGAGCGATCGGCGACCCCGAGGAATGGCTGGTGGACGACTGGAGCGCCGAGGTCGGCCTGGCCCGCGCCTAGCTTGGGGTAACGACTAACTTGACTCACCCAGACTGCGAGACGAGCGAGCGCGCAATCTTGACCAGTTCTTGGCGTTGCTCCTCGTTCGTTAGATTCGGCATCGTGAGACCGAGAGTAGTTTCACTGCAGGGGTCGTCATAGGTGCTCTCTGATGCATCTGACCATACGATTGACCAGTCCCCGGTCTCTCCTTCGTGGAACCGGCCGCCGGACCCGTCCGGCAAGGATGGAACCTGTGGGTCGATTGGGAACGACCCTACACTCTCGGTGGACCGCCAAAGGGTTGACGTCCCCTTGAGGGCTGGTCCTCCGGGCGTACTGATGTCTCCAAATGCCCAAACCAGCTGCGCGTACCCAGGGTCCAAGCCTTGCGGACCGCCGCCGGCGGAGGTTAGGTCTCTGGTCGGATCCGGAACCGACTCGCCGGGTGCTATCCAGGGTAGATATGTCGGCCTGTACGACGGAAAATTGCAGGTCGCGGGAGATGTGGTCGGCCTGAAGCCATATGTGGCTTGCCCTCTGCTCTCTGTCGCGGAGGCACATGCGCCCAGCAATAGGACGAAGCAGAGAGCACTTGCGGCTAAGCGGTGCTTCCGTAAGCGAGTCATCTAGCTGTAAGACGTTGCCCCAAGGGGCATTGGTTCGCTCGCGGTCAGGCTTGCTCACGAACGCTTCCAGCTAACCCGTTTGCTAAACCCGCATATCGCGCATCTAGGGTCGGGGAAGTTCGTCTCGGTTCGCGTGCACCGCTCTGGCCTGCGAGAACGAACCTAGGCGAACCTCACCGGACCCCAGCCGGACGAACTGAGCCGTAACACGGAATTAACGTGCCCGAAACTCCGGGGCAACTGCCAGCCGCTACTCTCCCTCCGTCAACGATTGAGGAAGGGAGTTCTGGCATGGCGGAGGAAACGAAGACCCCCAAGGACGTGCTCGCCCTGGCCAAGGACGGGGATGCCCTGATCGTCGACTTTCGATTTTGCGACCTCCCCGGGTTGATGCAGCACTTCTCCGTTCCGATCGCCGAGCTCACCGAGGACGGCTTCGAGGACGGCTACGGCTTCGACGGCTCCTCGATCCGCGGGTTCCAGGAGATCCAGGAATCCGACATGCTCCTGGTCCCGGACCCGGCGGGCGCCTATGTCGACCCCTTCCTCAAGGTACCCACGCTCGTCCTCCATTGCTTCGTCAAGGATCCGGTAACCGGCGAGATGTACTCGCGCGACCCCAGGGGCATCGCCCGCAAGGCCGAGCTGCACCTGCAGCAGACGGGCATCGCCGAAACCAGCTACTGGGGCCCCGAGTGTGAGTTCTACATCTTCGACTCCGTTCGGTTCGACCAGAACCAGCACGAGGGCTACTACCACATCGACGCCGTCGAGGGCGCCTGGAACACGGGCGCCGAGGAGGGCGGCAGGAACCTCGGATATAAGCCGCGATACAAGGAGGGCTACTTCCCTCTCCCGCCCATGGACCACTACCAGGATCTGCGCACCGACATGGTCCTGAACCTGCAGAAGGTCGGCATCCAGGTCGAGGTCCAACACCACGAGGTGGGCACTGCCGGGCAGGCCGAAATCGACATCCGCTACGACACGCTGCTCAAGACCGCCGACAACGTCATGAAGTACAAGTACGTGGTCAAGCAGACGGCCAG
>Ga0137372_10004851_pt1 | contig 13126 bp, 13 predicted proteins | sample SagtaG_6_FD_104911 | JGI IMG/M metagenome (GOLD analysis project Ga0137372, IMG submission 104911) | Vadose zone soil microbial communities from Sagehorn Ranch, Mendocino, California, USA - Sage1_R_60_16 metaG | ecosystem: Environmental > Terrestrial > Soil > Vadose zone | place: USA...
AGCCGATGCTTTGATCTACTAGGGTAACAAGGCCGAGGTACCGTTGTTTGATGCTCCGGTATTCGTCGGGCGTGATTCCGAAAAATAATTGTGTGGGTAGCCGCTCTCGATCCAGGATCGCTTCAGCTTGCTGCCATTCGCGCATTAAACGGTAGCGCAACGGGATATTTTCACTCTCGGAAAGAGTCGCCGTCAGATCGAGGTCCACCTCGTCGAGTGGATGTTCATTATTAAGCGGGCCGTTGTAGGGCGAGTGCGGTTCCACGAAGCCAACGACCAGAATGAAAGGATCGCGCTGATGTTTTTCGATGAATTCGCACGCGTGTTTCTCGAGGAATTTTGGCCGCGAGAGTTCGATCGGCAGGTTGCTAATGGCCAATTCTGAGAATCGCTCATTCGATTTGTCAGGCGTGATGTTTTTTGAGAGTAGGAAATTCGTGTAGTCGCCGTGATCGTCGGTGGAAACCCATTGTTGAAATCCGCGCACGGCAGGGCCTTCCTCGCCCAGATGCCATTTCCCCATGTAAGCGTTGCGATAGTCCTTGTCCTCCATCAGCTCCGGAAAAACGAGAAACCGCCGATCGAGCGGCACGCTGTTACGCGTGCATCCGTTGATGTGTGGCCAAGTGCCAGTCATGAGCGATGAGCGCGAAGGCGTGCAAACCGGATGTGTGACGTACGCACGCTCGAAGATTACCGATTCAGAGGCGAGCTTGTTCAAGTTAGGCGCATGAACTTTCAGACCCCCATAGCAGGCCAGCGTATCGGCTCTTTGCTGGTCGGGCAGAAAGAGAATCAGGTTCGGCTTGCGTTTTGCGGCCATGATTTTTTCAGGTCACGCACTAAATCAGCGCTAATCCATATCTGCAATCGGGCAGTCTCTTCGCCTCTCCCTTCTGAAGGGAGAGGGCGGGGTGAGGGTAAGAATTTGAGGAACTCTAGGTCGGATCCCCTCACCTCAATCCTCTCCCCTTTTTGAAGGGGAGAGGCGAATGCCCGCCGCGCAGCTGCGTAATTGGTTCGCGTGAACGGAAATCTTTTCACATCGCCACACCCGCAATTTCAGTGTTTGATCATGCGCATGAAACGACGTTTGATCTTGCAACTATTCGGTCTGCTAATGGCTGCGACGGCGCCCGCAGCAACAAACTTCGATCTGGCAGCGAAGGCGACAAACGCGCTCGCGGTCGATCTTCACCGCCAACTCGTTAAAGGCAACCAGAATCTTTGCGTCTCTCCGTACTCAATTGAAAGCGCTCTGGCGATGACTTTCGCCGGCGCCGATGGCGAGACACGCACAGAGATGGCGCGTGTTCTGCATTTTAGCAACGACGCGGGCGTGCCCGGCTCGTTCGCCGCGCTTCAGCATTCGCTGGAGGATATGAGCGCGAAGACAGCCGAGGTCGTAAAGCAGTCCAAGAAATTTGGCGGCCCGAGCGAACCGATCACACTGAATATCGCCAACCGCCTCTTTGCGCAAAAGGGCTACCCGTTTCGCGAGACTTATCTGTCACTGGTGAAGCAAAATTTCGGTGGGGCATTTGAGCCCATTGATTTCATTGCAGATCCTGCAGCAGCTACACAACACATCAACAAATGGGTTGCAGACCAGACGCGTGATCGAATTCGCGATCTGATTCCCGGAGGCGCCTTGGATAAAACTACCCGGCTCGTTCTGGCGAACGCGCTTTATCTCAAAGCGCCGTGGGCAAAGGAATTTCCCGAGAGCGCGACGAAGCCGGAGCCGTTCTTTGTTCACGGCGGCGGACCTTCGGATGTCCCGATGATGCGGAAAACAAGTGATCACTTTGGTTATGCCAGGCGCGAGGGATTCACTATCGTAAGCCTCCCCTATGCAGGCGACGAGCTACAGTTTGTTGTTCTGCTTCCCGACGAGGTAAATGGTCTGCACGCTCTCGAATCAAAACTGACGGGCGAGCTGCTGGCGCAATGCGCAAAACTTGAACGGCGCGACGTCGATCTTCATCTGCCAAAGTTCAAGCTCCAGCCGGCGACGATCGCTTTGGCCGAAAATTTTGAAGCGCTCGGGATGAAAACCGCGTTCGACAAGCCGCATGGCAGCGCAAACTTCGACAAGATCGCGCCGCGAAAACCGAACGATTACCTCTACATCTCGCAGATTTTTCACAAAACCTTTATCGCGGTGGACGAAAAAGGAACCGAAGCGGCAGCGGCAACGGCCGTGACGATGATGGCGGCGGCGGCGGCTTTAAAATCGCCTCCCCCGCCACCAATCGAAGTCAAAGTCGATCGGCCATTCGTCTATGCAATTCAGCACGTGCCGAGCGGCGTCTGTCTGTTTTTGGGACGTGTAGCCGATCCTCGCTGACGTGGACATCTCAACAGCTGCAAACCTCATCAACGCATTTGCGGTGACGGCGGGTGTCATCTTCGCCGCTGCCCAAATCAGGTACTATCGCCAACGTAGACAACGGGACGCGATGCTCGAGCTCGTGCGATCATTCCAAAGTCCAGCTTTCACCAGTGCGCTTCGCCGCGTGCTGTCTTTGCCGGATGGAGCGGACGTCCAAAAAATACGCGAAGTGCTCGGACCTGACGGGGAAGATGCCGTGTACTTGGTTTCGCTGACTTGGGAAAGCATCGGTCTATTGCTATTTCGCCGCGAACTCAGCCTTGATCTCGTGGATGATTTCTTTAGCGGTCCGATTCTTCTCTCCTGGAAGAAGCTTCAGGTTTGGGCCGAGGAATGGCGTCGCGAGCTAAATCGCGACACCGGCTCCGAATGGTTCCACTGGCTGGCGGAGAGAATGATGGAACGAGAGAAACTTTCGCCGCCTGTGCCAGCCTACATTGCGCATCGCACATGGCGTGAACCACGCCGGCGTTTGGCCAGACCTAGATCACCCGAGTCCGATTCGCATTAGGTCAAAGGCTCTCCCTCACTCGCGTAGCTAAGCCTGCCGTCCACGATTCGCGCCGCAGATGTAAACGGATGCGGCTCGATCTTATTTACGTCGAGGATATGCATGACTTCGATGCCGTGCGATTTCAGGTAATCCGAGATCAGCGAACGATGGCAGCGCCACCAAACTGCTTCGGCGCACATGATCGCGATGGGTCCGCCTTCACGCGCAAGACGGAAAAGGCGCTCAGTGCCCTTATGAAATTGTTCTGTCTCCATGTAATCGGCATACCCGCGAAATGACGCGTTGCGCCACGCTGTATTGTGCGAGCCCAGCCTCGCTTTTCGTCTTCCGCCCAGCTCGGGAAAATGTTCGTAGCGAATCCCGCGCGCGTTCAGCGATTCCGCCAGTGCTTCCTTGTTGAACTGCGGATACCGCTTCGATCCAGGCAAGGATCGCACGTCGGCCAGCAACTTGATTCCGTTCTCTTCCAGCAACGAAATGAAGATGTCGATGTTGCGCGTTGAGTGGCCAATCGTCCAAATCCGCGAAATCTTCTCTTTTGATTGCGATTCGATCATTCGTAACTTCGTTGAAAGTCAGGAGATACTAAGATGAACAAAATATTCTTATCGGCAGTCGCCGTACTCGCTACATTGTGTTTGGTGCAGGCAGCAGAGACGCAACAGCAACCCGAAGTCGGTAAACCGGCCCCGGATTTTAGTCTTACGACAGGTGACGGCTCGCAGGTCAGCCTTAAAGATTATCGCGGAAAATGGATAGTCCTCTATTTTTATCCGAAAGATTTCACCAGCGGTTGCACCATGGAGGCGCGCAATTTCCAACGCGATTTGGCAAAGTATGAAGGGGTGCGTGCAGTAATTCTTGGTGTGAGCGTCGATACTGCGCAGTCGCACAAAGATTTTTGCGCAAAGGAAGGGCTGAATTTCAAATTACTCGCCGATCCGGACGCGAAAGTCTCGACCGAATATGGGTCGATAATGGATTACAAGGGGAGCAAACTCGCGGCGCGGAATACGTTCATCATTAATCCCAAAGGCGAAATCGCGAAGGTCTACACCAGCGTGAAGCCGGCTGACCACAGCGAGCAAGTGCTCAAGGATTTAGCGGAACTGAAGAAGGGCTAAACACGAATTGACACGAATCGACACGAATTCTTTTGCCCCGAAAGCTTTCGGGGCTTTGGAGTGCGGCGGCTTGACGCCGCTTTGGAGATGAAACGAAAAGAACAGGAGACAAAGATGGCACAAAGAAAATCTATCGATTGCAGGGATTATCCGAGCGAGAAGAATTGCTCGCTTAAAATTTCCGGCACGGAAGAAGAAGTGTTAGATGCGGCGGTGCGGCATGCCGTCTCGGCCCACGGCCACGAACAGACGCCGGAATTACGCGAGCAAATCAAATCGATGCTCAAGGACGAGAGCGATTAGTCCTCCAAACGTTTGTGGCGTAGGCCGCGCCGAATGACGAATCCTCACGGTGTCGTATCAGGTCGGCTGTAATGAGCCGCCGGCTCACTCTGTTGCTCGCGATTGGCGTCGCGTATTTAGTGATGATGTTCTTCGGTCACTTGCCTGATCATTTGATTTTGTTCCCAACAAGGGCGCCGATCGATGCTGGCGGTGCCGTTCGCAAAACAATTCCGTTTCAAAACGGCGAGTTGGAAATGTGGACGGCAAAATCCCGGCGCGCGCAACAGCAGGGACGTGCGGATATTTTCATTCTGCGTTTTTACGGCAATGCGGATCGCGCTGAGCGCTGGCCGACCGAAGAGGCCGAAATGTGGAGCGATCGCGCGGTTGAAATCTGGGGAATGAATTATCCCGGATTTGGAGGTAGCACGGGACCAGCGCGGCTTTCAACAATCGGCCCGGCCGCGCTTGCGGCCTTTGATGAACTAAAACATCACGCAGACAATCGGCCAATCGTTCCCTTCGGGGCAAGCATCGGCACGACGGCAGCGCTTCATGTGGCAGCGCACCGTCCGGTCGCCGGATTAATTTTGCAGAACCCACCGCCGCTGCGCGAGATGGCCCTTCGTCAGTTCGGATGGTGGAACCTGTGGCTGTTAGCGGGTCCCGTCGCGCTACAAATGCCGCGAGATCTCGACTGCATTCAAAATGCGAGAACGACTCGTGTCGCAGCGATCTTTTTGTTAGCAGAAAAGGATGAAATAGTTGCGCCGCGGTTTCACCGGCTGGTTGTCAACGCGTACGCCGGCGAAAAGCGCCTGATCGAATTGCGCGGCGCCCATCATAATGATCCGATCGAAGGCGCGGCGCTGGCAGATTTGAATAACGCGCTGGATTGGCTGCTGGCAAAGGCGAGTTCTCGTTGACGGGTAGCGCACGCCAGTGACTTTGCGGCGATCGCAGGCAAATCATTTGCCGCTCGATTTTCAGATTCGGTCCCCTTTAAGCTCAGTGCGCCATGCAAAACGCGCAAAACCTGATGAGCAGTTTCGAGTTCATCGCTGCGCTGATGTCAATAATCATCGGTCTGGGTGTGACCAATCTGCTCGCTGGAGCCGGCCGCGCATTCTATCGGCGCAAAGAAAATCCGCTCGATGAGGTCCACATTGTCCTCACCGTCGCGACTTTGCTGCTGCTGGTTTTGCAGTGGTGGGTCACATTCAGATGGAACACCGAACTGAACTGGACTTTTGACAAGTTCCTGGTTCTAACTGCATGGACCGTCACGCTGTACCTGCTCACAGTTTTTCTGTACCCGCCCGATCTTTCGGAAGCGGAAGAGCACCAGGGCCGCTTCGAACGAAACCGCTCAGGGTATTACTCCACGTTCATTGCGATGTGTTTGCTCGATATCGCGCAAACGGCAGTTCACGGCGAACTTTTTCAGCCAGTGTGGTACGTGCCGTTCGTCGGACAATATGCGCTACTCGCCATCGGCGGTCTCTGTGCGCGCCGACGCGGCTACGATCGGTTTTTTGCGTGGTACCAGCTGATCACGCTGCTATCGTGGGCATTGGTGTTTAGAAGAGTTCTGGTGGGAAATGCGATGCCCTGATTGGAAACGATTCGCCGCGCGGCGCTTTTTGACTCATTCAGGGCTTAATCGCTACCCATTCATTCCGCGCACGAGAATCAGCGACAGCCTGCACGACCCGCATGTATCGAATGCCGTCTTCGAAACTTGGTTGCGGATGCACGCGACCTTTTGATTTAACGGCCGCGAGAAAATCTTCTTCCACGCGCCACTCGCCGTCCAATTCCGGTGGAACATCGATCACGTGCAGCGCGCGATCTCCGTGCTTTCCCGCTTGCACGACGTCGGATGTGAAATCGTACGTCAGCGTGCCGGCGCTGCCGTAAATTTCGAGCCGGTCGCCTTCCGCCAGGGCATTAATTCCGCTGAACTCCAGCACGCCTTCCGCGCCATTCTCAAAACTGCACAGAATCGTGAGCAGATCGGGAACGATCACACCGTAGCCTTCTCGAACCGGACGAATGATTTTACCGCGCGCGAAGACGCCGGTGATGTCACCGAGCCAGCGGTGCAAAACTTCGACGTAAATTCCCAGCGTGAGCGTGTTGAGTCCGCTAATCTCAATCTTTTGCCGCCAATGCGCCGGAGCGATGGGATCCAGGTAATTGCCGGTGAAACTTTGCAGCCGCACATGATGCGGACGGCCGATGTAATTTTCAGCCAGAATCTTTTTGACCAGTAAATCGGCGCGCATTCCAAATGGTGGCGGGCAAAGCATCGTCACCAGTTCGGGATAACGTTTCGAGGCGGCGAGCATTTCTTCGGCTTCAGCCAAATCCATCGACATGCGCGCCTGACAAAAAACGTGTTTGCCCGCCTCAAGCGCGGAAATTGTCACCGCAGAATGCATGTAAGGTGGCGTGCCGATCCAGACGACGTCGAGATCGTGCAGTGCGACCAACTCAGGCCAATTCTGTATTGGCGTTGCACCCGGTACATTTTCGCGGCAGAATTTTTCTGCGCTCTCGTAGGTGGAATTCGAGACGGCGACAATTTCGACTTCCGGATGTTTCTTTAAGGCAGGCAAATGGCGGGTGCGAACGATGTTACCGGCTCCGATAATGCCAATCCGCAGTTTGTGATTGTTTTTGTGCATACGCTTAGGCGGGAGCTACGTTTGACCGCGAGCAGTGATGGCGCGTTCAACTCTCGAGGAGTGCGGCTTCCCAGCCGTCGAGTTTAAAATTGACGGCTGCCCAAGCCGTCATTGCATTGAGGATCATCCACTTGACCAGAGCGCTTGTGCGCGGCAGGTTACGCAGCTTTTTTCGCGACATGAAAGTTTGTCACATCACAGGATCAAGAGCCATGCGCGGCAGCGTCATTCACCGGCGTGGTTTGGCCAAGAAAAAAGGCGGCGTAGGCCGGCACATCACTAAAATGGTGCCGCGCATTTTCGCGCCAAATTTGCGTTACCAGCGCATCTGGGTGCCGGAACTCAAGAAGTTTGTGCGCGTCCGCGTGACTGCCCGTGGTCTTAAGACGATTAACAAACACGGCGCTTACAAGGCGCTGAAAAAAGCCGGCGCCATCTGAAATTGCAGGGCGTCTGTGTCCATGGCGTCTGGCACAGACATACAAATAAAATTGCCGCGAACGCCCTGTTACTGTTCGGGCCAGGTAAGCTGTAGAGGCCAAGACCTTGTAGAGGCAGTTGTGTCAACCGCCCAGGCGCTCGCCGCGGCCAGCGCCTCCACAGTTTCCTGCTGCTGTTTTGATTTGCCGCGGGGCAGATCGAGCGAGCCATCGTTGAACTCGATCACGTAACCTTCATTGATCAGCCAACGCAGGTCGGACGCCAGCGCAAGACTGCGAGCCTCTGCATGTTCGCTCGCGCTATCGCGAATCAACCTTTCGAAGAGTTGTTTGCCAGTGCTTCGTGGCGTCGATCCCAGCGCTTCAAGGATCGCATTCACAGATGGAGATACTCCCGCCTGTTCATAAGCAAACGCGCGTGGGCGAATTGGCGAGATAAACAACATGCCGCGGCGATGCCGAAAAACGTGCAGGCCATTTTTTCGAAACCGCCCGGCCAGCTCCTGCATCATGTTTGAAGGCGACCGTGTTTCGTTCATCCATGCCTCCTCGATCGTCCGATTTAGCATGCGGTCGGGCAAACGCCGGCTCAATCCTCCGCCGAAGGTAGCTTCCCCAACGCCACGGATCAGTCCGGGCAAATAATGCGATCGAAAATGCCGTTCCGCTTCCAGTGCAGAAGAAAATTTAAGAGAGCTTGCTTCGCGCAAGGTTGTATAGGTCGTGATCTTTCGGGCGTCCTCTTTCCAGCGCTCGATCAACTCCGCATCGCTCATAACGTCGATTTGCCGCTGGTACTCGGCAAAACTCATTCGGCGGCTGAAACGTTGCTCGTAAAGACTGCGGAGCTGCGGCTGATAATTGTGATAGTTGGTCGGGCCCAGAAGCGTCCCGCTCAAGCGGCAGCGCGCCACATTTGAGAAATTTCCCTTAATTGGATCGGTCTCCACAACATCCATCTGGTAGAAATCACGTTGAGCGAATCGGAATGAGTTTCGCTCCAAAAACTCGCGATCCACGGACACCGTGCCGTTCTCACCCAGTTGAAAAAGTGGCGAGTGCGGCTTTGCTGCGACGTAAACCTCGTATCCAACGGGTTTTTCAAGAAATAACCTGGCCAGTGCAAACAGCGAATACGCAACCGAGCCGGACTTGATCTGCGCCGCTACGTTTTCAAATGCCGGTGAGTATGGCAGGAAACGAACTGTGACTGACGGCGTTCGCGTAAACTGAGGATGCCGATCCAGCCGACGGCGATTTTTGGACCCGCGCGGACGACCGTCTATCACACCGCTTTTCGGCCGCAATCCATCGCGATGCCGCCTTTCTACTTTGGTCGTTGGATGTTGGACGCTTGCTCGTGATTTATCGGAGTCGGACGCCTGCTCGCGATTTATCGGAGTTCGGTGTTTTGGCTTACCGCGTGGGGCACCGCGCCACCTTTTTTGCGCTCCCCTATCTTCTTCCTCGGTGTACCCCGCATAGCTCTTCGAATCAGCAGGTTCTTTGACCCACGCTGGCAGCAGTTTCAGATCGAGAAGATCCACAGTCTGGACAGCGGACGAGGTCATCAGTTTCATCTACTCGAAGGAGATCGGAAGGCAACCTCAAGGTGTAGCGGCGGAGCACGCTCTCATGTTGGGGCCTCAGAGTACACCAATCTTGTCATGTCGAGCGCAGTCGAGACATCTCAAATCTGCCCTTCACGCGCGCGACCAGACGAAGATCGAGAGATTTGATTCGCTTACCCCCCGCTCGCTCAGCCTTCGGCCTTTCCGTCCATGTCGCGGCTTCCCGAGCCGCTCCATTCTCGGCTTCGCTCGGAACGACCAGAATTACACTCGTGCACGCGCGCCAAGCTCCCGAAAATGATTGACAACCTGTTTAATTCATTTACTTGCCATGCTGTGCCCGGACTGTCTCCCGCTCTGCGGGACCGGACTTAACCCACGCGCGACTAACACAAACCGAACAAATTTTTTATGGCGGAAAAATCGATCGAAGAGAAGGTCAAAGACATCATCGTCGAGCAACTAGGCGTGAACCCGGAGCAGGTCACGCCGCAGGCGTCTTTCATTGAGGATTTGGGCGCAGATTCGCTGGATATTGTCGAGCTGGTAATGGCGTTTGAAGAAGAGTTTGGGGTCGAAGTGCCGGACGAAGACGCGGAAAAACTGCAAACCGTCGGCGACGTCATTAAATACATCGAAGAGAAATCGTCCAAGCAGTAGCGCAATTCGAACGCACTGTAGAGGGCAGGCTGCATCCCTTGCAGCACCGAAGCCGCCTGACAGAGCCGTAGCTAGAACTGATCACTAATCACTTCTCACAGATCACCCGCCTTCGCCACGGCGACGGCCCGACAGACTTTTCGGGGATAAGGGCCTACGGGCGCGGGGCTGGCGTGGGGCGAGACCGTAGCGATGGGGTGGATCTCGGTGATGGAGCAGGTCGTGGGGTAGGCGTTGGTGTTGGAGTCGGTGTAAATGTCGGCGTGGGCGTCGGTGTTGCCGTTGCAGTCGGAGTCGCTGTGGCGGTAGACGTCGGGGTTGGAGTTGGCGTCGCGCCGGATTGCATTTCAAACGAGCCGATGTCGATGCGACCATTGACAACGCGAGGATAGCCCGGGCCACGCTGGTCAAAGAAAGGTGGCGGAGTGAAGTTGGGATCGCCTGTGTCGATGGCCGGACTGCCCGGCAACACTGCGTGTGTGAATGTCGGATCACCATTATCCTGAAGTGGCCCAAGCAGCGGATCTGTATTGATCTGATCGCCAGGGCCCGTCAAATAACCGCTGCCACCAGCTCTTCGCTCGTTAGGAGAATTGTCGCCGGCAACTCCAAATCGAACACGATCGTGTCGCCCTTCTGGGCGCTGCCTACAGCCTGCCGTAACGAGCCGGCCCGCTGTCGTTGGTGTTGATGACGGTGATGGTGGCTGCGTACGCGGGGATTGCAACTGCGTAAAGCAGGCTCATGCAAATCGCGCCAAGACGGGCTCTAACCACATCTAATTTTTCTATTCTAGCCGATCAAAGTCGATCCAAAAGCACGGCTTCCGCCATGTTCTTCGCTTATGGGTTGCGCAAGCGAAATACGAGGCTCAGACTAGATTTCGATGAGTTTCCCACTGTTGGAAAAACCATTGTTTGAAGCAGGCGGACATTACGTCACCTTTCTGGGCCTGATAGCGTTCGCCGGTTTTTTCGCAGCCGGCCTGGTCATTGCCCGATTTCTCCAAAGCGAGATCGTGCGCCGTTTTTTCAGCCGTTTCAAAATCGACACAAATTTCATCGCGATCGTCACGACCATCTTAAGTCTCGCGTCGATAGTGTTTTTCACCGTTACCGCGATCAATGCTGCAGGAATCCCGCTGGCTTGGAACGCGCCCCTTCCGGCGATCAGGCTGAGTCTGGTTCAAATTTTTCTGCTGGTTGCGCTCCTGGTGGGAGTGTTTTGGTTCTCGTCCGGGACGAAACGTTTTCTCTTTAACCGGTTACTTGCGCAAAGTGGGCTGGACCGTTCGTTGCAGTACGCGATCGCCCAGGTTGTCAGCAACATCGTGCTGGTGGTCGGCATCGTCATTGTTCTGGAGAACACCGGAATTCATCTCGCTGCATTGGCGGTCTTTGCCGGCGCCGTGGGCGTCGGCGTCGGCTTCGGTCTGCAAAACATCGCGAGTAATTTCATCAGCGGCCTGGTGATCCTGGCGGAGCGACCGATCACCATCGGCGACCGCATCGAAGTGGCGGGCATTGCCGGCCAAGTGGAGCACATTCGTGCGCGCAGCACAGTCATTCGCACCAACGACAACATCATGATGATTGTGCCGAACACGAAATTTATCGATTCGCCGGTCACCAATTGGACGTACGGCGACCGGCGCGTGCGCTTTCGCATCCCGGTGAGTGTCGCGTACGGCAGCGATGTCAACAAAGTCCGCGAGGCGCTGCTCGCGGTCGCACATGAAAATCCTCACACGTTGAAGGAACCAGCCGCTCGTGTTTTTCTCGATCAATTTGGCGACAGCTCGATCGATTTTAAGCTGATGGTATGGAGCAGTGAGATGAGCGCTCGCCCAAGCCGCTACCGCAGCGACCTAAACTTTGCTATTGTCGAAAAGTTTCGTGAAGCGGGAATCGAGTTTCCGTTTCCGCAGCGCGACGTGCACATTCGCGACGGCATAATCAAACTGGAAAAGGTCGCAAAGAACGAAAGGGCGGAGCGATCAGAGGCTTAGACGCATCAGCGTCATTCCGAGCGGAGTCGAGGAATCCTGTGGCGATACCCAACGGCAATTCCAGGGGACCCTGCGACTTCGCTCAGGATGACAGGCCATTAGATGAATTCTCGTTTTACCATGCTGCATGACAACCGCATTTCAATTCCTCAGGGGGTAGTGACGGTTGTTACGCGTAACGAGTTGCGAAATTCGCGTGCCTGGGAACGGGCGTTCCAAGACAAATGCAAAGATCATCGTTACTACGAAATCGTCGAAGACACATTGCTGCAGAACGATTTCGAACATCATTATCTGTTGCTCGAAGACAATTCCGGCCAGCAGCGCGCGATCCAGCCAGTCTTCTTTGTCCGGCAGAATCTTGTCGAAGGCGTCCCGGGCAAAGTTCGCTCCATTGTTGACGAGGTTCGCAAAATTTTGCCGCGTTTTCTCACGATGCGCGTTCTGATGGTGGGCTGCGCGGCCGGCGCAGGCGACTTGGGCGTGTCCGATAAAAACGATGAAACGTGGATCGCAAAAACGCTCGAAACAGGGTTGCTAAAGTACGCGCAACAAAACAAAGCGTCACTCATTGTCTTCAAAGACTTTTATGCACAGTATCGGCCCGCCCTCGCGCCGCTCTGTTCAAGCGGCTACGTGCGCATGGCGAGCATGCCGATGACGCGACTGCTGCTGCGCTACGACAATTGGGACGAATATTTTCGAACGCTAAGCAAGGCTACCCGGAAAGATTTGCGCCGAAAATTCCGCAAGACGGAACGTGTGCCGAAGATCGAGATGCAGGTCGTAACCGACATCGCGCCTTTGATCGCTGAAATCTATCCGCTGTATCTCGCGGTGCACGAGCGATCACCACTGAAATTTGAAACGCTGACCAAAGAATATTTCCTCGCCATCGCGCAGCGGATGCATGAACACGCGCGGTTCTTTATCTGGCGACAAAGCGGCAAAATCGTCGCGTTCAGTTTTTGCCTGGTCTGTAGCGACAAGATCTATGACGAATGCATCGGACTCGATTACAGCGTCGCGCTCGGTCTGCATCTCTACTTTTACACGCTGCGCGACATCGTCTCATGGGCGCTGCAACAAGGATTGAAATATTACTATAGCAATCCACTAAACTACGAGCCGAAGCTGCATTTGGATTGCGAGCTAGTGCCGCTCGATCTGTATGTGCGACATACCAGCGCTCTGCTCAATCCAATATTTCGTCGCGCGGTCAAATATCTCGGACCAACGCGGCATGATCCGGTTTTGCGGAAGTTTCCGAACGCCGATCAGCTCTGATGTGGCATCGTGAACCCGTAAACACGTGCTTGTCATTCCGAGCGAAGTCGAGAATGGAGCGGCTGGGAAGTCGCGACATAGACGGGAAGGCCGAAGGCTGAGCGAAAGGAAAGTGAGCGAATCAAATCTCTAGCCTTTTTCCGCTTCCGCAC
>Ga0137372_10004865_pt1 | contig 13105 bp, 22 predicted proteins | sample SagtaG_6_FD_104911 | JGI IMG/M metagenome (GOLD analysis project Ga0137372, IMG submission 104911) | Vadose zone soil microbial communities from Sagehorn Ranch, Mendocino, California, USA - Sage1_R_60_16 metaG | ecosystem: Environmental > Terrestrial > Soil > Vadose zone | place: USA...
GCGTCAGCAGCGCGAACAGCACGACCAACAGGATCCCGAGCACCGCCAGCAGAGGCCGCCGCGCGCCCAGCGCGACCGCCACGCCGAGCCCGGCGGCCAGGACGACCCCGACATTTTGACCGCAAGATGAAGGATAATGACGGTGGTGAAGGAGGTGATGCGATGAACGCTGGGATCTACGCGCGACTGTCGATGCTCAAGCCAACGGAGCAGTTGACCGAAGCGGCCCTAGAGCGCCAGGAGCACGACTGTCGTCGGCTTTGCGAGGCTCGCGGCTACACTGCGATCAAGGTCTACCCCGATGAGGGAGTCTCGGCCTTCCAGGGTCGGCGACGTGCAGGGTTCGAACTGGCGCTCGACGATCTTGAGGCCGGCGTGATCGACGTGCTGGTCTGCTGGAAGCTGGATCGTCTCGTCCGGCGCCTGCGTGACTGGATTCGCGTCGAGGAGATCGTAGGACGCTCCGGCGGCAAACTCGTATCTGTCCAGGAGGGCGACGCTTCACGGTTCACGCTCCGTATCCTTGCGAGCATGGCCGAGGAGGAGTCCAGCAACACGAGCAAGCGGGTCGAGGCGCAACAGCGCCAGGCCGCGTTCAAGGGAAGTGCGCCGCACGGCGGGCATCGCTTGTTCGGCTACTCGAAGGGTCGCACAGCAATCGTCGAGGACGAGGCGGCTGTCATCCGTGAGTCGGCTGAGCGGGTGCTCCGTGGAGAGACGCTACGCTCCGTCGTGACGTGGGCCAACGAGCAGGGACCGTCGCCGACCGGCGGAGCATGGCAGCAAGCATCGTTCCGTCGCATGCTGCTGAACCCCGGAATGGTGAAGCTGCGCGAGTACCACGGCGAGATCGTTGCCGAAGGCAAGTGGGAAGCTCCGCCGATCCTTACCCGCGACACATGGGAGCGCTTGTGTGTCCTCCTCAAGGACCCTGCTCGCGTGAGCAAGGCTGGCCGTCCCTGGCCGGGATTCCTCCTCAGTGGACTCGCCACCTGTTGGCACTGCAGACGGCCGCTCGTCGCGCACTATCGGCCGAAGGATCGAGGAGGAGCTCGTGAGTACCTCTGCTTGCGAGGCCCAGGGCGGCACCGCTGCGGCAAGACGAGCGTCATCGCGGAGCCGCTTGAACGGTTGGTCGAGGAGGTCGTCCTCCAGGAACTTGCCGAAGGTCGCCTTGCGGTCGCGCTGGCGGCTCAAGGTGGCATCGTTACTGAGCTGAGCCAGCAGCGCGAGGTCCTCAAGGCCAAATTGCGCGAAGTGGGCTCGATGTACGACCAGGACCTGATCGACAAGGGCGAGTACCTCGAGCGTCGAGCGGCACTGACCGAACGCCTGATCGGCGTTCAAGGGCGACTCGATCGTGAGTACAGCAAGACGACCCTTGTTGAACTGCCGACCGCTGAGGACGAGTTACGGGACTGGTGGCATCGCAAGGCGACTCTTGACCAGCAGCGAACGATCCTCAAGGCATGTCTCAGTGCCGTCGTGGTCGGCCCTGGGAGCAAGACGGGTGGTCCTCGGTTCAACGCTGGTCGTCTCAAGCCGCCCTGGGGACCGCAGTGGAAGATATGAACCCGGTTCAACCGTGGTCGCATTTCCAAATCTCATGTAAGGTGATCTTGCCAACGAGGTAGGCAGGAAGAGAGACCGGCGACAGCCCAGCCTACCGCCCGTGGCTCGGTATTGCACCGAAGCGGCGCTCTCAGGTGTTCGACACTTGGGGGCGTTCTGCTTTGGAGACCATGAACCAAACCGAGCTAGCACGCCGGCTCGGGCTCTCCGTAGCGGCCATCATCGACCGGCGTCGTCGTGGTAAGACTCCTCCGCCCTTCGCCTGTCCGTGTGGTCACGGAGTGCTATTCGACCGCGATGAGGCCGAGGCGTTCATCCGCGAGTACAAGTCGCGAACCGATGGGCGGCGGCGGTCAGCATGACCCGCGAGAGCGAAGGCGCGGAGCAACTGAGGACCGTTGCCGCTGAGATTCGCAAGGCGACTCGTGAGGCTCAAGGGCTACCTGAGCAACTGACCGACGATGACGTATTCACGCTTGTTGCTGCTCTGATGCGCACGGAGGCGAAGCGTGCTTCGTGAGCCGATCGTCGAAGTTGCCGACAACGTCGGGGACGAAGAACTGTGCGCTCCGCTCGTCCTCGTCGCCCTGCTCAGTCCGCTCGAGTTGCATCTGTTCCCCGGCTGGCGCCTGGACGATCCAGACGCAGAGGCGATGTTCACGACGATCACCGAGGACGAGTACGGACCAGCGCTGTTCTACAAGCTACGCAAGGGAGATGTTAGGGACCTCTATTTCGACCTACAGGAGCGAGGCTACGCAGGGGACGAATACGTGGTTCACGTCCACGGCCAAAGGAAGGAGTAGCCCACGTGTTCCGAGTTCCAGCAAGTGCGGGGCGACCGACGTTCGATGCAACGTTTAAGGTGAGCTTCTGGCGGTGGCTTACCAGCAGCAAGGTTGACCGTCAAGAGTGGCAGCGACGAAGGAACGCCGCAGCAGAGTTGGCTCGCCAGGGCCAAAACGCTCGTGTCGAGACTTGGGCTGAGCGAAAGGCGAAGGGCGACTGAGTAGCGCGAGGGGCAAGCGATAACCCGGGAAGGCGAACGTCCTAGCGATTAACTAGGACGTTCGCAACACCCACCAGCCGAGGTGGTACATTGATTATCGAACAGAACAGTCGTGGTTGGCAAGAGGACTCTGCGGAGCAACTTCTCGAGCGAGCGCGTCGGGCCGTTCCAAATGCTGTTCGCGCTCACGGGTATTACACCGAGACCGGCCGGCTGGTCAACCTCCATGTGAAGAAGGACGACGGCGGCTGGTGCTGGCGCAGCATCGATCACGTCAACAATGGGCTCCTTCCGCATCGCTTGACCGTCCCAGGGGTCGAGACGCTGTTCGCCTACTGGCGCGCGAAGGCTGAGCTGGAGACGACCTCATCGCGCGTTCTCGGCATCTGTGAAGGTGAGAAGGACTGCGAAACCGCGTGGTCGCACGGCAAGCCTGCGGTCTGCTACCCAGACGGAGCAACAGGAGCGAAGTGGAACGGCCTGCACACGGCAGCGGTGGTCGATGTCCGACCAGACCTCGTCGTGGTGATCGCTGACAACGATGTAGCCGGTCGGATGAGCGCCGAGCATATCGCTAAGAGCCTAGAGGCTGCTGGGCTACGAGTCGAACGACGGCTACCCCCAACTTCGGGGCACGACCTGACGGCGCACATCGAAGCAGGCGGAGCAGCGGACGGCCTGTCTCTCGTCCCAACGTTCGCTCTCAGCGCTGAGGAGGCAGAGACGGATCAACTCCCACATGGCGATTACGGTCGATCGACCCTCAAGCGAGGACGCGAGACAAGCCAACTTGGGAACGCTGAGCGATTGATCGACCAGCACGGCCAAGACATTCGCTACGTCAAGAAGTGGCGCAAGTGGGTTGTCTGGGACGGCAAGCGATGGGTCGTCGACGGCAACGTGGTGCGCCTGGCCCAGCAGACCGTTCGTACGATCTACGACGAAGCGTGGAGGTATCCCGAGGACAGCGACACGCGGAAGGCACTGCTCAGGCATGCTATCGGGAGTGAGCACTCTAACTCGGTCCGAGGGCTGCTGTACCACGCTCAGGCGATGGCCCTGGTGCAGCCCGACGAGTTCGATCTCGACCCGTGGCTGCTCAACTTCAACAACGGCACCCTCGACCTGCGCAGCGGCCGGCTCCGTCCACACCAACGCGCGGACCTCGTGACCAAGCTGATCCCAGGCAACTACGATGCTGGGGCTGGCTGCCCCACTTGGGAGAAGTTCCTCGAGCGCGCACTACCGGACTCGGAGAGCCGAGCGTTCGCTCAGCGGTGGGCCGGCTACTGCCTGACAGGACGCGTCGATGAGAAATGCTTCCTTGTGATCCACGGGCCATCTGATGCGGGCAAGACGAGGTTCGTCGAGGCGCTTCGTGGGTCGCTCGGAAGTGACTACGCCCAGGTGCTCCAGGAGCAGGACTTCCTAGAACTCGGAAGATCCAATGGCGGCAACAACGACGCGATGGCCGATCTCCACGGTACGCGGCTAGCAGTCGTCAGCGAGACTCCTCGTGGCGCGAAGCTGAAGGTCAGCACTGTCAAGAACCTCACTGGTGGCGGCCAGCTCGCGGGGATGCGTAAGTGGGAGCGTCGGTTCCTTTTCACTCCGACGCATAAGCTGGTGATTGACACGAACCACCGACCGAAGATCCCGGACCCTGACAACGCAATCTGGAACCGTGTCAAGATGCTGCCGTTCAAGGTGGTCATTCCGAGGGACGAGCAGGACAAGAGGCTCGGCGACAAGTTCACTATCGAGCGCGCGGGGATCATCGCCTGGATGGTCCGTGGTTGTCTGGGGTGGCAGCGGACCGGCCTTGCTGAGCCGGAGTCGTCTCGGACTGCCCAGCAGGAGTACCGCAAGAAGGAGGACGATCTCGGCCGGTTTATCGAGCAGTGCTGCGTTGTCGATCCGGACCGACGAGTCACGAGAGACCTGCTGAGGAGCAGCTTCGCTTCCTTCATTGCTGGAGCACCTGCTCGTGGTTGGGTCGCTCAGCTCCAGGAGACCTACGGGGTCGAGCCGACGAATATCGGCGGGGTTCCTGGGTGGAAGGGAATCGGCTTGAAGGGCGAGGTAACAGTCAAGAACGATAAGAATCCAACTTTCTGATTCTTCCTATAGGGACTTTGATTCTACAACGATGGGGCAAGTTTGGTTCTTTTGGTTCTTGACCTGTGAGAAGAACCGGGACCCACGGCTTTTTGATCCTCTCCAGTAGTGGTCTACTTGAGGTTCAGGCTCCTTAGGCGCGCTTCTAGGGCGACCGCACGTCGGTTCATCGGACGCTCGGACGAGGTCGCCAGTCCTAGCCTGTACAGCCTGAACCAAGCGCTGGTCCTGCGGTACGAACGACGTTGGGAGGCTCGACGACACGTCTTGCACCTGCGCTCGTTGCCGTAGACGTCGGTGTTCTCCGGCGTGTACTCGTGGCCTTGCGGGCAATGCGTCCGCGCCTTGCGCTCCGCGGCCAGACGCCGGATGTCCTCGATGCTCATGGGTCTACCTCCGCTTCCTGCTTAGGTCGGCACCACGTACATCGGCATCGGCAGAGGTCTCCTGGTCGGCCTTGGCGATGATTGTGCCGCTTGGGACAGGGGTGGCGGGCCTTGATCGGCTCCTTCTCGTCCTTGTCGGCAGGAGGGATACCTTCGACTGGGATCATGTAGTCGAAGACGGGGGACGCCTCGAGGACCACCTGCCTGTTGCCACCACCACCGTTGCTACCACCATTGTCGCTGTAGACGTAGCCAGTTCGGTCGAACTCGATGATCGCTGCGAGGCAGGCCGGGCAGTAGACTCGCGACTCGACAACGGTCATCCACCGCACTCGACCCGTCTCGGGGTTGACGCTCGTCGTCCTGACGAACCGAGCGCTTGCGTACCAGTCGTCCTCCTTGATGGCGACACGAGCAGCTACCGAAGCGCTGCATGCTCGGCAGGTCAGCGAGTGCAACATCCACGATCAGCCCTCCCGCGCACGTCGCTCTTGCCGGCGCTGTTCTCGTCGTCGCTGCTTGTCCTGCTTTCGCTGCGTTCGCTCGACCTGCCGGCGGATAGCCGAGTGGAGAACGGCACTACGCTTGGATGCCATCACGTCACCTCATGAGCTGGTAGGAATTCCGGCCGTGGATGGGACAAGGTAAATCGTGAGGTCGCTTTTCAGGTTTCGACGACGTTCGGGCACGACGGATGTTTGGGTTCGTGGTCTTCCTCGAAGAACTCCGGGTCGAACAGGTAGCGTCCCGTTGGGGTTAGCGTGTGGGGGAGCAAGCCTCGACGAGCCTTCTTCCGCACGTAGTCGAGGGAGATCCCGAGGATCTCGGCGACTTGTCGAGTTGTGTACCGCGGACGCTGGCGCTTGGCCGCCACGACCATGCCGATCTCACTTCCGTCGTGGAATTCAAGACAATTGGATCGTCACGGAAATGATCGTGGAAGGTGGATCGCCCGAATGCCGAGAAAGTTCAGCGGGAAGGCGCTAGCACGAGAGCGTAAGGACCGCACGCTCAGCGAGACCGAGTTCGCAAGGCTGGCCGGGGTCACCTTGAGCGACCTGCGGGCAATCGAGCGAGACGAGCGAGACGTGACGGGCGAACAGGCGCTGGCGCTCGCCGAGACGCTCAACACGAGCTTCGACTCGCTCTACGGGCCGCCGGACCCAGACACCTACAGGACGCATCGTGGAGTCGCCCGCGAGATCGAGGACCCGGCAGAGCGGCGGCCTCGTCGGCCGGAGTCGCGACAGCGCGTGGTCCAGGACCTCACGACCGCGCAGCAGGAACTGACGATGCTCCAACAGTGGTACGAGGCCACGCCACCAGAGCGGTACTACGAGCACCCGGAGCGCCTGCGTCGATTGACGCAACTCCGAGAAGTCCTCGGCGCGTCGGGAGTGTGACGCATGGCGACGAGGCGGCAGATCCGCGATCACATCTACGAGCTGGTCGAGGACGGCCCGGCTGAGCCGGTTCGGACCACGCCGACACAGATCAACGTCGGCGACCTGATCAGCAGTGCATCGCCAAGCCTCGCCACGTACGAGGTACTCGAGCGTTCCAACGTTATCGACAGGTCGCAGGTTGGTGGAATCCTGCTCGGCGTCAAGCTCACTGTTCGTGACCGGGCAGGCGATACGTTCGAGGTCGAACTGAGGGACAGCCTGGAGGACATCGAGCGGGTTTGGAAGCACCCGAGGCAGGCCAAGGAGTCGGCCTAATGACTGCGTGCGCCTTTTGTGGTCAGCCGGCTGAGTGGTCCTACCTCGTCAGCTCCTTCGAGGTCCCTGCACCGTTCATAGGCGGGCCAATCGAAGTTGATCCCGCGCAGCCCGCATGCGACGACTGCCATAGCCTTATCGAAACCGACTCACGGAGCGCCTTGGCAGCAATCCTCGCAAGGAATCAGTCCAGGCCGCCAGGGACCGACCGGCGTACCTGGAGACGCCTTCGGTCGCACCGTGAGCAGTGGTGTCGTGAAGTCGTGAGGCTGTTCTGCGAGCACCGCGTCGGCGACCCTACACCGCTTACTCTCAGGTCGGTGTCCTGATGTCGCTCGGTGGCGGTGCAGGTAGCGAAGCAGCGAGACTCTTCGTGTCCGTTGGCATGGATAACAGTCAAGCGATGACTGGCTTCAAGCAGGTCAATCGTGGCATCGCCGAGACAGGGAAAGCCAGCGAGGGAGCTGCGAAGCAGCACGGCGCCTGGGTCAAGCAACTCAAGTATGGCGCTGCCTTGCTGGGTGGGGTCGTCGTCTCTGGGATGTGGAAAGGCGCTCAAGCTGCTAGCGACCTCAATGAGACGATCAACAAAGGCAACGTGATCTTCGGCAGCAACGCGAAGGAGATCATGAGCTGGGCCTCGAACAGCGCGCGAGCGATGGGGTTGAGCCGGCAAGAAGCTATCGAGAGCGCGGCGACCTTCGGAGACATGTTCCGACAGCTCGGCCTTGGCCCACCTATCGCAACCAACATGTCCAAGCAGATGGTGCAACTGGCAAGCGACCTTGCGAGCTTCAACAACGCCGACATCACCGATGTCCTAACGGCGCAGCAGGCAGCCTTCCGTGGTGAGTACGACTCGTTGCAGCGATTCATCCCGAACATCAGTGCCGCGCGTGTCCAGCAGGAAGCTCTACGGGAGACGCACAAGAAGAGCGCCAAGGACTTGACCGCAGCGAACAAGGCGCAAGCAGTTGCCAACATCATGATGATGGACGGCAAGCGTGCAGTTGGGGACTTCGCGAGAACCAGTGGTGGAGCCGCCAACCAGCAACGCATCCTTGCTGCACAAGTCAAGGACATCTCGGCCAACTTCGGCCAACTGCTCCTTCCTGCTCTTGTCGTTGGCTCGAGAGCCCTCACGACCATCGCTGGACTGGCTGACCGCAATCGTGGCGCGTTCCTTGTCCTTGGCGGAGCGATAGCAGCCACGGCCGGCTTCGTCCTGGCGATGAGCGCTGCTGAGAAGATCCACCTTGCGGTGACGACCGCCGTGAAGGTCGCAACAGCAGCGTGGGCTGCTGCTCAGTGGCTCCTCAATGCCGCGATGACAGCGAACCCGATCAGCCTGGTTATCGTCGGAATCGCTGCGCTAGCCGCGGGGGTCATCTACGCCTACAAGCACAGCCAAACCTTCAGGAACATCGTCCAAGGAGCATTCCAGGCTGTTCGGACGGCTGCTGCCAACATGGTCACCGGAACGCTGACCGTCTTGAGGTTCCTACTGAACTCCTGGCTAACAGTGGCAGGTGGCATCCTGCACGGCGCGGCAATCGCCTTCGGCTGGGTTCCAGGACTTGGGCCGAAGCTGCGGCAGGCAGATGCGTGGTTCCAAGGCTTCAAGAGCAGTGTCCTCGGCAAGCTGGACGACATTCGACGCGCGGCGGATATCACGATCCGTGGGCACGACGAGGTCACGCCGATCCTCCAACGGATCCGCTCGGAGGTCGCTGCTACCGGTGGATCGGTTACTGCAAGGCTAATCCGTGGTGGGGCGTACCAGCACGGCACGATGTCGGTCCCTGCGACTGGTCCGGCCCTCCTGCACAAGAGCGAGATCGTCGTTAGCCCAGCGTGGTCGGAACTGATCCGATCAGGACGAGCCATCCTCGGTGCCGGCGGGCCGATGCCGAGTCCGGCGTTCGCTGTTGCTGGCGGCAGTGGTGGAGCTATTGTCGTCAACGTCAACCTAGGTGGGATCACTGGAGCTATTACGGCTGATCAGCGCTCATCGATGGTCGCAATCGCCGAAGAGGTGGGGGATCACGTTGGCCAGGCGGTGCTACGAGCGCTTCGCAAGCGAGGATCACAGCGCTAATGGGCGAGGAGTGAGATATGGAACTGCTTCAGCCGGCTGTACCGGATAGCCATAGCAGGGACAACCCGATCTACGGCCCAGGCGGCGACTTGTGTGATCGGTGCAACAGGTTCGTCGCAGACGTCAGCGCTCACCAGCAAGCTCACGATGACGCGGTGATCGACCTTTCGCAGAGCGTTCAAGACACCTTGAGAGTAGACGACCCGCAGGGCGTCACTGTCATGGCGCCAGTCAATTCGCTCCTCACGATCGTCGTAACTCGGCCGCGAGGACTGTCTGGCGGCGCGACGGACGACGTCGTGCAGCATCCGTACAAGCAAAGCCTCGAACTGGTGCAGCTCCCAGCGAACTGGTTCGAGCGCAACGACTACGTGGCCGTCGAGCGAAGATAGCGGTGACGACTTGCTCAAGCGCATCTACATCAGTATCGAGGAACGGGAGCGGTGGCGACCTTGGCCGCTAGGGATGCGCCGGCCGCCGTGGCAACTCGGAGTTCTGGCGGTCGTCGTCATCCTCCTTGCACATTCGCCAGTGGTCCTCGCTGTGGCGCTCCTCCTTGGCGGCCCGGTTGTCCTCCGAGCCGCACGACAGCACTGGAGGCGACGATGATCAGCGTTCTCCTCCTCCTGGCCCTCGTCGGCTGGGCCATAGCCGGAGCCTTCATTTGGGCCGGCGGGCAACCCGAACGCGACCGGCGACGAGCCGAGCAGGAGGCGCAAGTAGCCGCGCACGAACGGTTCATGAGGGATCGGCAAGCCGGAGCGAACGCGCGAATAGCAGAGCGTACGCGGCAGGAACTGAGTCAAGTCGGAACGGTCGCGACGTGGGGCAAGCCAATATTGCCTGGTAAGGAGAGGAGCCGATGACTGTTGTGGTGCTGGTCATCGTCGTGCTCGTGCTGCTGCGATTCGGCCCGGGCTGGGTTCAGTCGTTCCTGGATGCTCGACGGTCCGATCCGCTGCCTCCGCTGCCACGAAACCGAGAGTACGAGGAGTACTTCGAGGCGGCGGAACGGGCGAGCAGACAACTCGAGCGTGAAGGCACTTGGCCGCCACCACCACACGAGCGAGGGAGGTGAACGCAATGGCGACGAGTACTGGTCCGCAGCCGTGCCCGTTTGACGGCAAGCTGGACGCGCAGAAGCGCCCCGTTGAGACCACCTGGCCGACCGTGAAGCAGCCAAGGAAGGTCGACCTGTCGGACGTGGTCGATCCTAAGACCAGGACCCCCAGGCCGGTCTAATGCCAGCCGATGAGTTGACCGTCGAGGGCGAGACTCGCGAGGTCGTTGGAAGCAAGGGCGACCTCTACTACGTGTCGTACGAGGACGGCCATCCGGTTGCCTGCACTTGCCCGGACCACATCTACAGGCAGCGTGCTTGTAAGCATATGGGTGCGTACCGGTCGACCTACCGGCCGACGACACGAGGTCGACCGCGTAGGTACGTCCCGCAGCAGCATGAGCCGGGGCTCTGGGAGCGCCTTAGGGAGACCGGCAGCACATCACATGATGCCGCTGTCCTCTGGGTCGGAGGGTTCTTCCTTATCGGAGTCGGAGTTCTCCTTGCTTTCTTCGTCCCCGTCCTCGGTCCCATGCTCGGCGCGGTCTTCATCGTCATCGGCATCGTGTGCCTATGGGCAGCTCGTCGGATCCATAGGAGAAGCGAATGAGCCAGGCCGGAGCAGCATTGCAAGGTCGTCCGCTGGCCACTAGTAGCGATCCTAGGAGGCCAGCTACCCGAGCCACAGATCGGTGATGGGCGTCCTCGTGCTGCTCCGGCTACAACCAGCTTCGTGGGATCCGGGAGGTGCGCTGGTGGGTGAACCGAGAGTACCGACGAGTCGGGGGACGCATCGTGTGCCTGTTGGCGTGCATAACCCGCCGTGGCAAGAGGATCGGCTAACGGTCAGTCGGCCATCACCACCTCTTGCGGTCCAACAGGTGCTCAACGAGTTGTACTCCTGCCCGGACTGCGGCAGCGAAGTGCATTGGGATCTCAAGGTCGGGGTTGCTCACGATCCGGACTGCCCGAGGCAGAAAGGCGTCACATGAGCAAGCGTGGGTCGATCCTTCACGGCCAGCGGGAACGACAGACAGCCCGCGCGCAACGCCAGCGAGACAAGGCGCAGCGTCGCGAACAGCGACGCCAGGAGCGTCGTGAACGGCGGAGTACGTGAGTGTAGCCGGGGCAGCGGCCCAGTGAATCCGACGGGCAGGTCGAGTCGCTCTCGTCGGAACTGCTGCTCCGGCTGCGACCACGTCGGGGCTGGCGTGGGATAGTCTGTAGAGCCGGCCAGGGGGCAGGGCAGGGTGACACCGCTCCGTTCCCCTGGCCGGCACCTGCGTACCGACTACCTCGGTACGACGAAGCCCCGAAGGACGGTATGCGTAGCGAGCACGTCATCCGCATCGGGGCTAGCAAGGGGATAGCTGTCGTGCGTTGGTGCCTCAGTGCTGCGGCAGGACTCGCAGAAGGGCACCACCATCTGGAACAGGTCGGGCACGACGACAAGACAGGTAGCGTCTGCCGTGCAGGAAGCGCACGACAGCGGCGGTTGCTGCATGACCGCTCCGTTGTTCAGTTGGGCAGGGTGACGAGGTCAGCATCGTTGATCCCGCAGGGAAAGGTCAAGCGAGAGGCCAGACCGGATGCCTCTCGCTCAACGCTGTCAGTCGTCCCCTAGTGCCTCGAAGTGCTCGTACTCGAGGAGTCGCTCCGTCTCCTCGTCGATCATCGCGTTGCACGTTGGGCACAGCAGCTCGTTCGCTTCCACGACGAACGGCGCTCCGCAGGCTTCGCAGAGTCGGACGTTGTCGCTCATCGGTGGAACTCTTTGTGGATCGACGTAGACCGTTCGCTGTCGATCACGAGAGCACCGCAGGTACGACAAACGCAGAGCCCCTCCTTGAGGATCGTGTCCCAGGGGATCGGCCAGAATCCGTTGCTGCGTCCTTCAGACGTAGGTGGCTGATCGTTTCTCGGCGTGGTTACGCGGCGATTTGAGGTCGGTCGCTGCTGTGGCATAGCACCTCCAGACGTGCGAGACGGGGAGCCGTGTGGTGGCTCCCCGTCGTCGCTGTAGTCACTTGCTGAGAAGTTGCCTCAGTCGCGGGATGCTCAGCTTCGTCGCCTCGCTGATCGCCTTCGTTGTGGCACCGTCTGCGCGTGCCTTGTGGATAAGAGCGAGACGATCCGCCTTCAGGCTCTCCAGCCTGCTCACCTCGTCGCTGATCCGCTTCAGCTCCGTCAGGTCCACGCTCGCCTTCGGCTCAGCCTTGACCTTCGCCTTCGGGGCCGACTTGATGATGACCTCAGGCCCCTGAACCTTCGGCTCCGTCGCCTCAGGCGCCGCCTTGACGGTGTCTGGATTGCACTCAGGGCAGTTCGGAACCTGCTCCTTGTGTTCGCCAGCGTCGTGCGCCTTGACGAGCTTCTCGCGTGCGACCTCGATCGCGCGCCTGGTTGCAGCCATGTGGCTGCCTCCTCCATGTGTAGTTGTCAACCTTGCAACGCGAGCATCCCTCGATTGCGCACAACCAGACAACTTAGACACGATGGAAGTCTCGGATCAATAGAGCATTCTGGATCTAGAAAGTCGATCGCTCCGCTACCGCGACTGCTACCCTGGAGGCACCTCCCCCCAGGCACCAGAAAGGATCGGCGTGTCCCGGATCATTCAGAACAACGTCGCTGCCCATCACGCGGCGCAGGTGGTCCGCCAAAGCGGTAGCGTCGCTCGCCAGAACGTCGCGCTGCGACAGCGGAGCGGCTCCTTCTTCGTCGTCCCGCCGGCACCCCCCGAAGCAGAGCCGACGACCCCGCCGGACTTCACGAGCCTAGGGTTCGATGTGACCCAGAGGTTCACGCTCAAGGAAGCTCGAATCGCAGACGACCTCGTCCAGTACGAACTGCTCGATTCCGAGGACCATGTGCTCTGGACTGGCGGAGGGAACGACCCCGTCGAGGGCCTCGCCAAGATCATCGTGCGGATCCTCCTAGGCAAGGATGAGGACGACCTACCGGACTACACCTGATCCCTGGTCCGACTGAGAGCACCGTCATAAAGTTGTTACTTGGCCGCTCACCGCGACCAGATGCGTCAGCCCGGCGGCGGTGAACGCCTGGTCCAGGTCAGCGGGCAGCAGCGAGGTGTCGCCGAGCGCGATGCCCGCCAGCAGGCCGGCCCGGTCGGGCGGCAGC
>Ga0137372_10004871_pt1 | contig 13101 bp, 11 predicted proteins | sample SagtaG_6_FD_104911 | JGI IMG/M metagenome (GOLD analysis project Ga0137372, IMG submission 104911) | Vadose zone soil microbial communities from Sagehorn Ranch, Mendocino, California, USA - Sage1_R_60_16 metaG | ecosystem: Environmental > Terrestrial > Soil > Vadose zone | place: USA...
GCCATGCCGATTTGATTGCCTGCGCCGTCATCGCCGATCGCGATCCCGAGCGTGTGCGTGCCGTGACCGGCATCGTCGCAAGGAAAAGGCGAATCGTTCCCGCAAGGATTACCGGAGCTGTCGTGAATGGAATCATGCCAGTTGTAATCGTGGTCGGCGGTCACCCCGTCCCAACCGCGGTAATGCGGCTTGATTGCGTTATGGGTCCAGCGAAAACCCGTGTCGGCACCGGCCACAACTATGCCCTGACCGAAGAAGCCCAGCGCCCAAACTTGCGGCGCGTGCGTGTAGTTGATGCCCGGCTCAACAGTGTCCGGCGCATTTGGCTGCGAAGGCACCTGGACCGCAGCCAGACCTTGCGGGAAATTCTGGATGCGCGGGTTGCCTTCTACACGTGCCACGTCGGTGCGTCCCGCTAATGCTTCGGCTACGGCGCGATCGCCTTTCACCCAAAGCGCGTTCACAATGTAAAAGGAACGATGCTCGATCCCGCGCTCCCTCAACCACTGCAGAATCGGACCTTGTGTCGTCTGAGCCTTGTTCCACAATGCGTCACGAACGAAACGGCCTTTGTCGATCTTGGCGCGCAGCATGGCTGCACCGCTTAGGTCGGCCTGATCCGCAAGCACGACGATGAACTCGGCCCGGTGTCCATTCGCGGTGTGTTCGACGACCCACGGCGCGGTTTTGGCCGAGTCGTTCTGGTTGGGCGAGCCGGCCTGATCCGTCGCCCGCGAGGAACTGATCGCGGCTAGTCCAGCGAGGGCAGCGGCGGTTAACAGGAATGAGAAAAAGATCCGCCGCCAGCGCGGCGTCATGACAACGAGATTTAGTTTTCTGATCATAGGAATCGGGATTGCACGCCCGATCGACATGCTAAGCAGTTCATCGCGATGTGTCGAGCTTTTCCGTGCGCTGCAACAAGACTACGAGGTATCGAGAATTGCGACCGTCGCCTGATTTTTGGCGCGATTACATACCCGGCGAGAATGACGATGGCGAATGTCCAAATACGAGCCGCGAACACTTCCACGCGCGCGCGCGAGGACTGCCTCATCATTCACGGTCATTTCTACGGTCTGGAATGTTTTTAGTGTAAAACCGCGCAATTCTGCGCAACGCGGCGCGAATCCGAAATGGCTGAGATACCTAGCGTCCGCAACGGTGCGCAACACGGCGAAAACCAGCGCAAAAAGCCTCTCTTGAATTACAAATCAGCTGCTCTACCAGCTGAGCTATGCCGGCGTTTCCTCGGTAAACGGCCTCGGGGGGCAATCCCAAGATTGAGCAAGTGTATACCACGATTTCCGCCGTCCTGCTGAAGCAAATTTTGCCGAAGGACACAATAGACCGATCTGCGGCGCCGAGAAGATTCACGGTTGCTGTGGCGGTCCGATCAATGGCGCCTTAGCGGGAGCTGATTGCAGCAACATACACATCGGATCTCAGCATCTTTGCTCGCGACAGATTCTCCGAGTGTGGGATAAATCCGTGTCCGTCCAAGTATGGAGCCGGATCGACAAGTTCGTTTGCTGCAATTCCCGCGGCCGCGCGAAAGAACGTGTACATCATTCGCAGCCAAAACTCTGGCGTGCCCTCGTGCAAATCTTTTCCGCGGGATTGTGAAATCGGCGATCAACCAAACAGCGTCGGGCTCGGCCGCCCTCGCCAGTTTCGCGACGATTGCCTGTAGTTCTGTGGCGGGGAAACAATCGAGAAAGAAGTGCGTGACCAAAAGGTCGTATGATTTTCGCGGCGACCATTGCAGAATGTCCTCACAAATAAAATGGACGCGTGAAACCGATTCCGGATGCGTCCGGCTGAGGCGGGCGCGGGCGAGGTGGAGCATGGCTGCGCTCGCGTCGATACAATCGACATCGATTTTTGGGTGCGCGCGCACCAGCTCGCAAAGGAAACGACCGTCGCCCTCACCCAGGATCAGCGTGCGTTTCGGACGCGCGATCGTGTCGATCCAGCGAGTTCGGGCGCGTTGCAATGCGTTGCCGAAAGCGATTGCTTCGAGCCAGCGATAATGCGGCGCAACAAGATCGAAGCTCACAAGATTCTCTCCGCAACGAACAAGGCGAGTGGCGTAAGAAGAACCACATCGGCAAGGGCAATGCGTTCATCGCGTGACAGCGGGCCAAAACGCAGCGCGCCTAACAAAAGGCCGCTTGCTCCGAGACAGAGCACGACTGGCCAGGCGCCAGGGTCGAACAGGGCGAGCAGGACGGAACCTGCCAGCAAGAGGAGCAAGAGCAGCCGTCGGAGAGACTTCGCGTGCGCCCAACGCGTCGCGATTGAATGCTTGCCCTGAATCCGATCGAGATCGCGTTCCCAGATCGCAATGCTGACACAGTTCAGCGAGCAAAGTGAGGCAAAGAGAATCGCTGCAAAAATCATTGCCGATCCTTGCGCAAAAACATGAGGTGTGACCCCGAGCAAAGTGCCGGCGGCAAATAATGAGCCGATGGTGAATTCCTTTAGCGGAACTGTCTCCCAAATTTCGCTGTGCGCGTGATTGATCGCTAAATAAACGATGGTGAATGCACCCAGAACCGCGCCGGGGAGAGCCGTTTCGTAGTTCACCGCTTGCAAAATAACGATGAGATCGAAGACGGCGACGCAGATGATGGAGACGAGCCAAATGCTTTGGTGTCGCAAGCAGAACTGTTGTCGCGCCGAGTTCGGCTGACCTGCGACCAGCGACAACGAATCGCCAAAACGGTCCGCTAGATAGATGAGCCATGCCGTAAGAAACAACGCGGCCCTATGCCCAGGCGGCACGGACAAGTGGAAGTTGTATGCGAAAATCCATTGCCAGCATATCGCCACCAATGGTGCATCGAGGCAGACAAGATTCAGCCAAAGCAATGGACTGCGCGAGACAGCGCGAGCCTGCAAACTGCGCATGACCACTGCCGCGTGTGGATGGATCTGACGAGTAAAACGTAAATCAGTGAGGTCTTATGGTTTCACAATTCCATGAACGAACGAATCTTCTCCAATTTTTTGTGCTTAACTTAGGCGGCGATGGAGCGATTGCGCGCTGTCATGGGAGCGTCCCCGGCTCGGAGCAGGCACGATAAGCAGTTGAACGATGCACAAGATCATCCCACAGGAAGGCAACCTCGTGCGCGCCGACGTGAGCGGGCAACTAACGCAGAGCGATTACGATCAGTTGATTCCGAGTTAGGAAGCTGTAATCGCGCGACATGGAAAAATGCGGCTGCTTTTTGTCATGCATGATTTTCGTGGATGGGAGCCGCAAGCGGTTTGGGAGGATTTCCGCTTTGATGTCAAATACCGGAAGGGCGTGGAGCGAATCGCGATGGTCGGTGAAAAAGATTGGCAGCAGTGGATGACGAAGATCGCCTCCTGGTTTGTCGAGGCCGATGTGCGTTATTTCGACGCATCGCAGGAAGCGCAAGCCGAGCGTTGGGTGCGCGAAAAGTGACCGACTTGCGTGGATCAATTGAACTTCAGCCCGATCGAGGGCAACCAGAGTTACAATGAAACGGGCGGGACTGGTCGTGCTTCAATTGCTCGTCAATGCGGCCGGCATCTGGTATGTCTTCCATGATCCAGAAAAGAGAACGCAGGTTGTTAATGCGTTGCGAGGGGCCGATGCCGGCTGGCTGGCAGCGGGGTGGATTTGTTACAGCGCAGTCGAAGTGCTGGCAACGGTGCGCTGGCAAATGCTGTTACGCGTTCAGGGGATCACGCTGAGCTGGTTGCGCGCGCTCGGCATCGTGATGATCGGTCTGTTTTTCAATATGTTTTTGCCGGGGCTCGTCGGCGGTGACGCCGTGCGGCTCTATTTCGTTTTTCAATGTGCGCCCGAGCGAAAAACGCGCGCCACTCTTTCTGTGGTGATGGATCGTTTATTCGGACTGTTCTCGATTTTGTTTCTCGCCAGTGTGAGTCTTCTCTTGCGCTTCGGCTGGTTCAGCCGTTCCAGCGCGAGCCTCGATGTTGTCTGGATTGCGATCGGTTTGTTGGGCGGTGGCGTTGTTTTTGTGGTGTTGCTTTTTGGTGCAGTCGGCTTTGGTTTATTGCGCAAACTTCCAAAACGGACCCCGTTTCGAAACACCATTGTTGAGATGGGCGAAGCATTGGACCTCTATCGCGCGCATCTTGGGACGATGACGCTGGCGCTTTTTATCACGATTGTTTCCCATCTCGCCTACTACCTGAGCTACTATTGCGCGGGGCAATCGCTCCATCGCGCTGCCGTCCACTTTGCCAGTCTAACGGATATGTTGTCGATCATGCCGCTGGTAAACACCGTTACATCGGTGCCGATTTCATTCGGCGGAGCAGGTGTACGTGAAACATTGTTTCAGCAACTGCTTGGCAATCTTGCTCACGTTCCGGCGGCGATCGCTGCGTTGAGTGCCTCACTCGGTTTCGCTATTCAGGCGTCATGGGGATTACTCGGCACCGCAGTTTATCTGCTATCACGAAAACTCACCAGTCGATGAGCGTCAAACCCATTCGCGCCAGTCCGCCAACGAAAGCTACGCGTCGCGCGCTTGTATTCGGGATTTGGCTGGTAATCCTCAGTGCATTCGCTGCGCAAGGATGCAACAGGTCTCGTGAACACGGACAGGCGCGGCGACTGGCCGAACGTGTGAAGAGCGAGTTTCTGCACGCGTGGCATAATTACGAGCGCTACGCCTGGGGCCACGACGCGTTACGGCCCTTGAGTAAAACTCCGCACGACTGGTACGGGCAATCGCTCTTGATGACCCCGGTCGATGCGCTCGACACACTCGTTCTAATGAACCTGGATGCCGACGTTGCGAAGACGAAGGAGCTCATCGCGCGCGATCTCTCGTTCGATCGCGACATTTACGTCAAAAACTTTGAGATCACGATTCGACTGCTCGGCGGCCTGCTCTCCGGCTATCAGTTAACCAACGACAAACGTCTCCTGGAGTTGGCCGAAGATTTGGGCAACCGGCTGCTCCCCGTTTTCAATTCACCGACCGGGCTGCCGTATGTGTATGTCAACCTGCGCACGGGTCAGGTGCGCGATCCGGTAACGAATCCAGCGGAAACGGGCACACTGCTGCTTGAGTTCGGCACTCTGAGCAAACTCACCGGAAGGGCGGAGTTCTACGACAAAGCCAAACGTGCGCTCGTCGAAACTTACAAGCGCCGGTCGCCACTCGGGCTCGTCGGACAGAGTATTAATGTCGACACCGGCGCGTGGACCGATACCGATAGTCACATCAGCGGCGGCATCGATTCCTATTACGAGTATCTCTGGAAATGCTGGCTTTTGTTCGGCGACAAGGACTGCCGCGATATGTGGAACGCGAGCATACCAGCCATCAACCAATATCTCGCGGACGATAGTCGCGGTGGATTGTGGTACGGATATGCCAATATGCAGACAGGCACGCGCACCGAAACCACTTACGGCGCGCTCGATGCATTTTTCCCTGCGCTACTCGCCCTCTCAGGTGATCTCGGACGGGCGCGTCGCCTGCAAACTTCATCATTCAAGATGTGGAACCTGTACGGAGTCGAACCTGAAACTCTCGATTACAAAACGATGCGCGTGATTGCTCCCGCGTACCACCTGCGCCCGGAAATTGTCGAATCGACTTATTATTTGTATCACTTCACCGACGATCCGCAGTATCGGCAGATGGGCGAGAAACTCTTCAATGATTTCGTGAAATATTGCCGCACGCATGCCGGCTATGCCGCGCTGGCCGACGTCGTCACCAAACAAAAGCGCGATGAAATGGAGAGCTTCGCTCTGGCCGAGACATTCAAATATTTCTACCTGCTCTTCGCTGCCCCGAAGACTTTGGATTTCGACAAGATTGTTTTTAACACCGAAGCGCATCCGCTGAGGCGGACCTGGTGATATGCACGAATCCCCCGACGAAATCTTCGCCGAAGTGGCTCAAATTGAAACCGAAATTGAAGAGGGGCATGACGGCACTGAAGTCACTACTGGAAATGCGCGCCACGAAAAGCTAAGTTCTCTCCGATGAGCATCACCGTAAATGTGGACGAAGGGCTCGTGCGCGCGGCGCAGAAGGCGACCCAGATTGAGGATCCCGAATTGTTGGTTAAAGCCGGCCTGAGCTTACTCGCAACCAGCTCCATGCACGGGCTGCCGGATGTCAAGATATATACCGACGAACGGCTGGCGGAGTTCGCCCGGGGAGAAGCAGAACTGGACGAAGTGCTGCGCCGCAAAGGACTCCGCTGAGAAGTGCGCATCTTCCTCGATGCAAATATTCTCTTTTCAGCTGCCGCCTCCGATGCGGCGCCGTCTCACGCCTACTGACGCTGTTGCAAGAAAACGGTCACTTCCAAAACTGGCGGAGGGCATGCCGCAGAAGGATCAGTCCGTTCTAGCTGCCGCAATCCAATTGGGTTGCAATGTGCTCCTCACCGGTGATCGCGCGCACCTCGGTCAGCTTTATGGCCAAACCATCAGCGGCGTCACCATTCATTCGCCGGCATCCCTTGCCGAAACGCTGTTCCCTGGATGAGCACTGCACGCACCGAAGCGTATCCGCTGAGGCGAACCTGGTAATCTTCCCGTGCGATCGGTTTTAACCGCAGCTTTGGTTTTGCTAGGTCTGCAATTTCGAACCTTTGCCGATGCAAACGGAAAAGGGTCCGACCCGTTGGTCGATTACGTCCGGCCCTTCGTTGGTACGCAGGGAGAAGGGAACACGTATCCGGGTCCGTCGGCGCCGTTTGGCATGATTCAAGTCAGCCCAGACACGGACGACGAACTTTGGGAGACGGCTTCAGGTTACGAGTACTCCGATCCCTCGATCATGGGCTGCAGTCTGACGCATCTTTCCGGCACTGGAATTCCTGATCTCGGCGATTTTCTTTTCATGCCCCAGATTGGGAATCCGAGGCTTGTCCCCGGAACCAAGGCGGATCCTGATTCTGGTTATCGCTCGCGCTACTCGCATGATGAGGAGGAATCCTCCGCCGGTTATTACAAAGTGAAGCTGCAAAAATCCGGTGTCACGGTTGAATTAACGGCCGGCGAGCGGGCCGGCATGATCCGGATGATGTTCCCGGCGAATGCTGAAGCGTCCATTCTCACTGATCTCCATCACGTCCTGACCGGAAAGAAATGGAAAGTGATCTGGTCGCACGTTCGCGTGGAGGACAATTCTACAGTGACCGGCTTTCATTTGGTGAATGGCTGGGACAAGGAGCGCTCTCTCTATTTTGCAGCGCGCTACTCACGGCCTTTCGATAAAGCGGAAATCATCAACGATGGCCAGCCGGTCATTTACAACACCTATCGGTTTCGCAGCGATAAGGAAGCGAGCGGAGCCAATCTGCAGTTCCTCGCCAAATACAAAACGCGCGAGAACGAATCCATCACCGTCAAGGTGGCGGTTTCCGCAGTCAGCGCGGCGAATGCATTGAAGAATCTGGACGCGGAGATTCCCGGCTGGAGTTTCGAAGAGCTTCGGGACAAAACCCGAGCGAAATGGGAGCGCGAGCTAAGCCGAATCGAGATCGAAGGCTCGCAAGAGGAGAAAGAGACCTTTTACACGTCGCTCTATCACGCATTCCTCGCCCCGAATCTTTATCAGGATATCGTTGGCGAATATCGCGGGCTCGACCAAAATATTCATCGAGCGCAGGGCTTCACGAATTACACCGTGTTTTCACTCTGGGACACTTACCGCGCGACGCATCCGCTCTTCGCCTTGATTCAAGCGCAACGGGACGCGGACATGATCAATTCGATGCTGGCTCACTACGACCAAAGCGTGGAGCACATGCTTCCAATCTGGTCCCTTCAAGGAAATGAAACGTGGTGCATGATCGGATATCACGCGGTGCCGGTCATTGTGGACGCTTACTTGAAAGGAGTGAACGGGTTCGATCCCGCCAAGGCTTACGAAGCGATTAAGACCACGGCGATGAATCCGAATTACGACAGCGTGGCGACCTACGCGAAATTGGGCTGGGTTCCCTTCGAAAAAGAGAACGAATCCGTCTCCAAGACGCTCGAGTACGCGTATGACGACTTCTGCATTGCGAAAATGGCGAAAGCGCTCGGCAAAAAAGAAGATGCGAACTATTTCGCGAAACGCGCCGCCAATTACAAAAATCTTTTCGATCCCTCAGTGGGTCTGATGCGTGGAAAGGATTCGCAAGGCAAATGGCACAGTCCGTTTAATCCACATTTTTACGATGAGAGCACGGGCGTGAACGACTTCACCGAAGGCACCAGCTGGCAATATTCGTGGTACGTCCCGCACGATGTGCCCGGACTGATTGCATTGATGAAAGGCAAAGAACAGTTCGTTGAGAAATTGGACGCGCTTTTTACTTTTCGCGAAGCCGATCAGAGCACAGGCGTCTCCGATATTCAGGGCCGGATCGGCGAGTACTGGCACGGCAACGAACCGAGTCATCACGTGATCTATCTCTATTCATATGCCGGGCAGCCGTGGAAAGCAGCCGAGCGCCTGCATGAGGTCGTGAAAACCCAATACGGCAACAAACCCAATTCATTGAGCGGCAACGATGACTGCGGTCAGATGTCTGCCTGGTATTTGTTCACCTGTCTCGGGTTCTATCCGGTCTGTCCCGGAAGCGATTATTACGTGATTGGGGCTCCGCAAATCAGGAAAGCGACAATCCATCTTTCGAATGGAAAAACCTTTGCGATGAACGCGAACAATCTTTCAGACAAAAACATTTACGTGCAATCGGTCGCGCTGAACGGCAGGAAAATCGACAACCCGTTTCTTCCCTATCGCGCGGTGAGCGCTGGAGGAACACTTACTTTCGAAATGGGACCGCATCCCAGTAAGTGGGGAACGAACGCGCAAATCCCGAAATAGCTGTAGCCGCGTCCTGCGGCCCGCTCCGTTACCGCCCGAGGCGAACGTCCATCCAAACAGCCAGCGATAAAACTGCGCCGCGCGCGATGAACTTAAACTCGGGTGAAACCGCCAGCAGTGTCATGCCGTTGAGCAGACACGCCATAATGAGCGCGCCGAAGAGGACTCCCAGGACCGTTCCACGTCCTCCCTTCAGACTGACTCCGCCAATGACACACGCGGCGATGGCGTCGAGCTCCATCAGGTCGCCCACCGTAGTTGTCGAGGCGCCCGAGTAAGAAGTCTGCATGAAACCGGTGATCGCGACGATTGCGCCCATGATGCTGAAGGAGCCTACCACGACTTTCGCGACTGGAATGCCAGAGATAACCGCAGCTTCCTCGTTTCCGCCGATGGCGTAAAGATAGCGTCCGAACGGTGTGTGCGTCGTGAGAACGTAAACCGCGAACGCAATGACGCCGAGAATGCCCGCTGACAACGGGATGCCGCGGAATTTGTTTGTCACAATGACAAAGAGAAAAATGAGTTGGGCGGCGAGAAACAGTTTCAGAAAAAGAAGCTCTCCATCTTCGACGGCAAATCCGTAGGCCCGACGCGCTTTGCGGGCGCGAAGTTTTGCCAAAATAAGGGCGACAACGATCAGGGCTGCCAGCGCGTACCCCGCCCATGGCGGCAAATAAAACGTGGTGAGAACCGAGTAAAGATTCGCGCGTCCGCCCTGCACGATCGGGATCGTGGAATTGTGAATAACGAGCCAGAACAATCCCTTAAAGATAAGCAGGCCGCCGAGAGTGATGATGAAAGCCGGTATTTTCTGGCGCACGATCAAGTTGCCCATGCAAAACCAGATGAGAACGCCAGCGACCAACGCCGTGCCCATTGCCAGCGGCGCCGGCCAGTTGTGCTCGAATACGAGAACGCTGGCGATACCCCCAAGCAGACCGACACCGCTTCCGGCCGACAGATCGATGTTGCCTGGAAGAATGACGAGCAACATTCCCATCGCGAGCGTGGCGGTGATCGACAGCTCCGTTATGAGCATGGAGAGATTGCGCGCGCTCAGAAACTGCGGCGACACAATGCCGAAGAACGCGCAAATGACGACGAGCGCGATCACCAGCGAAAAATCGCGAAATGATTTCTTCGTTTGCATCAGGGAAATGACGAATCAGTGAACTACGTAACTCTGGCTCTCCTCATTCCAAAACGCGTCTTCTAGCGCGAGTTAAATAAAACCGCAGCCACTGTAGCCACGGCCCTGTGGGCCGTCTCCCTGATGTGAAAAGCACTGCCGGAAGCAGATCGATTACAGGCCGCTGACTACGTCGAATCATGCACGATCGATATGGACAATCTCGCCTTGATAGGGCCAATCCTCTACTGATCTCACAAGTCCAGCGCGCACCGGATTTTCACGGACATAATTCCACTTCTGCGAGTAACTCTCATCGCTTCGTAAAACGTGATCGAAAAATCCTTCCTCCCAAACCTGCGTCTTTGCTCGAGACAACCCAGCGGCTTTTGCCAAAGCTTGTTTCAAAAGGCCGACCCACGGGCCTAACCTAAAAACCTGACTTCCGCGCACGAACAGATGAATGTGATCAGGCATGATTACATAACGGCCGACGGCGATGTTGAATTCACGCTGGGCACGCTCGGAATAAGCGACGAACGCCGCGTGAACGTCATCGCGCGCGAGATATGGCTTCCGCAAGTAAGTGCAAAAGGTGACAAAATAGAGAGGGCTCGTGTCAAAGAGACGATCGAGACGTGAAGGGCGGCGTCCGAAATCCTGCTTCACGAGGCAACCTGTAGCCACAGCCCTGGGGCCGTCTAATAATTACGAGTTATGGACGTTCATTGACCGGCCACAGGCCGGTGGCTACAACATTCGTGAAATCGCATTAGTTTATCCTTCGTCCTTCGTCATTGGTCATTCGTCATTTCAGGTGAGTGTCACCTCTCTCTGTCCCATGGCTGCGGCGAGCAATTTCTCTTGCGTAGCTTCGTCGCGATCAAATTCACCACCAATGCGACCTTCATGCAGGATCAGAATGCGATCGCTCATCCCAATCAATTCAGGCAGTTCGCTTGATACGAGAAGAACAGCTTTGCCCGCATCGGTTAGTTGATTAATGATCTCGTAAATTTCCAGTTTGGCGCCGACATCAATTCCGCGCGTCGGTTCGTCGAGAAAAATCACGAGCGGCTCGGTCATGAGCGCCTTGCCCAGGACAACCTTCTGCTGGGTACCGCCGGAAAGTTTCGCCACCAGCGCTTCCAGCGTCGGCGCTTTCACGCGCAGCGATTGAAAGAAATGATCGTTCTTTTGGAATTCCAGTCCCTGATCAATAAGCCGGTTCTTCGTCAGTTTCGCCAAAGAGGAGAGCGAAAGATTGAAGTCGATCGTTTTGTCCAGGATCAACCCGTAACGGCGACGATCTTCGCTCACCAGGACCATACCGCGACGAATAATTTCTTGCGGCTTCTGCGCCCGCACTTCGCGGCCATTGAGATGGACGGAGCCGCTCAACCGGGTGCCCCACGCGCCGAACAAGTGCATCAGCAGCTCGGTGCGACCGGCGCCCATCAGACCGCCGACGCCGAGCACTTCACCGGCGCGCAATGAAAAACTGATGTCGATCAGAACGCGCTGGCCAGAATCGTGATCGGCAACACTGAGAGCTAGGACTTCCAAGGCAGCTGCGCCCGGTTTCGAACGGCGTCTCGGAAACAGGTCGCTGATTTCGCGTCCGACCATGTGCTTGATGATTTGCGCCTTGCTCGCTTGCTTCATCTCAAGCGTGGCGACGGACGCGCCGTCGCGGAGCACGGTAATGCGGTCGCAGACCGCAAACAGCTCGTCGAGTTTATGCGAGATGTAGATACTGGCGATCCCGCGACTCCGGAGATCGCGCAGGATATCAAGGAGGATGAGGACTTCGTGTTCTGCCAAAGCGGCAGTCGGCTCATCAAGGACAAGGATGTTCGAATTTTTTGAGAGCGCCTTTACAATTTCGACCAGTTGTTTCTGGCCCATTCCAAGCTTCGCCACCGGCTCGCTCGGGTCGATCTCAACGTTGAACTTTCGTAGGAACACCCGCGCTTCGTGATAAACCTTGTGCCAGTCGATCAAACCTCGTGACGTGCGCGGCTCCGAGCCGAGGAAAATATTTTCACCGACTGTCATGTCGTTAACGAGCGCGAGCTCCTGGTAGATAACGGCGATCCCGGCGTTCTGGGCATCCGCGAGCGAGCGAAATTTCGCAAGCTGTCCGTGAACGAAAAAATCTCCCTCATATGAACCGTACGGATAAATACCGGAGATCAGTTTGATCAGCGTCGATTTTCCGGCGCCGTTTTCGCCGCAGAGCCCGTGGATTTCGGCTGCGCGCAGGTTAAAGCTGACATCTTTGAGCGCGACAACCCCCGGAAATGTTTTGGTGATGTTCTCTGCCTGAAGCACGACCGAATTCATGCTCGATCCTTTAAGCGGGAATCACCGTAACTGCTGTGCCTCGGGCAGACTGCGATAGACGTCAGCAGCCTTGTGAAAGCCGTCTCTCACAACCGTGTCCATCATGTTTTCTTTTGTGACCACAACGACGTCGAGAAGGATCGAAGGCACGTCGATCTTTCCATTGTTGATTTTGCCGGACGCAAAAACCGGTTTGCTTTTCGCCATGTTTGTCGCCGCTTCCGCGGCCTGTTTGGCAAGCTGCGAAAGCGGTTTGTAGATCGTCATTGCCTGAGTGCCGTTGACGATCCGCTGACAAGCGCTCAACTCCGCATCCTGGCCGGTGACAAGAATTTTGCCGGCAAGTCCTTCTTCGCTCAGCGCCTGAATCGCGCCGCCGGCCGTGCCATCGTTCGACGCGAGAATTGCATCGAAATTTGTGCCCGCTTTTGTGATCGCCGCGCTCGCGATCTTCTTCGCATTTTCGGGCTTCCAGTCCTGCGTCCAGTCTTCATGCACGACTTCGATCTCGTGCTTGTCGATCAGCGGAGTCAGGATATTGTCCTGTCCTCGCTTGTAGAGGAGCGCATTGTTATCCGTTTTCGCGCCATAAATTCGGACGATCTTTTTCTTTCGATCCTTCGGCAGACGATCGACCAGGAATTGGGCCTGCAGTTCGCCGACCTTTTCGTTGTCGAACGTCATATAAAGATCGAGATCGCAATCGGTGATTAACCGATCGTAGGCCAGCACGGGAATTCCGGCGTCATGCGCCATGTTGAC
>Ga0137372_10004875_pt1 | contig 13095 bp, 8 predicted proteins | sample SagtaG_6_FD_104911 | JGI IMG/M metagenome (GOLD analysis project Ga0137372, IMG submission 104911) | Vadose zone soil microbial communities from Sagehorn Ranch, Mendocino, California, USA - Sage1_R_60_16 metaG | ecosystem: Environmental > Terrestrial > Soil > Vadose zone | place: USA: California...
ATGCGGGCGAGTTCGGCGGCGGTGAGCGGCAGCGTCGGCCGGTAGCTGGCCGGCAGGGCCGCAGCAGCGGTTTCGCAGGCTTCGCGTTGTTTGGTGAGCGCCGTCTGGCGACGGTCGAGTTCCCGGCGGCGCCGTTGCAGTTCCTCTTTCCGAGCCTGGAGCTTGGCGCTGGCCGCAGTGGCCTGCTGCCCGAGTGTGACAGCGTGAGCGGCGGCCTGCCGGTGTGCCTCGGCCGCCCCGCCAGCAGCGCGGACAAGCCCATCGAGCAGCGTGTCGTCGTCGGTGTCGAGGGTGGCGTCCAGAATGAGCTCGCGGAGGGCCTCGAGTGCAATGCCGAGAGCAGCGTCGGCCTGGCCGACTCCTGCGTTGGCCTTCTCGGCGGCCTGTTGGGCGATGCGAAGCTCGGCTTGGTGGGTGGCGAAGGCGTTGGCCGCCTGCTTCGCGTCCCGCTCGGCGTCAGCCTGTTCGGTGCGGGCGGCGGCGTCGCCGGGAGCGGTGGGAACGACGAAGTCAGCAGGCAGGGTGCGGTGGCAGATAGGGCAGGCGTCGCCCGGATGGCTGGCCTCGGCGGCGTGGACGGCGGCATGGGCGCGCCGGATGGTGGCGAGGGCTTCCTGCGCCCGCGTCAAGCGAGCGGTGGTCTCCTCCGCGAGGGTCTTGGCTGCGGCGAGTGCCTTCTCTAGCTCGTCGACCCGGCGAGCGGCCTCGACAGCGTCGGTGCGGGCGGCAGCAGCCTGCTGAGCGCGGTCGCGGGCGGCGCCCAGCCGACGGCGTGCTTCTTCGAGTCGATCGTGGGCGAAGCCGGCCTCCTTGGCGAGCTGCTCAGCCCAGGTCTGTGCCCCTTGCTGCTGTTCTGCGAGTCTGGTCGCCGCCTCCTCAGCGGCGGTCAACTGGTCTGCGATGCCCTGGATCGCCTCTGCCTCCCGGTCGCAGCCGGCCGCTTCGGTGTCGAGTCCGAGGAGCTGCTGGTGCAGCCATTCGAGGGTGCTGGCCGCCGCGGCCAGACCGCCGATCCCCTCGCCGGCCTCGTCAGCGGCCTGGAGGGTGCCGGCGAGCGTATCAGCCTGCGCCTGCAGCTCTGCTCGGCGGTCGCGGAGTTGGCCCAGCTCCTGGTCGAGGCGTCCGGCGAGTTCGGCGAGAGTAGCCAGCTGAGCGGGGGCGTCCGGAAGCCAAGTCTTGTGCACCTGGCCGGCAAGGGCTGCAACCTCGCTGGCCTCGCGTTCGGCGCCGTCTCGCTCCCTGGTGGCTGCGGTAATCCGCCCGGCCAGCTTCCGCAGATTCGCCTCGCGTGTCTGGGCGTCCTGGTGGCGTTGCTGAGCCTCGGCAAGTGCGGCGGCCGGGTCGGGCAGCAGCCTGGCCCGCTCCACCTTCAGGGCCTCCAGTCCAGGTCGGATCCGGCGGGCGGCAATGTCTGCTTGCTCGCGCATGGCGGCGAGCTGGTCCAGCCGGAAGATGCCTTTGAGGATGGCGGTGCGGTCGGCTCTGCTGGCCTGCAGCAGCGCCTGGAAGCGGCCTTGGGGGAGGACGATGGTACGCAGGAAGGCGTTGTGATCGAGGCCGGCGAGCCGCTGGATCTCGCCGGTGACGGGCCCGTCGTTGTCGAAGCGGACGGCTGGGTCGTCCAGGCAGCACAGCTCGTGGCGGCCTTGTGCGCCAGTACGCGATGCCGAGCGGAACACTCGCCAGGTGCGGCCTTCGGCCTGGAAGGTCAGCTCGGCTTGCATGACGTTGACGCCGTCGGAGATCAGTGGGACGACCGCCCGGTGGTCCCATGTGCAGCCGCCGTAGAGGGCGAAATACAGACCTTCCAGGATCGAGGACTTGCCTGCGCCGGTCTCGCCCACAATGGCCATGAGCGCGGCGTCGGTGAAGTCGATGGTCTGCTCGGTTCGGTAGCTGCGCAGGCCAGACAGGCGCAGCGTGAGCGGCCTCATGCTCGGATCCCCTTCCGATGTGACCGGTCGGCCATGGCGCTCACCGAGCCCGGCAGGTGGGGCACTGGGTAGGCGGACGGCCCCGTCTGACCGGGGCCTCGAAGCTCGTCCCGCAGGTCCTGCACACTCCAGTGCGCATCTGGGCTCCGCCCACCGCGACCAAGGTCGCTGGCACCGTGGCCATGCCAGCCTCCGGCGCTGTGGTCATCTCCGGAGCGGCCGGGCGCCCGTTTACCGTTCGGGCGGCGTTGGCGTCTGCCGGGAGAGGCAGGGAGGCTTCTTCAGGGAAGTGGACCGGTTGTTCGGCTTCCACGGCCTCCAGCAGGATGTTGAAGGTGGACAAAACGCGGTCGGCCGCGACGCCACGGGTGCCCTGCTCGGCCAGGAAGGCACGGAACAGCTCTTGGACACCGGGCTCAGGACCGCTGTCGACGCTGTCGGTGGTGACAACGGTAAGCCTGCGGTCGGCAGGAACCTCCAGGACCTGGAGCAGGACCGCGTCGGAGAGCAGCTGTTGCACTTGGGCGTGCAGGTCGATAGTCGCGGTAGGGGTCTGGACAGTGACCAGCGCAAGCACCTGCCCAACACCTTGGGCCTGTCCGGCAAGCTCCTCGAGGGTTCCATCGAACCGCCACAGCGGCCGGCCGCCAGACAGTGGCAGGGAGAACGACTCCGCTGGGCGGCCTGGGCTGGCCTCGACCAGCACCACGCGTTTCGCTTCGCCGAGTTCGCCGAAGTCGAGCTGGATTGGCGAGCCCGCGTAGCAGCCGGTGACGACCGTGCCAGGCAAGTCTTGGGGCTTGTGGATGTGCCCGAACGCGGCGTAGGTGACGGCGGGGAGGTGCTCGAGGTGGCTGGCGTAGTCGTCGCCGACATGGACTCGCCGCTCGCTGCCGGACAGGACGGCACCGCCGACATACAGGTGGGCGGCGAAGATGGCGATGTCTCGGCGGTTGTCGAACCCGTCGAGCAAGCCGCGGGCCAGCGCGGTCTCGACGTTGTGGATGCGGTCGGCGTATAGCGCGCTCAAGGTGGCCGGGTCCTCGAAGCCGTCGAGCATGCGGTTGGCGTGGACGAAGGGCAACGGCGCGAGCCGGACGGCTTCCCCGTCAACTGTGGGGAAGTGCAGGATGCCGCCTTGTTTGGGCGGGCGGGCCCGACTGACAAACCGGATCGGTGCGTCTGGGCCGACCAGCTGGGCGAGCAGGTCAAACAGGGCTGGGGAGTCATGGTTGCCGCACAACACCACCACCGGCGCGACGACCGACAGCTCTTGGAGGGCGGTGACACCGCGGGCCAGATCGGTGTAGGCGGGGCGGACGAGGTCGAATAGATCCCCGGTGTGGAGGATAAGGTCGGGCCGGTGCTCCCGGGCGTGGGCGAGGATCTCGGCCAAGACAGTGTCGTGATCCTGAGCGCGGGACTCGTTGTAGGTGACGCGTCCCAGGTGCCAGTCGGAGGTGTGCAACAGCTTCACGGCGGATCCCCCTCTGCTGCCTGGTGTCAGAGGCGGCTCATGGCATCGGCCTCGGCGGCCGCTTGGACGGCCGGGTCGGGTGCGGACTCGGCAACGCAGGTGGCAAACCCCGGGAACGGAAACCGCATCGGGATCGGCGCCGGGATCAGCGGCTGGTCGAGCACCATCGTCCCCGGTAGGAACCGGGCGGCCCGCTCTCGCAGCTCCGACGACAGGAACCGGTAGTCCGCCGTCTCGCCTGCGTCCAGGCGGCCGACCACCTTGATTGCCGCGTTGCGGATGATGTTGGCGTCGACGTCGCCGGCTGACTGTTGGGCGCCGATCAGCAGCACGCCCAGGCTGCGGCCCCGGGCGGCAATGTCGACCAGGATCTCCTTGATGGGGCTGCGCCCGATACGTGGCGCGTACTTGTTGAGCTCGTCGAGGACGATGAACCGCAACGGCTCGCGGCCCATGCCCTGTTTCTCCTCGAAGATCCGCGAGGTGAGCGCCCCGACCACAAACCGCTGCGCCGCGTCATGCAGGCCGTGGATGTCAACCACAGTGATCGCCTTGCGAAGCGCAACGGGCGTGACACCGCAGCAGATGAGATGTCCCAGCCTTGGCCCCTGGGCGTACAAGCGGCGAAGGAACGCCGAGCAGGTACCAGGCGCCACCCCAGCGGTCCAGGTGCCATCGAACCCGGGGGAGTCAGGGGCGACCCGATCGGTGAGGAACTCGATGAGGTCGTTGAAGTCCCGCACCACGAATCCATCCCCAGCGGGACGCGGGTCACGCCGTTCCTGCAGTACGCGCGACAGCACGAACGAGGCCCCATGGTCAGGCACGCACAGCACCACCGCCCCAGGCTCCCCGGTCAGTGGCCACGCCCAGCGGGCAAGCTGAACCCGGACCCGCTGCTCGATGAACGACACCTGGGTCGCGGCGTCTTCCTCCTCAGCAAAGCAGAACCGCAGCAAGCCCTGGCGGATGAACTCCTCGGGTGGCCAGCCGAAGGTGGTCACCTCCGTGGACGGTCGCGAGGTGATGTCAGTGGTCATGGTGCCATCCCGCGGACCGGCCGCCCTGGGCGCATACAACTGCACGTTGGTAAACGGCCCAGGGGCCGGCACGCCCAAGCCCTGCCACTGCCTGACTGCCTCGGCGCGGCCCGGGAGCTTGGCATTGGCCCGGTCCAAGTGCAGCAAGTCCTCGCCCTTGACGGAGAATACCAACGCCCGCACCTGCGGTGCCCGGGAACCCAGCAGCGCCATGCCCTGGTCGGTCTCGAACAGCATGTACAACAGGAACAGGGCGTAGGTGGTCTTGGTCGCCACCCCGGAGATGCCAGAGATGGAGATGTGGCCACCCTTCTCGCCGTTGAGGAACGCGAAGTCGACATAGACCGGGTCGTCGGCCTGGTCCAAGCCGACCGCCAGCGGCTGGTCCATCTGGTCCAAGAACAACGCGGCGGCCCGTTCTGAGCCGGCGGCCTTGACGACCGCAGCGCCAGGCGCGGGGGCAAGCCATAGCTCGGGGACCGTGCGTAGCACCTCGACCTCGACCCGCCGGGTGGTGATCCCAGGCATTGTGTGGTCGCGGCTGATACGGGCGGTGTCCGAGGGCAGCTCTGCGCCTTCGATGACGCCGCTGCCCTCGACCACGATGCCGTAGTGAGTGAGAGCCCGCCCGTCGGGCAGGGTCTGGGTGGTGGCGACGAGCTCATCGAGCTGCACCACGGCGTCGTCGGCGAGGACCACGTGGAACTGGCGAGTGCTGGCCGGCTCAGATCCGTCAACCAGGCCGATCAGTGGCATAGCGCCAGGACCGCGGTCAGGCCCGTCGTTCTCGGGTGTGCTCATGCTGCTCCTCGACGGTGATGTGACTCACTGGGTGGGTCGGGAGTCATGTGGCTCGGATACGGACGGCGACGGCTGCCCGAACCGCCCGGGCGGCCAAGCCGGCCGAGCCGAGCAAGTGGCGAAGGTGCGATTCCAGAGCGCCTATGGGCTGCAGATTCTGCGGGGCTCGCGGATCACGGTGCGCGACGCCGGCGTAGCGGCCGATGCTTCCCGCGATCCGGTTGGCCGTGGCGACCGCGGCGTCCAAGCCGGCCGCCTGCGGGATCTCAATGCGAACGATCCCCGACCACGGGCTGGAAGTCGCCGCCACCGGCGCCAGCCGCAGGTACGCCGAGTAGCGGTCATCGCCGAGACGGAACAAGGAACAGCGTTGCCCAGGTCCGAGACGGGGAATCAACCGATGGTGCTGAGGGTCGAGCAGCGCACGGTGATGCGTCTTGACATAGCCCACGACGGGCAGATCGCGGCTGCGCACGAAGTTGAGCGGGCCATCGACAACCGTCAGATATCCCTCGGCGCACAGTTGCTCGGCGAGTCGCCCTTCTTCCTGTCGCATCCGGATCTGCAGCTTCTTCAGCGGCGCATCAGGATGCTGGTCGGCAACCGAGGCGACCTCCCAGGACCACCCACCGGCGACCGCTGGGAGGTTCCCACCCAACCCGGAGCCCCAAATGATCATCCGCCGGATACGAGTCTCGCCAAATGCCGCGCTGCTACCGTTGGCGATGACGCCGCCACAAGCATGCCCACCGGCGACGCCCCGACCCGAGCGCCCGCGCGCGTCCTCCTGCCATAGGGACGCCTCACCCCGACGGACCCCGTCAACGAACGCCATCGGCCCGTCGTGGTCGTCGGATGGTGTGCCGTCGTGCGGTATCAGCCGGTCGCCGTCCTCGATCAGCGCGGCCGAAACCGTGCCGGTGTCATTGGGGTGGACCAGGTATGCCGGTCCGTAGGTTGCGCCCCAATCCTCAACGAAGACAGTCACTGCTACATCCTTCGAATCCGGAGCTCACGCCCTATTCGGAGACGCCGTGTGCTCTGGCTTCAGGCTTACGGACCAGCTCTCGTCCACGCTGATCGCCCATTGCCCGAGCCGAGGCGGCACTGAAGCGGTCCGGCTGCAGACCATCGACCTGCCGCTGCATGAACCCGCCAGAAGTCAACCTGCACACATCTACACCCGTCAACCTGTACAAGTAAGCAGGAACGACGAATTTGGAAAATTCTCTCGCTCAAGCGTCACGATATGGTCAAGTTTCGGCATGACTCCAGGTCGGGTGAAGGGTCCGAGTACATCGGGACCTCCATCCTCAGCCGCGAAGGTTCGGCGTCAGCCTGGTCGAGGTGGACGAGAGCGACTCCTGCTGATGGGTCGGACCCGATCAACGTCGGTTCGTCTGGTGCTTCTGAGCCTCGTTTGGGCCGGCGCACGGCATGCGGGTCATCGCGATTGGTCTGCGCCTGCTACTCGAGGTCCAGCCCCAGTCCCAGGCCGTCGCCGAACTCGCGCCCGTCAGTCGGCTCCGGCGACCACGCGGGGGTCCCCAGCGCCGCCAGCTCGCGGGCAAGAGCACCCATGCGCTCCGCCTCTTTCGGTGTGCGCAGTGGCAGGAGCACACCGTCGTCTTCGAGGTCCGCACGCTCATGAGGCTGTGCACTGCACGGCGGCCCCCAGCCGCTCTGCAGCAGCGTGCCGGCCCGACGCGCCGCATCCTGGACCGGGGCGGGCTCATCGTCGCGCTCCAGGTCCGCAAGCCGCTCGGTGGCCGTGTGCTTGCGGGCGTCGCGGGTCCAGCGCTGTGCCAGCGCCGCCAGCGGATCGTGCTGTGCGTACTCGCCCGTGCACTGGCTGTCGCGGTCGACGAACACGTGCAGTTCCTCAACGCAGCGGGTCGCCATCGAGTAGGCCGATTGCCGCGAGGTCTGCCAGCTACCTGGCAACACGAGCACGACCTGTGCCTGGCCGCCCTGCAGCCGCAGCGCGTGCCCCGCATAGCCGAGCCGCAGCGGCTGCGCCCACTCCCGCCCCGCCAGCTCCACCGGCACTTGGCGGCCGTCGTCACAGGCGACCATAACCCGCCCGAGGCCAAGGTCCACGTGGACTATAGTCCCGGCGGTACCGTTGGCGATCCGCTCGCCGTCTTCCATTCTGTGGGGGCGGATGAAGCACACCCTGTCGCCGGTGTAGACCTGCTCGCGGCGGTCGGCCTGGCGGTCGACCAGCTCCATGCTCGGCCATGACAGCTCTCCGGCTCGATGGCGCCGGGCCTGGCACAGGCTGTTCAACGTGTCGATGGTGTGGTTGGAGGTGTCGGTGACGATCCTCACCCCGTCCAGACCATGGTGGCGGCGGTCGCGGTCCCAGGTATGCACGACCTCCTTGACCGCTGTGGAGGCGTGCGGGACCAGGTGCACCCGGCCGCGGGCGTTGAGGTTGGCCAGCGCTGCGGGCGCGTCGCCTTGGCGGATGAGCTGGCACACCTCCCGGTCGGCCGGATCCTTTTGGCGAACCACGGTGGTGAGCTGCGCGTGCCCGCAGATGGTCTGGTCGACCTGGGCGTGCCAGCCGGCTGCGCCGACCGCCTGCGCCTGCTCCGGATCGCCGAGGGTGCGGATGATCGCCGACCCGGCCACTTGGAGGAGCTTGTGCATGCGGTGGGTATCGACCATGCACGCCTCCTCCACGATCACCACCATCCGCCCGTCCGGATGGAGCCGGCCCTGCTCAACAGCCTGGCAGAACGCCTCGACGGTGTAGCCCTGGCCGAGATCAAGTTCGTGGGCGGTGCGACGTGCGGTGTCGGCGGCGGTGCTCACCACCACGGGGGGCTGATGGTTGTGCTGGTAAGCGCGGACGACACTGCGGACGGCGGTGGTCTTGCCGGTGCCGGCCCAGCCCTCAAGCGACGCCCATCCGGTCGGCGCGCATAGGTGCTCGACCACCTGGTGCTGCTCGGTGGACAGCTCGTAGCCGGCCTGGCGGGCGACCTCGGCCGCGGCCCGCTCGATCATTGCGGCTGATGGTGCCGGCGCAGTGCTGGTGGCCTTGGCTTTGGCCGCCTGGACGATCGCCTGCTCCTGGGCCAACAAGTAGGTGGTGGTCAGCCGCGGCTGGCCGTCGACCACCACCGGAGCCAGGTCCGGTCCCTGGAGGAACCGCGCCAGGAACCCGGCCGCCTCCTCGGCGCTGAGCAGCCCCGCGGCCGCCTCGAACACCAGCTTGATCACCATGGCCTCGTCGAAGGTCGCGTCCTCGCGGGTGAGCCCATCCGGGCCGAGCAGCCGCGTCCGCACCGTGGCCTCGCGATCGCCAAGCGGCGCATGGGCGTGCACCAGCGTGCGCTCAGGACACGGTGCCGGCAGGCCGCGACGGTCGAGGACCTGGCGGTAGGCGGGCCAGTGCGGCGCCCGACAGGCGGGCGTCTTGGCGAGTCGGTCCTGAGTGGCCAGGCGGCGGCGCTCCAGCTTGGTCGGCGGCCGTCCCTTCCCGGCCTGGAACCTGGCGGCGAGCTGGTCGATGTGGCGGTGGCGGCTGGAGAACAGCTCCCTCAGCCGCTCGTCCACCCCGGCCAGCTCCCACACCCTGCCCTTGCGGGTGACATGCCAGTCGAGCCGGTAGCCGAGCCGCTGGAGCTGCGCGGCCAGCTCACACTGATAGATCGCCTCGGCGGTGGCGCCGAACTGGAAGATCGGCCTCGAGTCCACCGCTAGGAACCGCCCCTGGTCGGGTCTGGGTTCGCACCAGGCCAGGTTGAAAACGAACACGTGACTGTGGAGCTGCGGGTCGGGCGGACGGTCGGGCTCTTGGGCGACTTCGGGGCTTGGGCGGCTCGTGTGGTGGGTGAAGCTGGCCATGGCAAGCTCGCCGGGCGTGTGGCTCTGCTCGCCGTCGATCGTGGGGCGGCAGGCGGCCACCCGCTGCTCTAGCTCTCCGACCGTGACCCGTACGGCGGCCAGGTGCGCGGCCTCCAGCTCCGCGCGGTCGGCGGCGGAGACGAACGGCATGACCGCAGAGACGGACTTCGGCGGGGAGAGGTTGCAGTCGATCCCGGGCACGTGCGCCCCGCCCCGCGTCGCCAGCTTGCCAGTTGCGCGGTCGCGGCGGAGTGCGTGGGAGGTCTTGATCAGCCGCTCCCCGGTCAGCGGATGGCAGCCGGCCGCCAGCCGCTCGAACGCCCACCAGTCCAGCCGCTCCAGCCCCAGCCGGGCGAACAGCCGCCCGTGCAGCTCCACCTGCGCCTGGGAGGGCGTGCCGTCGCGGGCCAGGTAGTAGTCGGCGTACTCGTGGCCGCCCTGCAGGTAGCCCCACAGCCGGCCCGGTCCGCCCAGGGCGACCGGGTCGAGTTTGCGCGGCGTAAACATCCCCGACCCTCGGCTACGGCAGGCCCAGCCCGTCGCCACGGTCCAGGCCGCGGTGGGGCAGCTCGACGACATTCGCGGCCGCGCCCGGCCCGAGTCCCCAGTAGGTGCACAGAGCCTTGGCGAGCGCGAGGGCTTCCCGGCTGCGCTTGGACATCAGCATCACCACCGCTCAGCCCCGGCACCCGGCCACGGCCGAGGCTTCGCCCAAGCCAACCTCATGGCACTCACCGTGAAGCTGACAGGTCTGCCCACCTGCAGCAGCATCAGCACCGAGGAGGAGCAAGAACGAGCAGTACCAGCCGCAGAAAGAAGAAGAGGCCGACGAACCGAAGCCACCAGCACCACCGACAGCAACCGGCAGCAGCGACCCAGGCAAAGGCGATGACCCGATCGGCAGACGCGGTACGCTGTCCGGCTTCGCCGGGACAGCTCACAGGCCGGGAACGACCTCGCCTCCGGCGCCGCGGCCGGGACCCTGCACCCGTCCGCGGACCGGCCGTTGTCGCGGCCAGACGGCCAGATCCCGCGGCGCTCGCCGTCCGCGTCAAGGGCGCTCCGCGGTCCTGCGGACCGGCCTTCGGCCGCCCTTGACCCGGCCGCCGCCGTCGCGGGCCGTGTCGACACGTCGCCCCCCGGTGGGCGACGGCACGCCGCCCGGCCGCGACCAACCGCGGCTGATCTTGATTCCGCAGGAATATTTCGCCGGAATCGGCGAGCGCTGGCACGCCCCTTCAGAGCGTGCCCTACGACAACGGAGCCACCGCGAGACCAGCCGCACCCCTGGCCTCCGGCGAGCCACGGTGACCGCAGCCGACACCGGCGTTGCCACGGTGCGCCGTCCGCGCTCGCGCCCTCACAGCGCCGGTGGGCGAGCTGACAGCAGCGTTACCGCACTGCTGACAGGTGCTGGTCAGCGGCTTAGTGGTGAGGCCGGCGGGCTGCGCTAGCACCTTCGTTGGCGGCCAGAGCGCCGGAATCTGCCTAATCAGCCGTTCAGTGAGCCTTGCGTGCAGCTCGCTCGTGTCAACTGGCATGCGAAGCGTTGGCAGCAAGAGCGGGGGAAGCGCGAGTGGGAGCGATGGCGGCACGTGCACGTCGCAGCTGTGGAGACGTGAGCTGCGTGAAGCGTTGCGACGCACGTGGCCAGTGCGTGGTCCTTCGCCGCGAGCGGGAGGTCCGTCGGTGACTCGGGCCGAGTTGCGCGAGGTCGCCGCCCGAATCATCGAGCGGAGTTGCCGTGAGCAGAACATCCCGATCCACGTCGAGGACGCTTCAGTTCTTAGCGAGGTTGCCACGCTCCTGCGAGCCCGACGCGAACACTCGTACAGCCAGCCCAAGTCGGACGGCAACACAAGGACTGCGCCCTCACACCAACCCCTCCGAATCGAGACGGAGAGCCGAGGGTCGAGGAGACGACCGCGACGGGCGAGTTAGAACGGATCGCCCGAGCCGAGGAAGCTGTCCTCGCTTTCATTCAGGTCATCGGCCGCCAGACGGTCTTTCGCATTTTCGCCTGCTTTGACGCAAGGATGACCGCCTGCGACGATCGGTGGTCGAACGTACATTCGCCGCCGCGCGGGAGTTGGTGTCACGATGTCGCCCGACCAACCCGGAGGAGATCTCCTCGACCCGAGCGATGACGACGGCTTCGAGTTGGCTCTACCTGAGAACGCCACGCCCGAGGACGTCATGCGACTCGTGAGAGAGCTGGAGGCCGTCTCCGCGCACCTGGAAGCGCTCCTGCACGCCAAGACCAGGCGTAAGCGGCGATGACTGCACGGGGGCGGGTCTCATGTCTGCTGGGGGGTGGCGCGGAGCTAGAATTTCCACTTGGGATCGATTCGGTCTTCGTCGATACCAGCGCCACGCCGGTTCGTGGAGGAGATGTTGGCCCGGTCAAGGATCGCCCGAGTGATCTGTCGTCGGCGCTCGATGTCCGCTGCTTCCCAGACCTCCCGCAGGTCGTCTTCCAGTCGCGGCAGGTCCATCAGCACGCCGACCGCTTCATCCTCCACCAGGATGCGTGTGGCCTCGGCGATCCGCTGATCGAGCTCGGCCTTGACCTCGGCATAGGCGCGCGGCTTCAGCATGGGCTCACCATTCGTGTCTCGGAGAACGAACCGCTGTCGGGCTGCCTCGACCAACGCCTCCTCGTCGCGGCGCTTCTGCTCGGCAATCTTGCGGTGCTCGTCGCTGGCGAGGTGGCGCTCCAGGTTGACGAGCGCCGGACCAGCCAGCCGCTGAATCACCATCTCGCTAACCAGGTCGTCGAGCGGCCGAGCCATGATCGCGACACGACCGCAGCCGGGCTTCTCCTGTCCCACGCGCCGGGTACGGGCAACGCGAGGTGGCAGGCAGCGGTAGCGCATGTGGCCCTTGTCCCCAGAGGTCTCCATGTAGCCGCCGCACTCTCCGCAACGGACGATGCCGGGCAGCAGCCACCGGGTCGGCGGGCGCCCGCCGCGCTTGCGCTGCGCGAACAGCCGGTCGACCCGCTCGAAGGTGTCCTCATCCAGGATCGGCGGCCAGATGCCATCGGCAACGATCTCGCCGTGGTAGGCGCGCTTGGCAGCCAGGCGCGGGTTCGTCATCAGCTTGGGGAGGTTGGAACGAGCCCACAGCCCGCCTCCAGGAGCGGGGATCTCCGCCTCGTTCAGCCAGCGGACGACCTCGCCGACGCTCTTGCCGGCGAGCAGCCGGTCAGCGATCTCGCGGACGATCGCGGCCTCCTCCTCGAGGATCTCGAGGCCGCTCTCGTTCGTGGACGCCTTGTACCCGTAGGGCCGGCGCCGCTTGCCGCCGACCCAGGGCTTTCCCAGACGCGCCCGCTGCTCCGCCTGAGCGGCCACTCGCAGTGCGATGGTCTGCGACTCCATCCGGGCGAAGGTGACCAGCAGTCGCGCGACCGCCTCGCCCATCGGGGTGGACGTGTCCAGGGGCTCGGTCACGGACGCGAGCACGGCTCCATGCTTCTCAGCGACCGACAAGGCGCGCTCGAAGTCGCCGTGGTCACGAACGAACCGGTCGAGCTTGAAGAACACGATGCCCCTGATGACGCCGGCCTCGATATCCCGCAAGGCGCGCTCGAAGTCGTCGCGTCGCGGCGCTCTCGCCTGGCCGGGCTTGCGATAGGCCGGGTCGACGTCCTGGTAGAAGCGCATTGGCGTCCAGCCCTTGCCTTGGCAGAAGGCGACGCATCGCTCATGCTGCCGGTCGATGGCGAGTTCGGTGAGTTCCTCGACTGGCTTGGCGACCGACAGCCGAGCCAGCAGGCCGACGGGGAAGGGCGGCGGTTCCGTGGTCACGTTCTGCTCCAGCATGCGGCGGATCGAGTGTATGTAAATCTAGCATATAGCTTCCTCGAGGAGTACAGCCACTCCTCGGCGCCGGAGGTGTTCCTGGCGGCGGCCAGCCAACGGACCAGCCGGGTCCGGCTGGGCCACGGGATCGTGCAGCTCCCGCCGGCTTACAACCACCC
>Ga0137372_10004886_pt1 | contig 13089 bp, 10 predicted proteins | sample SagtaG_6_FD_104911 | JGI IMG/M metagenome (GOLD analysis project Ga0137372, IMG submission 104911) | Vadose zone soil microbial communities from Sagehorn Ranch, Mendocino, California, USA - Sage1_R_60_16 metaG | ecosystem: Environmental > Terrestrial > Soil > Vadose zone | place: USA...
CAAAATCCGTGGCAGATTGTCGATGAGGCCGCCGCCGGTGATGTGGGCAAGCCCCTTAATCGCGCCGCTTGGAATTTTTGCCAGGAGAGGCTGATAGTTCTTGTGCACGCGTAGCAACTCTTCGCCGACAGTGATAGTCGATCCGGGCAGAGGCGAAGTCGGCTTCAGTTTCATTTTCTCGAACAGAATTTTTCGTGCGAGGGAGTAGCCGTTGGTGTGTAAACCGTTTGAAGGAAGCCCGAGGACGATATCGCCGGGTTTGATTTTGCGGCCGTCAATGATCTTTGCGCGATCGACCGCGCCAACGATGCATCCGGCCAGATCGTACTCCCCTTTTCGATACATTTCCGGCAGTTGCGCGGTCTCGCCGCCGATCAAAGCGCACCTGGCAGACCGGCAGGCGCGAGAAAACCCTCGCAATAATTGATCGAACACGCGCGGCTCCAGTTTTTCGCAGCCGATGTAATCGAGGAAGAAAAGCGGGCGAGCACCGAGGACGGCGATGTCGTTCACGCAGTGATTCACCAAATCGGCGCCGACCGTACCGTGCTTGTTCAGTGCAAAAGCGACTTTCACTTTCGTTCCGACACTGTCGATGCTTGCGACCAAAACCGGATCGCGCATTCCGGGAAAATTCGCGCGGAACAACCCGCCGAATCCGCCGATCTTGCCGAGCACCTGCGGGCCATGCGTGTGCCTGACGAGTGAGTGAATCTGCCGCTTGAGCTTGTTACCAAGATCGACATCCACGCCCGCATGCGCGTAAGCTTTTTTCACAAAGATACGTTGTAGGGCAACCGCTCCGGTTGCCAATCGTTTTCCGCAAGCGCAACCGCGCTTGAGCTCGTGATGCGGCGGGGCCGCGAAATTTCCTGAAACTTTTTGGCCGTAATCTGGAGAGGAGAAAGTGAACGGCCCGAAATGATTTCTCACGATGAGAGGCTCAAAGAAGGCCAAAACAAGAAAAACCCAAACAGAAAGAGAAACAATAACTATGAAAACAAAATTAACTAAAACAATAATGAGCTCCCTGGCCTTCACCTGTGCGTTGGTCTGCCTGGTCGCGGTAATCGCAGTGGGCACGTCCGGTAGGGCGGGGCCGGCACCCGACCCGCAGGTTTGCAGTGTGGGCATGGTAAACGGCTTGTATCTGTGGACCTTCGACGGGTACGCAAACTTCGGTGGGAACCTGGTACCGAAAGCCGTTATGCAAGGCACCCGGTTCAACGGAGATGGTACGACGTTCAATGCCTTCGGCACGGTGAACATCGGGGGCACGATTATCATCGACGCCACCGGAGGGGTAGGAACCTATACGGTCGCAGCGGACTGCACGGGCACACTGTCAATCACCAACGGCCCAAGCTTTAACATGTACGTCGGACCGGGTGCACAGCAGCTTTGGATCACCCAGATTGTAGGTGCTGGCGCCACGGGACTAGGTGTAGGAACGGCGACACGTCTGCCAGGGCGGTAAAAGCTCCTCGGCTGTTACGACGACATCGAACGTTTGAACGACTATGGGTTTGGCGCGTTCCATCCGCGCCAACCCCGTTTACCACAAACAAACGTAGTTGTAGCCGCGGTCGTTGACCGCGGCGGCCGGAGTCACCGACTCCGGCTACAGATCGCCGCTTTTCAAGATAATCGCGCCAGCTCGTTTCATTTGTTCAAGCACTCGATCAACATCGGCTGCCACCTTCATCTGCGCCGTTGCGGGGCTACGGCGTGCCAGGGGAAGCCGATGCCAGTTCTCCCGTGATCACTATCTCCGGATTCTCAGACAAGCTTGTCACGACTTCAGATTTATGCGTAAGATGCGGACATGGTCCCACCCAGTGTGTCCGACGCAACGGACGAGCGTTTTACGGAAACCGCTTGGAGCGTCGTCCTCGCCGCCGGAGCAGCGACCCCGGCGCGTGCGCACACGGCAATGGCGGAGTTATGCCGAATCTATTGGCGACCCATTTACGCTTACCTGCGCCGCAGCGGCCACCCGAGACACGACGCCGAGGATTTAACGCAATCATTTTTCCAGCACCTGCTGGAGAACGAGACGCTCCAGCGCGCTTCGCGGGAGAGGGGGCGCTTCCGCAGTTTCCTCCTCGGAGCGCTGAAGCGCTGCCTGGCAGACGAGCACATGCAGCAGCACAGCTTGAAACGCGGAGGGGGGGGCACAACTCATCTCGACGGACGAACTCGAGGCCGAGGAGATCCATCACCTGCGCGCAGATCACGAAGCTGCGCCGGACGAAATCCTGGATGTTCGTTGGGCGGGCGTGGTGCTGGAGCGCGCGCTCGACAAGGTCCGCGCAGAATGCGCCGCGGAAGGTAAGGCGAATCTGTTCGAAGCGCTGTCGCCTTTTCTCGGAGGAATTAAACCGCACGCCAGTTATCAGGAGGTGGCGGACCGGATGAACCTCGGTCTGGGCGCAGTGAAGACGCTGATCTACCGCTTGCGGCAGCAATTCGCGAGCGCGGTTCGGCGCGAGATCATACAGACCGTGAGCGCACCGCACGAGGTGGATGATGAACTGCGCCGGCTGCGCAGCGTCTTCGCGCGCGCGGGCCAACAGGCGTTTTGATTATGGCGACGGGTGCAGCACGCGAAATTTGTGAAACTTGCGGTGCGACTTTGCACGCAGAATCGCCGGCCGGCTTGTGCCCGGCATGTTTGTTGACGACGGCGATCGAAGAAGGCGATTCCGAAGAATTCGTCAGCGGCAGTCGCATTCAAGATTACGAGTTGCTGAATGAAGTGGCACGTGGCGGGATGGGAATTGTCTATCGGGCACGGCAGCGTGTCCCCCCGCGCGTTGTTGCGTTGAAAATGATTCTGCCGGCGCATGTCGACTCTGCGGACGCGATGAAACGGTTCCGCGCCGAAACGGAAGCTGCCGCGAGCCTAGAGCACGAAGGCATTCTGCCGATCTACGCGGTGGGCGAGCACGACGGCGCGCCGTTCTACAGTATGAAATTCGCTGAGGGCGGGACGCTCTCCGCGCAGATCGAAAATTATCGCGACAAAGCTCGCGAAGCAGCAGCACTGATCGCGAAGCTTGCCCGCGCGGTCGCATTTGCCCACGAACACGGAATCCTGCATCGCGATTTGAAACCCGGAAATGTCCTGTTCGATTCCGCAGGCAAACCGTACGTGAGCGATTTCGGTCTCGCCAAGTGGCTCGCACGCGAAAGCGATCTAACCCAGACGTTCGCGGTATTGGGCACGCCGTTCTATATGGCGCCGGAGCAGGCCGTCTCGTCGAATCTTGTGACAGAGGCCGCGGATATCTACAGCCTGGGCGCAATCCTTTATCACCTGCTCACGGGCCATCCGCCATTCACCGGCGAAACACCGATGGAAGTGCTGCGCCGCGCCGAGAACCAGCCAGCGCCGCGTCCGCGCCTGACGAACCGTAGCATTCCAGCCGATCTCGAGACGATCTGCCTGAAATGCCTCGAAAAAGATCCCGCCTGGCGCTATCCCTCTGCCACTGCGCTTGCCAACGACCTCGACCGCTTCTGCACCGGGCGTAGCATTCAAGCGCGACCCGCCGGAATTTTTGTGCGGGGAAAGAAATGGGTGCAACGCAATCCCGCCAGTGCGCTGCTGGCAGGATCACTGGTGGCGTTAGCAGCGGCCGTTGGTTGGAATATCTGGAAGAGCGAACTGATCAGCCGTCCCATAACAAAGGGAATCGCCGTGCTTCCGTTTGCAAATTTGAGCCAGGATCCCGACAGCGCTTATTTTGCCGACGGCGTCCAGAATGAGATTCTGACGAGATTAGCAGCGCTGCGTGATCTCAAGGTGATCTCACGCACTTCGACGGCGAAGTATCAGAGCAAGCCGGACAACTTAAAGACGGTGGCGCAGGAGCTCGGCGTATCCACTATCCTCGAGGGAGCAGTGCAGAAGGCTGGCGAGAAAGTTCGCGTAAACGTGCAGTTGATCGATGGACGCGCCGATACCCATCTTTGGGCGAAAAGTTACGACCGCGACTTTAAAGATGTCTTCGCGGTTGAGAGCGAAGTTTCGCAAGAAATTGCGGAAGCGTTGCAAGCGAACCTTTCGCCAAGTGAATCTCATGCTCTGGCCGCAGCGGGGACGCGTGATGCGGAGGCTTACGATCTTTTTTTGAGAGGGGAGTATGAGTTTGACCAGGCCCTAGTCAATGCGTCCAGCGACGCTTTCGATCGTGCTGAGGCGTTTTACCGTCAAGCGCTGGCACGGGATCCGAATTTCGCCGATGCCTCCGCCGCGCTCGCACGCAGTCGTCTAGAACGGCACTGGTGGATCTCTCCTTTGACGGCAACGGAATTACAGGAGGTAAAGTCGATTATCGACCGCGCTCTAGCGCTGGCTCCGAATTCGCCCGAAGCGCACTGGGCGCTGGGGCAATTCTTTTATCGGGGTCGTCGCCAGTACGAGAACGCGCTGAATGAGTTTAGCCGCACGCTCGAGTTGCAGCCTAATAATTTTTTGGTCCGATTCTACCGCGCGGCCGTTTACCGTCGACTCGGTCAATGGGAGCGCTCGCTGGCCGATTTCCAACGGGCGCAGGAACTAAACCCACGCGACTCCAGTGTCCCGCAGGATCTCGGAGGGACTTACCTGCATTTGCGTCTGTGGAAAGATGCGGAGCGCGCTGAATTGCGAGCTCTCGCCGCCAATCCGCACGACTGGGTCCCAGCAGAGTATCTTCTCAACATTCGCCTCAGTGCGACGGGCGATGTCGATTATGTCCGGCGAACTTTTGATGGTTTTCCAGAGGACATAAAGAGTAGGCTCACGCCCCTTGACCCGGGCGGCACCGGAGGCCGCACCGTTGTGGATATCATCGGGGGGTGGCCGGGTCGTCTCGACGTCTTGCAAAGACATTTCTCCCGTGCTTTCCAAGCTCTCGAGAAAGAAGGGGTCAATACAGATCGTGGGCGTCTCGCGCAGCTTGCTCGCCGCGTCGCCCTTCGCGTGCTCGCAGGACAGCCGGATGCGGCCAAATCAGCGGGAGAACAAGTGCTGCCCTTACTCGAGGCCAGAGTTCGAGAGCGGCCTGACGATTTTTTCTCAATAACGGGACTATCCTGGGTTTACCTGGCCCTCGGACGGAATGCTGATGCTTTGCGCCTTTCCAGGCAGGCGGCGGATTCAATCTCGATTGAGAAAGACGCTTTTTCTGGTCCAACTTTCCAAACCGCGCTTGCGGAAATCGAGGCGCGTGCAGGCGCACCTGAGGAAGCTGTTAAAAGACTTCGACGTTTGCTCTCCATCCCGGCGGGCCACAAAGTTTCCATAGGTCTTTTGAAGATTGACCCAGTCTGGGATCCGATCCGTAATCGTCCGGATTTCCAGCAGCTGCTCTCAGGACCTGAACAGATCGGACCTAACAAGTAACAGGAACTGAATCTTCGGGACTTCTTCGCCGAGCAATCCGTGGTTGCTGCGCTTCAACCGACTGCCAAGATCGACATCGACGCCCGCGCGCGCGTACGCTTTTTGTTTCTTTGTCATTCCGAGCGAAGTCGAGGAATCTCTGTTTTTAATCTAAACAGCAAAAGATTTCTCGACTCCGCTGCGCTTCGCTCGAAATGACAAGCTATTACTATTTCAAATCGGCGAACAACGTCGGCTGCGTTTCCTGATCGGCGAGCGCTTTGGCGCGTTGCTCGCGTTTTTCCATGATGAATTTGTCCAGCGCAGGATCGACGGGCAGGGGATAATCGCCGGTGAAACAGGCCAGACAGAAGGTGTTCAACGGCTTTCCCGTCGCTCGCACCATGCCTTCCACATCGAGGTAGCCCAGGCTATCCACACCAAGATATTTGCAGATGTCTTCCATCGACATCTGATTTGCGATCAATTTTTCAGGATCAGGAAAATCGATGCCGTAATGACAGGCGAAACGGTGCGGCGGACAGCTCACACGCATGTGCACCTCCGTCGCTCCAGCCTCGCGCAGGTTCACCACACGCGCCCGTGATGTTGTGCCACGAACAATTGAGTCGTCAACAACCACGACCCGTTTTCCGGCAACCATTTCCTTGATCAAATTCAGTTTCACGCGCACGTCGAAGTCGCGGATCAGCTGACTCGGCTGCAAAAATGTGCGGCCGATGTAGTGATTGCGGACGAAAGCGTGAGCGTAAGGAATCTTTAGTTCCTGAGCGAAACCCAGCGCAGCGTAATTTCCGGAGTCGGGCACCGGCACGACAATATCGGCTTCGACGGGAAATTTTCTCGCGAGTTCGCGTCCCATCTCCATGCGCACTTTTCCGACGTTTACCCCGCCGATCATGCTGTCCGGGCGTGCGAAATAAACGTATTCGAACATGCAAAATGCGGGGCGCTCATCCGGGAATGGACGTTCCGAGCGCAATCCGTTTTCGTCGATGATCAGCACTTCGCCAGGTTCAATTTCGCGAATGAACTCCGCGTGAATGAGATCAAACGCGCAGGTTTCGGACGCGACGACGTAAGCACCGTCAAGTCTCCCGAGCGCGAGCGGTCGCCAGCCGAACGGGTCGCGCACCGCAATCAGCTCCCGTTCGCTCATGATCAGCAGCGAAAACGCGCCCTCAATCCGGCGCAACGCAGCGAGCACATTGGCGCCATTGTCCGCTGGCTGCGCGAGCAAATGCAAAATGATCTCGCTATCGGCTGTTGTTTGGAAGATGGAGCCTTTCCGCTCCAGTTCATCGCGCAAAAGATCCGCATTAATCAAATTACCATTGTGCGCAATGGCCATCTGACCCCGCACACAATCCACCACGAAGGGTTGCGCATTTTTGACCGTACTCGTCCCAGTCGTTGAATAGCGTGTGTGCCCGATCGCACGCGTGCCCTTGAGCTTGGCCAGTTCTTCTTGACCGAACACTTGCGACACGAGGCCCATGTCTTTGTGAAACAGAAAGGTCGTGCCCGGCCCGTTGCTCGTTACAATTCCAGCGCTTTCCTGGCCGCGATGCTGTAGCGCGAACAGACCGTAATATGTCAGCACCGCCGCCTTCGGATGGCCGAACACACCGAATAGGCCGCACTCATGCTGCGGAATGGCGGCGGAATCCGCCACCTCGTCGATGTCGAATTTCTCCGGGGGAGCAATCACAATAGATAATCCATCAAGTTGTGCTGCGATTCAATCTCATGTTCGGGTGCGGCCTTCACAAGCTGGGAATTCTTTCCGTTTGGTCTTCAACCGCACGACGAATTGCATTCCACCAATCGTTATAAAGATCGGTAATCGGCCAGCGCAAAGTTTCATCGTTTACTCGGATACAAAGTTCTTCGGCGCCGACTTTGCCTAATTGCTCAAACGGAATGCCGGTCTCGTGCAACGTCGACATCGTTTTTTCCAAGTCGGCAGGCGCTACGGAAACGACGATGCGGGACTGCGATTCGCTAAATAAAATTGTAGCCGCTTCGCTGTGCGAAGCGCTCCTTTGAAGTGTTTCCTGCGCCCTCGTCGCGTCGCCCGCAGGGTGACGGCTACAATCGATCTCTGCGCCAAAAAGTTTTTCCGGATGAAAGCAACATTCCGCCACGGCTACGGCGAGCCCGCCTTCGGAACAATCGTGCGCGCTTTTCACTAAACCTTCGCGGATCAAATTGCGAACGGCGTTTTGAACTTTGATCTCGTGCGCGAGATCGACATGCGGCGGCGGACCAATTTTCAGGCCGTGACAAACTTTCAGATAGCTGGAACCGCCAAGTTCGTTTCCGATTTGGCCGACGAGAATGATCACGTCCCCGGCTTCTTTGAACCACTGCGTAGTGACGTGCTTTTCGTCGTCAATTAATCCGACCATCCCGATGGTCGGCGTCGGATCGACAACGCCGGCGGGGCTTTCGTTATACAAAGAAACGTTTCCGCCAGTGACCGGTGTGCCAAAGGCGCGGCAGGCTTCTGCGACGCCGTCAACAGCTTCGCGCAGTTGCCAGAAGTTTTCCGGTTTGTAGGGATTGCCGAAATTCAGGCAATCCGTCACCGCCAGTAGCCTTGCGCCGGAGCAGGTGAGATTGCGTGCAGCTTCGGCAACAGCGATCTTGCCGCCCTGGCGCGGATCAAGAGCACAGTAGAGCGAATTGCAATCGGTCGTCGCGGCCAGGATTTTATTTGCGTAGCGGACGAAGAATACGGCGGCGTCGGATCCTGGCTTGACGAGCGTGCCGGTGCGCACGGTGTGATCGTACTGGCGATAGACCCAGTTTTTTGAGGCGATCGTCGGATCACGCAGCAGTTGTCGTAATGATTCAACCACAGAGGACGCGGAGATCGCAGAGATTTTGTTGAGTAACTCTGTGGTCTCTGTGATCTCTGTGGTTGGTTTTCGCGCTTTGCGCGAGTACAGTGGCGCTTCTTGGGCGAGAGGTTTTGCTGGAATTTCCGCGGCGATCGTGCCGTCGTTGCGCACACGCATCATGCCATCCTGAGTCACGCGTCCGATTTCTGCGCATGGCACATCCCATTTCTCGAAAACTTCGCAGACCAGACTTTCTTTTCCGCGCTTGGCGATGATCAACATGCGTTCCTGTGATTCGCTTAACATGATTTCATACGGCGTCATGCCAGGCTCACGCTTTGGAACTTTCGCCAGATCAATTTCGATTCCACTTCCGGCGCGGCTGGCCGTTTCGCACGTGGAACAAGTCAGGCCGGCCGCGCCCATATCTTGAATTCCTGCCACGGCATCACGAGCCAGCAGTTCGAGACATGCTTCGAGCAAAAGTTTTTCCTTGAACGGATCGCCCACCTGCACGGCGGGACGATCCTCGCGTGATTGCTCGGTCAACTCGCGCGATGCAAAAGCTGCGCCCGCGAGACCGTCACGACCGGTTTCGGCGCCGACGTAAAAAACAGGATTGCCCTCGCCCTGTGCCGTGCCACGGGCGAGCTGTTCGTGACGCAATACGCCAAGGCAAAAAACATTTATCAGGGGATTACCCTCGAAACTTTCATCGAAATAAATTTCGCCGCCGATCGTTGGGATTCCGACGCAGTTTCCGTAGTGCGCGATGCCGGAAACGACGCCGGTAAAAAGACGACGATTCGCCGCGACGTTCTGGCTGTTGCCGGTGATCGGCCCGAAGCGCAGCGAGTTCAGGCAAAACTCCGGGCGCGCGCCCATGGTGAAAATGTCGCGAATGATTCCGCCTACGCCGGTGGCCGCACCTTGGAATGGTTCAATCGCGCTGGGATGATTGTGGCTCTCCATCTTGAACGCGATGGCCCAGCCGTCACCGATATCCACCACACCTGCGTTTTCTTCGCCCGCCTTGACCAGAATATTTGGCCCGGTGGTAGGAAACTTCTTCAGTTCTCTCTTCGAATTTTTGTACGAGCAATGCTCGCTCCACATGACCGAGAAAATTCCCAGCTCGGTAAAGTTCGGTTCGCGACCGAGGATTTTTTTGATCCGCTCGAACTCCTCCCCAGTGAGGCCGTGCCGCTTCACGAGTTCGGCTGTAACAACTGGATCGGCAGGCGGCGTTTTATGGCTCATCGGCGTGCTACGTTAATGAATTCGCAAGAGTCACTCAACGACGCAAATAGCAAATAATTCGAATAGCGTCTTCGGGAAGCCGGTCAAAACATGAAACGGACGGGGAGCGTCCGCTCAACCCATGAGTCACGAACTAATGGGTAAAATTAACCATAAACAGGAGGGATAAGAGTGAAGAAAGCAATCATTGGTTTCATCTGCGCGCTGGTTGCACCGTTAGCTTTTGCGCAAACCAGCACGACGACGACCGAAGAAACGACAACGACCAAACCAGCAACGACAACAGAAACGACTACTTCCACAACGTATACCGCCGGGACCGTAACGACCTATGAGCCGGGCAAGACCGTTGTGGTCAAGAGCGATCAGGGACCTGTTAGTTTCGCGCTAGGCACAGCTGCACGAGTGGTTAACACTGCTGGCAAAGTAGTCACAGCTCCGCTGCGAGCTGGTCAAAAGGTACGTGTTTATTACACGGGGCCAACTGAGAGTCGCGTAGTCGAGAGAGTGGTCGTCGAGGAATAAGCCAAAGTTAGTTCGCAAACGCAAGAGTCGCAGGGTTCTTGTGAATCCTGCGACTTTTTGCGTCGCGGTATTCGAAGCGTCCGAAACAGGCACACGCCGCGAAACAGTTAGGGAAGGTCAATTCAATGAAAGGAACCGTATGAGACGAATAATTATTGTTTTTGTGTGTGCGATGATTGCGCCTTTGGCGTTCGCGCAAACAAAGAAGACGAAGGTTCAACAAACGACCGCAGCACAACCGGCAGCGACCACGGAGACTGCCACAAGTTATACTGCTGGGACGGTGAGGAAATATGAGCCTGGCAGGAGAATTCTAATCGACAGTACCCAGGGATCGCTCAGCTTCGCGCTTGGCGCAAGCGCGCGAATCGTGAATAACGCTGGCAACGTGGTCACGTCGGAGCTCAAGCCCGGTCAACGCGTGCGCGTTTACTACACCGGCGCCGGCGAAAAGCGGATGGTTGAGCGCGTGGTCGCTGAAGATTAACCGAAAATTAGTTCGCAAGCGCAAAATCTCAGGGTCGTTGTAAATCCTGCGACTTTTTGGAGCAGGGCTATTTGAGGCATCCGAAAGGAGCGCGCCCCGCGAAATAGCTACGTAAGTCGATTGAATGAAAGGAACTTATGAAACGAATCATTGTTGGTTTTGTTTGCGCGATGATTGCGCCCCTGGCGTTCGGGCAAACCGTGGCAAAGACTTCGGCTGTTGAACACACAGGCCAGATCCAGAAGGCGCCGACGCAGATCACCACCGGCGCAGTTAAAATCGGGACGGTGACCGCGTTCAATCCCGGCCAAAGACCCATTGAGCCTGCTTCGCCGATCGTTGTGCAATCCTCCCCCGACACCAAGCCGGTGTCCTACATGCTCGGAAAGAAGGTCCGCTTTGTCGATAAGGACGGCCGAGCAGTTGACCCGCGCCTTGTCCGGCCGGGGACTCGCGTGCAACTTGGTTTCGACCGCAGAGGCAGGGTCGCTCGCGTTACGGTAGTCGAAAAAGGATAAACGAAGCTAATTCGCGGAAAGCTCAAGGCCGCAGGGAATATGGCCTGCGGTCACGGTAGGGACATCGCGCTGCGACGTCTCGCTCGCGGTGACTGCTGCGCGGGGTTCCTAGCTATTTGCGTTTGGCAGGCAAATCGCGGAAAATTGCCCGATGTCTTTGGATCTAAAGGAAATTATCGCCGCGCGACTGGGTGAGAATTATCAACTTCACGAAAGGCATGTGAACCGCACGCTGGTGGCCGCGCAGCGCGTGATTGGGTTCGACAAGGTCTATGCGCGGGCAGAAGGCGCGTACCTCTACGATATGGATAACCAGCCGTATCTCGATTTCCTGAGTGGGTACAGCGTTTTCAACATTGGACGGAATCATCCCGTCGTGAAGCAGGCGATCCGCGATGTGCTCGACCTCGATCTGCCAAACATGGTGCAGATGGATTGCTCGCTTCTGAGCGGATTGCTAGCGGAAGCGATCGTCAAACGGACGCCGCCGCATCTGGACGCCGTTTTCTTTTGCAACTCAGGCACGGAAGCAATGGAAGGCGCGCTCAAATTTGCGCGTGCGGCGACGGGGAGGAATCGCGCGGTTTCGTTAGCGAGCGCATTTCACGGACTCAGTCTTGGGTCGCTTTCGCTGATGGGCTGCGAAAGTTTCACGGAAGGTTTTGGATCTTTGATGGAGGGATTCGATGCGCGCGTGCCGCTGGACGACATCGAAGAGTTAGACCGACAACTCCGTTCCCACGATGTGGCGGCCTTCGTGATTGAAACCGTTCAAGGAAAAGGCTGTCAGACTTCCAAGAACGATTTCTTCGTTCGCGCTCAGGAGCTTTGCCGCAAATACGGAACTCTCTTGATTTCAGACGAAGTGCAGACCGGCCTTGGCCGCACTGGAAAGATGTTCGGATTCCAACATTGGAATCTGGAGCCCGACATCATTACGCTGGCGAAAACTTTGAGCGGCGGTTATGTGCCGTGCGGTGCAATCGTGGCGCGACGCGATATTTACCAAAAAACGTTTTCGCGGATGGACCGTTGCGTTGTTCACTCGACGACCTTCGGACGCAATAATCTGGCAATGGCCTGCGGCTTGGCTGCGCTGGAAATAATCGATCAGGAGAATCTAATTGAGAACGCGGCGAAATTGGGCGCGCTGCTCATGGAAAAGATCGATGCACTGCGCGCGAAACATTCGTTCATCAAAGAAGTTCGCGGCAGAGGCTTGATGATCGGGATCGAGTTTCACGAGCCGAGCGAGTTCAAGCTCAAGATGGCGTGGAAACTTCTGCACAAGATCGACAAGGTGCTGTTCGCACAAATGATCGTGACCCAAATGTTGAGCAAACATCGCATTCTCACGCAGGTGGCCGGTCACGCGATGGACGTGATGAAAATTCTCCCGCCGCTGATCATCGGCGAAAAAGAAATCGACATGTTCGTGAACGCGCTGGACGACGCGCTGACCGAATGCCGCAAATTCCCCGGCCCGATGTGGGAGCTTGGAAACAATTTCGTCAAAGCAGCGCTCGGTTCAAAGCGACCTGTTCAATCCCGGCCGGCTGTTTCTGCCAAACTGTAGCGGCCGTCGCGGCTCTCTGTGAGCAGAGAGCAGGACGCACTCAACGGTCACAGGCTGCCGCTACAGTTCAATTTGCCATTGTCCATCCTTAGCTGGGGCGTACGTTGTCGAAAGAAGGAGCAAAAGATTATGAGTACCACTGTTACCGAAGAGCGAGAAACTGAAACGAAACTGAATCAGCTCGAGCAGCTGAAGAAGTTTACCAAAGTCGTCGCAGACACGGCCGACTTTGAATCGATCAAGGATTTTAAACCGCAGGATGCGACGACGAACCCAAGCTTGGTTTATGCCGCTACTCAAAAGCAGCAATACGGGCATTTGCTGGATGAAGTTTTGAAGGATCGGAAGAATTCGGGATTGAGTGGCCAGGCGCAGATCGAAGACATCTGCGATCATCTACTGGTTCAATTCGGTTCCGACATTCTCGAGATTGTGCCTGGACGCGTCTCGACCGAGACGGACGCCCGATTGTCATTCGACGTCGA
>Ga0137372_10004888_pt1 | contig 13077 bp, 10 predicted proteins | sample SagtaG_6_FD_104911 | JGI IMG/M metagenome (GOLD analysis project Ga0137372, IMG submission 104911) | Vadose zone soil microbial communities from Sagehorn Ranch, Mendocino, California, USA - Sage1_R_60_16 metaG | ecosystem: Environmental > Terrestrial > Soil > Vadose zone | place: USA...
GCGTCGCCTCTTTTTCGAAAGTGAGACTCAGAATTTTGTATCCTGAAAACCGGTCGACGATTTCATCCAATGGCCCGTCAAAAAAGATTTTACCGTGATCGATCACGAGAACCCGATGACACAACTCCTGGATATCCTGCATGTAATGGCTGGTCAGCAACGTGACGATACGATGTTCCTCATTGTAAATACGCAGAAATTCCCGGACCCTTTTTTGACTGACCACATCCAGGCCGATCGTTGGTTCGTCGAGAAAAAGCACGCGCGGCTCGTGAATGAGTGCGGAAATCAGCTCCATTTTCATCCGTTCGCCTAACGAGAGCTCACGGACCATCACGTTCATTTTGTCCTGCACTTCCAAGAGTTCCGACAATCCGTCCACGACCTTTTTGAACCGTACATGGTCGATCCCATAGATGGCGCGATTGAGTTCGAGGGACTCTTGCGCGGGCAAATCCCACCAGAGCGCATTCTTTTGTCCCATGAGCAGGCTGAATTGCCTTTTCATCTCGTTGCGTCGTTCCCATGGAACGAAGCCGAGCACGCGCGCATCACCGGAGGTTGGATTCAACAGCCCTGAAAGCATCTTGAGCACTGTGGTCTTGCCCGCTCCATTCGGACCGAGAAAACCGACGAATTCGCCTTCCTCAATGTTAAATGAAACGTGGTCGGCCGCGCGCGTTTCATCGTAACGGCGTTTGACCAGGCCTTTGATTGATCCCCAAAGTCCACGCTCCTTCCGGTAGGTGCGATAAACCTTGGTCAGGCCTGAAGTTTCAATCATTGGCATAACTGGTGATTTCCAAGTAAGACGTTACCCGCGATTCGCCTTAGGAAAACTAGCGCGCAGTGCGGGAACCTCTTCTCTTATGCCCCGAAATTAATTCACTCTGCGCCAGATGACGTCTTCGTTGTTCCGGCGGTCGATGAGCGCGTCCACCTTCCCATTATCCGCGTAGCGAAACAGGATGCGGCCTTCGACGCCTTTGCGGAAAAAGATTTCGAATCCCTCTGGGAAAAGTTGTTCACGTTTTCCGTTACGTTCGACATATAAACTTTCCTCTTTAGAAAAGACTCGTCTCGTTTGACCAGGCGCCAGCTCGTATGTGCCGCTGAAATCGGCGAATTTTTTCGGGTCGATCCTGGCGACAGCTGGATCTTCATAGTAACGCATCGCCTGGCTGGAGGCGATTTGCCAGACGCCGTTGCGTCGCAGCCACGTATCAGTTACGTGATAACGAGCTGTGAGGTTCTGGCCGAAGATGGTTTCGGTTTCATCGAGATCGTAACTCAAAATGGCCGTGTCACCGTGAATGCGGCTTTGAGGCTTCGCGATCTTGATCGTGCCTGAATAACCTTTCGGCAGCGGCGTGATATCGGCGACCAGTTGCGCCTTGTTTAAGTTGCGGCCTTTTTCATCCGCGAAGATGCAGTCGTCGGCGAAGTATTTTTGCCACGGCTCCTTGTTGCCTGGTACGACGGCGTCGAAAAGTTCCTGGGCCCGGCGAACAAGTTCTTCCTGCGTTATTGCTACAGGATCTCCGCAAATTGACTCCAGCGGTTTAAAGAAACTGAGAAGAAAAACCAGGATCAGGGGCCGAATGTTCATGCTTGATGCCTCGCTTGCGGTATTAGAGAACGTCATCCAGACAGCTGAGCAGATGTCCGACAGTTTCTTCGGTTTCGTCACCCATGTTGGAAAGACGAAAGGTTTTACCTCGAATTTTGCCATAGCCGGGATCGATCACGAGATGATGCTTTTCACGAAGTTTCTTCGCCAGCTTCAGAACGTCGATTTCCTTGTTGTTCCTGACGCAGGTGAGTGTCTTTGAGCGGAATCCTTCCTCAGCAAAGAATTCGAACCCAGTCCGGCGAACCCAATCATGCACCAGAGCGTTGGTGCGTGCATGACGAGCAAAGCGCGCGTCCAGGCCTTCCTCGAAGATTTCCTCCAACTTCGATTCCAGCGCGTGCATGTGTCCGATGCTGGGCGTGCTCGGCGTCATCCATTCTGCTTGTTGCTTCTTGAACTCGAGAAAATCAAAGTAAAAGCCGCGGTTTGGGATTCTTTCTGCGCGGGTAAATGCTTTCTCCGAAACCGAGAACAACGAAAAACCTGGCGGCAACGCCAACGCCTTTTGTGCACCCGTGAGCATCACGTCGATGCCGAGCGCGCCCATGTCGATCTTGACTCCCGAGAATGAGGAAACGGTATCGAGGACGAGGGCCACATCAGGATACTTAGCGAGAGTACAGCAGATTTCCGGGAGAGGATTCATCACGCCTGTTGAAGTCTCGTTGTGGACGAGAGTGACAGTATCGAACTTTCCCGTGGCCAATTGCCGATCGACGGCCTTCTGATCGATATGTTTTCCCCAATCGACCTGCAGCGGAGCGGCCTTTTTTCCACAGCGCTTTGCAACATCAAACCATTTGTCCGAGAATGCGCCGCACATGCAGCAGAGCACTCCGCGATCGACCAGATTCCGGATGGATGCTTCCATTACACCCCATGCCGAAGAGGTGGAAAGGAACACTGGCTGCGTTGTTCCGAAGAGAGTCTGAAGACCCGGATGAATCGCTCGGTAAAGATTCTTAAAATCTTCGCCGCGATGCCCAATCATCGGACGCGAAAATGCGGTCCAGGTTTTCTCCGATACTTCAACGGGACCTGGAATGAAAAGTTTGTCGTGCGGAATCACGCCAAACGTTCAACGCGCAGTGTCCAACGTTCAATGTCCAAATTTGGTTATCCGCGGATGCGTACGCCGTCATCCAGAATTGCCGTCATTAGTTCATGGCGTACAGTTAGGGGATTTCCAACCCCGGCTGGCAGACAGAGCGATCGGCTGTGAATGCAAAATTGCTTGAGAATGTCCGAGCCTAACCAGAGAGAAAGCAATTCCCGGCGCGAAAAAGGGCAACTCGATTCGGACAAGATCGAATCGGAGATTCTCGCGAACGAGCGCACCTTCCTGGCCTGGGTCAGGACAAGCATTGCGGTAATGAGCTTGGGATTCGTGATCGCAAGGTTCAGTCTCTGGATGCGCGAAGTGGCAACGCGAGTAAATCCACAGGATGCCAATCCGCGGATCGGGCCTTTCAGCGCCCCTGGGCGAGTGCATGATCGGCGCCGGCGCGTTGATCACCGTATTCGCCGCTTGGCGCTATCATGTGATTAACCGCGCCATTCGCCGCGGCGAAATCCAAGCCGACCCGCAAATGGTCACGGCCGTCACTGCCATTGTCCTGCTGGCTGCGGTAGCAGTGATCGTTTACATGGTGGCTTCAGCAGGCGCAAGCTGAGACGCAACGCGCCTTTCACCTGCAAGCGTTGACTTGATCGCACAAAGCGGTGTGATCTACTTCCCGCGTGAGAGTGAGTCTTCGTGGCATTGCATGCCTGGTTGCCGCAGGCGCTTTGGTCGCTCGCGCTGAATCGCCAGACTATTTCGTTTATGTAAGCAATGAACGATCCGGCGATATCAGTGTAATTGACGGTGCGACGGATGCGGTCGTCGCGACTTTTAAGGCAGGCAAGAGACCGCGCGGGATTCACGCAGCGCCCGATGGCAAGCGGCTCTTTGTGACATTGAGCGGTTCCCCTCGAATGGCGCCCGGTCTGGATGAAAATCGCGCGCCGGCGGACAAGACCGCCGATGGGCTTGGTGTAATCGATCCAGTGGAGCGCAAGTTAATTGATCGCTGGCGTATCGGGTCGGACCCGGAGCAATTTGCGATAAGCAAAGATGGAAGACTCGCTTTTATTGCGAATGAAGACGATTCCAGCGCTTCCATTATCGATCTCGGCTCGGGGCAGTCTCGCGGAAAAGTAAAAGTCTCGGATGAACCAGAAGGTGTTGGGGTCAATCCGCAGAATGGCGAAGTCTATGTCACCTGCGAAGAGAAAGGAGAAGTATTCGCAATCGATCCCGATCAACAGCGCGTCGTCGCAACAATCGAGACAGGCGGACGGCCGCGGTCGATTGCATTTCTGCCGGATGGCTCACGCGCATACGTCGCTTGCGAGAACGGCGGCTATCTTGCCGTAATCGATGCGGCGTCGCACAAATTGTTATCAAAAATCCAACTGCCAACAGGCTCGCTGCCAATGGGCACTGCAATGGCTAAGGATGGAAGAGAGCTGTATGTGTCAACGGGCCGCGGAAACGCGGTTGTAGTCATCGATACCCAAAAGAACGCAGTAGCAACAACCATTCCCGTCGGAAATCGCGTCTGGGGAATCGCACTCGACCCCAGCGGATCGAAACTCTACACCGCGAACGGTGCATCGAACGATGTCTCAGTCGTCGATGTAAAATCGCGCAAAGAATTGCGCCGCATCAAAGTGGGCGACGGTCCCTGGGGTATCACGACTATGCGCGCCGCGAAATAATCAGTTCCGATTAACAATAGGATTTATCCGCCGGCGTAATTCGGATATCGCTCGCGCAGCTCGTGCGACAGCCGGTCTGCTTCCTCGGTTTTGCCTGCTTGCCGATACGACGACGAAGCTTTGTCCAGCGCGCGCGGAGTGATGGCCGGGTCATCGTAAAGCAAAGCGACTCCCTTAAAGGCTTTGCCGGCGTCGTCGAAATTTCCGCGTTCCAACTGCACTTCTCCTGCCAGCAAACGTGCTTCCGCATTTACGCGTCCCTCCGGTTGTAGCGCCATGATCTCTTCAGCAATTTTCTGCGCCTCGTCTGGTTTATGGGCGCTGATCTTGACCGCGCCGAGCGCGAGCAACACCTTCGCCTTTCCCGCCGGGTCTTTCGCTGTCTGCAGATATTTACCGAACGCGTCCTCGGCTTCGGGCAGGTTCTTCAGCTTGGTGGCTGTGTCTCCCAGATAAAAGAGAAAATCAGGTCTAACGCTGCCCGGGTTATCGATTTTACGAAGCGCGCTCAGGTATTTTTCCGCAGCCTGAAAATTTTTCTCGTTATAATATCCAATTCCGAGCCATTCCAGAACTTCCGGCGGAACGTTTGTGTTTGGGCTGTTGGCCATGAAACTGTTCACCTCTTGGGTCAGCGCATTCCGATCTTTCAAATAAAACTGACATAGCATGATCCGGAGCGATGCGAGGTTGTAGTACTGATCCTTATTCAATTGACGGGCTGCGTTGAGCGCTGTCAGCGCCGTTTTGTAATCCTTTGATTCAAACGCAGCCTTGCCGATGTAATACTGCGCCTGCGCTGCAACCGAGCTCTTTGGGAACTCTCTCAAAAGCTGGCGAAATGTTTCCATCATGCCCTTTGTGTTTTCCTGTTGTCCGAGGATCAAAGCCTTCAACTGCAAAGCTGCCTCCCGCTCGTGCGTCTTGGGATACTTTGTGAGGATCGTGTTTAGATCCGCAACCGCGGCAGCGTAGTTCTTGTCTTGTTCGTAAGCCAAAGCTCGTTGAGCCAGGGCGGCAGGCACCTGCGGATCATCCGGAAACGTCTGCATGTAATACGTGAAGGCTTCAATGATGCCGGGAATGTTTTTCGCCTGCACATGACACAAGCCCAATTTGTACGCAGCTTCGGTGCGCAACTTGGCAGACAATTGAGAAGCCCGCAGTTCCTCGTAAATCGGCACTGCTTCCGCGCAATTCTGCTGTTTATAAAGCGCTTCAGCCTTGAGCAATTTCGCCTGGCTAGCGCGTTCGCTCGTCGGATTTGTCGCGAGAAAATTGTCCACCGCGGAAATCAGCGCTGACGGATCAAAGTTGTATACGTTGATCAGCCGCTGATAAGCAGCGTCTTTTGCTTCCTCTCGATCCGGATACTTCTTGATAATCTGGCCATACAGCGTTTCAGCCTCCTTGGAGTGGCCAAGTTGCCGCTCACTGTTTGCTGCGAGCAATAACACCTCGGCCTGGGCGGCCTCCGGCAGGTTCCCCTGCTCCTTTTTGTACTCCGCCAGCAACTGCGCGTATTGTCCGGTTTGATATTGCAAACGGCGCAGACCAGCCTGCGCAACCGCGCGGAATTTTCCGGCTTCGGGAAGAGCTCGACCTTTCCGCAACAAGGCTTCTGCTCTATCCGCCATCGCTTTGTCGATTTTTCCCTTGTCAGCCTGCACAAGGTCGAGCCCGATCATGCCACCACGGACAGCCGACTCCGCTTTTAACGCCGGCTTCTGGGCTTCGTTAGCAAGAGATTCGTATTGCTTCAACGCATCGATCTTTCTTCCTCGCCCTGCGAAAATGGATGCTGCTGTGATGCGTGCATCCTCGCGATAAGGATTTGGATTTCCAGCCTCTGCAACCTCGACATATATATTAGCGGCCTCTTCCTTGCGACCCAGAGCCTCGAGGCAGCGCGCTTCGAAATAATGTGCGGAAAGGGCCACCGCCGGTTCCTTCGATTTTCCAGCAGAACGGTGGAAGAGCGGAAGCGCTGCGGCATAATCCTTCTGAGTGAACGCCATCTCCGCGAGAGCGTACGCCGCGGGTCCCGCAAATTCGCTATCGCCGTAGTCGTTGAGCACTTTTTGGAAATTTGTGCGGGCACTCGACGCGCGATTGAGATTTCGATTGCACTCCGCCAGCGAGAAGTAGGCGTTCGCTCGGCCCGCGCGCCCAGGATAATCGTCGAGATATTTTTGATATTCAGGCCCCGCCAGATCGTAAAGCTTGCGAGTGAAGAGTCCGTTCGCGTAATCGAGCTGACGCTGAGCTGCCCCCTCGCCTTCATGCTGTGATGGCTCTGAAGACTCCTCCTTCAGAGAGCGGAGAACTCTCTCGACTGATTCATCCGCGGGGAGAGCCCGCGGAACGGGCGGTTCATCGACGGGACGCGCCCGGCGAACTTCCGGCTCTGATTGAGCGATGGCGATGCTCGCCGTCAAAAGCAGCATCGCCAGTCCCAGGAGACTGGCTGCGCCGCGCCTGGTTTTCATTTTGCTGTTGCGAAAGCTACGTTGGTTACCCCTGCCTCGGTGCAAATGTTTAACACGCCGACGATGTTCTTGTAGGCACCGGCTTCATCGCCGCGGATCACTACGGCTTGCTCGGAGTTTAATTGGACGAGGCTTTTCAATAATTCGGTTAGTTCAGCGCCACTCAAGGTGCGGCGGTTCACCACAACATTACCGTCGGCCTTTACGTTAACAACCACGTCCCCAATTGGCGCGCTTTTCTCCTTGGCAGCCGATGCTTTTGGCACTTTAACGTCGAGTTCGTTCTCGGTCCGCGCCGCGTTCCACGTCAGCAGGAAAAAAATCAGCAAAAGCAAGAGCACATCAACGAGCGGCGCCAGTTGAATGCCTGGGTGATGCAGAGGCGCGTGACCACGCAGATTCATCTAATAAACAGCTTTACAGTTCTTCCTCGATCAGCACTGGAGTTCGCTGAGGCCTGCCGTACTGCAAGGAAAGCAAAGCCAGGACGTGTGTCGAAGCAGCTTCCAATTCCGAGATCAATTTTTGTGCTCTGCCGCGAAAGAACGCGTAGAACATCATCGCTGGAATACCGATGGCCAGTCCGGCAGCCGTGTTCACCAGGGCCTCGCTGATCCCGCGCGACAATGCCACGTAACGCGCCGAACCGATGTCGGCTCCCAATGCGCCAAAGGAATGGATAATTCCAAAGACAGTGCCAAGCAGGCCCAGCAGCGGCGCAATCATTCCGATATCCGCGAGATAAATCACCCGATTGTTCAGATTTGCCGCGACTCGCGTTCCCTCCGTCTCAGCAATTTCGCGAACTTGCTGAAGATCGGCATTCGGATTTTTGGTCATGAAATCGAGCACTTTCTGCACGACGCGCGCGATTGCTTCTCCGTGCCGATTGGAAACTGCAAGCAGACCCAGGTAATCGCGTTTACGCAAAAGCGCGTCTGCCGTTGCCATGTAACCGCTCGAAACCACTGCCCCACGACGGATTGTCAGTAAGTAAACCACCACGAGCATGACAAAAAAGATCGACAGCAAAACCATCGGAATCATAACGGGGCCGGCTTTGAGGAGCGTCTCCAGGATGGTCTGTGAGTGCTCAGGCACCAGAGGCGGTGTACCTGAGGCTTCTTGTGCAATCACAGGAGACGCGCTCGCCAGCGCGGCAAAAAGCAGGACCCTAATCTTCATGCCAGAAATTTCGTAACGATAGGCAGGGCGATTACCGGATGCAAATGCTCGCACTAGAGGATCAAACACACGCCGGCTCTCCAAGTTGCGAGACACGGCAAACCAAAACTCAGCGGCGCACCAGAAAAATGTGGGCCGGTTGAATATCGGGATCGAGTTCTATGTAATTACGGCGGCCACGCCAGGTGTAAGTCGCACCACTTAACAAATCCTGCACCTGATACATGTCGCTCTCCATCTGCCCGAAGTTCTCAATCGGAACATGAACAAATGAATTTTGTTTGCGATGCGGATCAAGATTCACCACGACGAGAATGACGTTATCACGCGCGGCGGTCATCTTGCTGTAGAACAGAATGGCATCGTTCTCGGCGTGATGGAACTGCAAGTCTGTGTAAAGCTGAAGGGCGCGGTTTTCCTTTCGGATTTTGTTTAGTCGCGCAATCCAGTCCTTGATGTTTCCCGGCGCATTCCAATCGCGCTCCTTGTATTGATATTTTTCGGAATCAAGATACTCCTCGCGGCCCGGCAGCGCTTCGCTCTCGCATAGCTCGTATCCGCTGTAGATACCGTAAAGAGGCGAAAGCGTCGCGGCTAGAGCAACCCGAATCATGAATGCGGGCCGCCCCCCATCCTGAAGCACAAACGGCAGGATATCGGGCGTGTTGGTCCAAAGGTTCGGGCGAAAATATTCGCTCATCTCTGTTTGGGTCAGTTCCGTGAAATATTCGATGAGCTCGCGCTTCGAATTTCGCCAGGTGAAATACGTATAACTCTGGTTGAAACCGGCTTTGGCCAGTGCCTTCATCATCTTTGGCTTGGTGAACGCCTCGGAAAGAAAAATCGTGTCGGGATATTTCTCGCGCACGCCTTTGATCAAAAATTCCCAGAAAGCGACTGGTTTGGTGTGTGGGTTGTCCACACGAAAGATGCGCACCCCGCGCTCGGCCCAAAACAAAACGATGCTCTTCATCTCCGCCCAGAGGTCGCGCCACTTTTCGCAGTGAAAATTCAATGGATAAATATCTTCGTACTTTTTCGGCGGGTTCTCCGCGTATTTGATCGTGCCGTCGGGGCGTTTGTAGAACCAATCGGGATGCTCTTTGACGTAAGGATGATCGGGCGAACAATTGATCGCGAAATCGAGGGCAATTTCCATTCCCCGCTTTCGCACCTCTTTCTGTAGCCAATCAAAATCTTCCAGCGTCCCGAGTGAAGGCTCGACCGCTTTGTGTCCGCCGGCCTCGCTGCCGATCGCCCATGGCACGCCGGGATCGCCCGGCTCGCATGTGGTCAAGTTGTTGCGGCCTTTGCGATTCGTGTGACCAATGGGATGAATCGGTGGAAAATAAATCACGTCGAAACCCATTGTCCTTGCATCCTCCACCCGGGGTAAACAATCACGAAACGTCGACCCGCGATCACTCCGGCCTTCAGCCGAGCGCGGAAAAAATTCATACCACGCTCCGATTAACGCTGCCGGGCGATCCACAACAACGCGGGCAGAAGGATCGTACTGTGTCGCAGCGGACCGATCGGGATAAGTTGCCATCAGCACCTCGAGCTCGCCTGATCGAGCGATTGCCTGAATTTCTGAATTCGCACCAGTCGAAATTTGCCGGGACAACTCCAGCAACCGCTTGCGATCAGCTCGATCGCGCGCGCGTTTGGCGGCAGCTTCCAGCAAAGCCGCGCCTTCGAGCGCTTCACTCCGAAGATCGGAAACACCGGCTTCAAATTTCTTTGTGAACTCGGCTTGCCAACTGCGAAACGTGTCCGTCCATGCTTCGACCGTGTATTCGTGAATGGTCTCATCGTACAAAGTGCAGACCCCGCGCCATCGATCGTTATCAACTAAATTCATCGGCGTTTCCCGCCATGGACGCTTTCCAAGAACACGCCACTTCAGGATCGCCGCCACGACGTCGTGTCCATCCTTAAAAATGTCCGCATCCACAACCAGGTCTTCGCCGACGATGCGCTTTATCGGGTAGCGCCCGCCGTCGATCAGCGGCTGCAAATTCTCGATGACAACGGAAGGAAAAGCCCGAGACATGGGCCATCAATCAACCGAGATTCGCGGAGAACGAAAGAACAAATCAATTAGCTATTCGGGCGATTTATTAGGGCGCGGCCGCTGAGCGCGCCGAAGGAAGATGGGCGGCCCAGCGGTCCGCCCCTACCATTTATCAGATCGCCTACGCTGCAAAATGAAATGCGCACTCGTATAGCCCGGAATTGCGCATCATTTGCCGGCGCACCTTCGTGCGCAACACTGCTTCGAACATGTCCTGTTCCAGCCGACCCACGATGGGATAACGATCCAGGATGTTAAGAATCGGCGAATGGCACTCGAAAATCCTGGGACCGCCATCCTGGTGATTGTAAACGAACTGGGACATGTAGCCCTCTCCATCGCGCAGATTGGCCAGCCATTTGGCACGGTCAGCGACTGAGTCTCCTTTCGTCCTGGACTTCAGCGCAGCTGTTTTCTTTTCAAAAATATTGTAGAGAAGCTTCTCTGGAGCGTTAGGTCCGTAGATTTCCTCCGCCGCTTTCAGCAGGTCGAGAGTAAGCTGATGGCTGTCGGCATGAAAAAGATCATGGCTGCGCCGGGTCAGGCGATAGACCATCTCAGGACGCCCCATCTTTTGCGGGCGACGCCACGTATCCAGATAACCGTCGCGTTGGAGCGTGAGACAATGCTGCTTGATGCCCATGTAGCTCATCTTCATTTTCTCCACCAGCTCGTTCACGGACATCCCCCTGGTGCGCTTGAGTGAGTTAATGATTTCAAGTCGTTGAGTGCGGCCAATTTCCGCGATTAAACGTTGGTTCATAAAATGATAAAAATGACAAAGTGACAGTTGACTGACAAAACCGAAGTGGGGCGACTTTACACGGCGCAATCTTTATTACGCAAGCTTAAAGTTTACGCAACCAGCCAAGCGAAAAGAAATTACAAAAACATTCTCTGTCATTTTGCGATGACAACGTCGCCGCTTTGGATAGGACGCGGTAGGTCGGCCCACTGGATCGTGACATTGCTGAAGTTCACTGGAATACCGGCGCACATCAGCGGGTCAGGTTTATCGCAGACGTGAAAGTGCAGGTGCGGCTCCGTGGAATTACCAGACGAACCGAGTTTGCCAATCACGTCGCCGGCTTTTACTTCGTCGCCGACATGAACGCGCACGCTGTCCTGCTGCAAATGCGCGTACAGCGAATACTCATTCTTCCCGTGATCGATCATCACGTAGTTGCCTGTGATTGCCTTCAGGCCTTTGGCGAGCCGCTCTCCCTGCTCTTTCTGTAACCGCGCGAAATATGCTTCCTGTGTCTCGTTAGGACGCTGCATTGCCGAAGGATCCTCCGGCTGATCGTTTGCAGCGCTGATCACATGGCCGTCAGCCGCGGCGAGCACATCCGCTCCGTAAGCGTAATAGTCGTCGAATCGTGCACCACCGCCTTTGTGGCTGAGTCCACTCTCACCGATCTTCGCAATGTCGAGTGCAAACTCTTCCGGAATGGCCCAGCGATGGCCCGTGTGAAACGAAGCTCCCCAACCCGCATACCAGACGCCTCGTAGCGGGAAACTGTATTTGTTTTTTGCGAATTCAGATTTGATAGGGATCGAGTCCGTGAATTCCGTGGCATGGCCGTCAACGTGGCCGTGTACGCGAATACGTAGCGTGTCGCGGGCGCCGTTGAACGCGAAAACCTGCTCAACTATGAGAAGCGCTTGGTCTCGAGCCAGAGTGGCTCCGGCTAATTTGACCGAAGGCGCGAGCAAATCTGTGCCACAAAATTGAAATCCGACCTGTTGGATGACGCCTGCTGCTTGCAATTTCGCGCCGCGATCAGCGATGCGCTGCACCGCCTCTCGATCCAGCTTGCGCGACTCAACGACCCGGTTCGATTGCAGCAACTCGATATCAAGGTTGTCAATCTTGAACGGCGCGTCGCCGTGATTAATCACAGCGACATTCTGCAGTAAGAGACTTTGAAGGTCGCGCCGGCTTTCCAACGGATAGGTTCGAACTGTCGACGCTGGACAAAAACGAACCTCAACGGACTGAGGCTTTTCAGCAAAAGCACTCGACAACAAGATTGCGAAAAATGCGACCGTGAAATGTTTCATTGGATCGATCTTCCTTTCTCCGACTAACGTTGAGATGCGGCAACAAGCTGCCATAGATTCAAGGAACTAGTCGATTGGCATCCTCTGCGTCGCTCGCGCTCGAGCGCTAATCATTCCGAACCAATTGGCGATTCAGGTTTCGGGTTCCAAAGGTCTGCAAGGTGCAGAAGCCGACATGCATCAGCGGATGCTATACGTGATTCACGTATAGTCAACGACGTGAGGTGTTCGGAGGCTTCTTTCCATCGCTCAAAACGAAAGCGGCTACGAATACAAGTATTCGTCGTGGTATTCCCGCTGAGGAGCGAACTGGACCTGCTCGTTCCCGGTTTCCGGGTACTCGAAGATTTTGCCTTCGTAATTCCTAATCACGATTTTCTCGTTGTCGTGATAAAGAATGTAACCGGGATTGATAGGCACCTTGCCGCCGCCGCCGGGCGCGTCGATCACAAATTGCGGCACAGCGTAACCGGTGGTGTGGCCGCGCAAGCTTTCGATGATTTCGATGCCCTTCGCGACCGAAGTACGCAGATGCGACGAGCCGTTGATCAGGTCGCACTGATAAATGTAGTATGGACGCACGCGACACATGAGGAGTTTGTGAACAAGCGTCTTCATAGTTTCCAAATCGTCGTTCACCCCGGCGAGCAAAACGCTTTGGTTTCCGAGCGGGATACCCGCGTTGGCGAGGCGCTCCAGCGCCTGCTTCACCTCAATCGTCAGCTCGCGCGAATGATTCACATGCACACTCATCCAAAGCGGATGATATTTCGCCAGTATCGCGCACAGCTCAGGTGTGATGCGTTGCGGCAAGAAAATCGGAACGCGCGTGCCGATGCGGAGAAACTCAATGTGCGGAATCGACC
>Ga0137372_10004894_pt1 | contig 13068 bp, 9 predicted proteins | sample SagtaG_6_FD_104911 | JGI IMG/M metagenome (GOLD analysis project Ga0137372, IMG submission 104911) | Vadose zone soil microbial communities from Sagehorn Ranch, Mendocino, California, USA - Sage1_R_60_16 metaG | ecosystem: Environmental > Terrestrial > Soil > Vadose zone | place: USA: California...
AGGTGATGGCGCCATGAGCACCGCAGTGCTGAATTCCCGCGGGGGTTCCGGGGGGTCGCCCCCCGGGCCAGCACAGCAGCGCAGACGAGCAGCGGGCCGCGACCCGCAGGAAAGGTGATGGCGCCATGAGCACCCATACGCTTTCCGTGCTGGTCGAGAACAAGCCGGGCGTCTTGACGCACGTGGCCGGGCTGTTCGCGCGGCGCGCGTTCAACATCTCGTCGCTGGCCGTCGGCCCGACCACGGACGAGCGGGTCAGCCGTATGACGATCGTGGTCGACGGCGCGTCCACGCCGGTCGGGCAGGTCACCGAGCAGCTGAACAAGCTCGTCCGCGTGCTCAAGGTGGTCGAGCTGCACGACGACGGCGCGGTAGAGCGCGAGCTCGCCCTGGTGAAGGTCTGTACCGAGCCGTCGACCCGCTCGCAGGTCCTCGAGGTCGCGTCGGTGTTCCACGCCGACGTCGTCGACATGGGCCCGGACACCGTGGTGCTCGAGGCGACCGGCAGCCCCGGCAAGCTCGACGCGCTGCTGGCCATGCTGGAGCACTACGGGGTGTGCGAGCTGGTGCGGACCGGCCGCGTCGCCATGGCCCGCGGTGCCGACACCATCACCAACCGCAGTCTTGGCGCCGTCCCGGCGGCCGCCGCGCAGGCTTCCTGAACCCGAAACCGAGAGGAACATATCCCGATGGCCACCGTGTACTACGACTCCGACGCCGACCTCAGCCTGATCCAGGCTCGCAAGATCGCCGTGCTCGGCTATGGCTCGCAGGGCCACGCGCACGCGCTCAGCCTGCGCGATTCCGGCTGCGAGGTACGGGTCGGGCTGCACGAGGGATCCAGGTCCCGCGGCCGCGCCGAGGAGGCCGGCCTGACGGTCGCCGTGCCCGCCGACGCCTGCGCCTGGGCTGACGTCATCATGGTGCTCACGCCGGACACGACCCAGCGCGGGCTGTACGCCGCAGCGATCGCGCCCAACCTGCAGCCAGGGGACGCGCTGTTCTTCGCGCACGGGTTCAACATCCACTTCGGCTACATCACCGCCCCGGCCGAGGTCGATGTCGCGATGGTGGCACCCAAGGCGCCCGGGCACCTGGTGCGCCGCCAGTTCGAGGCCGGCCAGGGCACCCCGGTGCTGGTCGCCGTCGCCCAGGACGCCAGCGGCAAGGCATGGGACCTGGCCAAGTCGTACGCCGCGGCGATCGGCGGCACCAAGGCGGGCGCTCTGGTCACCACCTTCAAGGAGGAGACGGAAAGCGACCTGTTCGGCGAGCAGGCGGTGCTCTGCGGGGGAGTGACGGCGCTGGTCAACGCGGGCTTCGAGACCCTTGTCGAGGCCGGCTACCAGCCGGAGGTCGCCTACTTCGAGTGCCTGCACGAGCTCAAGCTCATCGTCGACCTGATGTACGAGGGCGGCATGAACGGCATGCGCTACTCGGTCAGCGACACCGCCGAGTACGGCGACCTGACCCGCGGCCCGCGCGTCATCGGCGCCCCGGCCAGGGACGCCATGGCGAAGCTGCTCGCCGACATCCAGTCTGGCGAGTTCGCCCGCGAGTGGATCGCCGAGGACGACCGCGGCCGGCCGGAATTCGAGCGCCTCCGCGCCGCTGCCGCGGACAGCCAGATCGAGCGCGTGGGCCGCCCGCTGCGGCAGATGATGAGCTGGCTGAACGCTCCGGTAACCGACGAAGAGAGCGCGTGAACATGACCAACGACGTACGTTACGCCGTCGCCTGCATCCCGGGCGACGGCGTCGGCCCCGAGGTCACGACGGTGGCCCGCAGCTGCGTGGACGCGGCGGCCGCACGCCGGGGCTTCGGCGTTGACTGGCGCCCCTACCCGCTGGGCGCCCGGCACTGGCACGAGACCGGCGAGGTGCTGCCCGACGCGGTGCTGGACGAGCTGCGGAAGGCCGACGCGATCCTGCTCGGCGCGGTCGGCGACCCGTCGGTGCCGCCCGGCATCCTGGAGCGCGGGCTGCTGCTGCGGCTGCGCGCCGAACTCGACCTCTACGTGAACCTGCGGCCGTCGAAGCTGCGGCCGGGCGTGGACGGCGCGGTCGCCCGGCACGGCCCGGCGGACCTTGACCTGGTGATCGTGCGGGAGAACACCGAGGGCCTGTACGCCGGCGCCGGGGGAATAGTGCACCGCGGCACGATGATGGAGACGGCGACCGAGGAGTCGCTCAACACCCGCGCCGGGGTGGAGCGCTGCATCAGGTACGCGGCGGATCTGGCCGGCCGCCGCAGCGGCCGGCTGACCCTGGTACACAAGACCAACGTGCTCGTGCACGCCGGCAGCCTCTGGCTGCGCACCGCCGAGCAGGTCGCCGCGGACACCGGCGTGCAGCTGGATTACGCGCACGTCGACGCGGCCTGCCTGTACCTGATCGACAACCCGGCCAGGTTCGATGTGATCGTCACCGACAACCTGTTCGGCGACATCCTCACCGACCTGGCCGCGGCGCTGACCGGCGGGCTCGGGGTGGCACCGAGCGGTAACCTCAATCCGGACCGCACCGGCCCCTCGGTATTCGAGCCGGTGCACGGGTCCGCACCGGACATCGCCGGCACCGGGCGGGCCAACCCGGCCGGGGCGGTGCTGTCCGCGGCGCTGATGCTCGATCACCTGGGCCAGCCGGAAGCGGCCGCCGACCTGGACGCCGCGGTGTCCGGGGTGCTCGAGGCCGGCGCGCCGGCCAGCACGGGCGAGTGGGCGAAGGCGCTGGACGCGGCGCTGGCAGCGACGGCGGTGACCCGGTGAGCGCCGCCGGTAAGGACAGTGCCGCTCATATGGACAGCTCCGCTCATCAGGACACTGCCGCCGGCGAGGGCGGTGCCGCCGGCGAGGCTGGCCTCGCCGGGAAGGTCGAGATCTACGACACCACCCTGCGCGACGGCTCTCAGCAGGTCGGGCTCGACCTGACCGTTGCCGATAAGCTGCACGTCGCGGCCGCGCTGGACGCGCTCGGCGTGGACGTGGTCGAAGGCGGCTGGCCGGGGTCCAACCCGAAGGACGCCGAGTTCTTCGCCCGGGCGGCCGACCTGCCGTGGCGGCATGCCAGGCTCGCCGCCTTCGGCGCGACCCGGCAGCCGCGGCGGAGCGCCGACGACGACCCGAACCTCCGCGCGCTGCTCGCGGCCAGGACGCCGATCGTCACGCTGGTCGGCAAGGCCTGGACCCTGCACGTGGACGAGGCGCTGCGTACCACCCGCGAGGAGAACCTGGCGATGGTGGCCGACTCGGTGCGCTTCATGGCCGCCGAGGGCCGGCGGGTGGTCTTCGACGCCGAGCACTTCTTCGACGGCTACCGCGCCGACCGCGGCTACGCCCTGGACGTCCTGGCGGCCGCCGCCGAGGCAGGTGCCGACACGCTCGCGCTCTGCGACACCAACGGCGGGACGCTGCCCGACGAGGCCGCCCGCATCCTCGCTGAGGTCGCCGCCGCCACCGGGGCGCGGCTCGGCGTGCACTTCCACGACGACTCGGCCTGCGCCGTTGCCAACTCGCTGGTCGCCGTGGCGGGCGGCGCGCTGCACGTGCAGGGCGCGGCCAACGGCTACGGCGAGCGGTGCGGCAACGCCGACCTGTTCGCTGTCATCGCCGGCCTGGAGCTGAAGCGCGGCCATGAGCTGCTGCCGCCCGGCCGCCTCGGGGCGCTGGCCACCACGGCCAGGACGATCGCCGAGCTGGCCAACCTGCCGCTGGCGTCAAAGCAGCCGTACGTCGGCTCGTCCGCGTTCGCCACCAAGGCAGGCCTGCACGCGTCGGCCATCGCCCGGCGCCCGGACGCCTACTCGCACGTCGACCCCGGCTCGGTCGGCAATCAGGCCAGGGTGCTGGTCAGCGAGCTTGCCGGGCGCAGCAACGTGCTGGCCAAGGCGGCGGAACTCGGCCTCGACCTGAGCGGCGATCCGGCCATGGCGACGACGATCCTGGACCAGATCAAGGACGCCGAGCACCGGGGATATGCGTTCGAGGCCGCGGACGCCTCCTTCGAGCTGCTGGTGCGCAGGACCGCGGGCATCCTGCCGGCCTGGTTCGAGCTCGAGGGCTACCGCGTCGTGATCGAGCGCAGTGCCGCCGATGACCGCAGCGAGGCGATCGTCCGGCTGCTGCTCGGCGAGCACCGGGTGGTGGCCGTCGGCGAAGGCGTCGGCCCGGTGCACGCGCTTGACCAGGCGCTGCGCCGCGGCCTCGCCGAGCTGTACCCGGCGCTGGCCGGCATCGCGCTGGTCGACTACAAGGTGCGCATCCTGGATGGCCGGGCCGCGACGAGCGCGGTCACCCGGGTGATGCTGACCTCGGCCGACCACGACGGCGAGTGGACGACCGTCGGGGTGTCCGAGGACATCGTGACCGCGTCCTGGGAGGCCCTGGCCGACGGCGTCGTTTACGGCCTGCTGCGCGCGGGAGCGCAGCCTCTGGCCAGCCCCGAGCTCGCCGGGTCCGCCGCGCGGGGCTAGCCACCGAAGGATCCGTTCATGCTGATCTTTGTTCTTCCCCATCAAGCTGATGTACCGGAGGATTTTCGATGACAGGCAAGCTGCCGCGGCCGCGTTCCGGCCCGCTCACCACCGGCCCGTCGCGGGCGCCGGCCCGCGCGATGCTGCGCGCCGTCGGCCTCAGCGAGTCCGACCTCGACCGCCCGCAGGTTGCCGTCGCCTCGTCCTGGAACGAGGTGACGCCGTGCAACCTGCACCTGAACGGGCTGGCCGCGGCGGCCAAGGACGGCGTGCGGCAGGCCGGCGCGATCCCGTTCGAGTTCGGCACGATCGCGGTGTCGGACGGGATTTCCATGGGCACCGAGGGCATGAAGGCGTCGCTGGTCAGCCGCGAGATCATCGCGGACTCGGTGGAGCTGATGGTGCACGCCGAGCGGTTCGACGCGCTGGTCGCGATCGCGGGCTGTGACAAGTCGCTGCCCGGCATGCTGATGGCCTGCGCGCGGCTGGACGTGCCCGCCGCGTTCCTGTACGGCGGGACGATCCTGCCGGGGTTCGCGCACGGCAAGGCGCTGACGATCCAGGACGTGTTCGAGGCGGTCGGCAGCCACTCGGCCGGCGAGCTTTCCGACCGCGAGCTTTCCGACATCGAGCGCGCGGCCTGCCCCGGCGCCGGATCGTGCGCGGGCATGTACACGGCGAACACGATGTCCGCGTGCGCCGAGGCGCTGGGCATGGCGCTGCCCGGCTCGGCCACCGCGCCCGCGGTGTCCGCCGAGCGGACCGGGCTCGCCCGGCTCACCGGCGAGGTCACGGTCCAGGCACTGGCGGCCGGCCTGCGGCCGCGCCAGATCATGACCCGCGCCGCGTTCCTGAACGCCGCCGCCGTCGTGATGGCGACCGCCGGCTCGACCAACGCCGTGCTGCACCTGCTGGCGATCGCGAACGAGGCCGAGGTCGAGCTGACCCTGGACGATTTCGACGCGGTGAGCAGGCGGACCCCGCACATCGTGTCGATGCGCCCGGCCGGGCGGTTCATCATGAGCGAGCTCGACCAGGCGGGTGGGCTTCCGGTGGTGCTGAAGGAACTGCTGTCGGCGGGGCTGGTGGACGGGGACGCGCTGTCGGTGAACGGCAGGACGCTGGCGGAGAACGTGCAGGACGCGTTCGCCCCGGACGGTGACGTGGTCAGGGCCGTCAAGGACCCGTTCAAGCCGGACGGCGGGCTGGCCATCCTGCGCGGCACGCTGGCCCCCCGCGGCGCGGTGGTGAAGACCCCGGGCATCGAGACGCTGCGGTTCGAGGGCCGGGCGCGGGTGTTCGAGCGGGAGGAAGACTGCATGGCCGCGGTGACCGCGCGCAAGGTCAGCAGGGGCGATGTCCTGGTGATCAGGTACGAGGGGCCCAAGGGCGGGCCCGGCATGCGCGAGATGCTCGCCGTCACCGCCGCGATCAAGGGCGCCGGCCTTGGCCGCGACGTCATGCTGGTGACCGACGGCCGGTTCTCCGGCGCGACGTTCGGCGCCTGCGTCGCGCATGCCGCGCCGGAGGCATTCGACGGCGGCCCGATCGCGCTGGTCCGGGAGGGCGACAAGATCGTCCTTGACATCCCGGAGCGTCGGCTCGAGCTGCTCGTGGACGACGGAGAGCTGGCCAGGCGCCGGGCGCGGTGGGCGCGGCCGGAGCCGAACTACCGCACCGGCGCGCTGGCGAAGTACGCCGCGCTGGTATCCGGCGCCGACTGCGGCGCCGTCTGCGAGGTGCCTGCCGGGGACTGACAGTGCCTGCCGGAGGACGAGCCCGCGCCAGAGGTCGCCGCTGAGGCCCCGGCAGCCGCGGGATCAGTAGCTGGTGTGCATGAGCTCGCGCACCCGGCGCAAGGTGCCAGCTGCCAGCGCCGCGGCCCGGACGTTGCCGCGGCGCAGCACCGCCTGCAGGTAGGCCCGGTCGGCGGCCAGCTCCCGGCGCCTGGCGCGGAGCGGGCGCAGGTACTCGTTCACGGACTCGGTGACCGTGGCCTTGAGCCTGGCGGCTCCGCCGCTGCCGATGTCGGCCGCCACGTCGGCCGGCGCCCGCCGCTGGCAGAGCGCGGCCAGCAGCACGAGGCTGGCCACCTCGGGCCGGCCGGCCGGGTCATAGCTGATCCGCCGCTCCGCGTCCGTCCTGGCCGCCTTGATCAGCCGGGCTGTCTCGTCTTCGGTGGCGGCCAGCGGGATCGAGTTCCGGCGGCTCTTGCTCATCTTCTGGCCGTCCAGGCCGAGCAGCAGCGGCGCGGCTCCGAGCAGCGGGTCGGGCAGCTTGAAGAACGGGCGGGCCGGGCTGTAGCGCTCGTTGAACCGGCGGGCGATGGTGCGGGTCAGCTCGACATGCGGCAGCTGGTCCTTGCCGACCGGCACGAGATTGGCCCGGCAGGCCAGGATGTCGGCCGCCTGGTGGACCGGGTAGGTGAACATCAGCGCCGACATCGCGGCGCCGCCGGTGGCGGAGAACTCCTCCTTGACCGTGGGATTGCGGCCGACCTCGGCCACGCTGAGCAGGCTGAGGAACGGCAGCATGAGCTGATTCAGCGCGCTGACCTGGCTGTGCGCGAAGATGGTTGCCCGTGCCGGGTCGATGCCGGCGGCAAGGTAGTCGGCGACCAGGCCAAGGACGTGAGCGCCGAGCCCGGCGCTGGCGTCGCGGTCGGTGATGACCTGGTAGTCAGCGACCAGCACGAGCACGTCCGCGCCGAGGTCCTGGAGCCGGACCCGGTTCTGCAGGGTGCCGAAGTAATGGCCGAGATGCAGTGGCCCGGTCGGCCGGTCGCCGGTCAGGATGCGGAAGGACCGCGGTGCACGACGCAGCTCCGCCTCGATCCCGGTGCTCTCGCCCGCTTCCGGCGGGAAGCAAATGGAGCGAGCGGCAGGCCTAGAGCACGTGGTGATGGTGCTGGACGGGAACATATCGTGACCTTTCCTTGATGGGCCGGGGTCGCCCACGGGCAGGTCACGTCCGGAAACAACGAAGGGCCGCCCATCGGGCGGCCCGCGCGTGCCGGGAAGACTGGCCGCCTTACTGCGGCGGCCACCAGCACGTGAACACTGAACGCATGCTCCGATGATAACATCCGCCGGCCCGGCCAGCTGGTGCCCGGTTTTTCCTTCTGATCGCCGGGTGACCGTTTCCGTGGGACTCGGAACGGCGTTCCGCCTGATGGATGTGGCTGCGGTATTCGCCGGCGCATACCAATCCGCCATCCACCAGGCGGAACGCGCACCGCGCGCACCATCAGCACCACAGGCGCCGCGGACACCACGAACCGCCGGATCTGGTGCCCCGGGCAGCATCCGATGGCACTGCGCCGCCTTGACAACGACAGCGGAGTCCCATCCATGAGGCAAATCCCCTGCGCCGCCCCTCACTCCGCTCATACCAGCCACCGGGCGCGGGTGCGCGGAGCGGGCCCCGGCGGCTACAGCTGCACGACGTCGGCGACCACGCAGCTGATGTTGTCCGGCCCGCCGCCGGCGTTCGCGAGGTCGACAAGCTTCCTGACCACGTCCTCCGGCTCCGGGATGGCGGTCATGACCTCCCTGAGCATCTCCGCGCTGACCACGGTGTACAGGCCGTCGGAGCACAGCAGGTAACGATCGCCGGCATGGGCGTCCTGCAGCTGCAGGTCGGGCTCGGACTGCTTCCCGTCGATAGCCCGCAGCAGCAGCGACCGCTGCGGATGCGAGGCGGCCTCTTCCTGGGTCAGCCGTCCCTCGTCGACGAGCGTCTGCACCAGGGTGTGGTCGTGGGTGATCTGGAAGAGCGCGCCGTCGCGGAGCAGGTAGGCGCGCGAATCGCCGATGTGCACGAGCGCCAGCTGGGAACCCGACCAGAGCATGGCCGTGAGCGTGGTGCCGAGCCCGCGCAGCGACGGATCGGACTCGGCGATGTGCCGCATGGCGTCGTTGGCTTGGCGGACGGCGTGCTGCAGCGCGTTGAGCAGGTCACCGGCCGGCAGCTCGGCGTCGAACGGCCTGAGCGCGTCGATCGCGGCGGCGCTTGCGACCTCGCCGCCGGCATGGCCGCCCAGCCCGTCGGCCACAGCGAGCAGGCGTGCGCCCGCGTAGGCCGCGTCCTCGTTGTTCTCGCGGAGCTGGCCGACATCGGAACGGACGGCATAGCGGATTCCCAGGGCTTTGCGCGCGTCGGGCATGGCGGTGTCCTTCCCGGACAGGTAGTCGATGAGAAAGGCGGCAAGTTGCCGCCGGGCTGCGGTATCGGACTCGACGAGGGACCAGTACGCGGCCACCTCGCTTGCTGCCGCGGCGGCCGGCAGCTCGCACACCACGCGAATGCGGGCGAGCGGCATGCCGATCCGCCGCAGCCATGCCACCAGCCGCGCCTGCTCCAGCTGGCCAGGGTCATAGAGACGGTAGCCGGTCAGCGGATCGACGCGGGCAGGCCGGAGCAGCCCAAGGTCGTCGTAGAGCCGCAGCGCCTTCGGCGACAGCCGCGCTGCCCTTGCGAACGAACCGATCGTCAGCAGCCCCATGTCCGCCTTCCTCATGCCGGGCGGGCAGCCCGGCCAGCTCCAGGCTGCAGCTTCCCCCAGGGACAAGGTCAAACGTGCAGCTCGGGCGCTGCTACCAGGTTCGCATGCCGGCAGGCCTGGTGGCCCATGATCAGCGTCCGCGGGATCGATCGGCCACGGGCTACCGCTCGCCGCGGCACCAGCACTGGCGACCTGATCTTCGAGCCAGCCCCACGGGTCCTTCGTCAGCGCCGGATCCCAGACCCTGGCGGACGGCTCGTTGCCATCGAACTCGGGATGGTAGTGCGCGGCGCCGAAGGTGCCTGGCCGGTCCGCGAGCCGGTCAAACAGGTCCGCGCGCCAGAGCGGGCGGTCGGCCGCGATGACCTGCGCCGCCGACTCGCTGCCGCGATGCTCGCCAGGAGCCAGCTCGCGCAGCTCGATCCGGGCGCCATGCTCCATGGAGGCGTCATCGAGGTTGATCTCGAACCAGTGCCGCACGAGGAGCGCTGAGCCGGACAGGGCGAGGATATGCAGCAAGACGCCTCCCTAGTTGCGCAGCCGCCGCGCCAGGATCGGGTCAGCCCGCGCGGCGCGGGCGCCGGTACCCGCCAGGCCCGGGTGCCTGCCAGGCGGCGGCGCCGGGCATCCGGTGCCGGGCCGGTCACCTGCTGCCAGCGTGCCCGGCGGCTCCCGGCAAGCATCTCACCATGGATCACCTCCCGGCGGCTCGATACCCCCGCAGGCAGGGCAGTCGCCTTGGCGCGGATGCTCGACCACGACCTGGTCGCCCGGCACCATCAAGTTGATGCCGTACACGGTGCCTGGCCTGACCGGAGACGTCCTCGTGAGCAGGGCGATCACCAGGTGCGCGACCAGCTGCCCGGACAAGCCGGCGGTCACCGCGGTGGCCGGGTGGCCCGGCGCGCGCGGGACGGCCCGGCCGAGGTCGGCAGGATTTGCGAGCGACAGGTCAAGGCGGGCGCGCTCGCCGGCGCGCACGCACTCCCAGCAAGGGCCCGCGCCTGGCACGTAGGCGCCGGCGGTGATCAGCGGCCCGTGGTATCCGCCGTCGACCCACGGAATGCGCGCGGCCAGGCACGACAGATTCGCCCAGCGCCGCAGCTCGTCCGGCCGGTCGGCGCATAAGGCAAGCAGGCTGAAGCCGGCAATCGCCGCCAGGCAGTCGTCCTGCGAGGTGATCAGCAGCCGCTGAGCGGTGACCTCGATGTCGGAATTCCGCTGCCGCAGACGCGCCAGGGCTGCCTCCGCCTTGGGCTTGCCGAGGTCATCCTCGGTGTAGAGGACCTGCCGGTTCAGGTTGGAGAGCTCGACCACATCGGCGTCGATGCAGTGCAGGTGGCCGACTCCGGAGGCGGCCAGCGCCAGCGCCACCGCCGTACCGGTGCCACCGAGGCCGACCTGGACCACCCGGGCGTTCCTGAGGATCCGCTGAACATCCCAGGGACTGCCCCGCGGCGAGAGGTCCACCCAGCGGTAGTACTGCATGCCGCGCCCGTACCGCTCCCGCTCCCGCGGGCTTAAGCCAACGGGCACGCAGGCCGCGGCGTCCTCGACATATCCGGCGCCGATCAGGGTGTCGAGGGCATCCTGGACGTCAGGCGCGGCAGCATCCGGATGAGCCCGGCAGACCTGTCCGACGATCTGGGCGGGCTCGGCCGTGCCATCGATTGCACTGACGAGATCCCACAGCCAGCCGCCGGGATCCTCGATCTCGGCGGCAATACCGTACACGCCCCCGCCGATCCGGACGCTTCCGCCAGACGTCCGGTACGGTGCGTGCTCAGGCTTGATCCGGGGCCGGAGCATGACCTTCTCCCGAAGATGCCAGACCAGCTGGAAAGGCACTGGCGCGAGCGGGCAGGGCGTCGCACTGGCCGCAGGAGCGCCTCGATGGGCGCGTCCAGGTGCGCGCTAGGAGGAAGTAGAGCAGAGGCTGACCGCGGTCTCGGCCTTGCCAAGCTTGCGGATCTCTATCCTTCTCTTCGCCATGAGCGGCACCTCCGGTAAGAAGGCAGAAACGTATCATGTTATTGGCGGCCAATCTATATCCAATGGGGCGGCTTGACTAGGCATTGACAGCGTGTCCAGCCCCGCCTCCGTGCAATGCCTTCGCGCAATGGCGACTCACGAGAAGCCGCCGACAGGTTCGGCGACGACGGCCTAAGACCGCTAAAATACCAGCTCAGAAGGTGCGTCGTAGGTAGCGGTGCCGCTCAGCCTGCCTGGCTCTATCGCCCTGCCGGGCCCTGCTTCACCGGTACGGCAGGAAAGTATTTGCGATCTTGCGGACCGTGCTTTACCGGGCTGGGAGATCTGCGCGGGTTTCCCCGGAGCGGGCGGTTTCCCGGCCCGCTGATAGCGGTCGGCCGGTCCTGTCGCGGATACCGGCCCGCGCCTTCGGCGAGCCGGCGGATTGCCCGGGTCGGTGAATAACCACCCGATGAGCCCGGTGACGGGCGCACGGCGGAAGGGCCGCCTCGGCACGCCCGGCACGATGACTGACCACACAGCTTCCTGGTCACCGCGGCGGCTCATGAATCCGGCAGCGCCGCCTCCGTTGCTCCCTGGCCCGGCAGGCCAGGCGCGGCGGTTCCCTGCTCCGGCATGCTGCCTGGAGCGGCGGTTCCCTGGCCCGGCACGCTGCCCGGAGCGGGGAAACCCCCGCCGCGGCCGACCGGGCCGACCGGGCCGGCCGGGCCGGTCGGGCTGGCCGGAGCGGCGGCGAGCCCCTGGGCCCGCATCGCCTTGCGGTAGGCGACCGCGACCGCATCGAATTTCAGGTGCAGTTCCGCAGCCAGGTCAAACGGGACGCGGTCCGGCCGCTGCGACTCCACGATCACCTGGTCCTGGCCGAAGATAGTGTTCTCGAACTCCTGGATGACCAGCGCCGGCTGGCCGAAGTTGTAGTTGCGGCCGATGACCACGTAGCCAGTGCAGCGGTCCGCGGCAACCGGCTGGCCGGCGAAGAAGTAGACCATGCCGCGCTGGCCGCCCCAGTCCAGCCGGAGCACGATCGTGTAGGGCAGGTGCAGCTCATACCGGCTGCGACGCTCCGGCGGCGATACCTGCTCGTTGCCGAACACCGGGAAGTCGTCGGTGTTAGGAGCCTCGGGCCGGACGATCGAATAGTGCAGCACATTACCCTCGGTGCGCACCTCATGGCGCGGCACCACGGGCCTGGCGGGATCACCGAGCAGACCCGGATGAACCCAGGGGAAGTGCCCGAAGTCGGTGAAATTCTCCACCTGGCGGGCGGCGTCTGAGCGCCACCGGTACGGCCCGGCCGATACCACCGCCCACGCATCGTCCTCCAGTTCGGGCACGTCAGGCAGCGGCCAGCGCGGCTCAGCAAGCGCGACCCAGAGCAGGCCGTAGCGCTCCTGGACGCGGTACGCGGGAACCCGCGCCCTGGCAGGCACCCGCGACGGGTCCTCGAGTTGCGGGATCGCCACGCACCGGCCGTCGGCCGCATAGCGCCAGCCATGGTAAGGGCACACGATTTCATCACCCTTGACCCAGCCAAGCGAGAGCGCCGTGCCGCGATGCACGCACAGGTCGGACATGGCCCGCGGCTCTCCGCCGGGGCCGCGCCACAGCACGATGGGCTCGCCGAGCAGGTCTGCGCGGGCCGGTGAGTCCCCGAGCTGGTGCCCGTACGCCACCGGATGCCAGCATGACCGCTGCGCCTGCAGGTCCGCATAGATCCCGGGAGCTGACACGCTGCGCCTCCACCCCGCCGCAGTGCATGGTGACGGGAACGGGCCCGGCACCGGCGGTACGGCCTAGCCAGGAGGCTAGCGGTCGCTGAGCGCGGTGGCGACAGGGAATCAGCCCAGGCAGGCGCCCGCACGGCTAGCCATGGCAGTACAAGGGTCAGTAATGCTAGCGCAAAGGGCAGGTAATGCAGCCGCCCGATGACTACCGACCGCGATGACAGCCGCGGCGCGGCCGCTAGCTGGGCCGGAACCTTGTAATGATCAAGTCACTATTCGCAATCGTTGCACTTGTGCTGGGTGCCCGGTCTGCGGCATGCTGTTCGGCGGTCAGAGGCCGCGAATAGCCAGGAGCTGGAGTATCCCGGTTGATGTCTA